>ENA-UOOE01000065-UOOE01000065.1-fermentation-metagenome-genome-assembly--contig:-NODE-65-length-106032-cov-6.948829_pt1 | contig 106032 bp, 102 predicted proteins | sample MGYA00245776_ERZ724021 | MGnify/ENA primary metagenome ERZ724021 (study PRJEB28704, sample SAMN03018321) | fermentation metagenome | biome: anthropogenic terrestrial biome; feature: soil... | reverse complement strand
TGCCAATGGTACTGCAGGGGAGGCCCTGTGGGAGAGCAGGTCGCTGCCAGGTAAAAGAATTAGAGTACTTAATTGGTACTCTAATTCTTTATTGGTAACTTATTCAACTTATGTCCAATATTTCTTGTTTTGGACAACAACACTTTTTGCTGTCCGTATGTCAGATCTTACAATACACTTTTTAGAACTTTTCCTATGCTATCATGTATAACGATAGTAGCCTTATTATCATAAGAAGTAGAAGATTTATTTATAAGAACTAAATACTTTCCATTAAAATAATTAATTAAACCTGCAGCAGGATATACTACCAAAGAAGTACCTCCTACAATTAACATATCAGCTTGATTTAAGTAGCTTACAGATTTATTCAATGTGTCCATGTCTAGACTTTCTTCATATAAAACTACATCTGGTTTTATTGTTCCATCACATTTATCACATTTTGGTATAAGACCTGGGGTATTTAGTATATAATCTAAATCAAAAAATTTTCCACATTTAGTGCAATGATTTCTATGAACGGAACCATGTAACTCTAATACGTTATTTGATCCTGCCATTTGATGGAGACCATCTATATTTTGAGTTATTATAGCTTTTAACTTTCCCATTTTTTCTAATTCCGTAAGAGCGTAATGGGCATCATTTGGTTTTGCATCTTTGTATATCATTTTTGTCCTATAAAAATCAAAGAAATCCTCAGTATGAGACATAAAAAAACTATGGCTTAACATTACTTCAGGAGGATATGAAAAATTATTTTTAGTTTTATATAGACCTGCTTCAGATCTAAAATCAGGTATTTGCGATTCTGTAGAAACTCCTGCACCACCTAAAAATACAATATTAGTACTTGAATCTACAGCGGATTTTAAATTCTCATAACTCATAAAATCACCTCTGATTAATATTATAGCATATACTTTTTATATGTTTAATTGTTTAGCAAATATTAGCATAGTTTAATTTAACAATAAAATTATTTTATACAGATTAGAGTAACCCATTTTATTTGTCCTGACTTTTTAGTAATTATAGTTGACAAAAAGTAATTAAAATGATATCATAAGCTCTGTTAAAAAAAGTATGGCGCTATAGCCAAGTGGTAAGGCAGAGGTCTGCAAAACCTTTATCTCCAGTTCAAATCTGGATGGCGCCTCCATATCATAAAAAATTACTGTATTTATTATATTTGTATTTAAATTGTCTAGTTTACTACAGGTTCTAATACACGTATTTCTCCATTTTCAAAATTTACTTCTACACTGCTTCCAATTGGTAAAGTTATTCTTGGATATGAATGTCCAGATTGGAAGTTGATTAAAGTTGGTTTTTTTAAGCTAAGTATCCTGTCTTCAAATATTTCAGTTAAAGTTAAGCTTCGTTCATAATGAGGAAGTTCACAATCTTTAAACTGTCCCAAGATAAAGCCTGCACATTTTTGGAGATCTCCACTTAGTGTCAATTGAGTAAGCATTCTATCAATTTTATAAGGTTCTTCTCCTACATCTTCTATAAATAGTATTTTATTTTCTGTATTTAGGGCATAAGGAGTACCTAGAAGGCTAGATATGAGGCAGAGATTTCCTCCTACAAGGGTACCAGTTGCGTATTCTCCATTGAAATACTGTGTGGGAATATTCTCGGGGTTTTTTATAGTAAAGGGAGCATATCCACACATTAAAGTATCTAAAAAACTCTTTAATGTAAAATCACCAAAATTAGAAGTACACATTGGAGAGTGAAAGGTAATTATATGGCATTTATCGTATATATTGTTTAATAAGGTAGTTATATCACTAAACCCTGCAAATATTTTAGGGTTTTTTTCTATAATGTTAAAATCGATAAGAGGAAGAAGTCTCATGCTGCCGTATCCACCTCTTGTGCATAATATCATATCTACATTTTTATCTAAAAACATGTCCATAATATCGGAAGCCCTGTCCACATCTTTGCCAGCTAAGTAGCCCCACTTGTCATATATATGTTTTCCTTCTTTAATGTTAAATCCAAGTTTTTTTAAAAATTGGATTTTCTCTTTAATTTTTTCAGGCTTTTCTGCACTTGCCGGAGATACAAGGCCTATAGTATCTCCTTTTTTTAATCTTTTTCCAATCAAAATTATCACATCCTAAAATTAAAATAAGTCTTTTTTCTTTAAAAATAGTATACACACCAAGCAAATTGAAGCTGTTATTGCATATACCATCCAGAAGCCATTTGATGATTTAGCAAAAGGTATTCCATTTAAGTTCATACCAAAAGAACCAAATATTATATTTGGAATTGCCATAACTATAGTTACCGAAGCTAGGAGTTTCATGACTATGTTTAAGTTATTGGATATAACCGAGGCAAATGCGTCCATAGTTCCTGTTAAAATATTACTATATATGTTTGTCATTTCTATGGCTTGTTTATTTTCAATTATAACGTCTTCTAGAATATCTTGATCTTCAGGGTACTTCTGTAAAAGTTCTAACTTTAGCATTTTTTCTAAAGTTATTTCATTAGCTTTTAACGATGTTGAAAAGTAAACAAGAGATTTTTCCAAAGATAAAAGTTGAATAAACTCTTTATTTTTCATGGATCTATGGAGTTTTTGCTCAATCATTACGCTTTTTTTATCTATTTGTCTTAAATAAAGCAGATAATAACTTGCTATTCTATAAAGTATTTGTAAGATAAACCTAGATCGTTTGAAGGTGTAGAAAGACTTAACTTTACCATCTATAAAATCAGTAAGAATTCTGCTGTTTTTTAGGCAAACCGTTATTAATATGGATTCTGTATGAAGTATAGCTAATGGATACGAATCATAAGTTAAAGAGTTAACTTCCATTTCTGTAAAAGGAATATCGACTATTACTAGTAGATTGTTATCTTCAGTGTCTATACGGGATGTTTCTTCTTCATCAAGAGCAGCCTTTAAAAAATCTATGGAAACGCCAGCTTTTTTTGATACTAAAAGTAAATCTTCCTCTGAAGGTGCTACAATATTAATCCAACAGCCATGTTCTATGGTATCTAGAGATTGTATCTTATTTGATTCATCTATGGTTTTATAAATTGAAATCATGTAATGCCTCCTTGTAAAAGTTAACAGGGTACCTTGGTTAGTTCCTTTGTGTATATTTATATTATATCTTATGAAAACATACTTTTGAATATATCATTATAAGATATAAATATAAACAATACTATTTAAATTTATTTATGTGGACAAAATAAGTTTAAGGCTAAAAGTGAATAGTATATATTATAGGATATAAAGTGAAATAGAATTTTTAAGATTGAATATTTTATGTATTAAAGGTAAGAATTTAAATAACAAAAGTAATAAGATTAATTTGTAAGTAGTGCTACTAGGAGGATATAGATGAAAAAAAAATATTGTATCATATGTGGAAAACCTTTGAGTAATGGTATAATAATATATGGCAGAGGTATATGTAAAAATTGTGAAGAAAGGTTAGTAAGATTAGAAAATAATTTAGATTTTTATGAATACTACAAAGAAAGAATAAGTAAAACTATAGCACGTTTTATTATAAGAGGAGAGATAACTCATTGTCAGAATTACCACTTTTAGAAGGAGTTTTAAAATACATTAAGGAAAATAATATATCATTTTGTATGCCGGGGCATAAAAATGGGAGGGGTTTTTATAATACTTCAATAGGAAGAGAGTTTGTATCCAATATTTTAAAAATTGATATTACTGAAGTAGATGGTGTAGACAATCTCCATAATCAAAAAAGTATAATATTAGATGCAAGTAAGCATCTTTCAAAGCTTTATGGAAGTAAAAAGTCTTATTTCTTAGTTAATGGCAGTACTTCTGGAAATATGATAATGTTGTTTAGCAGTTTTAATGAAGGAGATAAAGTTTTAATAGAAAGAAATTGCCATAGTTCTATACTAAATGGAATAATTATGAGGAAGTTAATTCCTGTATATTTAGAAAATATTATAAGTGAAAAAATAAATGCTCCTGTTTGTATAAATCTGGAGCATTTTTTACAAGCATTAAATAAAAATGAAGATATAAAAGGGATAGTAGTTACATATCCAAATTATTATGGAATATGCAGTAATCTTAAGTTTATAATAAAAGAAGCCAAAAAGCGTAATATAAAAGTATTAGTTGATTGTGCCCATGGAGCACATTTTGGAATTAATGAAAATTTACCAGAAAGTGCTGTAACACTTGGCGCAGATATGGTAGTCACTAGTGCACATAAAACTTTGCCTAGTTTAACTCAAACAGCTTATTTACATGTAAATAATGATAAATACATAGATAAAGTAGATTTTTATTATAATGCGTTTTTAAGTACAAGTCCCTCATACATAGCACTTTGCTCTATGGATTATGCTAGATTTTATCTTGAAAAGTATGGCAGCAGTGATTACGAAAAACTTATAGAGATAGCTGAATGCTATAGAAATAAGATAAATTCTATAAGAGGATTACGAGTAATTGGCAGAAAGGATATAGTACGATTTAATTCTAAAGAAAAAAATGCAGTATCAAGTGTAGCAGATATAGATTTAACGAGATATACTATAAATTTAGAACCAGGATACAGTGGCAATTTACTTTTAAAATATTTAAGAAAATTGAATATACAGTGTGAAATGAGTGATAATTTTAATTTAGTATTAATTTTTTCTCCTTTTAATAAAAAAGATGAGTTTCAAAGGCTGTATACTGTATTAAAGGAGTGTAATTTAGAGAGAATTAAATGTAAAAAATCAAATGTGAGAGAATATGGAATCCCCCAAAGTAAAATGATTCCTTTTGAAGTCGTAGATGCAGAAAAGGAAATAGTAGATTTGAATAATTCGTGTGGAAGAATAAGTGGAGCAAGTGTAATACCATATCCCCCAGGAGTTCCCATATTGTCTATGGGGGAACTGATAGATAGAGATGTTATTGAAGTTATTAAATATTATGTAAAAAATGATATGGACTTAATAGGAATAGAAGATAATAAAATAAAAGTTATAAAATAAATTTTGGAGGGAAGCAAATGAGTTTACGAAAAGGAAAACTTATAGTCATAGAGGGATGTGATGGCAGTGGTAAAGCTACGCAAACAGAAAAGCTTTACAAAAGACTTTCAAATGAAAATTATGATTTAAAAAAAATAGAATATCCTAATTATAATAGTGACTCTTCAGCTTTAGTAAAAATGTATTTGAATGGAGATTTTGGAAAAAGACCTGAAGATGTAAGTGCATATGCAGCATCTACATTTTATGCAGTGGATAGATTTGCATCTTATAAGATGGAGTGGAAAAGTTTTTATGAAAATGGTGGAATAATACTTGCAGATAGATATACAACAGCTAATATGATACATCAGGCTTCTAAGATTGATGATTTAGAAGAGAAAAATAAGTTTTTAAAATGGCTCTGGAATTTTGAATTCGATATATTGGGACTTCCTGTACCAGATTGTGTTATATTTTTGGATATGCCTCCTGAATATAGTAAGAAACTTATGACTAAAAGAAATAATAAATTTACAGGTAATGCAGAAAAGGACATACATGAGAGGGATTATGAATATCTAGTTAATTCTTATAAAAATGCTATACATATTGTAGATAAATATAATTGGAATAAAATTTCATGCATAGAAGGTACTAAAATAAAAACTGTGTATAAAATCCATGAGGATATATATGATTTGATAAAAAAGATATTATAGGAAAGTTAATATAGCGATTAAAAATTTCAGTTATATATGAGATAATAAACAGTTATGATATAATAAATGTAAGCTAATTTGAGAAATTTAGCCTATTTTTTATAAAATAAATTACAAGAGGTGATATTTTATGAAACTAATTATAGCCATTGTTCAGGATGATGATGCTGCTAATCTCTTGGAAATTTTAACAGAAAGTGGATTTAGAGTCACTAAACTTGCAACTACAGGTGGATTTTTAAGAGCTGGTAATACAACTTTGCTTATAGGAGTGGAAGAACAAGATGTGGATAAAGTAATAGCACATATAGAAGATGTATGTAAGACGCGAAATCAAATTATAACAACTCCTTCATCTGTGGCAAGTTCTACAGGGGTATATATACCATATTCCGTTGAGGTAGCAGTTGGAGGAGCAAATATATTCGTAGTAGATGTGGATAAGTTTATAAAGATTTAGTAGGAGGTATGCTGAATTGAGTTTTTGCAACATAATAGGGCACGAAAATATAAAACTCCAAATAAAAAATTCCATAGCTTCCAGTAGGTTTTCTCATGCCCATATTTTTGTAGGGGAAGATGGAATAGGAAAAAGTCTTCTTGCAAGAGAAACAGCTTTAGATATATTGGGAAAAAAGCAAGTGAAACAGTATGTGGATATAATTGAATTTAAAATGACAAAGGGTAAAAAATCTATTGGAATAGAAGAAGTAAAAAATATAATACAAGAGATAAATAAAAAACCTTATGAGGGTGATAGAAAAGTAATAATACTATATAATTCTGATAAAATGACAGAGGCAGCTCAAAATGCATTATTAAAAACTATAGAGGAACCTCCTAATGGAAGCTTTATGTTACTTTTATGTGAAAAGTTAGATGGAATATTGGATACCATAAAATCTAGATGTCAAGTATATAAACTTAATAGGCTAAGTCAAAAAGATATGAATATTTTTTTAAATACCAAATTTGCTAACTTATCCAGCGAGGAGCTAAAACCTGTTTTAGCATTTAGTGATGGAATACCTGGAAGAGCTGAAAAATTTATTTCAGATATATCTTTAAGTGAAATGAGAAATATAATTTTAAATGTATTTAAAGAATCATGTCATGAGAAATTTAATTCCTATTTAAAACTTTCAGAGTATATATCTAAAGACAATTATGAATGGCAGGAAGTACTAACCTGCATTTTGTCATATATAAGGGATGTACTTGTATACAAAGAAACAGGTAATAGAAAATTTATTATAAACATTGATAAATTTGAGGACATAAAGACTATAGGAGAAATGTTTTCATTTAATAAGTTAAATGATATTATTAATATAGTAAAGGATGCTAGAGAAAAATTAGAATGCAATGTAAACAGAACTTTAGTTTTTAATTCTATGTTGGTGAAAATGCAGGAGGTATAAAAATATGGTAACAGTTATAGGAGTACGTTTTAAAAAGGCCGGTAAAATATATTATTTTTCACCAGGTAATTTAAATGTAAAAAAAGAAAATAGCGTAATAGTGGAAACAGCAAGGGGAATAGAATTTGGTAAATGTGTTATAGAACCAAAGGACATAAATGAGAGTGAGATAGTTTCACCTCTTAAAAGTGTTTTAAGGGTAGCTACAGAAGAGGATGTACAAAAACATAATGAAAATAAGGAGAAAGAGAAAAAGGCTTTTGATATATGTATTCAAAAAATACAACAACATGAATTACATATGAAGCTTATAGATGTAGAATATACTTTTGACAATAATAAAGTTATATTTTATTTTATAGCGGATGGACGAGTAGATTTTAGGGAATTGGTAAAGGATCTTGCATCCATATTTAGAACAAGAATAGAACTTAGACAGATAGGAGTAAGAGATGAGGCGAAAATGGTAGGAGGTCTGGGACCTTGCGGAAGAACCATGTGTTGTTCTACATTTTTAGGTGATTTTGTACCTGTTTCTATAAAAATGGCAAAGGAACAGAATTTGTCACTGAATCCTACTAAAATATCAGGAATATGTGGAAGGCTTATGTGTTGTTTAAATTATGAACAAGATACTTATGAAAAAATAAGACAGAAGTTGCCTAAAGTAGGCTCTGTAGTGAGTACACCTTATGGAAATGGAGAAGTTATAAACAATTCTGTAGTAAAGGAAAGTATTAAGATAAAGATAAAAGTTGAAGATGGTGATGATATATTAAAAGAAGTGCATATAAGTGAAATTAAAATGATTTCAGGAGGATTTGAAGGTAGTGTAGATGAAAATGAGATAAAAATTGATGAAGAGGCAGAAGATGCAGAAGATGCAGATATGATTAAACAATTATTTAAGGAGGATTAAGGAGGTAACATATGAAAGCAGTATTTAAAGTTCCTAATATACGTACTTCTGAGGATGTTAATAAAATAAGAAAAGTTATTTCTAGTAGTGAAGGGGTAATAGCTTGCCAAATAAATAGAGAAAATGGTAAAGTAAGCATAGTATATGATAATTACTTTATAACAGAGAATAAAATTATCCAGTGTATTGAAGATTTAGGGTATGCAGTATTGTAAAATTATCTTTTAAAATTACAACAAATGTGATAAAATACAGAGGATGAAAACATTATCTAAAAGTTAAGGAGGTGTTACATAAAATGGCATATAAAATTAAAGACGATTGTGTAAGTTGTGGTGCATGTGCATCAGAATGTCCATCTGAAGCTATAAGCCAGGGCGATACTCTGTTTGTAATAGATCCAGAAAAATGTACAGATTGTGGAAACTGTGCCAATGTCTGTCCAGTAGGAGCACCAGTTGAAGAGGACTAATTGTTAGGAGGTCACCAAAAGGTGGCCTTTTTAATTTATATAAATATCAAATTTTGTATAAAGAGTAAGTTATTTTACACGATTAATTAATATAGATAGGAGATTAATTAAATTTAGTAAGAAAATATATCAAATGGAGGAAAAAATGGATATATCTGTTGTTATATTTACAATATTTGGAATAGCTGCAGTAACAGCTGGTTTTATAATGGACGGAGGAAATGTTGCAGCACTTGGAGGCGGTGCAGCAGCTGTAATAGTTTTTGGCGGGACATTTGGAGCTGTAGGTTTATCATTCCCATTAGATGTACTAAAAAAAGTACCTAAAGTATTTAAAGTTCTTTTTAATCCTAGGAAAACAAATTTAGTTGATTTAATTTTATATTTTAAAGATGTATCCTATAAAACTAGAAAAAATGGATTGTTGAGTTTGGAAGGCGAAATATCTAATGACCCTAATGTAGATCCTTTTATAAAAAAAGGACTTCAACTTGTAGTAGACGGAGTAGATCCTCAAGCTGTAAGGGATATACTAGAATTAGAGCTTGAATCCACATCTGAAAGGCATAAGCAAGGGGCAAGTGTATTTGAAAGCGCAGGTGGATATGCACCTACTATGGGTATTATTGGTACGGTTATGGGAATGGTTCATATTTTAGGTAGCCTTACAGATACAGCTAGTTTAGGTGGCAAAATAGGAAGTGCGTTTTTGGCTACATTATATGGTATAGGATCTGCGAATTTATTATGGCTCCCTATAGGCAATAGGTTAAAACAGGAAGATGAAAAAGAAGTTAAAGAAAAAACGCTTATAATTGAGGCAATATTATATATTCAAGAAGGTATAAATCCAAATACTATAGCAGAAAAATTAAAGGGATTTTTAAATAAGCAGGAATTGGCAAAATATGAAGGAATGGATGGGAAGGCTGAAATATGAAGAAGAAAAATAAAAAACCGGATCAAGGACCAAGTGCAGAAAGATGGATGCTTAGTTATGCTGATTTTATGACACTTCTTATGATATTCTTTGTAGTTATGTATGCTATGAGTCAGGTAGATCAAACTAAATATAATATGCTTTCTAGATCACTTAGTATAGCAATGGGTGGCGGAAAAACAATAGTAGGTGCTGAGAATACTTCTAGTGTTAAAGATAGTGTTAAGACAGTGGACAAGGCAACTGAAAGTGATGAATCTGAAGAACAAATTAAGATGGAAACAAATAAGTTAAAACAATTAAAAAAACAAGTGGATTCATATCTTACAGCTAATGGATTAAGTCAAAATGTAAGTTCACAGATAGATGAAAGAGGACTTGTTGTGAGTTTAAATAATACTTTGTTTTTTGATACAGGAAAGGCTGAAATAAAGCCTGAAATTCAAAGTACCTTAATAGGAATAGGAAAAATGATAAAGCAAATGGGAAATTCTATAAGGATTGAAGGACATACGGACAATGTACCTATTAGTGATAGTACATATGCATCTAATTGGCAGTTATCCTGTGCTAGAGCAGCTAATGTCACTCAATTTTTACAAGATAAAGTAGGTATTAAACCTGAAAAGCTTACATCAGTAGGTTATGGAGAATATAGATCAGTTACTGATAACTCAACAGACGCTAATAAAGCTAAAAATAGAAGAGTAGATATAATTATAGAAAGCAGCAAGTTTAATAATATTGAACATGGAAATAGCAATAGTACAAGTGGAAGTAGTACGAGCAGTAGCACTAATGGTTCGCAGATTACAACTACAGATCAACAAAAGGTAAATCAGTCTCAACAACATTAAATATGGAAGTATTATATATTATTTATCCGATGGTTACCTACTGTAACACTCCCGCTAAGTTTAGATGAATTGATAAAATCCCGTAATTTTACTGGGATTTTATTTTTTATAAAAAATTTATTTATAGTTAAATGCAAATAATAGATTAAGGTATATACATCTTTAAGTATCTAATATTTGACAACACATTTAATTTAAATTACAATTTAAATTAATGTGTAAACTTGTGCAAAAATAATTTTATAAGTGAGGACGTTTAAGTGAAATTGGAGCTATTGAGAAGTGGTGAAACATTAGATGATCTACAAATAAATGGAATATGTATCATACAGAAAAAAAATAGTTTTAGGTTTGGAGTGGATGCTGTCTTACTTGCAAATTTTGCTAAAATTAAACTTGGAATGAATGTAATTGATTTGTGCAGCGGAACAGGGATAGTACCATTTATAATAGCTGGTAAAACAAAGGCGCAGCATATAACTGGCATAGAAATTCAAAAAATTATGGTAGATATGGCAACTCGCTCTGTAAACTTTAATAATTTGGAGAAAAGAATTGAATTTATTCACAGGGATTTAGTAGATTTTGAATTTTTAAAAAAGTTATCAAAAGTAGATGTTGTAACCGTAAATCCACCTTATAAATTGAAAAATTCTGGAATTACAAATGCTCAATACGAAAATGCAATATCAAGACATGAAATATGCTGTACATTAGAAGACGTTATAAAGGCATCAAAGATTTTACTAAAAGATAATGGAAAGTTATATATGATCCATAGGCCGGATAGGCTTGTGGATATAATGTGTGCTATGAGAAAATACAATATAGAGCCTAAATTGATGACAATGGTACAGCCATGTGTTAACAGGGCACCTAATATGGTACTTATAGAAGGTCAAAACAATGGGAAGCCGTTTTTAAAATGGGCAGCACCTATATGTGTACATAAATTAGATGGAAGCTATACAGATGAAATTGATAGAATATACGGAAGATGTTCAAAAGGAGACAATGTGTAATGGGAAAACTTTTTTTAGTAGCAACTCCTATAGGAAACTTACAGGACATAACTTTAAGAGCTCTTGATACCCTTAGAAATGTAGATTTAATAGCAGCAGAAGATACCAGACAAACTTTGAAATTACTAAATCACTTTAATATAAAAAAACCACTTATAAGTTGTCATAAGTACAATGAAAATGAGAAAAGCATATTATTGATACATAAGTTGAAGGATGGTAAAGATATAGCCCTAGTAAGTGATGCGGGGACACCTGGTATCTCAGACCCAGGAAGTATTATGGTAAAAAATTGTATAGAACATGGAATAGAATTTGAAATTATGCCTGGTGCTACTGCAGTAACAACAGCTTTAGTTTACTCAGGATTGGATACTTCAAAGTTTACCTTTATGGGTTTTTTACCGAGAGAAAACAAAAATAGAAGAGATGTACTAGAAAGTATAAAAAATAGAATGGAAACATTGATATTTTATGAGGCACCTCATAGGTTGACGAATACCTTAGAAGCATTAGCAAATGTTTTAGGTAATAGGCATATAGCTATTTGCAGGGAACTTACGAAAGTTCATGAAGAAATATTGAGATTTACATTAGAAGAAGCTATGAATTATTATGAAAGTAATGATGCAAAAGGCGAATTTGTGCTGGTAGTGGAAGGTAAGGATGAAAAGGAACTTTTGAGAGAAGAAAGCGAGAAATGGATAAATTTGTCTATAGAGAAACATATAAAAATGTATATGGAAAATGGATTAGATAAAAAAGAAGCTATAAAAAAGGTAGCTAAGGATAGAAAACTTTCAAAATCTGAAATTTATAAACATTCTTTAAATTTATAATTGCAAAATAACAGTAAGCTAAAAATTTTTACGATTTTTATTAAATATTAATAATAAAATAAACATATAATTGATAAACTAGTAATATAATATTGTATTTTAGCAAAAAATCATAATATTTTTCATATAAATTTTATATAGATGTTGAGATGTATATATGTTTAATGTTATAATAGACATACATTACTTGCTAATTGGTTTTTTGGGACTATAAGAAGCTTAAATTTGCAGGTTATTTAAATATTTTAAAAGGGGGTAGAGAAGTTTTGAATAAAAGAACCTTATCTGTTGCAATGGCATTAACTTTAGCATTGTCAACAGGGGTAAATGTTTTAGCTGCGCCAAGTACATCAAGTTCGCTGGCACAAGTTAAACAACAAAAGCAGGAACTGGAAGTTAAAGCTGAAAAAATGGACAACCAAATAATACAAACTATGGAGGATTTAAAAAACAACAATAATAGTATTGCTTCAGTTTCTAATAATATAAAACAGACTCAAGCTAATATAGATTCTACTCAAAAAAATATAGAAGGTCAACAGCAAGTATTTAATCAAAGAGTAAAGGCTATGTACGTAAATGGCATGAACAGTTACCTAGGAGTAATATTAAATGCAGATAACTTAAATGATTTTATATCCAGAGTAGATAATGTTAAAAAAGTAATGGGCTTTGATAAGAATGTTATAGGAGATTTAAAGGATAAAAAAGAACAATTAGCGGAAGGAAAACAACAATTAAATGATGAAAATAATAAGCTATTGGCATTGAAGTCAGAAAATGAAAAAAAGTTGGCCAAGCTTAATAGTGATAAGCAATCTGCAAAAAATGTAATAGCATCTTTAGATAAACAAGAAAAAGTTTTAAATGCACAAGAAAAATCTTTAGAAATTGCTGATCAGGCAACTCTACAAGCTGTTGCTTCAGCTGCAAGTAATGTTAAACAAAGTGCTTCAAGCAGAGGAAGTTCTATAGCATCATCAGATGAAGTAGTAGCATATGCTTCTAACTTTTTAGGAGTTCCATACGTATGGGGAGGAACATCTCCGTCAGGGTTTGATTGTTCGGGACTTGTTCAATATGTATATGCGCATTTTGGAATTACTTTGCCAAGAACTTCAGAGGAACAGCAAACTGTAGGTACAGCTGTATCAATGGATGAGCTTCAACCAGGAGATTTAGTTTTCTTCGGTTCGCCAGCACATCACGTAGGAATATATGTAGGTGATGGACAGTTTATTGAAGCACCGCATACTGGACTTTCAGTTAGAATATCATATTTAGATAACAGATCAGATTTCACAGGTGGAAGAAGAGTTAGGTAATAATTTAATGACATATTGTTTTGAATTTAAATATACATACATAGTTAAGTCCATTTTGTATTTGGAAAATTTAGCTATGTTTTTTTTCTTTAATTTAGAAGTTCAATACAGAAAAAAAGAGGACCGTTGCACTAATTAATTAGTGTGTCAGTCCTTTTAACACGTATACATGTTTTTAAACAGTTGACAATTGATAGTGGACAGTCGCTTTCCTCCAAGTGTACGTGGCGAGCGGCTACGTCCCTGGATAACCATTTCCCCTAAAGGATAACGCCTTCTAAGTGCAAAGGGCACTAAGAAGCCTGTTAATAAGCATCAAGTGGAGTTAAAACTCCATCTGATGCCAAGAACACTGTTTATCTATAAAAGGGACTGTTCAAAGCAATCTAAAAAATTATTATTGCAACAACCCCTTCTAAATAATGATTATCTACCTTCTTTTAATTCATTTAAACAATTTTTGCAGATGTTCTTACCTCTGTAATTTACAACATCTCTTGCATCACCACAGAAAATACATGCAGGCTCATACTTTTTTAATATAATTTGTTCACCATCTACATATATTTCTAAGGCATCTTTTTCAGCAATGTCTAAAGTTCTCCTTAATTCTATAGGAATGACAATTCTTCCTAGCTCGTCTACTCTTCTTACAACACCTGTTGATTTCATTAATTTTCCTCCTCTAATTCCACAATTCGACACGACTAACAATTAGATAATAGCAAAAATTACATTAAAAGTCAATATAATTTCATAAAACATTTTACAAATTTCTAATCAAATTCCATCTAAAGTTAATATACTACCATAATATTCAAAAGTCAATAATAATATTGATAAAAGTTTATAATATATGATAAACAAGGATTTAAATGTAAAAAATTAATATTAAAATTAAGTGTAAAATCAAAGAATTTGAAAAAATATTTTTTATAAAATAGTAACTAAATGGATAATTAAATATTTAAAGTCGAAATTTTAGATAATAAGTTTAACATTAATAATCCATATGCATATAAGAGAGTATTTATATTAAAATTAAGGTATGTATAGTTTAACAAATAAAAGTAGAGTAAGTTGTATTAGAACAACTTTTACAAAAATATACCTGTAATTTAAACACATAATGTTAATAATTTTAAAAAAAGGGAAATTTGTTTATGGAAATAGAGTATTTCTATGTGTTAAAATAATAAATGAGTAGGTGATTAATGTGAATTATGTGAAAGATTTTATTAAAAGCACAAGAGAAGTGGTAAATAAAATAGGGGGAGAAGTTTATTTAGTTGGTGGGTATGTAAGAGATAAATTAATTAGTATAACAGCCCAACCTAAAGATGTAGATTTTATATTTAACGGAAATATTGAAAAATTTATGGAGGAACTTGAAAAAAGACAATATAAATTTTTCCCTATGAAACAGGAAATAGGTATATATAGATGTATGCTAGGAAATAATACAATAGATATATCTCTTATGAAAGGCAGTTCTGTTGAGGAGGATTTGAAAAATAGAGATTTTACCATGAATGCTATAGCTATAAAGCTTAGTGGGGATAAAGTTAAAGTTATTGATCCCTTTTATGGAAGAAGGTCTATTGATAATAGAATAATTAAAAGCGTAACAGATACGAGTTTAGAAGATGATCCAGTTAGAATACTTAGAGGAATTAGATTTTATATATCCTATGGAATGCATTTTAATTTAGATACGGAAAAAAGTATTCAAAAATTAGGACATAGGATAATGGAGATGCCTATGGAAAGAGTTTTTAAAGAATTTATGCTTTTATTAGAAAGAGATAATGAGGGAAAAGCTTTTGAAGTTTTAGATAACTATGGGATATTAAAAAACATTGTACCCTATATAGAAGAATTAAAGACTATAGGAAAATGTGCATATCATATAGAGGATGTTTTTACTCATATGAATTTAACCTATTGTGTATTTAAGGACATTTTAAATGGTAAGGTGAGTGTAAAGGGGTTAGGACTAAGTGTATTTGAACATAAAATAGGTGAATTTAAATTGAGGGAGTATTTGTCTTTAGCTTGTTTTTTGCATGATATTGGTAAATATGAGGCTTATAGAAAGGACGGAGACAAGGTAAGTTTTTGGGGACATGAAATAAAAGGAGCTATCATAGTTAGGAATTTCTGTAGGAAGATGAAATTTCCAAAAAAAGCAGAAAACTATATAGAAAGTATAGTATATGCTCATATGTATCCACTGAGGATTTTTAAACAAAATCCTAAAGATAGGAAAAATGATTGTTATAAGTTTTTTTCTAAATACGATGGATATATAATAGAAATACTAATTACTGCATATTGTGATAATTATGCTACAAGAATGCTTTTGGATGCTCAAAATGAGAAGGTTAGATTTAAAATGTTTATTGAGGATATGTTAAAAGAGTATGAGTTATATTGCAGTATAAAGGAGGATAAGATTTTAAATGGAAATGATGTTATTCAAATTTTAAATATATCAGGGCCTCAAGTAAAAAATGTTCTTGAAGATGTGACAAGACTTAGATATTTAGGAAAAATACAAACAAGAGAAGAAGCGTTGAATTATTTGAAAGTTAAAATAAGTAACAAGTGTATTTAAATTAAGCAAGAACTTATCCACAGAAAATGTTGATAAGTTTATAATTTCTGTGGACAAGTGTTTGAAAATTTGTTATTCTTCTATGCTTTGAAAAGTTGAAACTATGAAATCAAATTCCTCTGAATCAGAAATTTCCCCATAATTGTCTTCTGAAATCCCAGGATAATAATACAGTATAAATTTCTCTTTAGAGAAGGTATTTCGTAGTATTATATACTTTCTGTCTAATTCTACATCTTGAAGAACTGCCAGTACTGTATAACTATCACTTTTACCAGTTTTGTCATTAGTGAGATTTAGAGAAAAGTTATCATGTTTTGTGACATTTATTTTCTCTCTATCACAATGTACGATTTTGGAACCACTTTTACATCCAAGGCAACTGTCAAATTTACAGTCCGAAGTACAGTTAAGGCATTGACAGTTGCTGCATTTTTCAAGTTGGGATAAAGATTCTAAATTGTCGTTTTTATAATCTTCTAGTAAAGAAATATATTTATCACTTTTTAGCCTGTTTAAAAAGCCTCCTGTATCAAGTTCACCTTGTGCAGCTTCAATTAAATCTATATATTTTTTTAAGGTTGATATCTTGGATACATATTTTCTTCTATTTAAAATATTTTTATCTAAAAAAGGGGAAATGTTATCTATAGCATAATTTATAGCTACAAATATTTTACCGTATTTATCTTTTTCACATTTTAAGAGCTGGTCAGCTTTACTCATGATATCACCTAATTTTGTTTATATTTTTCTAATTCTTTATCAAGATCAACTTCATCTAGCTTTTTAAATTCTTTTTCTAAGGAATCTTCTTCTCTTAAATCTCCCAGTCCTTCAGCTAAAGATTCTTTGTTTTGAATTTTTCTTTCGATGTCATCTATATTTATTTTATTGCTTCCTGTCTCTACATTAGATAGTATTTCATTTACTTTTTTGGTAGCTTCTGCATTATTAAATCTTGCTGCAGCTTCATCTCTATATGATCTAGTTTTGTGTATTTCTTCTTCTAATTCTTTTAACTTACTTTTAATTGCTTCAGCTTTCTGGCAAGCATCTTTGTAACTAGATTCTAAAGAACTGTAGCTTTTATCAGCTTCTAATTTTCTAGCTAGGGCTTTTTTAGCTAATTCTTCATTTCCTTTGCTCAGTGCGAGTTTTACTTTTTGATCAAATTCAGCGGATACTCTTTTGGATTCTTCCATTTTCTTTTCAATTTCATGAACGTTACCTAGTATTTGTGCTGATGATAATTTAGCTTTGTTTAGGCTATCATCCATATCCCTTAGTTTTTGATCAAGCAGTTCAATAGGGTTTTCAATATCATCTAAAGTATTGTTTACTTTTGCCCTAAAAATGTTTGATAGTCTCTTTAATACTCCCATAAAAAATCCTCCTCATTATTTTCTGTTTTTAAATTTTCTTATCTTTTTTATAATAAATAGTAATATTAAAATTAATATTACAAATTTAACAAAACCCCAAAAGAAACTTCCTAAAAGACTATAACCTCCGCCATATCCATTGGAGCTGTGACCCCAGGGGATAGGAATAGGTATAGGTAAAAAAGATCTATGACTTCCACTACTATAATTTTGACCGGATCCAGAATTATTTTGACTAGTATTTTGGTTACTAGATTTTGAAGAAGAATTAGGTGTATTAGAAAAGCTGCCTGACTTAAAATCTCCTCCAGAACTATTGCTGCTATTTTTTTGCTTATAGTTAGAGCTAGGGGAAGAAAAACTACCTGATTTAAAACTACCACCGGAAGATTTAGAACTACTACTGTGTGAAAATCCACCGGAGCTTTTTGCATATACAGTATTGGTATTTATGTTTAAGATATTTTCTTGTGGTGTAAACAAATCTATTGATAAAAACAAAAAAACCATCAGCAATGATATAATAAAAAGTTTTTTATTTAACTTAATTTTAACCACCCCCTTAAAGAAAATAACCTTTTCTTATATGGTAACATAATATATATAATTAGTGGATATTAATAATATTAAATTTTTATAACATTGATTATGAGAGTATTATACAGTATTATATAACTCATAACAAGCCTTAAATTAACTTGTTTTAAGTAATTTAAGACGATTTAATGCAATTTATATAGAAAATTTAATAAATTCTCGTGAATTTATTAAATAGTGAGTTTGTCAACAATATATATATAACCTATAATATTAATATGGGTTTTTAAGGTTAAAATAAGTGTTATTTTGGAGGTTGTAAATAATGAAAGAACACAAATTTAGCATGGAATATATAAATAAAATTGCTAAGAATATATCAGACAATACTATAGTACCTTATGAAGACTTGCCCAGGTATGATCTATTTTTATCTCAAGTTACAGACTATTTAAATGATAAGTTCCGGGGTGAAAAATACACAAATAACATAGTACAAAATTATATTAAAAATGAGGTTATATCTAAACCAGAAGATGGGAAGAAAAGGGGATATACAAAAGTTCATCTTACACAGCTCATTTTATTAAGTTATATGAGACCTATATTGACTACAGAGGAAATAAAAAAAGTTTTCAGGCTTGCTTTTAATGAGATAAATGATGGAGAAGATGATATAATATCCTGGGAAAATGCCTACAAGATATTTTCAGATTTGCATAATAATAGCCTTGACGATTTAATGAGTAAAGAGTATTTTAATGAAAAAAAATTTCAAGACATGGTAAAGGATATGAATTTAAAATCCGAGGATGAGGATAGGATAGGTATCTTTTTTGTGGTAATGTCTTTAATTTGCCAGGCAAGTGCAATTAAGAAACTAGTTCAAAATATAGTAAATAACTATGAAGGAAAATAGAAGGGATAAAAAATAAGGTTACCAAATACTTTATGAAACTTACCTAGATTTGTGTAAATAAAATTTAGGTAAGTTATTTTATTTATGGGTAGCTTATTTTGAATTAGCTATTAGTAAACAGATACTTTGAGAAGCTATGCCTTCTCCTTTGCCGGTAAAACCAAGTCCTTCCTCTGTAGTGGCCTTTACATTTATTACGGATGGAGTTACATTTAGAATTTTAGCTATATTTACTCTCATATCTTGTATGTATGGGGAGAGTTTAGGTCTTTCGGATATTATAATAGAATCTATGTTTCCTATAGTATATCCTTTTTCTTTAATCAAATCTGATACATGAGAGAGTAATTTAAGACTAGATATGTTTTTATATTTATTATCATTATCAGGAAAATGTTTTCCGATATCACCTAAACATAAGGCTCCAAGGAGACTATCCATTATTGCATGAAGAAGTACATCTGCATCTGAATGTCCCAAAAGACCTTTTTCGAAAGGAATATTTACTCCTCCTAAAATAAGAGGTCTGTTATAAACTAATTTATGTACATCATAACCAAGCCCGATTTTCACATTTAATTCCTCCTAGATTTTTATTATATTTTAACACACATAATAAAAAGGTGCACTCAATGGCACCTTAAGATATATCTTTAAAACTCCGAATCACATTTTTAGTATTTTTATCCTTTGTTTTACAGGGTTTAAACATAGCGTAAAAGAGTTTTTCATAAGTTTTCTTTATTAGTAACAAAAGTGAAAATGGATATTTTTTTCTATTTTTTGAAAAATCTACCTTAATAACGTTATCTTTCATGAATAACTTCACCTTCCCTAAAAAGATCTTATCATAATAATAACATAAATCTAAAAATATGTTAAGAAAATTACAAAAAGTATTTAATCCAATTGTAGTTATAAAATTAAGGGGACAGGTAATCCCCTCAATTTTTGAGATAAAAAAGGTATATTGTTTTGTATTGGAAAATGTTAGTTGTGTTTTATGAGCTTTGTGATTATGTGGTTAATAATATTATATGGATATAGGGTTAAATGTGTTACTAAATAATAAGTTATCAACATGTTGTCCACAAAACTGTGGATAATGTTGATAAATAATATAAAAATTACGTATAAACAGATTTCGTTTTATAGATAAACTGTTAATAACACAACTTATTAACAATTTATCTGTGGATAATGTGAATAAGTCTATAATTGGTAGTATCTAGTCTATTATTAGATATGACGTTATTTATGACTGTTAAATTAGATCTATTTTTTAATATATCAGTAATAAAGTATTTATATTAGACTTTAAGATTTACTCTAGATATAAAATTAGCTGAAAAATAAAATTTATATAGTGTTTATCTCAAGTTAAACGGACAATAAGTTTTATAAATGTAATAGAATGTTGAATAATTTACAATTTGTTAATATTTTAGTTAACAAAAATGAAAGTACATGATTTAATATGTTAGAGAAAGGATTTTTATGTAGAGTTTAATTTAATAAAAGTGGATGGGAGATAATATATAATGACAACAAGAAACAACTCCATTAAGATTTTTAAAAATGGGGCACTGATGTTACTTGGATTGATTGCAGTCTTTTGTTTGTCCTATGAAGTCTATAATTATTTTCATGGGGATAAAGCAAAAACTAATAAGGTAATATCTTCAGATAAAAGAACTGGAAGTGAGGTTAGAGGGAAGAAGGCACCTAAAAACAATATCAAAAGTAATATTAAACAAGATTCAGATATGGACAAGGATAGAAGACATAATGTATCTAAAGATGGTATGAAATATACATATGATGCACAAAAAGTAAAAGATATATTGGATAATAAAGCTCTAAATGATGGAAAGAAAATAGCATTTCTAACTTTTGATGATGGACCTTCTACTACCGTTACACCAATTATATTGAATACTTTAAAAAATTATGATGTAAAAGCAACTTTTTGCTTGATGGGAGAAAATGTAGAAAAAGATGAAAAAAGTAAGGAATTGGTAAAAGAAATATTTGAAGAAGGACATGCTATTGCAAATCATACTTATACACATAATATAAGAAAATTATATCCTGGAAATAGAATTGATGTAAATACCGTTATGGCGGAAGTTGACCAGGATAATGCAGCTATAAGAAATATTGTTGGACAAGACTTTAATACTAGAGTACTAAGACTCCCGGGTGGATATATGTCAAGGGTATACTATCATGATCCTAATTTAGATGAATTTAATGCAAAATTAAAGGAAAAAGATATGTATAGTATAGATTGGAATGCCTATGATTTTGATGCAGAAGGAAGAAGAAAAAATGCAGAACAGCTTTTGGAACATGTAGAAAGGAGTGTAGGTACACAGCAAAAAGTTGTTATACTTATGCATGATACCTATGGTAAAGAAGAAACAGCTAAAGCACTACCTCAAATTATAGAATATCTAAAAGGTCAAGGATATGAATTCAAGACCATAGCTTAAAATGAAAAATTATAGGACTTCTAAGCAAAAATCAACTTATACTTCAGATATTTTTTACAACCTTCAGCTCGGTTAAATATTTTTAAGCCTTATTTACAAAATATTTAAATGAGTTTCATTATTGTAAAAATATGTCTGCGTATAAGTTGATTTTTAGTTAGAGTACCTATAGTGATTCTAATTGAAATTTGTATAAGTCAACTTTCAAACCCTTATAGGCTTTTGAAATTAAACTTTTTATGTAAATGATTGTTTGATATAATAAATTTAGGAAAAAGCCTACTTTGTTTCACTTATATATTGTAATATATAAACTAATAAGGAAATTATATTCATTATATAAGTTAGGTTGGAAGGAAGCGATAATATGAAAAATAAAAATATAAAAATTTTAATTGGTTTAATTTTGCTAGTTTTGTTCATTATTGGTATACATAGTGTTTGCAAAATTAAATTTGTATCTTCAAATAACCAAAAAAAGGTCGATAATAAATCAAGTGTAAAGTCTGATAAAAAAAATCAAACAGATATAAAAAAAGTAGTACATATTAAAGATAGAGAATTTACAGGAAATAATTTAAAATATAACTCTAAGTCTATTCCTGTTTTATATTATCATTCCATAGATTACGAAAAGGGAAATGAATTGAGGATACCAAAGGAAAAGTTTAGAGAACAGATGAAGTATTTAAAAGATACTGGATATACTACTCTTACTTTAAATGAACTTTATAATTTTTTAGCTTATAATAAACCAGTACCCGATAAATCTGTAGTAATAACTTTTGATGACGGATATAAGGATAACTATGAAAATGCTTTTCCTATTTTAAAGGAGTTTGGATTTAGAGCTACTGTGTTCATGATTACAAGTAGTATAAATAACGATAAAAATTTCTTAACATCCAGTCAGTTAAAACAGATGGATAGTTATGGCATAGATATTGAAAGTCATACAGTAAATCACAATAAGTTAGATGGGTTAACTTGTGACAAACAAATACAAACTTTAAAAGATTCAAAGGAATTTTTAGAAAAACTTCTTAATAAAAAAGTGGAGTATATTGCATATCCTTATGGCAAATGGAATGAAAATGCAATAAAAGCCTTAAAGACAGAAGGATATAGTATGGCTTTTACTACAACAGGGGGGTGGGCCAATAAAGTCCAGGGAATATATACTTTGGATAGAGTATATATAAGTGCAAGACATGGAATGGATGAATTTAAAAGACGTCTTACAAACAGTAATTATGAAAATACTAATAGGTAAAGAATTTTACTTAGAATAATTAAAATATTTTGGGGGGTAAAAATTGAATAAGAATGTAAGAACACTTATAATAACAGCAGCGTTTACATTACTGGCTTTTCAATTTAAGGTATCTGCGGGTTCTTCACTGGGAACACCTAGGATAAATATTGATACCAATAAAGAATGGACTGTTAAGTTCAGTAGTAATTTGGAACCCAGTACTGTAAATAATACTAATATACAGGTTACTGATAAAAATAATGTTCAGGTGCCTGTGGCAGTAACTTTAGGGAATGATCAAAGTACTGTACTGGTAAGTCCTAAGGTATCAGGATATGACCCAAGTGAAAAATATAATCTTATTATAGGGGAAGGATTAAAATCAGTTTCAGGAAAAAATTTGTCCAACCCCTTAACTATGAAATTTACTACAAGTAATAAATATTCAGATGGAACAAGTTATACAGATCTTCCTAAAATAACTTCTAACAAATTTGAATATACACCACTTTTATCATCTGAAAAACAGGGATTTTCTATACAATGTGATAGTTCATCAGATGTGCAGTATAGAATTTTTGTAAATGGACAAAACGATGAAGATGGAAATTATACTGAACTTACAGATGGGTATACTAGTGAAGATGGTGGAAAAATAACATCTTTAAAAACATTGAGTGCAGGTACTAATGGACAAAAGTATAAAGCAATAATTTATGTAAAAAGAACAGGAACTACTGGAACACATAAAGATGCAAATACAGATTATGATAACTATTTTGTAGACTATTTTAGATGTGTGGATAGTATAGATACTGAGTCCAGTGAATATACAGATTATGATATATCTTTAGATGATATGGTAAATACACAATTAAATTCAGATAGTACACCTGTATTTGTGGCAGCCAGTGTAATGGACAATGCTGCAACTAAAAATCAGATAAAATATTATGCTGATCCAAATAATTTTCTTGATAGTTACGGTAAATATCAATTTTTAAAGCTTACATATTCGGATGGAGTTACAGCAGATAGTCTAAATAATTTCCTAAATGGAAAAGGAATTTTTGATGGAAAAGGACAAGCATTTTTATATGCAGCTAAAAATAGCAATATAAGCGTAGCCTATTTGGTTTCACATGCTATACTTGAAACAGGAAATGGAACTTCTAAGTTAGCAAATGGTGGAGCAACAGATAGTAATGGAAATTATATTTATGGAATACCTGTATATAATTTCTTTGGGATAAATGCTACAGATGATAATGCACTTTTAAATGGAACTAAATTTGCATATGAAAATAAATGGACTACTGTAGATAGTGCTATTTTAGGTGGAGCACAGTGGATAGCAAAGTGGTATATAAACAATCCATCGACAAATCAAAACACACTTTATAAAATGAGGTGGAATCCTGGAAATCCCGGACAGCATGAATATGCTACAGATATATCTTGGGCCTATAAACAAATACAAACTATAATCAAAGAAATACAAGATATAACATCAGGATCCAATTTAGAATTAGAGTTTGAAATACCTAGATATAAGTAATAAATGTAGTAAAAACACTATCAAAATCAATGATGATTAGATAGTGTTTTTTTATTTAAATAATTCCTTCACTTTTTAGTATATTTTCTAATTCGTTTACTTTGTCGTAAAGAAGATGAAATTTGTCTTTCAATACCTGATTCTGTGAACTGCCTCTCATAAGGGCCTTTTCTAAATTTTCAATAATTGACAGAGCTTCGTCAATATCTTGTTTGGCCAAATTTAAAGTGTTTTGTTTCATTAATAATGCTCCTTAATTTAATATATTTTTTATATTTGATAAACTTTCACCTTCTACAAATGGTGCACAAAATTGAAAAGTTTTTTCATGGCCGCATTCTGAACATACACAATCACAAATATCGTAGGGGATACCATCAACTATGGATACATTTGAATTTTCAGCTAAATATTCCCCTCCACATATTTCACAAGGAGTATCATTTATAACTAGATATTCACTTTCTATATATTTCATTATATCTCTAATGGTCATTAGTAACCTCCAATTTAAAAATTATCACAACATAAATGGTAACACTATTAAAAGGGATTTTCAATGATTTAATGTCTATAAAATTAATATAGTTAAAGGTAATTTTATATAATGATTGTCATATATTAGTTATATGATAATCATTTGTATAATTTGGATTATAGGGGGAGCGGTTATATTGTGATAAATATTATATGGTTTTTTATTTTAGCGTTTGGAATAGGCTTTGGAATATTATCTGGAAGGGGGGAAGCAGTATCAAAGTCTATTATAGTTTCTTCAGATGCTGCAGTAAAACTTATGATAAGTCTTCTAGGAATAATGTGCCTCTGGTGTGGAGTAATGAAAATAGCAGAGAAAAGTGGGCTTATGAATAGAATAGCAAGTCTAATGAGACCTATTTTGAAGATTTTATTTAAAGATGCCTCTAAAGATGAAAGGGCCATAGGGCCGATAGTTATGAATTTAACTGCTAATATGATGGGATTATCCAATGCAGCCACTCCTTTTGGAATAAAATCTATGGAGCAGCTTAGTAAGCTTAATAAAAAGAAAGAAGAAGCAAGTGATGATATGGCACTTTTTTTAGTTTTAAATGCAGCTTGTATACAACTTGTCCCAACTACAGTTATTTCTATAAGAGCGGCAATGGGGTCCAAAAATCCTGCGGAAACAATAATACCAGCAATAATTACAACTACTATATCTGCAGTAGTAGGAGTAGTATGTTGTAAGATTCTCCAGAGATATTTTTAACTTCGCTTAAAAGGAGTAGAGTACTGTGAAATACATAATAAAAGCTATAATACCAATAATTATTATATTTATGGTTACCTATGGTCAAGTGAAAAAAGTTAAGGTATATGAATGTTTTGTGGAAGGAGCCAAGGAAGGAATAGACATATGTATTAAGATATTTCCATACCTACTAGCCATGATAATAGCAGTAGGGGTTTTTAGGGAATCTAAAGCTTTAGATTACTTTATAGAATTTGTAAAACCTGTAGTAAAATTTATAGGACTTCCTCCTGAGGTAGTACCTCTTGTACTTGTAAAGCCATTATCAGGCAGTGGAGCACTTGGAATATTTGCTGAAACTTTAAGTAAATTTGGACCAGATAGTTACATAGGTAGAGTTTCTTCTATAATTATGGGTTCTACAGAAACTATATTTTATACTCTTACAGTTTATTTTGGAGCGGTTGGTATAAAAAAAATAAGGCATACCCTCTGGGCAGCAGTAATGGCAGATATAACTGCTATAATCGCCGCAGTTATAGTAACTAGAATTATGTTTTAATTAATAATCAATTATGTAATTTTATATTTTACCTTATACTAATTAGTTGTATAATATATAGTATAATTCATAATTATTTGGGATGTGAGTTAAGTTGTTAAGGTGGAGAGAGCTTTATGAAGAATGTTTAAATTGTCATAAATGCGGTTTGGGAGATAGCAGAACTAAAATGGTTTTTGGAGATGGAAATCCTAAGTCACATATTATGTTTATAGGAGAAGCGCCAGGAGCAGATGAGGATAGAACGGGAATACCTTTTGTAGGTAGAGCAGGTCAGCTTTTGACGAAAGCCCTTCTTGCTCTTGAGTTACATAGAGAAAGAGATTATTACATATGCAATATTTGTAAGTGTAGGCCAAAGAATAATAGAACTCCTTATGAAGAAGAAGAAAGAGCATGTATTCCCTACTTGAGAAATCAAGTAGCGCTTATGAGACCCAAGATAATAGTTTGTCTTGGTGCAACTGCTATGAGCTGCATATTGGGAAAGGATTGGAGAATTACACGAGATAGGGGAAAGTGGGTCGAAAAAAAAGGTTTTTACATGACTGCAACTTTTCATCCTTCAGCAGTTTTAAGAGATGTGAATAAAAAATCTGCATTTTGGGAAGACTTAAAAAGCATAAAAAAGAAGAGTGAAGAAACTTTTTAAATAAAAAATGTTGACACATATAATTATATGACATATTATATTGTTAAATACTGTGAAGGAAAGAGTAGTAAATTAGTTTGCACGAAGAGAGTCGGTAGGTTTTGGTGAGAGCCGAATGCAATAAAATTTATGAATATGGCTCTAGAGTATGCCGTTTGAAATAATATTAGGGCGGTACGGCAGCAACCGTTATATTGCAAGGTAATGAATAATTTTATAGTAGTTACTTAATGATGCTTTTATTGTGAAATAAAGGTAAAGTAGAGTGGTAAAGCGTAAATTACGCCTCTATGTGGAAAGAATTTTTCCATATGGGGGTTTTTTTATATGAAAATATAATTAAAAATTTAATAAAACTAGAAGAAAAAGGGAGAGAAAAACATGACCAAGAAAACTTATTATATTACTACACCAATTTATTATCCATCCGCAAATCTTCATATAGGAAATACCTATACTACTGTAGCAGCAGATGCTCTTGCTAGATTTAAAAGGCTTACAGGCTATGATGTTATGTTTTTGACAGGAACAGATGAACATGGACAGAAAATTCAGCGATTAGCTGAAGCAAAGGGTGTTACCCCTATAGAATATGTAGACGAAATAGTGGCTGGAATTAAAAAATTGTGGGAAATGATGAATATAAGTTATGACAAGTTTATAAGAACGACAGAAGACTATCATGTAAAAGCAGTCCAAAAAATATTTAAGAAGCTGTATGACCAGGGTGATATATATAAGGGCAGTTATGAAGGGTTATATTGTACACCTTGTGAATCCTTTTGGACAGAAACTCAGGCGGCAGATGGAAAATGCCCTGATTGTGGAAGACCGGTAGAGAAAACTAAGGAAGAAGCATATTTCTTTAAAATGTCCAAATATGCGCCTAAACTTATAAAGCACATTGAGGATCATCCTGATTTTATACAACCTGAATCCAGAAAAAATGAAATGTTAAATAACTTCTTAAGGCCTGGACTTCAGGATTTGTGTGTTTCGAGAACATCTTTTAATTGGGGAATACCTGTAACTTTTGATGAAAAACACGTAATATATGTTTGGATAGATGCTCTTGCAAATTATATAACAGCTCTTGGGTATGGCAGTGAAAATGAAGAATTATACAATAAGTATTGGCCGGCAGATGTGCACCTAGTTGGTAAAGATATACTGAGATTTCATACAATTTATTGGCCTATAATGCTTATGGCATTAGGGCTTCCTGTCCCTAAAAAGGTATTCGGACATGGATGGCTTTTGGTAGATGGGGGAAAAATGTCAAAGTCAAAGGGAAATGTAGTAGATCCTGTAGTGTTAGTAGATAATTTTGGTGCAGATGCTGTTAGATATTATCTATTGAGGGAAATACCATTTGGCTCAGATGGATTGTTTAATAATGAAATATTTATAAAAAGAATTAATGCGGATTTAGCCAATGATTTGGGAAATTTATTATCTAGAACTTGTGCTATGGTTGAAAAGTATTTTGATGGAGTAGTACAAGAACCAATAAAAAAAGAGCAAATTGACGATGAACTTATAAAGTTGGCACTAGAAACTCCTGTAAAAATAGAAAAAAATATGGATAATTTAAGAATACCAGAAGCTTTAGATAGTATATGGGATCTTATAACTAGATCAAACAAATATATAGATGAAACTACACCATGGATATTAGCTAGAGATGAGGCTAAAAAAGATAGGCTTGGAACAGTGCTTTACAATCTTTTAGAGTCACTAAGAATAATATCTGTATGTATTTCTCCATATTTACCTGAAACAAGCACTAAAATGTATAAACAACTTAATACAAACGTTATTTCCTGGGATAGTACAGCTTCTTTTAATGGAACTAAGGCTGGAACAATTATAAATAAAGGGGAAGTACTATTTCCTAGAATAGATGTGGATAAAAAAATAGAAGAATTGAATAAGTTAAAAGAAAAAAAAGCAGCACAGAATTTTAAGGAAAAATCTTTAAAGAAACAGATAAGTATAGATGACTTTGATAAGGTAGATTTAAAAGTTGCTAAAGTTTTAAAATGTGAGAACATAAAAGGATCCAATAAACTACTTAAATTTCAACTTCAAATGGGGAAAGAACAGAAACAGATAGTTTCTGGAATTGCAAAATATTATAAACCAGAAGAGCTTGTAGGCAAATATGTAGTAGTTGTAGCAAATCTAAAACCTGTAAAATTAAAAGGCGAAATTTCGGAAGGAATGATATTATCTGCAGCTTCAGATGATGGTAGCAAATTATCCATAGTATCAGTTTCTGGTGAAATTCCAAGTGGAAGCACAGTAAGGTAATTTGAATTGTAAATAACTCAACTTTCACACGTAAGAAATTAACTTAATATAAAAATATTGCGAAGCAACTTTTTCAGAGGACAGAGGACAGTGAAGGAGGATTTTTCTCCGATATACTACGAAAAATCTTTAATTAAATTTTTGATGGCTCGCTTTGCTAAAGCAAAGCATTGCTGAGTTAATTTATATAAATTTAGAGATTTTTTGCGATAGCTAAAAATCATCCTTCACTGTCAATTGTCCACTGTCAACTTTCAACTCGAAAACTTTGCTTCGCAATGTTTTTAAACTGCCAAAGAATTTAAAATTAAGGAGAAAATCATATGGAACTAAAAATATTTGATGCCCATGCACATTATGATGATGAAGAATTTGATGAAGATAGGGACAAGGTAATAGAAGAGTTGAAGAAAAACAATATAGTTGGAGTATTAAATTGTGGGTCTTCTATTGAAGGAGCTAGAGCATCTGTAAAACTAGCGGATAAACATGATATGTTTTATGCAGCAGTAGGAGTACATCCTGAATATTCAGATGTATTTAGTCAGGACACGGTAGAAGAATTAAAAATTTTAGTTAAAAATAAAAAAGTAAGAGCTATTGGCGAGATAGGACTTGATTATTATTACAAGGAAAATCCCCCAAAAGAATTGCAAAAAGCTGTATTTATAAAGCAGATGGAATTAGCAGAAGAGTTGAAATTGCCGGTAATTATACATGATAGAGAGGCACATGAAGATACTTTAAATATAGTAAAACAGTTTAAGGATGTTATAGGTGAAATACATTGTTTTTCTGGAAGTGTTGAGTTTGCAAGAGAATTTTTAAAATTAGGATATTACATAGGATTTACTGGTGTAGTAACTTTTAAAAATGCCAAGAAAGCTGTTGAAGTTGCAAGAGAAGTACCACTTGATAGAATTTTAGTTGAGACAGACTGTCCCTATATGGCTCCGGTGCCTTTTAGGGGAAAGAGAAATAGGTCTGAATATATAAAATTTATTATAGCTAAGATAGCTGAAATCAAAGGTGTAGAAGATAGTAAAATAAGCCAAATAACAATTTTTAACATGAAACAGTTGCTTAATTTGGTAAAATAGTGTAAAATAAAAGAGAGTTTTTATCAAATTTATTTTTAGTAATAAAAAAATATTCACAACATAGTTATAAGATAGAGGCACTTTAAACCACCAAAAAAATATCATAGACTGTAGTTTGAGTAGAGAACTCCAATTAAGGAGATTTAATGTGAGTTACTTACTCATTTCAGGTATAATATTGGAATCATAAATAATTATTTTATTTATAGTTTTATGCACAAGGATGCATTTAACATTTTATAACAGTCCTAATACAGGGTGATATTTGACATGATTTTGAGTTCCATTTACAATGGAGTATGTCGCTCTCGCCCAGAGGAGGTATTTTTATGGTGGAAAAGTTTAAAACTTACTTGAAAAAATATTTTCCAAATGGCCTTAGAGTAGAAATTATTGCAGTTGTAATTTTACTTATTTTAATGGGAGTTGTATTATTTAGTACAAGAAAGACAATAACGATTTCAGTAGATGGCAATAATAAGAAAGTTACTACATTTAGTAGTACTTATGGAAAAGTTCTAAATGATAATGGAATTAAAATAGGGCCTAAGGATAAAGTAAGACCTAGTCTAGACAGTGCAGTGAAAAATAATCAGACATTGAAAATTAAAAGAGTAGTAAAGGTTAAAGTAGAAGTTGACAATAAAAAATTGAATTTGGAGTCTGCCGAGGATAATGTTCAAGATATGTTAAAGGCAGAAAATATACGGATTTCAAAACGTGATATAATATATCCATCTAGAAAGCATGAATTGAAAAAGGGAATGAATATAGCAGTGACTAGGGTGACGACAAAAGACATAAAAGAGGACAGACCTATAAACTATGATACAGTTTTGAAAAGTGACGAGCAGGTTGAAAATGGAACTAAAAAGGTTGTGCAGGAAGGACAAAATGGAGAGAAGGAGACTGTGACTAGGGTTGTATACCAAAATGGTAAAGAGGTTTCAAGAAAAATAATTAGTGAAATTGTAAAAAAACAACCAGTACAGAGAGTCATAGCCATAGGAACATTAACCGATTATACTCCATCTAGAGGAGCCGATCTTAACTATGTTGAATCACTTCAAATGAAGGCAACTGCATATACTGCAGATTATGCCAGTACAGGCAAGAGTCCTGGAGAACCAGAATTTGGTATAACTGCATCTGGCACTGTAGCCAGGAAAAATAATGGAAGCTATAGTTCAGTAGCAGTTGATCCTAGAGTAATACCACTTGGTACGAAGCTTTATATAGAAGGTTATGGTTATGCTATAGCAGAAGATACAGGTGGAGCTATCAAGGGAAGTAGGTTAGATTTATTTTTCAATTCTAACTCAGAAGCAGAAAACTGGGGGGTAAGATGGGTTAATGTTTATGTAATTAGATAGGGGCACATGCTCCTATTTTTTCTTTTAATTTTATTAAAATATTTTCGAATATAAGTATAAGTTATATACTATACTATAGCAATGTATTTAATAAGAAAGGAGGACATTTATGATTAAAGAAGTAATAGTGGTTGAAGGAAGAGATGACATAACTGCAGTTAAAAGGGCAGTTGATGCTCAGCTTATAGCTGTAGGGGGTTTTGGAATAAATAAAAAAATTATAGATAAAATAAAAGAAGCCCAAAAAAGACAGGGTGTCATAGTGCTTACAGATCCAGATTTTGCAGGAAATAAAATAAGGCAGATTATATCTAAAAGAGTTAATGGAATAAAGCACGCTTATATATCTCAGAAAGATGGTATAAGAAATGGAGATATTGGAGTTGAAAATGCATCACCAGAAACTATAATAAAAGCTTTAAAAAATGCTAAGTGTGAGGTAAAAGAAAAGAGAGAGGAATTTGAAACAAGTGATATGGTGTTTTTCGGATTAACAGGAAATTCAAATTCCAAAGTAAAAAGGGATATGCTGGGAAAAGAAATTGGAATAGGATATTGCAATACTGCACAGTTTTTAAATAGGCTAAATGATTATGGAATAACAAAAGAGGAATTTAAAAAAGCTATAATTAAAATAAATAATATAATGGATAAGGAGAAACACAATGGGTGATTTATCTACTGTAGATGTAGTAAAAAAATACAGATTTAAATTTTCAAAAAACTTAGGACAAAATTTTTTAATAGATAACACGGTATTAGATGATATAGTAAATAGTGCTGATATAAGTAAGGAAGATCTTGTTATAGAAATAGGACCTGGAGTTGGAACTTTAACAAAAGAACTTTTAAAAAAGGCAGGTAAAGTATATGCTATTGAATTGGATTCAGATTTAATTCTAATTTTAAAAGAGGAATTAAAAGATTTTAAAAATTTTCAGCTAATACATAAAGATGCACTTAAAATAGATTTTAACAAAATAATAGGTAATGAGGAAAATGTAAAAATCGTTGCAAATTTACCGTACTATATTACTACTCCTATTATTTTACGACTATTGAATGAACACTATAATTTTCAAACGCTTACTATAATGATACAAAAAGAAGTTGGAGAAAGGATTTCATCAGAACCCAATTGCAAACAATATGGAGCCCTTTCTATTCTTGTACAATATTATTGTGATGTTGAAGTAATAAGAAAAGTAAGTCCTCTATCGTTTATTCCAAGACCGAAGGTGGAATCTATAATTATAAAACTAACTAAACTTGATAAACCTAGAGTTTGTGTGAAAGATGAAAAGTTATTTTTTAAGATAGTGAGATGTTCATTTAATATGAGGAGAAAAACTCTTTGGAATGCTGTCAAGACTTTAAAAGTTCCTAAGGAAGATATGGAAGAAGTTTTTAAGAAAGCTGAAATTGATCAAAAGAGAAGGGGCGAAACACTATCTATAGAAGAATTTGGAAGACTATCTGACTGCATATATGATATATCAATACATTAAAATGTGACATGTTTTTAAAGATAAGTTAAAACTATTTGTTCACTTTTTGGAAGTTATCTCATATATTATAATGAATATAATATATGGAGGTATAGAAGTTGGCACAAAAAAAGAGTTATAGTAGATATTTTATAATATTACAAGAAGATGAAAAAGGGTACTCTCTAGCTTCTGATAAAATTGCTTCAGGATATGCAAAATTGGAGATGAAAAATGATAAGTGTAAAATATCTTATTATGTACAAAATTTAAAAAAAGAAAAAACACCTTATTATATGATGTTAATATGTAATAAAAAAGATATAAAAAATATAATTAAAATCGGTGAAATGAACATAGATGATTACGGAAGAGCAGATATAAGTTATGAATATCCTGCAAATGATGTAGCAGGAAGTGGTATAGCTATGGATAAGGTATCAGGAGCTGCTATAGTGAGAATGATAGATGATAACATAATATCTGTAATGAGCGGGTTTGCAAGTACGGAAATACCTAAATGGAAAGCTTTTCCAGTATTTCAAAATAAAAGCAAAGATTTAAAAGAAACCGAAGTAAGTGAGATAGAGGAATCAGAAAAAACCGAAGCAAAAAGTGTATTTGATCAGTATGATGATATTATAGAGAAAGCTAAAGAAGATGAAGGAAATATAGAAATAGAAGAAAAAGATTCTTATAGAGAAGAACAAGAAAGAGAAAATGAACAGCAAAGCGAAGAACAAGAGGACTTTGAGGAAGCTAATAAAGCGGAAAGTGAAGAAGAAAATAAGGAAGCTCAAGTAGATGCTGAAGTGATGGAAGAAGAGATTATCGAAAATAACTCAAAATCTAATGTTACAAAAAAAATTGAAGAGAAAAACATAAATTCTAAACAAGAAAGAAATGATGATAGTTCAATATACGTGGATAAATCCCGATTAAGGTCTCACAAAAAATTAAACTTGGATAGATGTCAGAGAGAATGCGAAAAAAATGTATCTACAAGTTATCCTAAAGGTCCAGAAGCAAAATTTTTTACGCAACTTATGAGTGGTTTTAAGGAAGTAAAAGACGTCAACAAGGAATTAAAAAGGTGTGTATGGAATAAGGTACCTATAAGTTCTATGGATGACATGTATAATACCACTGATTATAATAAATATTCTTATATATATTATCCTATGGTAGGGTATTATCCATATATAAAAAAATATAATTATTATTTAGCAGGGTATAAATGTGATAAAAATGGCAGGGTAAAATATTTGATATATGGAATTCCGGGAACTAAAAGTAGGAAAGATCAGCCTTTTGAAGGAAAATCTGGATTTGTTACATGGATACCCCTAAAGGATAAAGACACGATGGGTCATTGGCTTATGTTTTATGACTTTAGAACAAATACTATAGTAATACCTGTTAGAAAGTAATATTGGTCACTTATTATGAGATTAATAGTGATAAATAAAAAAAAAATTGGGGTTACGATAATTATAATAGGACTTATGATAGTGCTTTTAGGACTTGAAAAAAATTTTGATATGAGATTAAAATTTACAGCTCTTATTCAAAATAATATGGAGTCTCTTACTCAATATAAAGGACTGGGAGGCAGATTGCGATATAAGTTGCCAGCACGATGGACTTGTAGAAATCAGGACATATTTGGAGATGAAATATTATATCATAGTGATTTTAAGAGTGATGATAATACCATAAATGGTTTTGTTGAAGTATGGAATTTAAAAGGTGATTTAAAATTATTTTTACAAAATAGCAAGAGTATATCTGAAAAACAAAATTTGTATAAAGAGTATTCTATAAAACAAATTTATATGAAGGGTCGTAGAGGTTATTTACTTAAATATACAATTACAAAGGAAATTGGAGATAGTTATAAGTGTATAGAATACTTTACAGAAGAAGGAAAACAATTTTGCAGATTTTCTTTTTTTGTAAAAGAATCAGACTTCAAAGAAAACATGCCTACTATATTTGAGGTTATTGTTAAAACTTTAGAATATAATTAGAAAATATAAGGTTTATCCCCTTTAGGTTTATTATATGAAAGGGGATTTTTTTATATTAATTATGTTATAATAATCATATATTTCATTAATATAGAAAGGGGTGAAAATCCTTTGCTGCAGATTAGAATATAGTTGCAGATACAATTTTTGCATATTGAATTCTTAAAAGTTATGCAGTGGGTGAAAATATTGGATAAGACTATTAAAAAAAGATTAAATATATTTATAATATCCTGCATTTTAATACCTGTAACCTTATTGTGTGGATGTAGTAAATTAGATCAATTAAAGGTTAAGATAGGATTAAAAAATTCGGATTTTGAATATATGAAACAACAGGGAAAAGTTAAGCAGATAATTATTCAAAATACAAGGGATCAGGGATTTAACTTTGTAGTTACTGATCAAAGTGCAATTAAAAATCTGTATGATATATTATCTTCTGCTAAAAAAGTATCAAAAAAATCATCATTGGATCCTGACTATGTATTTGAAATAGATGAAGGAAACAATAAAGTTCACAAGTTTAGTTATATAGCAGGACTTGATAGGAAAGATGCAGGAAATCTCTATAGTAAAGGTCAAGTATATATAGTATCAAATAGAATAGACAACGATATAATAAATAATTTTTGGAACACAAGGATGCCGCCAACTTACTTTAAATCTGTGTACTATGGATCCATAATAGATACATTAAATAAATATTTTAGTGAAAAAGATAGAAGTAAGAAAATAGGAATAAATTTTAAAGATGACATAGATGCCCAAAGATTTATACTTTCCACTGAACAGGAAGAGTTTAAATCAGATCTTACTAGTAAATTTAAAAATGTAAGCATTGGTAATAATGATGAAGACAATTATGATGTGTGGGTAACAATAAAGACAGAAGGGTATAAATCTACATTGTATAAAATGACTGTTACATTTTTTGACAGACAAAATCGAAGTGAGAAAGTTTATTATGTACAGGGTACATATAGCAGTGGGGGATGGAGCAAGAGCATATTGGAAAATAAGCCTAATGGGTTTTAAAAACAGAGGAAATAAAGGTAAATTAAAAAAAGGGGATTGTGTAAAAATTTGCACAATCCCCTAAGCTTTCCTAAATTATTTACACGGCCTCCTAAATGTCCAATGTTTTTCATACAGCATATCAGTTAGAGTCAAAACCAAATCTGTTGTTGTTTGTACTTGTCATTTAATGTGACTTTAGATATGGGATCGATGTTTATTTTATCCCCTGTTTTAGAACCAGGTGGTAAATGGGTGATTCCTATATTGGCGGTAGTACTATCCTGAAAACTTACAAGTGCGTCTGTAATATTTATATCAATTATTTTACCGATCATGAAAGTCCTCCTAAAGACAAGATTATATATGTTATTTTTATCTATAATTTTTATTATTATTCTTAAAGATTTTATCTTAATAGGTATTTGGTGCATTTCAATTAAAAAGTGTGCTTTATAGGTTTTTATTGGTTTAAAGTGAAAATAAAGATGAATTCATAAATTGCTTTTTTATATATGGCAAGGTATAATAATCAAGTCGTTTATACAATATATAGTGGTTGGGAGGAAAATATATGCTACATGTTGTGAAAAGAGATGGTAGAAAGGTTCCATTTGATTCTATTAAGATAACCAATGCTATAAAAGGAGCTTCTGATGAAATAGGTTTTGATTTAAAAGAAAGTGAGTTTATAGATTTAACTCAGAAGGTCACAGAAAATATAGAAAACCTTAATCTTCAGGAAATAAACGTAGAAGATATACAGAATATAGTTGAAGAAATACTAATGAAGAAAAACTATGTGAAAATTGGGTTAGCTTATTCAAGTTATAGAAAAGAAAGAAATGATATAAGAGAAATAAAATCTGATCTTATGAAGGCTATTGATAAAATAGGAATTCAAACAGATAGGGATAACGCAAATGTTGGAAACAATTTTAGTGCCAAGCTTTTGAGAATCGCCAGTGAATCCAATAAGTGGCATAACTTAGCTACTATGCCTAAATATCTAGCTAAAGTTCATGAAAATGGAGATATATATTATCATGATTTAGATTCCTACAATTTAACTGTAAATTGCCTTCACATACCAACAAAGGAAATGCTTTTAAACGGATTTAATACAGGATATGGGAACATAAGAACTCCTAAGAGAATAGAATCTGCTGCAGAACTTTCTTGTATACTCCTGCAGTCAGCACAAAATGATATGTTTGGTGGACAGTCTCATCCAGATTTTGATAATGATATGGCTGTTTTTGTTGAACCTACAAGAAAAGAAATATTGAAGGATCTTAAGGAAATAGGAGTAGAAGATGAAAAAATAAAAGATATTTGTAAGAAGAAATTGAGGAGAAGTGTAGAACAGGCTATGCAGGGAATAATTTACAATTTAAACACAATGCATTCCAGGGCAGGTTCACAGGTGCCTTTTAGTTCAATAAACATAGGCATACCAATGTCAGAGGATGCAGCTCTTGTATGCGAAGTGTTCTTGACGGAATATGAAAAGGGACTTGGAAGAGGAGAACAACCTATATTTCCTAATATAATATTTAGAGTTAAAAAAGGTGTAAATAAAAATGAAGGAGACCCTTATTATTATCTATTCAAAATTGCTTGTAGGGTAGCATCAAAGAGAATGAATCCTACTTTTATGAATTTAGATGCGGATTTTAATAAAGCATATTATGATAAAGGCATAATACCTGCAACTATGGGATGCCGCACATATGTCTGCTCAAATGTAAATGGAGAACAGGGAGTAAAGGGAAGAGGTAATATAGCCCCTGTCACTATTAATTTGCCTAGACTTGGAATTGTATCTAAAGGAAACATAGATAAATTCTTTGGATTATTACAGGGAAAGTTAGAGTTAGCGAAAGAATCTTTAATGCATAGATATAGCATTTTAAAGAGACTCAAGGTTAAAGATTTACCTTTTGTAGCAGGTCAGAAACTTATGAAGGGTGCTGAGAACTTAACTTCAGAAGATTCAATAGAACCAATATTGAAGCAGGGTACTTGGGCTATTGGTTTTATAGGACTTGCGGAAACATTAGTTGCGTTAACTGGAAAACATCATGGACAAGATGAGACTTCACGGAAACTTGGAATAAAGATAATTGCATATATAAGAAACTATACAGATAAACTCATAAATGAGACACATTTAAATTGGAGCTGTTATGCTACACCGGCTGAAGGATTAAGTGGAAAGTTTATAGTACAGGATAAGAAGATATTTGGAGAAATACCGGGAGTTACAGACAAAGATTACTACACTAATTCTTATCATATACCTGTAGGATTTCCAATATCAATAAAAGATAAAATTGATATAGAAGCTCCCTATCACAAAATTTGTAATGGAGGACACATAAGTTATATAGAAATTGATGATTACCCATCAGCAGAGGTTGTTAAAAGTATAATTGATTATGCCTATGATAATACAAATATAAGTTATATAGGAATAAACTTTCACATAAGATACTGTAAAGAATGTGGAACTTATCTTCATGGAGAAGATGTTTGTCCTAAATGCGGTAGTAACAATATACAGGGTATATCAAGGGTTACAGGATATCTATCTTTGGATGAAAGGTTTGGAGAAGGTAAGACGGCAGAAAGAGAGGATAGAATATCCCAAGGAAGCAATAAACATGTATATTGCTAAAGTAACTAGGTCATATATAAAAAGGAGGAAATCAATGGGTGGTAAAAAAATTAGATTGGCAGGTATTGCTTATGAGAGTCTGGTTAATGGACCTGGAATGAGACGTGTATTTTTTGCCCAGGGATGTAGACACAATTGTAAAGGATGTTTTAACCCATCTACCCATGACTTCAAAGGGGGCCAGCTAAAAGATATAGATAAACTGGTTTGCGATATCAAAGATAATCCTATGGTAAGTGGAGTTACATTTTCAGGGGGTGATCCCTTTGAACAACCTGAAGAATTTACATACATGGCTGCTAAAATTAAAGAATTAAATTTAAATATATGGTGTTATACAGGGTACACTTTTGAATATATAATTAATGGCTCAGATATTGCAAAGAAGTGTCTTTTAAATAATATAGATGTGTTAGTGGATGGAAAATTTGAAGATAGCAAAAAAGATACAAAATTAAAATTTAAAGGATCCAGCAATCAGAGAATTATTGATGTAAAGAAAAGTTTAGATTCCAATAATGTAGTAGTATTTACTTTTAGTTGAAAAACTTTAGCTAAATATATTATAATACTCCATGACGAGGAGTTGATAATATGAATAACAATTCGGAAATTGAAGTTTGCTCTTGTACTGAAATTCATAAGGATTGCATAGAATGTGTCAGAAAAAGTATGTTGGATGAGAAGACTTTTATGGATTTATCAGCACTTTTTAAAGTACTGGGGGATTATACAAGAATTAAAATTATATATGCACTATTTAAAAAAGAATTATGTGTTTGTGATATTACAGAAATACTTCAAATGAGTCAGTCCGCCATATCTCATCAGCTTAGGATTTTAAAGACTGCAAGGCTAGTTAAATTTAGAAGAGAGGGAAAATCGGTATACTATTCCCTAGATGATGAACATATAAATAAGTTGTTTAATGCAGGATTAGAGCATGTAAAACATAATTAGAGTGTAGTTATATAAGGTTTATAAGCAAAAAATCAACTTATACTCCGGATATTTTTTACAACCTTCAGCTCGGTTAAATATTTTGATAAGTCTAGTCAGAAAATTTATATATAAAATATTTAAATGTGTTTGTTTATTGTAAAAATATGCCTGCGTATAAGTTGATTTTTAAGTTATGAACTCCTATAAAAAGTTTTTATGGTGATGAAATTTGTCAGCATATTCCTGTGTATATGTCAATTTTTCACTTAGAAGTCTTATACAAACAAAATGTTAATTTATACTAGTAAGTTATTTAAAGTTAAGGATTTTAACTAGATTAAAGTCTTCGGGTTTGTGATGTAGAATTAACGTATTGCTTTCAATTCTTTCTGCATTTTTCATGTATCTAAGAAACTTTTCTAATCCATCTAATTCAAAAGTTAGTTGAGAAGTTTTATAATGCATAGGAATTACTATATGACTATTAATGGATTTTGCAAGCTCGGCAGCATCTTTTCCATCTATAGTGAAATTTCCTCCTATGGGAATCAAAAGCACATCTATGGATCCTAAACTTTTTATTTCATCTGGAGATAATATATATCCTACATCTCCTAGATGACATATTCTATAATTGTCCATTTCAATGACAAATATAATATTTTCTCCTCTTTTTGCGCCTTTAACTTTATCATGATAAGAAGGTATTCCTAAAATAGGTATATCGCACAGATTAAAAGAGCCTACCTTATTTGCAATATGTTTGTAGGTTATCTTCTCAATATAACAATGATCAAAATGATTATGACTTATTGTAACTACATCAACATCTCCTTGAAAAATTTTATAACCTACAGTCTCATCAAAAGGGTCTGTTAAAAGTTTTCTACCTTTTGAATCTTCAAATAAAAAACTTGAATGACCAAGCCATTTTATTTTCATAGAATATCACTCCTTCATAAGATATAGTAACTATTATAGTATTTTTTATCAAGTTTAAATTATTTTAAGTTAATATGTGAATATATTGATTTTTAAGTGTAAAATACGTGCTTTTTATATTATAATAGTATATATTATAACAGGGCGAATTATTCCATTGAACGGGGGTCATTATTTGAAGACTAAAAGAATTTATATGATGATACTGTTAAGTTTTATATTTGCATTAGCCGTGTTTACAAAGTTCAATATTGTACATGCAATTGATTATAACGGAATTACTATAGGAAATGATGTGGAAACTAATAAATCATGGAATGTGAAGTTTAACATGAAATTAGACCAAAGTACAGTAAATGATTCAAATATAGTGGTAACAGATAGTTCAGGAAACGTTGTTTCAGTGTCTTTGCAAGTTCAAGAGGATGGGATGAGTGTATTAATTACCCCTAAAACCAAATATTTATATGGAAAAATCTACAATTTAACTGTAAAAAGCGGATTAAAATCTGTAAGTGGAAAAAGTTTATCTAAAGAGGTTAAAGTAAAATTTGGAGTAAAATCCAACTCGAATTCTAGTTCTAATGGAAAATATACTGTTACACTTGATGCTGGACATGGGGGAACCGATGCTGGAAATGTAAGTGCATCAGGGCTGAAGGAAAAAGATATAACTTTGTCTGTGGCTTTAAAGACAGGAAAAATATTAGAGCAAAATGGAGTAAATGTAGTTTACACTAGAAAAGATGATAACGTAGCGTGGAATGATAGTACAAGTTTGCAAGCCCGTTTTGATATAGCGAATAACGCAAAATCAAATTTATTTGTTAGTCTGCATGTTAATTCCTATGCAGAAAGTTCTTTGGTAAATGGCATAGAAACTTATTATAGGGCTTCAAATGATTCTGCTAAAAATACAGCAAATAACATCCAAGATAAATTAATAAGTTATACAGGACTTTCTAATAGAGGAATTAAAGAAGGAACAGCGCAGCATAAAATACTAATAGGTACTGCGTCGCCACCTGTTATGGTTGAGCTTGGATTTATGACTAATCCTAAGGAAAGTCAGTTAATTGGAACTGAAGATTTCCAAAATAAAAGTGCATCGGCTGTTGCAGATGGAATTTTAAAATCTTTACCATCTCTTCAGGAAAAAGATACAGTAAATGTAAGTTCAATATCTAACTTATCAGATAGTATAACTGTAGGTAGTAAGTATTCTTTACCAACTAGTGTACAAGCTACTATGAGTGATGGAACTAGTAAAAAAGTAAGTATTGCATGGAATTCAAACACCATTGATACTTCTAAAGCAGGTATATTTACATATAAGGGAACTGCAGAAGGATACAGTAAAACTGTAACGTTTACTTTAACTGTGAAAGCAAAACAAGTGGATCCAACACCAGTCACACCATCAGAAGGAGCACCAGTGATAGTTATAGATCCTGGGCATGGTATAGGCAGTGATGTAGGTTCAAATGGAAACGGATTTCAAGAAGATGATGTAACTTTAAGTGTTGGCCTAAAAACAGGGAAGATATTAGAATCTAAGGGAGTTAAAGTAATTTATACTAGGACTACAGATGAGCGAAAAACAACTCCTTTAACTGTTACTGAAAGTCTTCAAAGACGATGTGATACTTCAAACAATACTAATGCAAACTATATGATTTCAATTCACACGAATGCTTTTGATGATTCATCTGCAGAAGGAACGGAAACACTGTATTATACAGGAAGTGTAAAGGGAGAGAAAATGGCAGAAGCCATACAAAAAAGTTTGTCTAGTGCTCTTGGAACCTATAACAGGGGACTTAAAGATGGAAGCTGGCTTTATATAGCAAAACATACTGTTGCTCCAACAGTTTTAACAGAATTGGGATTTCTTACAAATCAAAAAGATGCAGGGATACTAGGTACGGATCAAGGTAGAAATAAAGCTGCACAAGCTATAGCAAGTGCTATATTACAGGTTTTAGGAATGTGATACAAAAAATTGTCTAAAAAAATTGACAATAGAAAATTCATATAATATAATAAAAGGAAATTATACAGGTAGTAATTAAAAAACATTGAACAGGAAAAGTATTTAAGTTTGTTTTTATTTACAGAGAGTGGGGAGTGCTGAAAACCCATCGAAAAGCTTAGAGAAAATCACCTGGGAGTTGAAGAATTGAACAGTATATTTTAATCACTTTAGTAAATTCTTACGTAATTCTGCGTTACAGAATAGATTATGGTAGTACTTAATTTATTACCCATAGGTGGTACAGCGAGTTAAACTTCGTCCTATTTAGATGAAGTTTTTTTATTGCGTACTTTTAATTTAAAAATTATACGATGTATAAACATTGAAAAATAGTAAAAACTTAACAAAGAGGATAGAAAGGGGTCAAATCCGTGTATAAAAAAATTGATAGTGATAAAAATTTTGTACAAATGGAAAAAGATGTTTTAAAATTATGGGAAAATAAAAAAATAGTTGAAAAAAGCTTTAAGGAAAATGAAGATGGTGAATATTTTACTTTTTATGATGGACCTCCAACTGCAAATGGAAAACCTCATATAGGACACGTCCTAACTAGAGTTATGAAAGATCTCATACCAAGATATAAGGTTATGAGGGGATATAAAGTATTAAGAAAAGCAGGTTGGGATACACATGGACTTCCTGTTGAACTAGAAGTTGAAAAGAGTCTTGGAATTTCTGGAAAACCACAAATTGAAAAATACGGTGTAGAAGATTTTATAAAGAAATGTAAGAATAGTGTATTTACTTATGTAAGTCAATGGAAAGAAATGTCTTACAGGTTAGGATTCTGGGTAGACATGGATAATCCATATGTAACATATTATAATGATTACATAGAATCAGAATGGTGGGCACTCAAAAAAATATGGGAAAAAGGTCTTTTATATAAAGGCCACAAAATAGTGCCATATTGTCCTAGATGTGGAACTGCACTTTCTTCCCATGAAGTTTCTCAGGGATATAAGGATGTAAAAGAGACATCAGTATATGTTAAATTTAAAATTAAAAATCAAGATAAGTATTTGATGGCATGGACAACGACACCTTGGACACTCCCTAATAACATGGCATTAGCTGTAAATAAAAGCTATGACTATGTAGAAGTTCTTAATAAGGAAGAACATCTAATATTAGCAGAAGCTATGTTAGAAAAGTTAGAGGGAGAATATAAAGTTTTAAGAAAATTCAAGGGGGAAGAATTAGTTGGACTTGATTATGAGCCACTTTTCAATTTTGTACCTTTTGAAGGAAAGGCACATTATGTTGTTCACGCAGATTATGTAACATTAACAGAAGGCACAGGAATAGTTCATACAGCTCCTGCCTTTGGTGAAGATGATAGTATTACAGGAAAAAAATATAATATTCCTATGATAAATTCTGTAGATACTCAAGGAAGATATAAAGAAGAAATTACTCCATGGAAAGGTCTTTTCGTAAAAGATGCTGATCCTAAAATAATAGAATATTTAAAAGAAAAAGGAATACTTTATAAGGCAGAAAAATTTACTCACTCCTATCCATTCTGCTGGAGATGTGATACTCCACTTTTATACTACCCAAGAGATACTTGGTTTATAAGGATGTCTGAATTAAGAGATAAGTTAGTTAAAAATACTAATGATACAAACTGGTATCCTGATAATATAAGAACTGGTAGATTTGGAAAATTTGTTGAAGGTGTAATAGATTGGGGACTTAGTAGAGAAAGATATTGGGGTACACCTCTTCCAATATGGGAATGTGAATGTGGTCATAGAGAATGTATAGGAAGTATTAAAGAATTAAAGGAAAAAGGAATAAATGTGCCAGATGATATAGAACTTCATAAGCCTTACATAGATAGAGTTAAATTAAAGTGTCCTCACTGTGGAAAGGAAATGAAAAGAGTATCAGAAGTAATTGATTGCTGGTTTGATTCAGGTTCAATGCCTTTTGCACAGCATCATTATCCTTTTGAGAATAAAGAAGTTTTTGAGAAAAATTTCCCTGCACAATTTATATCTGAGGCAGTAGATCAAACTAGAGGATGGTTCTACACTCTTATGGCTATATCCACTGTATTGTTTGATAGAAGTCCATTTGAAAACTGTGTGGTTTTAGGACACGTTTTGGATAAACACGGACTAAAAATGTCAAAGCATAAAGGAAATGTCTTAAGTCCTTCCACTGTTTTGGAAAATGAAGGGGCAGACGCAGCTAGATGGTATTTCTATACTGAAAGTGCACCATGGCTTCCATCTAGATTTTATGAAGAAGCAGTACAGGATAGTCAGAGAAAATTTTTAGGTACCCTATGGAATGTATATTCTTTTTATGTGCTTTATGCAGATTTAGATAATTTTAACCCTATGGACTATAAAGATTTTGTAAGTGAAAATGTAATGGATAAGTGGATAATTTCCAAGTTGAATTCGCTTATAAAGCAAACTGAAGATCACTTAGATAATTATAGAATTACTCAAGCTGCTCAGAACATAGGAAATTTTGTAGATGAACTTTCAAATTGGTATGTAAGGATAAATAGGTCAAGATTTTGGAGCCAGAAGTTAACAGATGATAAAATAGGAGCATACTTAACTTTATATAAAGTACTGAATACTTTATGTCTGGTAGCTGCACCTTTTGTACCATTCATGACAGAAGAAATCTATCAAAATCTTGTAGTAAACCTTGATAAAGATGCAATAGAAAGTGTACATTTATGTAAATGGCCAGAGTATGATGCAAGTGTAGTGGATGCTAAGCTTGAAAAGGATATGGAAGAAGCTTATAAGATAGTTAAACTTGGAAGAAGTGCTAGAAACAGTGCTAATATAAAAAATAGGCAGCCTCTTTCCGAAATGCTTATAAGTGTAAATACTCTTCCTGAATATTATGGAGACATAATAAAGGATGAATTAAATATTAAAAAGATAGTTTTCAATTCAGATTTATCAAAGTATGTTAACTTCAACATAAAACCAAACTTGCCTGTACTAGGTAGAAAATATGGTAAGCTAATACCAAAAATAAAGAATGAAATATCATCCATGAATCAAATGGAATTGGCACAAAAGATAAATGATAAGGAAAGTGTAAAAATAAACATAGATGAATCAGAAATAGAGTTAAATTCAGATAATTTACTTATTACTATGCAAGGCTTAGAAGGATTTGCCTTTGCAGGAGAAGGAAGTACAGGAATTGTTTTAGAAACTACAATTACAGAAGAACTTAGAGAAGAAGGAAATTTGAGAGAAATTTTAAGCAAAGTTCAAAATATGAGAAAAGAAAGTGGTTTCGAAGTTGCAGATAAGATAAATTTATATGTTTCAGGTAATGAAAAACTTGAAGCTGTAGTGAAAAAATTTGAAGAAAGAATACAAAAGGAAACTCTTTCTATGGATGTTATTTATAACGCCAATAGAGAATATAATAATTGTAATATTAATGGAGAAAAACTAGATATTGCAGTGGAAGTAGTAAATAAATAAAGTAATTAGTAAAATAAACTAATCACTAATTTTAAGTACGTGTTTATTTTAAATTAGTGATTAGTTTTAATTTGGATATATCAAATATTGTAAATTAGCTTGTAATGAGTTAGTTTTATAAGTATAATTATTAAAAAAGTAATTGGTAGGTGATAAGGTGGCAGCATCAATTAAAGACGTTGCTAGAGAGGCAGGGGTTTCAATAGCTACAGTATCTAGAGTACTTAATGATGTAGACGTTGTAAATGAAGAAACTAAGAAAAAGGTTTTAACAGCTATTGAAAAACTAGGGTATAGGCCCAATATAGTAGCAAGAAGTCTTAAAACTCAAAAAACAAGAACTATAGGTATAATAATCCCAGATATATCTAATCAGTTTTATCCTGAAATTGTAAGAGGGGCTGAAGATGTAGCAAATATATATGATTATAATATAATGTTATGTAATACTGATTTAGACATAGAAAAAGAAATGGAATATTTAAAGGTTTTGAAAGAGAAGATGGTAGATGGAGTTTTATATATAAGTAATTCCTTAGAACCAAAAATATTAGATCTCATAAAACAACTTCAATTGCCAATGGTTTTAGTGGAAACTACAAATGAAAAAGAAAGTATACCTAGTGTAACTATTGACAATGAAAAAGCTGCATATGAAGGTGTAACTTATTTGATAAAAAATGGAAATAAGAATATAGCTTACATAGGCGAAAATACAGATATGGCAAATGCTAGTGCCGTAAGGTATAAGGGGTATAAGAAGGCTCTTGAGGAAAATAACTTGGAATTGGACAAAAATAAAGTTTATTTTGGAAATGTTAAAGCAAAAGATGGGTATAAAGGAATGAGTGAAATATTCAGTAAAACTAAAGTGGATTCAGTATTTTGCACCAGTGATGAGGTGGCTATGGGGGCTATAAATGCACTTAGAGACAATAATATTAGGGTACCTGAAGACGTGGATGTAATGGGATTTGGTAATATATATTCCGCTTCTATATTTTATCCTAAAGTAACAACCGTGGCACAACCTACTTATGACATGGGATCTGTTGGCATGAGAATGCTCATAAAATTAATAAACAAACAAGAACTCGAAAAAAAGAACTATGTACTGCCACATAAATTAATTGAGAGGGATTCCTGCAAAAAATAATTTTATTTAGGACAAAAATTTATTTATAAAAAGTTAATACAAAAATATTACATGATCATATATAATTATAATTAAAAAATATATATTATAGGGAAAGGAAAACATAATGGTAGAAAAAATAATTGAAGTAGTTATTTTTGTCTTAGATAAAACAGGGTATATAGGTATATTTTTAGCTATGGCTCTTGAAAGTGCGTGCATACCTATCCCAAGTGAGGCTATACTGCCATTTGGAGGGTACTTAAGCTTTACAGGTAGACTAAGCTTACCTCTTGTTATAATATTTGGCACATTGGGAGGCACAGTAGGTTCCATAGGTGCATATTATATTGGTAAAATAGGTGGAAGGCCTCTAGTTGAGAAATATGCGGAAAAGCTCAGATTGTCTAAATCTCATATTGAAAAAAGTGATTATTGTTTTAGTAAATATGGAGAAAAAATAGTGTTTTTTTCTCGACTATTACCTATAGTCAGGACTTTTATTTCTCTTCCTGCAGGGATAAGTAAAATGGAAGTTAAAAAATTTATAATTTACACTTTACTTGGATCTTCTATATGGAGTATAATTTTAGGATATGCAGGTTATAAAATGGGACAAAATTGGACAATTATACGGCAATGGTTTCACTTTGCAGATATAGCACTAGTTGTTTTAATAATCGTATTTGTATTGTATAAATTAGTTCATAAAAAAATAAATAAGGAAAACTCTTAAATGTAATAAAGAATTCAGTGAAAATATATTTCGCTGAATTTTTTTATTAAAGTTAGTATTTTGCACAATCAGATAAAATTTTCTAAAGAAAAATGCCGTCATATATGTTTGAATTTTGTTTAACGATTTTTTTGAAATATTTACTCTTTAATGGTATAATTTAACATAAAAGTAAATAGATTAACTAGTTAACCATTATTAGGAGGGAGATTATGGAGTACAGGGACAAGATAAAAGAGATATTTTCTTATTTGCTAAGATTAAAAAAACTAAATGAAAAATCCGTAAGAAATGTTTATGATTATGATAAGTTGTACTGGGAAGAAGATTTTTCCCATATGCCGGGATGCATTGAGGGTAAAAATGTTGCCAATGAATACTGGATTGAGGTAAATAAAAAGTGTGGGAAGCTGTATCAGGAGTTTTTTAACCTATATCAGGAAAATGAAAAAAATGGAGAGAATTTTGAAATAGTTTTTGGACATGGCTTAATTGTATGGGATATAGACAAGGAGAAAATACTTCACCCTATTTTAACTACTAGAATGAAAATAGAATTTAATAAGGCAAAGGGGTCATTTATATTAGTACCTTCAGGTAAGACTAGATTGGAGACGTCCATTTTTGAAGGCGTGAAAGAATGTAATATGTCTGATATTCTTTCACTGTCAGATGAAATAGACCGTATGAATTTAGATCCGAGAGATATAGAAAAAATTAAATCAGTGTTTTTAAATCTAATTTCCCACATAGACGTTAAGGGCAAGCTGAGTGAGAGCAAGTTTTTTAAAAAGAAAATTGATTTTCAGCAGTTCCCTGTGATTTATAATTCCTCCATTATATTGGTAAGAAACAATAGTATGAAATTATGGCAGATTGAAATAGCTAATATAATTGATGAAATAGATAATGGATATGAGATACCTGAGACCATTAAATCTTTGGTGGATGAAGAAGGGGTAGATTATAGTGGATCTGATAAAAGTGAATGGAGTGATGTGTCAGATAATTTGCTTTTCCCTCTTCCTGCAAATTCAGAACAAAAAAGCATAGTAAAGAAAATATGTGAAAATTATGGAGTAGTTGTACAAGGACCACCAGGAACAGGAAAAAGCCATACTATAGTAAATTTAATATGTCACTTACTGGCAAATGGCAAAAGGGTACTTGTAACTAGCCAGACAAGTAGGGCACTTAAAGTATTGACAGAAAAAATACCTGAAGAAATAAGACCCTTATGTATTAGCGTTTTGGGAAATGATATCAATTCCTTAAATGACCTTAACAAAGCTGTAAGAAAAATAACGGAAAACCTCTCTGTGAATCCTGAAATTATGTATGAAGAAGTCAAAAGTTTGGAAAAAGAATTAAGTTGCTGCAGGAAAAATAAGGAACTGCTGTATGAAAAATTAAAAAAGATTCGAGAGAGTGAAAAGAGAAATATAAATTATGAGGGAAAAAATTATGATATTGTATATATAGCAAAGTGGGTTAAAGACAATAAAGACAAATATTGTTGGATGGAGGATAGAATAAAAATTGATGAAGTAATACCACTATCGGATAAGGAATTCAACTTGCTAATATATCTGCTAGGGGATTTGGATAAGGATAAAAAGTGTAAATTTGATAGCATGAAAAACATAATAAATAGATTGCCTGATTTCAATGAAATATGTAATAAAATTTCAGAGTATAAGAGTTTAAATGCTCAGTATGAAAATTATATTAAAACTGTAGAAGGGTGGTATATACCTAATGACAATAAATGCAATTATGAAAAAGTTTTAGAGCTTGCAAATATGTGTAAAAGTAAAATTGCCGAATTTCAGGAAAAAACTGTATGGTGGAATGTATTTCATGATTATCACAGTAGTAAGATATCAAAGCAAACATTTAGAGATTTATTGTGTAAAAGTAATGAATACATGTTGAGCCTGAGTAGAATTAATAATCAGATTAGAAATTGTAAAATAGAAATTCCGGAAAATGTAAGTAAAGATAAATTTATAGAGGACTTTGATATTTTATTTGATACCTTTAATCAAAAAGGAAAAGTAGGGAAAATATTTATGATTTTTCATCCTGAATGTAAATATATACTGGAATATTGTAAGGTAAATGGAACTTTATTAAAAAATAAGGATCAGGCTTTAATAGTTAAACTCTATACCCAACAAGAAAAAATCTTTACTGCATTAAAGACTATGTGGAACAATATAATGGAAGATTATGGTGGAGAAACAATAACTTCTGATTTAAGGGAAAGTGAATTTATTGCCATTGAACAAAATTTAGATTACCTGGATACTATAATAAATTGGGATATGGAGTATAAAAGAGAGATTTTAAGGTCTCTTGGGAAAATATCAGTTCCACAAAATATTGATTGGCATAAGAAAGAGACATATGATTATTTAATTAAATGTGTAAATTTCATAAAGAATATGGATAAATATAATAAAGACAAAGCTTATATAGAGGTATTGAAAAAATTGATAAAAAGTACGGGAAAGTTGAGAAATCTCTATGAAGCTGTGGATAATTTGAATATAGATGAAGTTAAAAAGATATTAAGTGAATTTGAAGAAATTAAATTTATAAAAAATAAATCACTTAAAATAGATGAATTAATAGGGAAAATGAAAAAAGTATGTCCCAAAACTTGCAGAAATATATTGGATAACTGGACTTATGATAAGGAAAAGTTTAACAGTTGGGGACAAGCATGGAAATGGGCTAAATGGAATAGTTTATTGCAGGACATATATGATTTCAATGATGATAACATAGGTGACCTTATAGAAAATGAAAAAAATAGGGAGAATGTGCTTATAAAAGATATAGTATCAAAGAAGACCTGGTATAATCAGATAATTAAAACTACGGAAAATGAAAAAAGAAGCTTATTTTCTTGGGTTCAGGCAGTAAAGAGAATTGGCAAAGGTAGGGGTAAGATGGTGCCTCAGTATAGGAAGATAGCTCAAAAAGAAATGGAAAAATGCAAAGAAGTTATACCTGTATGGATTATGCCTTTAGATAGAGTTATTGAGAACATAAAGTTATCTAAAAATATGTTTGATGTAATAATATTTGATGAGAGCAGTCAGAGTGATATATTCTCATTGTGTGCACTTATGAGGGCTAAGAGAGCGGTTATAGTAGGTGATGATAAACAAATAAGTCCAGAAACTATAGGTATTGATCAGAATATCGTGCATGATTTAATAGATAAGTATTTGGAAGATATACCTCAAAAAGAATGGTTTGATCTCCAAGTTAGTTTATATGATACAGCACTTAGAGTATTTCCAAGCAGATTAATGTTGAAAGAACATTTCAGATGTGTGCCAGAAATAATAAATTTTAGTAAAGATTTAAGTTACTCAGGTGAAATAGTACCTCTTAGATACCCTAAAATATATGAAAAATTTTATCCAGCGATAAACACTGTTAAAGTAAATGGAGGAGTTAGAGATGCATCTAAGCCTATAAATGTTAAGGAAGCGGAATGTTTAGTGGACAAGGTTGTTTGCTGCTGCAGGGACAAAAGATATTCTAATATGACTATGGGTGTTATATCTTTACTTGGGGAACCTCAAGGCCATCTTATAGAAAATATGCTTAGAGAAAAAATAGGTGTAGAAGAGATGATAAATAGAAAGCTTATATGTGGAGATGCTTACTCTTTTCAGGGTGACGAACGGGATATAATGTTTTTATCTATGGTTATTTCAAAGGATGTAAAATTTGCTCCACTTACTAGGGAAAATGACATGAGAAGATTTAATGTAGCTGCAAGTAGGGCTAGAAATCAGATGTGGTTATTCCATTCAATAGACTTAGAAGATTTAAATGAGGAATGCGTACGTTATGCTCTCTTAAATTACTTCCTAAATTACAATAAGTATTACAATAAGTATAGTGTCAAAAATAAAAGTATGGAATATGTATTTCAATCTAAATTCCAAAAAGACGTATATGACATTATAAAAAACAAGGGATATAAAATTGTACCTGAAGTAAAAATAGGTAAGTACAAAATAGATTTTGTTGTGGAGGACATGAGGAATAGGGTTGCAATTATATGTGACAGTGAACTATCTCAGAAAAATTACAGTTTTAAGGAAATTGTAGAAACACAATTAGATTTAGAAAGATTAGGATGGATATTCTATAAGATAAGAGAAGGTGAATTTTATTATAACCCTGAAAGGGTTATGGAAAAACTTTGGAGTAAATTAAATAATATAGGTATTGAACAGTGCAAGTTAGAAGAAATTCAGGATAAAAACCTTCAAGCTGTATAACAAAAGAGTGGCTGCCTAACAGCAATCTAAAAAATTGCTATTAGGCAGCCACTTTACTTAACTTTGCAATTAATAATATTTTTAAACGGTATTTCACAATTGCAATAATTTATACATAATATAAAAACATAGCAAGTATTATTTGGAGTGAATGTATTGTTGTATGCACTAATTCTTGCAGGAGGTAAAGGTACAAGATTATTTCCATTATCTAGAACTAAAAATCCAAAACAATTTTTAAAAATTATAAATAATAAGAGTTTTTTGAGAAATACTGTAGATAGAATCAAGCCTTTAGTTGATACACATAATATATATGTGGTTACCAATAAAGAATATATAGACAGAGTTCAAGCAGAACTTCCAGATATAAATAGAGATAATATATTTGCAGAACCAGAAAATAAAGAAACAGCTACCTGTATAGGATTTTCAGCGGTGAAATTGTTAAAAAAGGATCCTTTAGCTACTATGATAATTTTGCCTTCAGATCATTATATAGAAAGCGAAAAATTATTTATAGATACTATCCGTAAAGCGGTGGAAATTGCAGAAAAGAAAAAAGGGCTCGTAACTATTGGAGTGAAACCCACAAGACCTGAAACAGGATATGGTTATATTGAAATGGGCGAAAAAATAAATATAGGAATTAATGCTTTTAAGGTAGAAAGATTTTTAGAAAAGCCCAACATAGAAGTTGCAAAAGATTTAATATTAAAAGGAACCTATTTATGGAACAGTGGTATGTTTGTGTGGAAGGTAGATGTTTTTTTAAGAGAAATGCAGAAATATCTTCCCAAAATGTATAAGAGTATGTCAGTTATATACAAAAGTATAGATACGAAACAAGAGGATAAAGTAGTAAAGGAAGAGTATAAACGTATAGATGGAATATCTGTAGATTTTGGAATAATGCAAAAAACCAGAAAAGCTTATGTTATTAAATGTGAATTCTTATGGGATGATATAGGGACTTTTACTGCGTTAGGAAGGTTTCTTGAGAAATCAAATGGTAATAATGTAAAGGGAAATACTGTAATAGAATCTAGTGAAAGTTGTACTATATTTGGAGGTGATAAACTTATAATAGTATTTGGGGTTAAGGATTTAATAGTGATAGATTCTAAAGATGTGCTTTTAATTATGGACAAAAATAGAGATCAGGAGGTAAAATATCTAGTAGATATTTTAAAAAATAAAAGTAACTTAAAAAAGTACATTTAATGAAAAACCTGTAGATGTAGAATATGAAGTCAACTTCCATTTAAAGGATAATGTCAGTAAGTTTGTATAATATCAAAGTTGCTGGCAGTTTTTTATTAAATTTAGCTTATTTTGTCGATTCATTTTTTTTATAGTAAACTCTCTATGTAAGGCTTCACTTTTTGAGGTATATTCTTCAAAATAAATTAGTTTTACAGGAAGTCTTCCCCTAGTATATTTTGCACCCTTTCCCTTATTATGAGCAGATATTCTTTTTTTTAAATCATTAGTGTAACCTGTATAAAGTGTTCTGTCACTGCATTTTAATATATATACATAATTCATGTTATAATCTCTTTCATAGTTTATTTTACAGATACATAAGGACTATCTTCTATATAAAACCGCCAGGGGTAATCTGCAGCTTCTTCTGCATAATCTATTCCTATGCGTCTAGAGCTTTTTATGTTGAAATTTTCAATATTACTATCTTCGATGTATAGGTCACTTTTGCAAAGATCTTTTTTATTATGGTTTTTATCTATGAGAAGTGCCTTGCATAGTTTACCAGGGCCGTTGGTTAAGTTTTTTATTTGACTTTTGCTTAATAGGTCATAACTTTTCTCATATCGATTCAAGGACATGTCTTCAAGGCAAGTAAGAGGCTCCAGCGCCCTTACAAGTACTCCTTCAGGAATATCTTGTCTTTCAGTTACTACATTGAAACAACAGTACATTCCATATATCATGAATACATAGGAAAAACCACAGGGACCATACAGAGCTTCTGTTCGTTTAGTACGTCTGTCTCCATAGGAATGGGCAGCCTTATCTATAATTCCCTTATATGCTTCTGTTTCTACTATTTTCCCAGATAACTTTTTGCCGTTTATTTCATGAACTAGTACTTTACCTAGAAGATTTTTTGCAACTAATAAGGTATCCTTTCGGTAAAAATCCCTATGCAATTTATTGAACAACTATACGACCTCCCTTAGTCTTATTATGTTATTATTATATCATAATAAGACTAATAATTATGTTATAGGGATTTTTACCTAGAAAACCCCTATGGAGTGGAAGATTGAGATTATGAGAATATTTTATTATGATTGTTTTTCTGGAATAAGTGGGGATATGAATGTAGGAGCATTAATAGATGTAGGAGTAGATAAGGAGTATTTAATTTCTGAGCTGCCGAAACTTAATATAGGTGGTTATGAGATTAATATTAAAAAATATGTAAAAAAGGATTTTAAGGTAATCAAAATAGGATATGGAATAGGAAGTAAGGATAACGATGATATTTCAAATGTTTTGAGGGTTTTTATAGGTGAAACTATACCTCATGAAAAGAATAGCTATAAGGATTGTTATTGGAATAAAGATGGGAAAACTGAATATATATTAGATAGAAGAAACATGGATAAATGTAGTTTTAGAGATGAATCAGGATATATTAGGGATCAAGCACAAGTTATAGAGTGTAATATAGATGATATGAATCCTGAAAAATATCAATATATAATAGACAAATTGATATAAAAAGGAGCTTTAGATGCGTACTTGACTCCCATAATAATGAAGAAGGGAAGGCCGGCAGTAAAATTGAGTATGAGGATTGTAAAAAACTTGCTTTAAAAAATAAAATAAGTATAGATGAAATATATAAGGAGGTTATGTCTCAAACATTTAAATGAAAAAGTGTTTTAGATGAGAAATTCCAGGATAAAATTAATATAATATTGTTTTACATTATATTAATATTGTTAAATGTTATTATGATAATAAATGCAATTAATGTTATTTTATTGACAATTAACCGCTAAAACGTATAATTATGGTATACGGTTTAAATAATTCATATTGTTTAATAGGAAATCTTTTTTTGTACTAGTGCGTATTTTTGTATAAATGAGAAGGGGGAGGGCTATTTTTTAAAGACTTATTTTCTATATTATTATTTATCAGGAGGAATGGCAGATGAAGGTAACTGGAATATTGGAAAAGGCAACTAAGAATGCATTATCTAAAGCCGGTGTAGAATTGCTGAATAAGAACCCAGAAGAAAACCTTGATAAGCTGTTTGCATTGATTAAAAAAACAGTAAAAAAAGACGAGGATAACTTAGCTAGAGTAGAAAGAGTTCAGGAATTATACGAAACTAATCAAGCAATTCATAAACTTGTTATAAGCATTATTAAAGATTCTAATAAAAAGTGTATAGATAAATTTTTTACTAATTTTTTTTCCAATGCAGTTTGGTATGGAATGCCAAAGAGAGAGCAGTTTTTTCAAGATACAGGCATAAAGACCCCATTTACAATATTGATGAGCCCATCTATGAGATGCAATTTAAGGTGTACAGGTTGTTATGCTTCAAGTTATAGTAAAGAGGATGATATTCCTAAAGAGGAAGTAGATAGAATTATTGGTGAAGCTAGAGACCTTGGAATTTATTTCTTTGTAATTCTTGGAGGAGAACCTTTCTTCAATGATTATATGCTTGACATATATAAGAAATACAATGATTGTATGTTTGTCCCATTTTCAAATGCAACCCTTTTTGATGAGAAATTAGCAGATAAAATAAAAGAATTGGGCAATTTAATTCCTATGTTCTCTGTAGAAGGATTTGAAGAAGAGACAGATAAGAGAAGGGGAAAAGGCGTATTTAAAAAGGTTATGCATGCAATGGAACTTTTGAAGGAACGTGGAGTTCTATTTGGAGTATCTACTGCAACTAGTAGATATAACATAGATACAGTTACATCGAATGAATTTATAGACATGCTTATTGAAAAGGGAGCAAAAATGGGATGGTACTTTTTGTTTATGCCAGTTGGTAAAGATCCTGATGTAAATGCAATGCTTACCCCAGAGCAGAGAATACGTTTGGGAGAAAAAATAAGAGAAATAAGAGAAACAAAACCGTATTTTACTATTGATTTTTTTAATGATGCACCATATGTTGGTGGATGTATTGCAGGTAAATATTATTGCCATATAAATTCCAAAGAAGAAGTGGAACCGTGCATATTTGCTCATTTTGCAGTGGATAATTTAAAAGGTAAAAAACTTGTGGATGTATTTAAGTCAGATTTCTTTAAAGAATTGAGAAGTAGACAACCATATAACAAGAATTTGTTACTGCCTTGTATGATGATTGACAATACCAATGAAATTAGAGAAGTTGCTAAAAAAACAGGAGCAAGACCTACAGATGAAGGTGCAAGAATGATGCTTGAAGATCTAGAATTTCAAAATAAGCTTGATAAAGTGTCTCAGGAATATAAGCCTTATGCAGAAGAGGCTTGGAAGAAAGATTTTAATTCCAGTGGAAACTATGAGATGTCTAAAGGCTAAACCTTTAAATACCCAGAGAAATTTATTCTCTGGATATTTTACTTTAATCAGAAATTTGTGATTGATTACTGAAGTTGAAAGATAATTGGTATTATTATAAAATATACATATTAGATTAAAATCAATAGGAGAATTTTTTATGAAAAGATGTATAAGAATAACATTACTCTTAATAATGATAGCGATATTATGTTTGATAGAAGTTTCCTGCAATAAAAAACAGAATAGCCAAAATAACGAAGGAGTACTTAAAGGAAATATTAAAATTGTTACGGATGTAGAACATGGACCTCAATTTGAACTTGCAGCAGAGGAATTTGAAAAATTACACAAGAAAGTTAATATAAATGTTATTACAGTAAAGGATACAGATAACAATATTCAAGCTATACTTAATGGAATCCGGTATAGAGCAGACATAACTACAATAAATGATAGCTGTATAAAGCACATCATATCTAAAAATCCAGAAACATTTTTAGATATGACATATTCAGCAAAGGAATACAAAAATGAATTATTAACCAATAAAATTTATAATGATACTATAAAAGGAAAAATTTATGCTTTACCTTGGGACACTTATCCTAAAGCCTTGCTGTATAGAAAAGATATATTTGATAAAGAAGGTATAGATGTAAATAAAATTAAAAGCTGGAGTGATTATATAGAAGTAGGAAGGAAAATAAGTAAAGATACGGGGAAGATATTTATTGGAAATTGTTCAGAAGATAATAATGATATTTATCTTCTACTCTCAAATCAATTGGGAACATCTTATTTTAACCAATCTGGGAAATCAGATTTTAAATCGCAAAAGTGGGCTAGAGTTATAGAAATATCAAAAATCCTTTATGGAGAAGGACTTATTCAAGAATTTTCTTCTAAAGATGAAGTTATAAATAAGGCACAACTAAACAAGATAGTATCCTTTATTGCAGATCCTACTTATGCTTCAACTTTAATGAACAAGTTTCCACAGTCTAAAGGCAAATGGGGAGTAATGAAATTACCTGCATTTGAAGATGGAGGTAATAGGGACGTGTCTTTAGGTGGAATTAATTTAGTTATAAATAAGAATATTTCTGAATCAAATTTGTCAGAGCAGTTTGTAAAATTTGCACTTACAGATGGAAAGCTTCAAATGGACTTATTGAATAAATATGGCAGATTCCCAGTTAATACAGATGCATATAACTTTGTAGATTTAAATAAAAGTGTAACATATTTTGATAGTACTATATGGAATCTTTTTGCAAGTGTAGAACAAGGATCATTTAGTGTAAATTATACAAAAAATTTTCCTGATGTAAGAGAAAAAATAAAAGGAGTTTTAAATGAAACAAGCATTAAAAATGGAAATTATAAATCTATAATAGAAGGAGTAGAGACAATTTTAAAATAATTTTATGAAACGTTTACAAAATTAACAAAATCATGTATACTATGAATATAGAGGATTAATCATAGGGATTTTTTAACATAAATAAACCTTTTTAACTAGGAGTTGTCAATAGTTAAAAGGGTTTATTTATGTTAAAGAATTTAGAAGAATTTACATATCTAAAATTTTTTTATAAACCTCAATAGTTTTTTCAGAAGATTTTTCCCAAGAGAATTTAGAAGACTGTTTTAAAGCTTTTAAACTTAATTCATTTCTTATGCTTTCATCGTTAAGAAGTGCTTCCATAGAATACATGAGACTTTTTAGGTCGAACGGATCTATAAGTATACCACCATCTTCTACTACTTCTGGGATAGATGAAATACGTGAAGTTATTACAGGAGTACCACAGTTCATTGCTTCTAGAGGAGGTAATCCAAAACCTTCATATAAGGATGGATATATAAATACATCACAAGCATTATAAAAAATAGGAAGCATATTTTCTTCTACAAACCCTGTGAATTTAACATTATTATCTATATTCAAATCCATACTCAAATTTCTCAACTTACATAATTCATCTTTACTGGAACCTATAATAACTAAATCATAATTTTTATCCAGATTTTTATGAATTTTAGAAAAAGCAGTGATTAGTGAAGATACGTTTTTCCTAGAGCTAAAACCACCTATATAGAGGACAAATGGATTTTTTATGTTATATTTATCTTTTATGTTGTATTGGCATTTATCTTTTTCCAAAGGTTTATATTTTTTATCTGCAGCTAAATGGGTTACGAATATTTTATTTTCATCTATAGGAAAGAATCTCAAAATATCTTTTTTTGAACAATTAGATACAGTTATTATTCCATCTGCCAGTTCAACAATACTAGGGATTTCTTTCAAAAATTTTGATAAATATCCTTTACCTACAGTTTCAGGAAGTATATAGGGTATTAAATCGTGAATGGTTACTACCTTTTTACAAGTTATATTTTCTGATATGCCAATACCGTTTTGGGGAATGTGGTATATATCTACAGCCTCTTTTTTTAAATTTTCTGGAAAATAATATTGTTCAAAGAATCTATGGTGTTTTTTAGAGCTCATCAATATTTTGGTATTTGCATATAAAAATTTTTCGTATTTGCTCCCGGACCAGTATATATTATAAAAATTTTCTGTATGATTTTTAAGCATATATTTTAGTATTTTAGCTGTATAAGTGCCTATACCGGTACCTTTATACCAATTGATTCCTCTTCCGTCAATGGCAATTTTCATTGATTTCATACCTCCACATTCTAGTAATTCTAAAATGGTTAAAATGTTATATTATATAGTATTAATACTAATATAAAAAGGTGAATACAAATTGTAGATGATTAATAAATGGATATTTTAATTTAGCACACACGAATATCTTTATTCATATACTACGTATATAGTAATTTTTGGAGGAAAAAGCTTTTGGATATATTAGAAGTAAAAAAATATGTTGAAGATGCTTATGATCTCCATATTGAATTTATAGAAAAAGTTAAAAGTATATATAAGGTCCATACAAAATACAATAAATATTGCTTAAAGGTAATAAATTACGACTTTGGACATTTCTTATTTATAATTTCTGCCATAAAGCATCTCCAAAATAAAAACTTTAAAAGCATACCTGAAATAATAAAAACTAAGCAGGGAAAAGATTATATAGAAATAGAAAGAAGTTATGCCTATTTATGTAGATGGGTTGATTCTAGACAGTGTGATTTTACAAATTTATTGGATGTTTTGATTGCAACTTCTAAGCTAGCAGAACTTCATAAAAAAAGCTGCAATTTTAAGGTGTTAAAAAATATGAATCCCAGGATAGGATGGTTTAAGTGGATAGATACTTTTAGAACTAGAGAAAATGAAATAATGGATTTTAAAAAAAGGATATTGAACAAAGACCATAAGGAAGAATTTGACATATTGTATTTGAATTCGATGGAAAAAGAAATAAGTATTGCAGAAAAATCCATAGAAGATTTAAAAAGAACCAAGTATTTAGATCAAATGAAACAAGAAGTTTCAAATAATGGATTTTGTCATCATGATTATGCCAATCATAATATTTTAATAGGTAATGAAGAAGAAATAAACATTATAGATTTTGATTACTGTATATTAGATACTCATCTCCATGACCTGGCTAGTTTGCTTATAAGAAGAATGAAAAACGGCAAATGGAATATGAATAATGCATCTTTTATAATTGATGCATATAACGCTATAAATGTTGTAAAAACAGATGATATACTTATTATGTCAGCTTTTATGGAGTTTCCCCAAGGTTATTGGCAGCTTGGAATACAGTATTATTGGGAAAAACAGCCTTGGGGAGAAGAGATATTTATAAAAAAGTTAAAGAGAATTTTAGGTGACACAAGAGAAAGACTAGAATTCATAGATGAGTTTAAGTGCAAAAAATATAATTAAGATTTAAAAAGGAGGAACATCTAATGTCACATAAAAAGTCACATAAGAAGTCTCGTAATAAAAATATAGATCAATTTGAAAATAAGGATCTAGACTATTATGAAAGTAAAGTGGATAGTTTAAAGAAGACTGTAAAACAGTTAGAAAAAATGAATAAAAGAAAAAAGGAAGTTATGAAACTAGAAAAAAAGAAGAGAAAAATGTTAAAGGAAATGAAAAAAATGCATAGATAGAACAATCTCGCAGGCAAAACAAAGAGGTGGTTTAAAAGTGTATTTTGAGGATGTTCAGTCATGCTTTGTTAAATACTTGGAATCAAGAAAAATATTTAAAGTAAAAGAATTTGATAATACAATAAAGCACAAGGATATATCTTTGGATAACATAAAAGAGCAGATGTTTATAATTAGTGAATTTCATAGAAGAACTTTAAAATACAGTGGCATTATGAATAAACGATTATATAACAATATAGGAAAAGAAGTAGAACAGTATAAGGTTTATACGAAAAAATTCAAAAAATATCTAGATAGAATAGGTAAGATACAGAACAAGACTATATTTCAGAAAAAATTAAATCAAATAGGGAAAAAGTATTTAATAAGAGCAAAAAGTTGTATGGATAACTTGCATAAAAATGATTATACGGATTTAATAATTAGGAGCATGAAAAGAGAAGAAATGTGTCTTATAAACACATATTTTAGCAATTTAAGAAAAAAAAGAAATATAGAAGTTATAGATATAGAAGGATGCTGTTATAATATGGTTGAAATGGATGCAGTATATTTTTTAAATAAAATAAAAAGAAAAGGCATCAATGTAGACTTTTACGAAATCATAATGGAATTTTGTAAGTACGAACATTTAAAACACAGTAGTGAGCAATTTATTTTGTCAATGATTTCTTATCCTTATGAATTTATGAAATGCTGCAGCAAATATATATATGGTACAAAAAATTGGACAGAAAAAGAATATATTCTTAAACTAAGTAAAGCTATGGATCAAGATGGAGAGAGTCTAATTAAATCTTAGATGATAGGGGGGGAGGCAGAATTGGTAGACAGGTATGGTGAAAAGAAATATTTGACCAAGTACGATTTGTGTACAAAGCTTTTTGATAGATTTGATTTAAAAGTATATGATGTTATACCGATTAGAAAGGTATATATGATTTCTACAAACAAAGGAGAGAAAATATTAAAAAAAGTAGAGTATACTTTAGATGAATTAAAATTTATATATAATGTTTTAAATTATGTGAGAACAAAATTCCCTAGAGTAATAAATTTTGTGAAGAATAAGATAGGAGAGATATATACTATTTGGAATGGAGATATGTATTGTATAATGGATACAGTCCATGGAACGGAATGTAACTTTAGTAATCCTATAGAACTGAATATTGCAGCAAAAGATTTGGGAGAATTTCACCTTGCTTCTGAAGGATTTAAAACAGATATGTATAATAAAAGTAATAATGGGAAATTAATTGATACCTTTAAAAGAAGGATTCAGGAGATGGAGTTTTTCAAAAATATAGCAAATGTTCATGAAAAAAAGACAGAGTTTGATGAAATATTTATAAAAAATTGGAATTACTATATAGAGGAAATAGAAAAAAGCATAATATTACTTCAACAATCTCACTATTATAAATTGTGCAGCGAAGAGGATAAAATAGTAGTATGTCATCACGATTTAGCTTATCATAATATACTAATAAATGAAAATCAAGCTTATTTTATAGACTTTGATTATGCTATCATAGATCTTAAAGTTCATGATCTTTGTAATTTTATAAACAAAGTTATTAAAAATTTTGCTTTTGATATAGATAAAACTAATTCCATAATAAACAGTTATTGTAGTAAAAATACTTTAAGCCGCAGGGAGCTTGAAGTACTATATGGTATGCTGAATTTTCCTAATGATTTTTATACTATAGCTAGAGATTATTATAGTAAGCGTAAGGAATGGGAAGAAGAAGTATTTTTAGATAGGTTAAAGAGAAAAACTAGATATAAAGAAGATAGAAAAGAATTTTTACAAGAATTTAGAGATAAAATTTTACATTAGATATAAAATATGTAAGAAGCCGCATATACCCTTAGAATTTATAAATTCTAAGGGTATATGCGGCTTCTTACAATTTAAAGCTTGTTAGTTATTTATTGAGAATTTTATTGTATGCATCCAAAGTATTTTTTGTGGTTTTTTCCCAATTTAATTCGGAAGCTCTTTTTATACCTGAGGATATTAATTTATTTCTAAGGTCATTATCTGAAAGTACGGTTAGCATAGATTCATATAAATTAGTTTGGTCTGTAGGGTCTACGAGAAGAGCTCCATTTTCAACTACTTCAGGAAGGGAAGTTGTGTTTGATACTATTACGGGTATTCCACAGGCCATAGCTTCTATTGGAGGAAGACCAAATCCTTCATAAAAAGAAGGATATACAAATAATTCAGCTCCATTGTATATATATGGAAGATGATCCATAGATATAAAGCCTGGGAATATAACTTTGTCGGATATACTTAATTCTTCAGCACGATTTTTATATATGCTGTAGGATATTCCTTTGTTGCCGGCTATAACCAAGTTTAAAGGACGTTTATATGAAGATACTAATTTACTAAAGCTTTCTATAAGCCCCAGTATATTTTTTCTTGGGCTAAATCCACCTACGTATAGTATATAATCCCCGGTTATAGAATAATACCTTTTAGCAATATATTTGCTTATTCTTTTATCCAGGGGCTTATATATCTCTTCACTGGCAAGCGGTGTAACATATATTTTGTCTTCTGGAAAATCAAAGGCTTTCATAATATCTTTTTTAGAAAAATTTGAAACCGTAATAATACCATCACATTGAGGTATTGCTTTAGGTATATAATCTGAAAAAACTTTAAGATATCTATCACTTACAGTTGAAGGCATTCTATAAGGAATTACATCGTGAAGTGTTATGACAAATTTACAATTTTTATGAATGGGAAGTCCCACCCCATTTTGAGGAACATGATACAATTGTATATTAGTATCTTTTATTGTATTCGGTACATTGACTTCTTGCCAAAAGTTGTGACTATTGTCTTGAGGGAGAGTATCTAATCTAAAGTTTTTTTTAAGATATATACTATCTCTGAAGCCCTCTGGCATGAAGAGTAAGTAACTATTTATACTATCAATATTATTTAAACACTTTATTAGCTGGTAAGTATAAGTACCTATACCAGTACCCCTATACCATTTTGCGGCACGTCCATCAATGCCTATTTTCATAAAATTATTCCTCTCTAAATTAGTATATTTCATTATATTAAAATGAAGCACAAAATGTTAATATTCTTCTAAATTAATTTAGGACTTCATATAAATATATAGGGGTGATTAACATGATGCGAGAATTTGAAATAGAAAGGCAATTTGATGTAAAAATTGAAAATATAAAACCAAGCAAAGGAGTATATCTTCTAAAAACAGATAAAGGAATGAAGTGCTTAAAAAGGGTAAACTATGGGACTCAAAAGCTTCTGTTTGTTTATGGAGCAAAAGAGCATCTTATAAAAAATGGATTTCCATATGTAGACGAATATTGCAATAATGTAGATGGAAATCCTTATGCACTTGTAAATGAAGATATATACACTCTTTCCGAATGGATTAGCGGCAGAGAATGTGATTTTAAAAATAAAGAAGATGTCATAAATGCCTCTAAGTGCCTGGCAAAGTTACATGAAGCTTCCAAGGGATATGAGCCGCCGGAAAACAGCAAATTGAAGACAGATATTGGTAGGTGGCACCATCTTATGGAAAAAAGAGTTAAAGCTCTTGATAAAATGAGAGATATGGGCAGAAAAAAAAGCAACAAGGGAGATTTTGACTTGAATTATACTAAGGTAGTTCAATTTTATAAAGATTTGGGAAGAAAGGCCATAGAGGTATTGAATGATTCTAAATATGATGAGCTGTGTAATACTACAGAAAATGAAAAAGGATTTTGCCATCACGATTTTACCTATCACAATATAGTAATTGACAACGACAATAAAGTAAATGTAATAGATTTCGACTATTGTAAAAGAGAAATTAGGGCTTATGATATTTCGTCTTTTATGATTAAGGTTTTAAAAAGATCTAATTGGGATATAGATAATGCAGAGCTTATAATTAATTCTTATAATGAAGTTAGCCGTATTAAAGAAGAAGAATACAGGGTAATATTTGCTTTTTTGCTATTTCCTCAACGATTTTGGAGGTTGGCTAATAGATATTACTATAACGAAGTTAACTGGCCCTTAAATACTTATAATAATAAACTTCAGGAATTAATTTCTGAGCAGGGTAAGTATATTGATTTCATTGAAAAATTTAAAAAAATATATAACCAGAAGTAGAGTTATTAAAGAAGGCTAGGACTTATACCTGGAATTTTAAATTAAATCCGGTATAGTCCTTATTTTTTGCACTTAAAAGGCATTGCATTCATAATATATACCATGACTTTTTATATGGGGATGTATGAAAATATGAAAATAGGAGATGTAGTGGTAAGGAAATCTTATGATAGAGATATAACTTTTAAAATAATAGATGTGAAGGAAGAAACAAGAGGAAAACTATATATTCTAAAGGGAATAAATTTGAGAATAATTGCAGATGCAGTTGCAGATGATTTAGAACCTGTATCTCAGGATTCTCTTACAGAAAGTGAAAAGATATTTAGTAGACAAGTTAATAGATCTATTAAAGATATTTTAACAAACAGGGGAGGGTTTAGACAAGAATACAATATAACAAAATTTTTATCCCATAAATCAAGTAATGAATTGACTTTTGGAAGACCAGGAAAGATACTTCATATAGATGGGGATCCGGAATATTTAGATGTATGCCTTAAAGTATATAAGCAGCTTTTACTAGATGTAGTTGGGAAAAATATACCGGAGAAAGATCAACCTGGTCAGGTAGTGGAGTTAGCAAAGGAAATTAAGCCTGATATAATTGTGATTACAGGACATGATTCTATAGCTAAAGGTACTAAAGATTATACAAATTTAGATAACTACAAAAATTCTAGATACTTTGTAAAAACAGTATCTGAACTTAGAAATTACAAGTCTAACTATGATGATTTAGTAATATTTGCAGGGGCATGCCAGTCCTGCTATGAGAAAATTTTAGATTCAGGAGCTAATTTTGCAAGCTCACCTAGTAGAGTACTTATTCATTGTTTGGATCCAGTATTTTTGTGCGAAAAAATAGCGTATACTAATATAGAAAAAGTTGTATCCATTCAAGAGGCATTAGAAAATACTATAACAAGAACTAATGGTATTGGAGGATTACAAACAAGAGGAAAGTACAGGGAAGGGTTTCCAAAATCACTATATGTATAAAAATCATAAAAAAGTAAATATTATTGTATATATGAGTGACTTAAAGAAATAACAATATAAAAGGCTATAAACAGAAGTATCCTGGTGCTGTTTACAAAAAATTAATATTGACAAAGCAATTTATTAACTGTATACTAAAAAGTTTAATTGACATAATAATGCATAAGGAGTATAATATAAAATGTTGAAAGAGGGTGTTTGGAATGGAAGGATCTAATGTATTAGCTTCTATAAGAAAAAATATTGAAAATCATGTGGGAGATAAGGTAACCCTAAAAGCAAATGGTGGTAGGAGAAAAGTTTTTGTCAATAAGGGAACAATAGAAAAAGCTTACCCTAGTATATTTGTGATTAGATTAGAAAGTGACACCCAAAGGAAAGTCACATACAGCTATTCAGATGTTTTAACTAAGACAGTTCAATTAGTTTTCCCAGTATAAAATAGCGTAAGTTGGTATTAAATAACCAATTTATTTTTGCAATATTAATCAAATCAAATTACAGGGACCACTACCTTTACTCTTTTCTAGGTGGTAATTAGTAGAATTAAGGATAGTATATAGAATAATAATTTTAAATAATTATCATTCTATATACTATTTTTAATTCTATAGGGTAAGAAGAAAGATGGCTAATTCCATCTTTCAACTATGGTATAAAAGGGTATTGAGAATTTATGAGAGGTTATATGGTTAACAACCAATTTAATATTACGTCAAAATTCTTCAAATGTCAATATTAATAGACAGCATAAAAATCTTTACAATAATAGCATATTTTTTACCTCAAATTTATATAAATAAATAGTAGGTTTTTATGGAGGAGGTAATAAATATGAGCATAGATTTTATTAAAGAAAATATAGAATGTGAACAGCTGTTAGCTGAAGATTTTTCAGATACTGTCATAAAAGCAGAATATGTAATACCTGATACAAATCCGGATGTGAAAGAAATTCTGATCCTTGATGCAAAGCCAAGTATAACTAATAAAGAAGTAATGCAGGATAAAGTATTTGTAGAGGGTAAAATAGAATATACTTTGCTTTATTTAGCACAAGAAAGTGAAAACATGGGAATTTACAGTGTTAGTTATACGGGAACATTTTCTAATTACGTGGAAATACCAGGTACAGAGCATATGATGTTGTGTGATTCGGAGTGCTATGTGGAACATATGAATTGTGCTATAGCAAATGAGAGAAAAATAGCTATTGAAGGAATTATAAAATTAAAGGCAGAAGTATATAAAAAGTATGAATTCGAGGTTATAAAAGATGTAACTGGATCTGAGGATATACAGATGCTAAAAAATCCCGCTACTGTAGATAAAATAGTAGGTACAGTTTCAGGAGACTTAGTTGCTAAAACTGAAATTCAGATATCTATGGACAAACCGCAGGTTGGAAGTGTATTGGAATACAACGTAAATATTCACAAAAAAGATGTAAAGGTATTAGAAGATAAAATATCTGTAGAAGCCTATGTACTTATTAGAATGTTTTATAGGGGAAAAGATACAAGAGATATTGTATGTATAGAAAAAGATGTATTTGTAAATAAGGAACTTCCAATGCAGGGAGTTAATCCTTCTATGGAAAGCTATACTGATTTTAATATTGGTGAAATAGAACACACTATGAGAGAAGATGATTTAGGTGAAAACAGAATAGTTGAGGTAGAAGTACTTGTACAATCCAATACTAAGGTTATGTATAAAGAAGATATGGATATAATAGAAGATGCATATTCTCCGTCTTCCCTTATGCAAATGGAAAAAGAAGATTACGAATTGAATGTTATGCACGGACAAAATACTACTCAAAGTATGATTAAATCCAATATAGAAATAAATGAAGGAATTAAACCTACAGAAGTAATTATGTGTTATGGAGATGTGTGTATAACTGATAAGAAAATAGTAGAAGATAAAGTTATTGTAGAAGGAGTTTTAAATACCAAGGTACTATATAAAAATTCAGAAAATCAAATAGGCAAGTCTAATGAGGAGATACCTTTTAATTGCAGTGTGGATATACCTGAAAGTAAAATAGATATGCAGTGTATAGCAAAGGTATCTTTAGAAAGTATAGAAGGAGAAATAGAAGTAGACACCATAGCGATAAAAGCAGTGATAGAGGTTTATGCTAGGGTAAACTATATTACTCATAAGGAATTTTTAGTAAATATAGATACTTTAGAAGGGGAGTTCCCGGATAAAAAATCCAGCCTAACTATATATGTAGTCCAGCAGGGGGACACCCTGTGGAAGATAGCTAAAAAATATTATACTACAGTGGAAAACTTAGTGAAACTAAATAGCATAGAAGATCCTGATGTTATAAAAGCTGGAGAAAAGCTTATTATACCAGGAAGAGCTGTTATATAATTTAATTAATAGTTAAGAATGAAGAGTTAATAGTTAATGTGGATTTTTTTCCGTTACACTACAAAAAAATTTTAATTATTGTGTAGTTCAAAAATAATGGGATCTAAATCAATTCACAGTTCACAATTCACAGTTTCAGTAGATTTTTCTCCGCTAATGCTATGAAAAATCTAAAAATTAAGTAGTTTTTAGATTTTCTGTGACAACAGAAAATCATCCTTAATTGTGAATTGTGCATCGTGCATTATAAATTTATATGCTTCAGTAGTAAAATGCTGAAGTTTTTTGTCTTGCGCATAATAATTAAAATTATGGAAAAGATAAAGAATATCCACAAGAGAAGGTGTATAAATTTGAAAGAAAAAGTAGAGGGAAACTTAATAATAATAGGAGGAGCAGAAGATAAAAATGGTGATAAAAAAATATTGAAAGAAGTTTCCGGAATGTTGGGAAAAAATAATGACATACTTGTAATTGCAACCATTGCTTCTGAAATTCCAGAGGAATTAGGCTGCGAGTATCAGAGAATATTTGAAGAATTAGGTATAAAGAATATAAGAATACTAAATATTAAAAATAGAAAGGATGCATCTAATATAAGTAATATAACCATAATAGAAGATGCTTCTATGATATTTTTTACTGGAGGGGACCAACTTAGAATAACCAGTTTAATAGGAGGAACACCTCTGTATTCTAAAATACAAGAGCTATATAAAAATGGATGTACTTTTGTGGGAACTTCTGCAGGTGCTTCTGTTATGAGTGATACTATGATAGTAACGGGTCCTGATGAGGAGTCTCCTAAAAAATGTACTCTAAAAATGGCTCCAGGACTTGGATTTATAAAAGGGGTTATCATAGACCAACATTTTGCACAGAGAGGCAGGATAGGGAGATTGCTCGTGGGAATAGCAGAAAATCCTCAGAGTTTAGGCATAGGAATTGATGAGGATACAGCTATTATAGTTAAAGAAAATGGAGAATTTACAGTAGTTGGTTCTGGGGCAGTATATATAATAGATGGTTCCAATATATCTTACAGCAACGTTTCAGAACAACACCCAGATGAAGTGCTATCCATGTTTGATGTAAAATTGCATGTTCTTAAATGTGGAGATAATTTTAATTTACTAAATAAATCAGCCTATAATATCTAGTAAATTTTGATTTTTGTCATTCCTAATGAAATAATAAAAACCAATAAAAGGTCAAATAGATATAAAGGGAGGAGTCCAAAAAGACCGTTAAATCAGTAAATAACATAAAAATAGGTGCTGATGATACCGCTATAGTTAAACGGGATTTTAAGCCCTTGGAGTATCGGACCAAACGAAAGTAGCAAATAAGCAAAATCGGATACTATGAATAGGGAAGCAAGGCAGAGCTTTTAATCAGATTTGAAAGTGCTATGCTTGCGTAACGGGCAATATATACGAAGATGAGAATAGATAATTTTAGAATTTTTCAGGGAAGAAATATATTTGCTCATAAAAAATGCATAAAAATGTCTGTAGATTTAGAAGGATACAGCGAAATTCCTACTAAAGAGATATCTGGATTTAATTATAAATTGTTAAAGATCATACCTAAACTAAATGAACATAGGTGTGGAATTGATGAAGAGCATGGTTTTAGAAAAAGACTAGAAGAGGGCACTTACTTAGCTCATGTATGCGAACACATTATACTTTCCATTGAAAATAGTTTAGGGATAGATGCTTGCTATGGAAAAGCTAGAGAAATAAGTGGTGATAAATATTATATAATATATGAGTATTTATATAAAAATACAGGAGTAGCAGCAGGAAAGATAGCTGTAAATTTAATAAATTGTCTTATAAAAGGAAAAGATTATAATTTTAGTGAAGCTATAGAAGATCTAAAGAAAATATTAAAACGAGAAGAAATAGGCTCAAGTACTTTAGCTATAATATCGGAGGCTAAAAAAAGAGGAATACCTGTATCTAGAATTGGAGACAACAGTATATTTCAACTGGGGTATGGGAAGTATAGTAAAATGATAGAAGCCACCATATCCTATAATACAAAAGCTGTAGCTGTAGATATATCCTGCGACAAAATATTGACTAAGGAGATACTTAAGAATCAATGTCTTCCTGTAGCAGAAGGTGGAATGGTAAGAAGTCCTTTAGAACTGTTTATAGAAGCTAAAGATATAGGGTATCCTATAGTTTTAAAACCTTGTTATGGTAATCAAGGAAAAGGTGTGTTTATAAATATAAAAAATGAAAAGGAAGCTATAAATGCTTACAATATACTATCAAAAAAGTATGATAACATAATGATAGAGAAAAATATAAAAGGAAAAGATTTTAGGGTGTGTGTAATAAATGGGAAGGTAATAGCTGTTTCGGAAAAAATACCTCCTTATGTTGTAGGAGATGGAGTAAGCACTGTAGTTGAATTAGTAAAAAATATAAATAAAGATACAATGAGAGGAGAGGGACATGAGAAACCTTTAACTACAATAAAAATAGATGAAGAATTAAAGTCTTGTATAAGTAAACATAGCTATAGTTTAGATAGTATATTACCTAAAGGTAAAAAATTAATAATAAGGGAAAATGGGAATTTGTCTACAGGAGGGAAAGCAGTAGATTGTACTGATATAATATGTCAAGACAACATAAATATTTGTGAAAGAGCAGCAAAGGCTATAGGACTTGATGTGTGCGGTATAGATATATGCTGTGAAGACATAGGTAAACCTATAGATAAAAGTGGAGGTGCTATATTGGAAGTTAATGCGGCACCAGGCATTAGAATGCACCATTATCCCAGCGAAGGTAAGAGCAGAAACGTAGCAAGTGCTATAGTGGATATGATGTTTAATAAATATAAATCCATACCTGTAGTTTCAGTTACAGGAACTAATGGGAAAACTACGACTACAAGACTTATAGCACATATTTTAGGAAAATCCGGATATAAAGTTGGAATGACTACTACAGGTGGAATATATGTAGATAATAAGTGTATATGCAAGGGTGATACTACAGGATATTATAGTGCTAAAACTATTTTGGCAAACAGGGATGTAGAGGCGGCAGTACTAGAAACAGCAAGAGGTGGTATAATAAAAAAAGGGCTTGCTTATGATCTGGCAGATGTAGCAGTTATAACTAACATAACGGAAGATCATCTAGGTATAGATGGAATACGTACCATGAAAGATTTAGCTTACGTGAAATCTCTTGTAGGAGAAGCTGTAAAAAAAGATGGGTATGTAGTTTTAAATGCAGATGATTTAGTAAGTATAAGTATAATTAATAGAATAAAAAGTAATATAATTATGTTTTCGAAAAATTGGGATAATCCAGTTTTAAGAAAGAACATAAATAGTGGAGGATATGGAGTATATATTAAAGATAATATTATGTATGTAGAAAGGACAGAAAAAATAGTACCTATTGCTAAAGTAGAAGATATACGAATATCATTAGATGGAAAATTAACTTATAATGTAGAAAATGCTATGGCTGCGTGTGCAGCTGCAGTAGGGCTTAATGTAGACTATCCTATTATAAGAAAAGGATTTAAAACCTTTTATGGAGATTTTTCTTTTAATCCAGGCAGGTTTAATATGTATGATTTAAATGGGGTAAAAGTAGTTTTAGATTATGGACACAATATAGAAGGTTATAAAGCTGTTATAAAAGGTGCCAAAAATCTAAAATATAATAGACTAGTTGGAATAATTGGGGTACCAGGTGACAGAACAGATGAGAGTGTTGAAAAAATAGGAAGCATTGTGGGAAAGAACTTCGATTATGTATATATTAAAGAAGATAAAGATAGAAGAGGTAGAGATGTCGGGAATATAGCGAGAATACTAAAAGCAGGCGTTACAAAGTCAGGTTTTGATATGAAAAAAGTGCAAATTATTTTAGATGAAAAAGCCGCATTAGAAAAAGCAATAGATACTGCAAAACAGGGAGATCTCATAATAATATTCTTTGAGCAATTAGATCCACTGGTAAAGCTATTAAATGAGAAGTTAACTAAGGAAAATCCAAGTTTAAATTCACTAGCTATGATATAGGAAAAAGCTATACTTTTAAATTTTGTAGAATTTTAAAAGTATAGCTTTAATTTTAAAATAGTATTATACTATTTTAAAATGCCTTAATATCATTAAGTTACTTTGGAGGATTAAAATGTTAGTAAAAGCTTATGCTAAAGTAAATCTCTCGTTAGATGTAGTAGGAAAAAGAAAAGATGGTTATCATCTTTTGAAAATGATAATGCAGAATATAGACCTATATGATGTTTTAAAAATAGATGAGGTCAAAACTGGAATACACATATGCTGTAATAATAGATATATTCCCTGCGACAGGAGAAATTTGGTTTATAAAGCAGCAAAATTGTTTATTGATAAATATAATATAGAGAATGGAGTTAGTATAAATATAGATAAAAAAATACCTGTATCAGCTGGACTTGCCGGTGGAAGTGCGGATGCTGCAGCTGTACTAAAAGCTATGAGAAATATTTATACTCCTGAGGTAAGTGATGGCCAGTTGAGTGAATTAGCTTTAAATATAGGTTCAGATGTTCCTTACTGTATAATAGGAGGTACTGCCTTATGTGAGGGCATAGGAGAGAAAGTTACACCGCTTACACCGTTTAGAGGCCATATACTCATATTGATTAAACCGCCTTTTGGAGTGAGTACGGCAGAAGTATATAAGAGTCTAGACATAAGTAAAATAAAAAGACATCCTGATACGCAAATTTTAATAGATGCAGTTAATAAATCAGAATTGGTGATGCTGAGTAAAAATATGAAAAATGTGCTGGAAAATGTAACCCTAAAAAAATATCCTGTACTTAGAAAAATAAAAGCTGATTTGGTAAATTTAGGGGCGCTAGGTTCAGTTATGAGTGGGAGTGGTCCAAGCATTTTTGCATTTTTTGATGACATGGTAAAAGCACAGAAGTGTTATGATAATATGAGAACTAGGTATAAAGAAGTGTTTATTACAAGGACTATTTAAAAGTTAAAAGTTGAAAATTGAGAGTTGAGAGTTGAGAGTGAAGGTTGATTTTTAGCTATAGCAAAAAATCTTTAAATTTATATGTACCAGCAATGTTTCGCTTTAGCGAAACATTGCTCCAAATTTAATCAAAGATTTTTTTAGTGTAACGGAAAAAATCCACATTAACTCTCAATTTTCCACTCTCAACTCTCCACTAAAAGTTTGCTTCATAATTTTTTATTTTTAATCATTAATTCTTAACTTAAAAAATTCCTGTTTGGTTAGAAAATTTATAGCCAAATGGGAATTTTTTATATAAATTTTAAAGAAATTCATAAAAACAATTTTATGAATAAATAAATTTTATTAGGCAAAAAATAATTTAAAAGTACTTTATACAAAGTTGTCAAAAGGGAAGGGGGAAAAATGTGAGAATAGTTCACCTGTTTGATAAATACTTTTTTATGCTTATGGTAATTGAGGGAATATTTTTAACATTGATCGATTCAAAAAAATTTAAAAGAAATAGGCTCATAAAAACTGCTTTGAAATCTAAGATAATTGGCGTAATTTTAATAGTCCTTTCAGTTATATTATATGCTTTTTCTATCTATTCTTTTTAAGGAAGTGATAAAAGTGAAAGAAGAAGTAAAAAGTACTGCGTCTTCTAGTGTAGATGAAAATATAAAATATTTAAAAGATCTGTTTAAAGATGATTCGGATATAGTTTTTAGAGAATTTTATATAGGAGCTGTAAAGTGTGCAATAGTATATATAGATGGAATGGCAGATAAAATGCTTCTAAATGATTTGCTTAGAGGATTAATGACAAGATCAAGATATGTAAGATATGTAGATAATATAAAAGATAGAATGATGAGTGTATCTGATATGAAAGACCTGGATGACTTAAAAAAAGGAATTGATTTGGTTTTATCTGGAGAAACCATAATGTTTGTTGAAGGACTAAAAAGTTTTTATATAATTTCAACTAGATTATGGCCTGCAAGATCGGTAACGGAACCTTCTGGAGAAACTGCCATAAGAGGTTCGAGAGATGGATTTACAGAAACTTTAAGATTTAATACGGCTCTTGTAAGGAGGAGAATACGAGACACTAGGTTTAAGATTGTGTTAAAACCATTTGGAGTAAGATCTAAGACTGATTTGGCAATAATGTACATAAACGATATAGTAAATACTAAGGCTTTAAAGGAACTTGAAAAAAGACTTAGCAATATTAAGATAGATGCTATTTTGGATAGTGGATATATAGAACAATTTATTGAAGATAATAAGTGGTCTTTTTTCCCACAAATTCAGAGTACTGAAAGGCCAGATGTAGTAGCATCTGCACTTTACGAAGGTAGAATTGCTATTATAGTAGATAACTCCCCTTTTGCAATTATAGTTCCGACTACAATGCCTAATTTATTTCAATCACCAGATGATTATTATCAAAGATGGATATATGGGTCTACTATTAGAATAATAAGGTTTATATCTATTATTCTTTCACTTATATTGCCAGCCCTTTATGTTGCTGTTACTTCTTTCCATACGGGAATAATACCTACTAAACTGGCATATTTTATTGCAGCATCAAGAGAAGGAGTACCTTTTCCAGCTTTTGTAGAAGCTATAATCATGGAGATAAGTTTGGCACTGCTTTTAGAATCCATAGCTAGGTTGCCCAAAGCTATAGGGGCAACCACTGGTATAGTGGGAGGCCTTATTATAGGTCAGGCAGCAGTTCAGGCTGGAATAGTAAGTCCAATAATGATAATAATAGTATCAATTACAGCTATAACAAGTTTTACTACACCTAATTATGAAATGACAGCTGCATTTAGGTTGATTAGGTTTTTACTTATAATTGCATCCGCAATTGCTGGACTTTATGGGATTATGATTGGACTTATATTGACATTAATACATTTAGTTAAACTTAAGAGTTTTGGAGTACCTTACCTGTCTCCAATGGTAAATGAAAACATTAATGATTTTAAGGATATGTATCTAAGATTGCCTTTTAGCTTCTTTAAAAGAAGACCAAGGTATATGGAAACTCAAGACAAAATAAGACAGAGGTAAATATAAACTTGGAGATTGAATTTACGCATACTGTAAATTGTGAATTGGTAAGGAGATGGTTATTACATGACACAAAAAAATTTTATAACTGAATTTGGAATGTTCAGTACTATAGTAATAACTATGATAGGTGTAGGAGCATTTTCATATCCTGGAGAAGTTGTAAATTATTTAGGTTCAAATGGATGGATTGGAACTATAGTGGAAGGGATTTTAGTTTATTTCCTAATTTACATTGCCTATAAAGTTATAAAATTAAATGGATACAACAAGTTATATATAATACTACAAAATAACTTTGGAAAGATATTTGGAAGCATTTTGGCACTTATATTTGTTGCATATAATATATTTTTTATATCCATGGGTATGAGGATATTTATAGAAGTTATAAAAATGTATTTACTTGAAAAAACTCCTTCTGAATTTCTAATAATTGTAATGATATTTACAGGAATATATCTTATAAGAAATGAACTAGGAGATTTAATAAAGTTTAATGAAGTTTCTTTTTGGATAATGTTTGTATCAATGGGATTAATATTTTTGTGTACTTTAAACAAAGCACACTTTAGTAATAGCATGCCTAACCTTATTAACAATGATGTTTATGACTACTTAAAAGCATTTAAAAATACTATATTCAGCTTTATTGGTATAGAGATAATATATTTAATTGGTCCCTTTGCAAAAGATAAAGTAAGTGTAAGAAAAATAGCTTTAAAAAGCATTTTATTTGTAACGCTATTTTATGTTGTTACAGTTGTACTGTCTCTGGCTATTTTTTCTGAAGAACAAACTAAAACTTTATTATGGCCTACTATAACGATGATAAAATCTGTAGATATAAGAGGAGCTTTTATAGAAAGATGGGAAGGTATAGCAATGGCGGTATGGACTATGTTTTACTTTTGTAATTTTTCCAATATATATTATTTGTCATCAGATATAGTAAAAGATGTGTTTAGATTGGGCGATATAAAAATTTCTTCAGCTGTAATAGCCCCCTTTATATATTTAACAGCTATGTATCCTGAAAATATAGCAGAGTTATACCATATAATTAATACTGTAATGCCAATAGCAGCTGCATACAGCCTAGTACTGCTTCCTTTAATTATATTTTTGTTTAGCAAATCTAAAAGAAAGTTAAATGCAAGTAAAATTATGTGCTTATTTCTAATTTGTGCTATGTTAACTGGATGCTGGGATAAAGTTGAGATAGAAAGAACGCAGCTAGTATCTGTAATAGGAGTGGATGCAGGAGAAGATATAGGCAAGGCTAAAGAATTTAAAAATGTAAAACCAACAGATCCATTAACCTCCATAAATCTAAAAAAACTTCATGTGACTTTTGGAATACCAGATTTGAGCAAATTAGAACCTGGTAAAGGAGGCATATCTGGAGACAAATATGTGGATGCAGATGGCTATTCAATGGAGGATGCCATAAATACAGCAATGTTTAAAAGCAGCAGAACTGTAAAGTTTAGTCAGACAAAATTACTTGTGTTAGGTAAAAGTTTAATGGAATATCCTAATGTAGTAAAAGAAGTTATCGATTATTTGCAAAGAGAACCTTCTTTAAATAGAAATATGTATATAGTTGCAGCTAATGGCAGTTCAGATAAATATATAAAAATTAAAACGTCTATGGAAAAAAGCGTAGAAAGTTATATATTGGGATTAGTTCAAGGAGATACTAATGACAATCAAGTTAAGGCGGTAACTTTAAATGATTTTCTAGTTAATATGAGTGAAAATGGAAACAGTATAATACCAAGAATTGAAATGGATAAAGACAAAAAGAATATAAAAATAGCAGGTACTGCAGCTATAAAAAATTTTAAGTACGATGGTGATTTAAGTCAAGTCCAAACTTCTAATATAGAGTTGTTACAAGGTAAATTGAAAAGTGGTAAGAGGATGATATATGTAGCAGGTCATCCTGTAGATATAAGGATAAATGACAGTAACAGAAGAATAAAGGTGTCTCGAGAAAAGGAAAATCTAGTATTTAATGTAAGACTAAATATTGAAGGTGAGATAAAAAACTACTATACTAGCGATAAAGTTTTATCAGTAGATAAATTGGGTTATATTGAACAAAGTTTTAATAAGGCTATAGAACAGGAATGTAAAGATGTTATAAAAACTACTCAAAGGGATCTTAAAATTGATCCTATAGGATTTAGAGATTATGTGAAAAGATATCATCCAGTTATGTGGAGACAAGTAAAAGATAAATGGGAAGATTCCTATAAAGATGCAGTTGTGAATGTAAATGTAGATACTAAGATAAGAAGAATTGGTGTAGTAAAATAATAAAATTAAGTGAATATAATTGGAACATATGTAAAGAATTACTAATGAAATAATAAATAGTTATTAAAAACGGGGATGAGATTGTGAAGAAATTTTTATTAGTATTTATTATATGTGTTTTAAGTATATTTACTGTAGGTTCCTATTTATTTAAAGCAAAAAGTAATAATATACAGAATGATATGGCATCTAGGATTATAAGATTTCATGTTGTAGCAAATAGTGATTCAAAAAGTGATCAGGCACTTAAATTAAAAGTAAGAGATGAAATATTAAAATATATACAACCTAAATTAAAGAATTGTAAAAATATAGAGGAATCAAGAAAAGCTTTAATGGAAAACGATGATAATGTATTGAAAGTAGCTCGTACAGTGATAAATGAACAGGGTTATAACTATGAAGTTAAAAGTACCTTATCTAAAACAAATTTTCCTATAAAGACTTATGGAAATATAACTCTTCCCCAGGGAAGGTATGAGGCTTATAGGGTGATTATAGGTAAAGGACGAGGTCAAAACTGGTGGTGTGTTATGTTCCCTCCATTGTGCTTTGTAGATATTACAAAAGGACAAGTATCTTATAAGAAAACAGAGCAAGAAATGAAAAAGGTTTTGACACCAGAGGAGTATAAAATGGTAAATAACAACAAATTTGATATAAGTGACAAAAATAATATAAAAGTTAGATTTAAAATAATAGAAGTGTTAAATAAGCTGGGAATATAAATCTAGTGTACAAGTGGGCTGAGTATGGTAAGTTCTCAAAGTTTGAGAACTTTATACCTTTAATTAGCCCTAACTTGTAATATATGAATCTATAATTCAAATAATTTTAAAGCTGTTTTTAAAAAGTATTTTTCTGCAGATTTAAAAAAAGTTTTAGGATTGTTCTTTTCATAAATTTTTTCTTCTTTTGGAAAAGAACTTTTATCTGATTTATTTTGTACAAGCCAATTTATTAAATCAAATATATCATCCCCAGCATAAGGCTTAGAAAATTTACTGCAATTTTCTATCATGTTTTTTAGTTCATTTTTAGAGTGAAGAAGTTTCTCTATGTTTTCACTGCACTTTTCTATGTCAGTTAAATTTACAGCCAAGTTATGCCTTAATAGAAATTGGGCATTTTTTTCTTCTTGACCAGGTATTGGAGAAAATAGACCAAGGGGTATTTTGCATATCAGAGCCTCGGTAATAGTAAGTCCTCCTGGTTTTGTTAAAAGAAGATCACAAGCTTGCATATACTTATTTACATGGTTAGTAAAACCTATGATGCGGGTTTCTTTTGAAGAAGAATCTTTAATCTTCGAAAGCTCTGCATAAAGTTTTTTATTTTTCCCCGTTATGATGATTATCTGGATATCTTCATTTATATTGGTTAGTTGTTTATATATATCTACTATTTTTCCAAGTCCCAGACTTCCACCCATAACTAATATGGTAAATTTCGATTCACATAGATCTAATGATTCTAACGTTTCTCCTCTATCATAATTCATATTAAATTCAGGTTTAACAGGTATTCCTAAGTTATAAATTGTGTCTTTAGATATTCCCTTAAAAATCATTTTGTTTATCATATCTTCATTAGAAACCACATAAGCGTCTATATAAGGATGGAGCCAGGAACTATGAGAGTAATAATCAGTAATTATGGACATACAAGGTATGTTCATATTGTATTTTGACTTTAATACCGATAACATTTCTGTAGAAAATGAATGGGTAGCTATTAATATATCAGGTTGAAAGTCACGAATAAGTGGAAGCAATTTACAGGTCATAGCTTCAATAAGTTTAGAACTTATAGTGTTTGTAATTGTGTAATCATCTTCTGAGTAAGTATATAATTTCCCATATAAAAAAGGAGATACTTTCAAGGACTTCAAATAACTTCCAATTACTACTTTATCTATTATTGGATTTATATATTTAATGGTATCAATAATTTTTACTTCTGATTTTGGAGCTTTTAAGGCTATGTAACTTTTTATAGCTTCCGCAGCATTACCATGTCCGCCTCCTGCAGAAATTGAAAGAATTAGAACTTTCATTTAATCACCTTCTGGTTAAGTATGTAATTTAATTATATAAAATGTACGAAGAATAATAAACTCATTTAACGAACATTTAAGAAAAAATTAATAATAAGCAATAAACATAGTATTAGCTTTTAAATTTTATATTAAACAAATAATACATAACAATTAGGTAAATGTAAACAATATAAAAAGAGTAAAAATACAATAATGCAGGAATTATTATTATACAAATGGTGATATTACTCATAAAAAAGAGGTGAAAATTTATGAAGGTTTTTAAAAAAAGAATAATATATACTGCAATAGTAACTTTAATTGTAGTGTTTTCAAGTACGTTTGCCGTATTAATGACTCTTGAAAGAAATGATTATAGAAATTACTTACAGGGCGAATATGGTAAAAGTATGTATGAATTAATAGATGCAGTGCAAAATATAAGAAGTAATTTGACTAAAGCTGCTATAGTTGGATCAAGGGAACAACAGATAATAGTTTTTGAAGAGATATTTAGATATTCTACTATAGCTAACGATAAACTGCATTCCCTTCCAGTGGCTCAACTTACTATATCAGATACCAGTAAATTTTTAACCCAGGTAGGAGATTTTTGTTATAGCTTAGGCAAATCATCTACAGAAGGAAAGCAACTCAGTGAAAAAGATTATAACAATATAGAAAAATTAAAAAATCAATCTAATATACTAGAAAATCAACTAGAATTAGTATCTAATAATATAAATCAAGGAAAAGTAAAATGGGGAGAAATAAGAAAAAAGATTACAGGAGTGTTTGCTCAAAGTAACGATACATCAATATCTGAACAATTTAAGGGAATACAAAAGCAAGTTCTTCAATATCCTACATTAATTTACGATGGACCGTTTTCGGATAATACACTCCAAATAAATCCGAAAATAAAGTTACAAAAAGAAGTTTCTCAAAGTGAAGCAGAAAAAACCGCTAGGCAGATTATAGGAAAAAATAAGATAGAAAATATGGATGTATCTTCTGTTACTGAAAAATCTAATATAGGTATATATAGGTTTACTGCAGCATTAAAGGGAAGGACAAAAAAAGACAGTAGAGTAGTATGCGAAATAAGTAAAAATGGAGGAAAGGTATATTACTTAATAAATGATAGAAGTATAAATAACAGTTCTATGGATGTCAAAAAAGCTTCAGAGATAGGATTGAAATATTTAAATAATTTAGGTTATAAAAATATGATCATTACGTATTCACTAAGATATAACAATATGGCAGTTATAAATTATGTGTACAGTCAAAATGGTATACTTGTTTATCCAGATCAGATTAAACTAAAGGTAGCTTTAGACAATGGAGAAATTGTAGGTGTAGAATCAGAAAAGTATTTAATATCCCATGAAGAGAAGAGAAAAATAGAAACTCCTAAGTTAACCTACGGAGAAGCTCAGAAGATGGTTAGTAAGAAACTTAATGTAACAAGTAAGAGACTTGTTATAATTCCTACGGAAAGTAATAAGGAAGTATTGTGTTATGAATTTTCTGGGAATTATAAAGGGGACTATTTTAAAGTTTATATAAATACAAACACGGGATATGAAGAGAGAATAATTCAAATAATTGATACTCCTAATGGTAAACTTGCTATGTAATTTAAAGTTATGGAAACCTTGCTTATTAGGTGGGGTTTCTAAAGTATGAAAAAGTATCATTAGGATAGAATAGATTTTAATATTAAAATTAGTCTGATATAATGTATATATGAATTATTTTAATACTAAAAGGGAGGTGAAATATGTTAAAACTTTACTGAAATCCATAAGTTTTGATAAAGTTTTAATAACGAAATTATGAAAAAGAAGGCTATTATATCTGTATCTAGTAAGCAAACTGATGAGGAAGAATCTATAGAAGTTGTTACTCCAGGAAATTTTTATAAAAAAAATGGTTCCTATTATGCTGTTTATAAAGAAACGGAATTATCTGGAATGGAGGGAACCACTACTACTTTGAAGATAAAACAGGATAAGTTTTCCCTTATAAGAATAGGGAGTACTAGTACTAGAATGGACTTTGATGAGAATAAAAAAAATGTGTCCATGTATAAGACACCTTATGGAACTATAGATTTGGGAATAGAAACAAATAGTTTGAATGTAAACGTAGATGAACAAGGTGGAAATGTACTGATAAATTATAAGATTAGTACGGTAGGACAAGCACTAAAAAATACTGAGCTAAAAATAAATATAAAAATTAATGAATAAGTTTTTTGAGTGGTTTTGATTAAAGTATTCACATATGGAAATTAATTAATATATATAGTAATGAAAAAAAGAAGGTTGATACCAATGAAATATTTTAGAAATAAAGAACAAGTATATACTAAAATAATTGAAATACTATGTGAATACAAGGGATTTAGCAAGGAAGACATGTTTAAAATATTAAAAAACGAATCCTGTAGATACTTATTTTTTTTACTCATTAAAAAATATGAATGCTGTGATGTGGAATTATTAAAAAAAGATTTTCCCTCTGTAAACAGTAAAAATGTAAAAAAGAATATAAAAAGAGCAGAAGAAAAACTATTACTTGATAAAAAAATAAGAGAAATGTATTTTGAAGCAGAAGATATAATAGATAGAGTAGAATAAATATTTATAGAAAATAATAAAAAAATATAGAATATAAATAGAAAGTGTGATATTATATTAAATATGTTTTAAACAAAAAATACACCATTTTACTATTTATGAAGGTAATTGTTATTATAAAACTAATTTATTATTTTGTCAATAATAAATTAATAGTTTATATTAATCTTTTTAATGTTATTTATACTGCAATTCGTAATTTACAATTTGCTAAAGAACAAATAGCAAAGAATAAATAACAGATAATGATAATTTTCCTCCTAGCGTTAGAAAATATTAAAATTATAGATTCCCTGAGGTACGAAGGAAATCATCATTATTTGAACTTTGATATTTGGACTTTAAACTTTTTAAAAACTTTGCAACATTGAATTTTTAAATTACTAATTGCGGTTATTTATATTTTTAAATAGTTAAATCAAAGGTTGTAATACTAAAACTTTATAGGATAAAAAACAGGGGGTGACATTGCTTTTAAAAGCAGAAATTTTATGAATACAAAATATATATTTGTAACAGGAGGAGTAGTATCTTCACTAGGAAAAGGAATAACCGCAGCGTCGTTAGGAAGACTTCTAAAGAATAGAGGATTAAAGGTTTCAATTCAAAAATTTGATCCATATATAAATGTAGATCCAGGTACCATGAGCCCATATCAGCATGGTGAGGTTTTTGTTACAGATGATGGAGCAGAGACGGATTTGGATTTAGGACATTATGAAAGATTCATAGATGAAAATTTAAGTAAAAATAATAATGTTACTACAGGAAAAATATATTGGTCAGTAATATCAAAGGAGAGAAAAGGAGAATATCTAGGAAGTACAGTTCAAGTAATCCCACACATAACAAATGAAATAAAATCAAGAGTGTATAGGGTTGCCAAAGAACAAGATATTGATGTAGTTATAACTGAAATAGGTGGTACTGTAGGAGATATAGAATCTCAGCCTTTTCTAGAAGCCATAAGACAGATAAAATATGAAGTAGGAATAGAAAATGTATGTTTTATACATGTTACTTTAGTACCTTATTTGGAGAAATCAGGAGAATTGAAAACAAAACCTACTCAACATTCAGTTAAGGAACTGAGGGGTATAGGAATACAACCAGATATAATAGTATGTCGTTCAGAGAAATTTATATCTAATGATTTAAAAGAAAAAATAGCTTTATTTTGCAATGTAGAGAGAGATTCTGTTATTCAAAACTTAGATGCTGAAAATTTATATGAAGTTCCATTGATGCTTCATAAAGAAGGGTTAGATGAATTAGTACGTAAAAAACTGAAATTAGAATGCAGTGAAATAGATAATTCTGAATGGATTAGAATGGTAAATAATATTAAAAAATTATCTAAGAATGTAAATATAGCTTTAGTTGGGAAATATGTAGAACTTCATGATGCATATATATCTGTAGTTGAGGCATTAAATCACGGGGGATATGCTAATAATGCTAATGTAAATATAAAGTGGATAAACTCTGAAGATGTCACTGGCAAAAATGTAGGAGAATACTTGAATGATATAGATGGAATATTGATTCCTGGAGGCTTTGGTGATAGAGGAATAGAAGGTAAAGTATTAGCTGCAGGTTGGGCTAGAAAAAATAAAATTCCTTTTTTCGGAATATGTCTTGGTATGCAGTGTGCTGTAATAGAGTTTGCTAGAAATGTACTTGGATATGAAGGAGCTCATAGCTCAGAAATAGATCCAGACACTAAATATCCTGTTATAGATTTAATGCCAGATCAAAAGGATATAGATGAAAAAGGTGGTACTATGAGACTCGGAATATATCCATGTAAGCTTTTAAAGGATAGTAATTCTTTTAAAGCTTATCAAGAAGAAGTTATATATGAGAGACATAGACATAGATATGAATTTAATAATTATTATAGAAAAAAGTTATCACAGGCAGGCCTTGTTCTTTCAGGAACTAGTCCTGATTCAAAGTTAGTAGAAATTGTAGAAATAAAAGACCACCCATGGTTTGTAGGTGTACAATTTCACCCAGAACTTAAATCAAGACCTAATAGACCACATCCGTTATTTAGAGACTTCATAAAAGCTTCTTTGAATAATAAGTAACTCAGATTTTATACTTACCAGATTTTGACTTAATATAAAAATACGAAGTAATCAATTCACAATGCACGATGCACAATTTACAATTAAAGATGATTTTCTGTTGTTACAGAAAATCTAAAAAATTTAATGTTTATACTACTTAGTTTTTAGATTTTTCATAGCATTAGCGGAGAAAAATTTACCGAAATTGTGAATTGTGAATGAATTTAGGTCCTATTATTCTTAAACTTCAAGTTGAGTAAGTAGTAAAAATAATAATATTTTTAAATTAAGAAATTGGTATGTGTTAGTGCAAACTACATATACCAATTTCTTTGTCGAAAAAATAATATGAATAAAAGTAATATAAAGAATTTTTATGCAGGATTTTAGAAATATTTATAGAAATATTAATGTACATAGTATTAATGTATTTTACAAAAATACTGTATTTTATTCTAAAGTATCAATTTTATAGGGGGAAAGGTTTATGATATTTGAAACGAATATAAGTATTGCTGTTATAAACGCAGAAGGCAAATACTATATTAAGGATTTCTCTATATTTGACACTAACAAAATCAATGAAAGTTTCACCTCTTTAAGGGTAAATTCTATAAGTAATGGGGTATTATCATTAAAAATAAAATGTGAACTTTGTGGAAGCATTCACTATTATAAGTATGATATAAATAAAGTAGTTAAAAAAAATATTATAATTGGAGGATGTGAATTGTTAGGGCTTCCTGTATTTTTTATGGGAAATCGTAAGAGTGTAGAGGAAAAAATATTAAGTTACAATCAAGCTAATAAAAAAATATATGCTATGATATAAGTAGAGAACCCAAATCTTTGATTTGGTGTGAATCACTTACTCATTCGACTGAAAGGAGAAGGAGTTACAGAAATTAGAACCCAAATCTTTGATTTGGTGTGAATCACTTATTCATTCGACCGAAAGGGAGAAGGAGTTATAGAAATTAGAATTAAAGTATTTTACCTAAGATGAAACGTTTACTCTTCCGCTTGAAAGCGCGAAGTGGTAAAAATAGAGTCTAATTTTTTTGTAATTATCAAAAATAATATAGATTAAAATATAGAAAAAGGGTATAATGTTATATGTATATAAGCATTTCTATATGAAATTTTCTTAATTAGTAATGATATTTTCAATTATATTTTAAATGTTTCCCTAAATTTAACTATAATATAAAATTAGACAATTGTGAGGTGTTACCTTTTGGACAATAAAGATATAGATAATATGACAGTTTTGCAATTAAAACAAATTGCAAAAACTTTAGAAATAAAAAATATATCAAAATATAAAAAAAGCCAATTGATTGAGGAAATAAAAAAAGTATCTCCTGTGCATATTAAAAAAGACGGTGTTATGCTTAGAGAAAAAATAAGCCCTAAAGATGAAATTGCAAACAAGCATAAAGAGGCAGAGCATACTGTAAAGCATAGTGAGAACAAAGCACACGAAGATAGAAATGAAGAACAAAAAACAAATGTCAACGAAAAAAGAGAAAAACTTAAAGAGATGATAAGTGAATCAGATAGTGCACGGGGAGTACTTGAAATAATAGAAAATAATAATTATGGATTTCTAAGAGGGAAGAATTATTTAACAGGACCTGATGATATATATGTGTCTCCATCTCAGATAAGAAGATTCAACTTAAAAACAGGAGATGAAGTTTGTGGTAAAGTTAGAATTCCTAAAGAAGGGGAAAAGTTTAAGGCATTATTGTATGTTGAAAAAGTAAATGGAGAGAATCCAGAAAGAGCAGTGGGAAGAAAACCTTTTGAAACACTCACTCCTGTATATTCTAATGAAAGGATAAAGTTAGAAACCAATAGTGCGGACTTATCTACAAGACTTATGGATATAATCTCACCTATAGGAAAAGGACAAAGAGGAATTATAGTTGCCCCTCCTAAAGCAGGTAAAACTACTCTTCTAAAAAAGATAGCCCAAAGTATTTCAAAAAATCATCCAGAAATAAAATTAATAGTGGTGCTTATAGATGAAAGACCGGAAGAAGTTACGGATATGCAAAGGTCAATAAATGGAGAAGTTATTTATTCAACTTTTGATGAGGAACCAGAACATCATACTAAAGTTGCATATATGGTACTTGAACGTACTAAAAGAATGGTAGAACAAGGACAGGATGTAGTAATATTACTAGATAGTATTACTAGGCTTTCTAGAGCATATAATTTAACTATAACTCCTACAGGCAGGACTCTTTCAGGAGGACTAGATCCTGGAGCACTAGTGATGCCTAAAAAGTTCTTTGGTGCAGCTAGAAATATAGAAGAAGGTGGAAGTCTTACTATACTGGCTACTGCACTTATTGAAACCGGAAGTAGAATGGATGACATGATATTTGAGGAATTTAAAGGTACTGGAAATATGGAAATACATTTGGATAGAAAACTTCAGGAAAGAAGAATATTCCCTGCTATAGATGTATATAAGTCCGGAACAAGAAGAGATGATTTATTATTTAAAAACCAGTTAGAGAAAGAAACAGCTTTTAATATAAGAAAAGTTATATATGATGAAAACAATACCCAAAATATTACAGAAAACTTGATAAATTTACTTTCAAAAACTAAGAATAATTATGAATTTATGAATGTTATAAGCAAAATGAACATAAATAAACTAGTAGAAAAGTAAAAATCAAAAACCTGTCTTTTAAATTAAAAGACAGGTTTTATAATAACAATTTAGGAAAATATGTTTATTCTTCAATTTTTAAATTAAATTTCTTTAAGAATTTATCAACTCTTCCACCAACATCAATAGCTTTTTGTTTACCAGAGAAGAATGGATGGCACTTAGAGCATATTTCCACTTTTAATTCTTTTTGCGTTGAACCAGTTGTAAAAGTGTTTCCACATGCACACTTAACTACCGCATCATGATAGTATTCTGGATGTATGCCTTTTTGCATATTAGTCACCTCTTTCAAATTTAAATAATAAAACTCTAATTTTAACTTCTGTATTATAACATAGGCACATGGGTAAGTCAATAAAGCCTAATTTATTAAATATAGAATAATGTGATTTAATGTATAGCTTATGTTAAAATGTATTTATCCGATGACTACCTACTCTAATACTCCAACTTTTCCAAGTGGGAGTAAAGAGTAGCTACATCCCTGGATAACGATTTCTAAGCATCAGGTGGAGTTAAAACTCCATCTGATGCCAAGAATTCTGTTTATTCCATTTAATGCGAGGTGATACAATGTCAAGAAAAACATCAGTTGGAGGCCAGGCTGTAATAGAAGGTGTTATGATGAGGGGAAGTCATGGCATGGCTACTGCTATTAGAAAACCAGATGGTGAGATTGTCGTAAATAGAGAGGACAGTATATCCTATACTAAAAGAAATGACTTTTTAGGACTGCCTGTGATAAGGGGATTTGTATCTTTGATAGAAGCTATGATAATGGGCATAAGGACACTTAATTATTCTGCTTCCTTTTTTGAGGATGAAGAGGAACCTACTAAGTTTGACGAGTGTTTTAGAAGTATATTTAAGGAAAAAAGTGATAATGTACTTATGGGAGTTACTATTTTTATATCTCTTGGAATAGCTGTACTCTTGTTTTTCATATTTCCTACTTTTGCGGCAAATATATTTAAAAAGTTTGGAGTGAATGGAAGTGTACATCTCAATATGATTGAGGGCATAATCAGGGTAATTATATTTTTAGGTTATGTATTCTTAATAGGTAATATGTCCGATATAAACAGAGTATTTCAGTACCATGGTGCAGAACACAAGACTATTTTCTGTTATGAAAATGAAGAAGAGTTTACTCCTGAAAAGGCTAAAAAATTTAAAAGATTTCATCCAAGATGTGGTACAAATTTTCTGTTTTTGGTTATGATAGTCAGTATAATACTTTTTTCTTTAACTGGATGGGGTAATATTTGGCAAAGAATTTTATACAGAGTGATTCTACTGCCTTTGGTTTCTGGAATTACCTATGAAATTATAAGATGGATGGGTAGAAGCAGTAGTTATTTTTCAAATGTGATTGCCTATCCGGGACTCATGCTGCAAAAACTTACTACAAGAGAACCAGATTATAGTCAGCTGGAAGTGGCAATTATAGCTCTAAAGTATGCAGAAGGAATTGAAGAAGAGAGAGAAGAAAGTAGATATAGTGAAAGTGGAGAGATAAAGAGGGTTGTAGAATTAGATAAGGATGGAAACGAAATAGTAAAAAATGAACACAATGAAGATTGTAAATAAAATTTAATGAAGGCAGAGAACTTTTATGAAAAGTAGAGGAAGTAGTATAAGAGAACTTTTAGAAAGAGGGTATGAAGTTTTAAAAAATAGAGAAATAGAAAGCTATGCTTTGGATGCACAACTCCTTTTGGGAAAGGTATTAAATAAGGATAGATTATTTATACTTCTAAATGGTAATTATGAAGTGCCGGAAAAAGAAGCTGAAGAATACTATGATTATTTAAAATTAAGAGAAAATAAAATGCCTGTAAAATATATATTAGGTCATTGTGAATTTATGGGGATTGATTTTACAGTGAAATCTGGGGTGCTAATTCCTAGGCCTGATACCGAGACTTTAGTAGAGCAAGCATTGATTCAAATAAAGCATAATAATTTTCATAATATATGTGATGTATGTTGTGGAACAGGGATTATTGGAATATCTATTGCTAAACTTATAGAAGGTGTAAATGTAAAATGCTGTGATATATCCTCTACAGCTTGTGAGGTTGCGACAGAAAATATAAAAAAATTTTCATTAGAGGAAAGAGTTCAGGTAGTCAAGAGTGATTTGATGGAATATTATATTCAAAATGAGATAAAATTTCATATGATTGTATCCAATCCTCCTTATATAAAAGAAAGCAGTATACCTACTTTAATGGAAGATGTAAAAAATTATGAGCCTAGGGAAGCGCTTTTAGGAGGCAAAGATGGGTTGGAATTTTATAGAAAAATAGCCAAACAAAGTTTGAAAGTTTTAGAAATCAATGGAATTATTATGTTTGAAATAGGTTATGACCAAAGGGAATCAGTTGCAGATATATTAACGCAAAACGGATTTAAAAATATAATGTGTATAAAAGATTTAGCAGGGAAAGATAGGGTGATTAAAGGAGTGTTATAAATAAAAATGTTATGATATAATAATATATTGTGAAAATATTTATACGGAGTGATAAAAATTATGTTAGAAAGACTTAATTTTATAGAAAATAAGTACGAAGAATTATCTATCAAAATAAGCGATCCGCAAGTTATGGCAGATCAGAAAGAATGGCAAAAGTTATGCAAAGAAAATGCAGAGTTAGAGGAAATAGTTACAAAATATAGAGAATATAAAAAAGCACAGCAGGAGTTGGAAGATAACAAAGAAATGCTCAAAGAAGAAACAGATAGAGAAATGAAGGAAATGGAACAGGAAGAAATAAAAAGACTTACAGAAGTTATAGAAGAAAGAGAAAATGAGTTAAAAGTACTCCTTCTTCCTAAAGATCCAAATGATGATAAAAACGTATTTGTGGAAATTAGAGCAGGAGCAGGAGGAGAAGAAGCGGCTTTATTTGCTGCAAATCTCACTAGAATGTATACAAGGTATGCAGAATGCCAGGGATGGAGTATAGAGACTATCAGTATAAATGCCACAGATATAGGCGGATTTAAAGAAATTGTATTTATGGTAAAGGGAAAGGGAGCCTATAGCAGATTAAAGTATGAAAGTGGAACTCATAGAGTACAGAGAGTGCCAGATACCGAGTCAAGTGGAAGAATCCACACTTCAACGGCTACAGTAGCAGTACTTCCAGAAGTTGATGATGTAGATGTAGTTATAAATCCAAATGATATAAGAATAGATGTATTTAGAGCATCAGGTCATGGTGGACAATGTGTAAATACTACTGATTCGGCAGTTAGAATTACCCATTTACCTACGGGGCTTGTAGTATCCTGCCAGGACGAAAAATCCCAACTCAAAAATAAGGAAAAGGGTATGAAAGTTTTAAAATCCAGACTTTACGAAAGAGCAGAAAAAGAAAGAAGTGCCAGCATAGCTGAGGACAGAAAAAGCCAGGTTGGAACAGGTGATAGAAGTGAAAGAATAAGGACTTATAATTATCCACAAGGCAGAGTTACAGACCATAGAATAGGATTAACTTTATATAAGTTAGATTCATTTTTAGATGGAAACATAGATGAAGTAATAGATGCACTTATAACTGCAGATCAGGCTGAAAAAATGAAGGCAATGGGAAATGATTCATTATAAGTGTAATGAAAATTAGAGAGGAGTTGAATAACCGTTAAAGGACATCTAACGGGGAAGTATGAACATAGATAAAGCTATTAGAAAGCAAAAAAAATCTTACAAGATATTTATGCTGTCTATGTGCTTTATTTTTTGTGTATTGCCGACAGCTCTTATTTTAGCTAGAAAATATAATATATTTTATATAATGTACTTAATAGTCCTAGAAATACTTATTTTTTTAGCTGTTGTTATTAGAATCAATAATGAATTTTTAAAATTTAGTTACGATGGATACAAGTTAAAATTAAAAATGGGGATTAGAAGGTCTAAGTTAAATATAATATGTAATAAAATTGTTTTGGTTCATATAGAAAATTATATTTCAAAGTACAGAGACAATCAGGATTTTAGAATAATCATTCTATCATCTTCCAAGTTTAGAAGTGATAGAATGATATTGGTGCATAAAGAATTTTTGAAAAGGCATTCTTATGTGGCACATCAATATAATAAAATAAAGATTTTGCATCCTGAAAAGATCTTTTACTACACTATAATAAAAAGAGGAGCATTGAACAAATATCCTCTTTTGGACACTATTTATAAGAGTTGTGTTTATGCCCACTTTACTGTGGAAACTATTGAAAGAATAAAATATTATAGGGAAAATTCAGAAAATTATATTGACAATAAGAAAAAATAAAAATGTATTCATATATTGTGAAGTCTTAAAATAAATATGATATATAATAATAATATAAGGTGATTTTTTGAATGCAAATATAACTTATATAGTTATAATAGGAAGCATAGTGTCACTTGTAGGAACAATGATAGGAGCTTCCCTCGGGGTAATAGTAAGAGAACCCTCTAATAAGTTACTAGGCTTTATAATAGGATTTGCAGGTGGAATTATGCTGTCTGTAGTAGTATTTGACTTAATTCCTGAATCTATGAATAAATGGAACTTTGTTTTCACTATAATATTTGTAGTTTTAGGAGCTGGTCTTATTGCCATAATTGATTCTAAGGTAGATATAGGCGGCACTAACAAACATCTAAAAATTGCGTTTATGGCTTCTTTGGGACTTATGATTCATAATTTTCCAGAAGGCATAATAATGGGATGTGGTTTTGCAGCAGGAGGAACCCTTGGAATAAAGATGAGCCTCATAATTGCAATTCATGATATACCGGAGGGAATTGCTGTGTCAGCACCACTTATGGCATCTAAGGTAAAAATTTCAAGGATACTTTTATATGCTTTCATTACAGCTTTCCCAACTGCCATAGGCACTTTTGCAGGTGTTTACATAGCTAATATTTCTAAAAATGTATTGGGAGCGTGTTTATCTGCTGCGTCTGGAATAATGCTGTATGTGGTATGCGGAGAGATGATACCAGAATCTTCAAAACTATGGGATGGTATTACAAGTACACTTGGAACTTTATGTGGAATTATTTTAGGACTTGTAATAGTACAGGTATTTTAAATTCATATGATTTAAAATATGAATTATTGTTTTTAATGTAAAGGTGGAATGTTAGATGAACACAAAAGTGAAAATGGTAGATGAAAGAAATTTAGATAAGGATATTATTGAAGAGGCAGGAAAAGTCATAAAAGATGGTGGACTTGTGGTTTTCCCAACTGAAACTGTATATGGTCTCGGAGCAAACGCCCTTAATCCTGCTGCAGTAAAGAAAATATTTCAAGCTAAGGGAAGACCACAGGATAATCCTTTGATTGTACATATATCTGATATAGAAGATATAAAAGAGCTAGTAGTTTATGTTCCTGAAATAGCTAAGAAACTTATGAAGAAATTTTGGCCAGGTCCCATGACTATAATTCTTCCTAAATCACAAATTATACCAGATATCACCAGTGCTTCGCTTCCAAGTATAGGAATTAGGATGCCCTCGAATATAATAGCTAGAGAGCTTATAAGAACATCAAAAGTTCCAATTGCTGCACCTTCTGCAAATATATCGGGAAGACCTAGTCCTACGGATGTAGAAAGATGTATAGAAGATTTAAATGGAAAGGTTGATTTTATATTAGGAGGAGATATGTGTGAAGTTGGAGTAGAATCAACTATAATAGATTGTACTGTAACTCCTGTTTGTGTACTTAGACCCGGAGGAATAACTCTAGAGGCATTAAAAGAGATAGATGGCAGCATATATATTGATCCTGCAGTAATGAAAAAACCGGATAAAAATTTAAAACCGAAAGCTCCAGGAATGAAGTATAGGCACTATGCTCCAAAGGCCCCTCTAAAAATAGTTAACGGAGATTTAAAAAAAACTATTGAAAAAATTAACGAAATGGTGCAAAATTATATAGGTGAAAATAAAGTAGTAGGTATAATTGCTACAGATGAAACAAAAGATCTGTATAAAAATGGATTAGTAATATCCTTGGGAAGTAGAAATAATATGATTAGTATATCTAAAAATTTATTTGAAACACTAAGAAGTTTTGACGACAAAAATGTAGATATTATAATAACTGAAGCTTTTGACGAAAAGGGAATAGGGACAGCTGTGATGAATAGATTAAATAAATCTGCGGGATTTGATATTATAAGAGTGTGATGTATAAAATGTGAAAGTTTAAATGTAGAATTTTTAGGAGGCTTTTAATCTATGAAAAATATACTATTCGTTTGTACAGGTAATACTTGTAGAAGTTGTATGGCAGAGGCAATATTTAATTCTTTATGTGATATGGAATATATAAAAGCTATTTCAGCAGGAGTTGCAGTAGTAGAGGGCAGCGTAACTTCTAAAAATTCTGCAGAGGTAGTCAAACAAAACATTAACTTAGATATAAGCAGCAGAAAAGCTGTTCAGATAAATGAAGACATGATAAGAAAATCAAGGCTTATTTTAACTATGACAGGTTATATAAGAGATATCATAAAGAAGAGTTTTCCTGAATTTAAGAATAGAGTATATACTTTAAGTGAATTTGTTTCTCTGGATCAGGATATAACAGATCCTTTTGGAAAAAGTATAAATGAATACAAAAATACTTATAAGCAATTAGAAAATGGTATTTCATTATTAATTAACAAGTTAAAGGAAGATAGAGACATTAATTAAATGTTAGTATCTTCTTTTTTTGCGGAGTTACTTTTGAAAAATTGATATAACTTAATAACACATACTTTATATATACTTTAAATAAAATAATATATACTTTGGAGGTATTTTTTATGAAAATTGCTTTAGGCAGTGACCACGCTGGATTTCCTTTAAAAAAAGAAGTGATGGGGCACTTACAGGATAAGGGTATAGAATTTAAAGATTTTGGAACTTTTTCAGAGTCCTCTTGTGATTATCCTGATTATGCATTAAAAGTTGGGGAAGAAGTTACAAGCAAGAATTATGACTTTGGGATACTTATATGTGGAACTGGTATTGGTATAAGTATAGCTGCAAACAAGATACCTGGCGTAAGGGCAGCACTTTGTAGTGATACTTTCAGTGCCCATGCATGCAGAGAACACAACAATGCTAATATACTAGCTATGGGTCAGAGAGTTGTGGGAGTAGGACTTGCTATTGACATAGTTGATACTTTCTTATCTGCTAAATTTCAAGGAGATAGACACCAGAGAAGGATAGATAAAATTACAGAAATAGAGAAAAAATATAGCAAATAGATGAATATTATATAATGACAATTGATATTATGAAATGAAAATAGGAGGAATATATATGAGTAAAGTAACACAAATAGCACATCCACTTATATTGCATAAATTAGCATTAATAAGGGATAAGCGTACAGGGTCTAAGGATTTTAGAGAACTTGTAGAAGAGGTGGCCATGCTTATGGCATATGAAGTTACCAGAAATCTTCAAACAGAGGATGTAGAAATAGAGACACCGATATGTAAAACAACTTGCAAAATGCTTTCAGGTAAAAAAGTTGCTATAATACCTATACTAAGAGCAGGACTTGGAATGGTAGGAGGAATGATAAAACTTATTCCTGCAGCAAAAGTAGGGCATATAGGATTATATAGAGATGAAGCTACATTAAAACCAGTAGAATATTTCTGTAAATTACCACAGGATATAGGGGAAAGGGAAGTAATTGTTACAGATCCTATGCTTGCTACAGGAGGATCTGCAACCGATGCCATAGATATGTTGAAGAAAAAAGGTGCTAAGAATATAAGACTTATGTGTTTAATAGCTGCACCAGATGGAATAAAAAAAGTAACAGAGGCTCATCCAGATGTAGATGTATACATAGCATCTATTGATGAAAAATTAAATGAAAATGGATATATAGTACCAGGACTTGGAGATGCTGGAGACCGGTTATACGGAACAAAATAATATTGCTAAGTGTAGGAGGGAGTTCACTTATAATTTAAGTGAACTTTTTACTTTAGAATTAAAACCTTGGTCAATTGTTTTAAAACTTTGATTAATAGTTTATAATATATGTTGTAATTATTATATATCAAGGAGATATTTGTTATGAGAAAAGATTGGGATAATTATTTTATAGATATCGCATTTAAAGTTGCAGAAAGGAGTACATGTCCTAGGTTACACGTAGGAGCAGTCCTTGTTAAAAACAGAAGGATAAAGGGCACTGGGTATAATGGAAGCCCCAGAGGTTTAGAACATTGCGAGGATGTAGGGTGTTACATGAAGGGTAATCACTGTGTAAGAACAATTCATGCAGAAGTAAACTGTCTACTAGAGGTAGCCCCTGATGACAGAGAAAGTTCAACGCTGTATATTACCCATATGCCTTGTCCAGAATGCCAAAAATTAATAATTACCTGTGGCATTAAAAGAGTTGTATATTGTGAGGAGTATACCCCGGAAATTAATTGGTTTGAAAAAACACCAAAAATTGAATTAATATGTATAGAGAGATCAGAATAACATAATATGGAGAAAACATAAGATGTGATTAAGGAAGGTTATTATGAATAATTTGTATTTATTTGCAATAGTTTCAATAATTTTTTCAGTTATACTTACACCCCTTATTAAAAAGCTCGCCATTAAACTAGATATTATGGATGTGCCTAAAGATAATAGAAGAATACATAATAAGCCTATACCACTCATAGGTGGATTGGCCATATACTTTTCATTTGTAATTACTTTGTTTTTGAAAATGGGTAAGCTTACAGGATCGGAAACGGGACTTATACTAGGAGCTACTATTATAGTAATAGGAGGGCTCCTAGATGATAAATTTGACATAAAGCCTTGGTGTAAACTGTTGTTTCAATTAGGAGCAGCAGGGGTTTTGATAATTTATGGAATAAGAATAGAAATAATTACAAATCCTTTTAATGGTATACATCAGTTTATAAACATAGGAGTATTATCCATTCCTCTAACTATAATATGGGTAATTGGGATTACTAATGCACTCAATTTAATTGATGGACTAGATGGTTTGGCAGCAGGTATAGCATTTATATCTTGTATAACTATTTTTATTATAGCATTGTTGAATAATAGATATGAGGCGGCGGTGCTTACCAGCATATTATCTGGAGCTATACTTGGATTTTTACCTTATAATTTTAATCCAGCCTCTATATTTATGGGAGATACTGGGGCACAGTTGCTTGGCTTTTTACTTGCAGCTATATCCATGGAGGGTGCAATAAAATCTGCTGCGGCTTTTTCTGTAGCTGTACCTATTTTAGCGCTTGGAATACCAATATATGATACTTTGTTTGCCGTGATAAGAAGAAAAATAAATGGGAAACCTATTATGGAAGCAGATAGGGGTCATCTGCATCATAGGCTTCTTGATATGGGACTTACCCAAAAACAGGTTGTTATGATAATGTATAGTATAAGTGCAGTATTGGGTAGTATTTCTATAATAGCCATGGAGATAAATGAACAGAAATCGTACTTCCTTCTAATGATAGTTATGGTTATTTTGGTTTTTATGGCCTGGAAGGCTGGATTTTTCAAACATAAAGAGTAAAAAAGGAGGTTTTAATATGAATAAAATTAAATGTATTACTATATTTGGAACAAGACCAGAAGCAATAAAAATGGCTCCTTTAGTTAAGGAACTTGAGAAGAGAAAAGAAATAGATAATAAAATATGTGTTACTGCTCAACATAGGGAAATGCTTGACCAGGTTTTGGAGCTTTTTAATATTGTTCCTGATTTTGATTTGGATATAATGAAAAATAAACAGACATTAACAGGTATAACTAATAGAGTGCTCCAGGGACTTGAGAAAATATTTGAAGAGGAGAAGCCGGATTTAGTACTTGTTCATGGAGATACAACTACAACTTTTGCAGGAGCACTAGCTGCTTTTTATAAAAAAATAAGGGTTGGCCATGTAGAAGCAGGACTTAGGACTTACGATAAATATTTCCCGTTTCCAGAAGAGATGAATAGAAAGCTTACAGGTGCTATAGCTGATCTTCATTTTGCACCAACTGCTGGATCAAAGTCTAATTTATTAAAAGAAGGTGTGCCTGAAGATCAAATATTTGTAACTGGAAATACAGTAATTGATGCCATGAAGTTTACAGTAGAGAAGGGTTATACATTTAGAAATGAGGAATTAAATACCATAGATTATGATAGCAGGAAAGTTATAATGGTAACTGCCCATAGGAGAGAAAATTGGGGAAAAGGTATTGAGAATATTTGTAATGCATTAAAAAAGATTATAGACCAAAATAAAAATGTGGAAATTGTTTATCTGGTACACTTAAATCCTGTAGTAAAGGATGTGGTATATAAAATACTTGGAAATGTTTCTAGAGTTCACCTGTTACCTCCACTAGATACTAAGGAAACACACAATTTAATAAATAAATGTTTTATGGTTATGACTGATTCAGGAGGACTTCAAGAAGAGGCACCCCATCTCGGAAAGCCTGTATTGGTACTTAGGAATGTGACTGAAAGACCAGAGGCTGTACGGGCAGGAACAGTAAAGCTTGTGGGAACAGATGAAGAAAAAATAATAAAGTTAGCAAATGGGCTTATAACAAATTCTAAGGAGTATGAGGCGATGAGTAAAGCTATAAATCCTTATGGAGATGGTAAGGCAGCTTATAGAATAACAGAAGCTATTTTACAGTATTTCAATTTAACAAAGGGTACATATAGTGAATTTAATTATAGTTTATAGTTGATAATATAAGTTATTAGTCAATTAATTAGGAAATATTTCATTATTGTTCATATTTTTACATAAACATCTTAAAATTAGAGAGATTATTTGAAATATTGATAGAATAATTAATAAATTAACAAAAAATATTTCTATATTTACATTATATTATGAATATTATGAGAAGTTTCGAAATATTTGTGATATAATTTCAATATAATTAAATCTATATTACAGTAGGTGAGTTTTACTTGGAAGAGGATTTAAAAATTATATTAAAGAAAGTAATTGCAATAGATGTGGTAATTGCAATTTTGACTTCAATACTTTCTCTTGAGTTTTTTAAGCCATATACTTATGTAGTTATAATAGGAATTGTAATGGCAATTATAAACTTTATATTAAATGCAGTCACAACTAATTACTTATTGTCTATTGGAGGAAACAGGTTTTTAATTGTTTTTTCGTCAGCAGTAAGAATTATTGTCACAATTGGTATTATATTATTACTTTATAAGAATAATAATTATAATATTATAGCTTTTATGGTAGGTTACACTTTACACTATGTAGCTATCATACTTTATGGAGTAACAACAACGAGTAAAATTTAAGAAAGGGGTGTATTTATATGAGTTTGGATGCTGAAACAGTATTTTCACTACATGTTTTTAATCATACTATTAATGTGACTAATAGTATTGTCATTCAGTGGGCAGTTATGGTTATAATTACTGTTTTAGTAATAGCTTTAACTAAAGATTTCAAAAAGATTCCAGGAAAGAGACAGAGCGTTATAGAAATGATTGTTGGGTTTATAAGTAATTTTGTTTCTGATAATATGGGAGATAAGTATAAAAGTTTTATACCCTTTATAGGTACCATGGGTATTTTTTTACTTTTTCTCAATTTAACAGGACTGGTGGGAGTAGAACCATCCACTAAGGATATAAATGTAACAGCAGGATTTGCATTAATAAGTTTTGTTGTAATTAATGCTAATGCATTTATGAAGATTGGAATTAAAGGTTATGGAAAAAAGTTAGTACGTCCATATGCTTTGATGTTTCCAATGAATTTACTTGAAAAATTTACTCTCCCATTTTCATTGTGCCTAAGACTATTTTGTAATATGCTTGTAGGTTCTATAATACTTGGGCTTCTTTATCAGTTATTAATATATGTAAGTTATATTACTCCATTTGTTATTCCTATACCATTTCATTTTTTCTTTGATGTGTTTGATGGTATTATACAAGTGTATATATTTATGATACTTACTATGTTATATACTAAGATGGGAGCAGAAGAAGAGTAATTAGTAATAATAAACTACATCCTAATAATAGCAATGTTAGGTATTATAAAAAATTTTATATTTTAAGGAGGAAAAAAAAATGAACATTGATGCTAAAACTTTTTTAGATGGAATGTGTGCAATAGGAGCAGGATTAGCTGCAATCGGTTGTCTCGGTGGTGGTGTTGGTGTAGGTACTGTTACAGGTAAAGCAATTGAATCTCTAGCAAGGCAACCTGAAGCAAAAGGACCTGTAATGTCAACAATGTTTATAGGTTTGGCATTTGCTGAAGTTACTTCTTTATATGCTTTACTTGTTTCTATATTGTTATTATTCTTAAAATGGCAATAAGAATGTTTTTCTAAAAAGTAAGCCTGAAGGGAGACTTTTAAGATATGAGTGGAAATGTATTTACTATCGTTGCTACTATAATAAACTTTTTTATTCTTATGGCTATACTAAAGCATTTTCTCTTTGATAAAGTTAATAGTGTAGTTGAAGCAAGAAACAATGAAGTAAAAGAAACATTAGATAAGGCAAAATCAGATAGAGAAGAAGCTGAATCCTTAAAAATTCAAAATGAAAAAAATCTTCAACAATCAAAAGTAGAAGGCAAGAAAATAGTAGAAAAATATAAAGAAAGAGCTGAAAAATTATCAGGAGAGATTAAAACGGAAGCTTCAACTGACGTGCAGCTTATACGTGAAAGAGCAAAAAAAGATATTGAGCGAGAAAAGGAAAAAGCCGAATCTGAAATAAAAAATCAAGTTATTGACTTAGCTCTTTTAATATCTTCAAAGGCTCTTGAAGGTTCTATTGATGAAAAACAGCATAGAAAGCTTATTCAAGATTTTATATCTAAGGTAGGTATTTAATTATGTATGAATATCTAGATAAAAGGTATGCTCTTGCACTTTATCAGCTTGCAGAAGAAAAGGGTAAAGTAGAAGAGTATTTAGAAGAATTAAGAAAAATACTACAATTAGTGAAAAATGAACCTAAGTTGTTAGAAATCATAGAACACCCTGAAGTTAGTACATTGGCCAAGGAGAAAATATTTACTAATATTTTTAAAGCTAATGTAAGTGAGGATGTTTTTTCGTTTTTGGTATTGCTTATTAAAAAAGGAAGAATTAGTCAGCTTGAAGGAAACTGTAGAGAATTTGAAAATATTTATTTAGAAAAAAATAATACAGTTATTGCAAAAGTGAAAACAGTGGTCGATTTAAATGAAGAAGAAAAAAAAGCCCTAGTTGAAAAACTGGAGAAGAAATTTAATAAGAAAGTTTTAATAAAATTAGAGATAGATCCGTCTATAATTGGTGGCGTTTATGTTAATGTAAATAACGAGGTTATTGATGGCACTATAAGATCAAAGCTTTCTGAAATGAGAAAAATAATGCTTAAAGGAGAATAGAGGTGGGCCTATGAATATAAAACCTGAAGAGATAACTTCAATTATAAAAGACGAAATACAAAAATATGAGAAGAAAATAGAAACAGTTGATTCAGGTACAATAATCCAAATTGGCGATGGCATTGCTAGAGTTTATGGATTAAATAAATGTATGGCAAATGAACTTTTAGAATTTCCAAATGACGTTTATGGTATGGCTCTAAACCTTGAACAAGACAATGTAGGCTGCGTTCTTTTAGGATCTGAGGAAGGAATAAAAGAAGGAGACATAGTTAAGAGTACAGGTAGAGTTGTAGAAGTACCAGTAGGAGAAAATATTATTGGAAGAGTTGTAAATTCGCTTGGACAGCCTATAGATGGAAAAGGCCCTATAAAAACAACAGAAACTAGACCTATAGAAATAATAGCACCTGGCGTTATAAGTAGACAGTCTGTTAAAGAGCCACTTCAAACAGGACTTAAGGCTATAGACTCAATGATACCAATTGGAAAAGGACAAAGGGAATTAATAATAGGAGATAGGCAAACAGGTAAGACGGCTATTGCCATGGATACTATAATAAACCAAAAAGGAAAAGATGTAATATGCATATATGTAGCTATAGGTCAGAAACAGTCTACTGTAGCTCATATAGTAAATAACTTGACAGAAATGGATGCTATGGATTATACAATAGTTGTATCCGCATCAGCATCTGACTCAGCTTCGCTTCAATATATGGCTCCATATGCAGGTTGTACTATGGGAGAATATTTTATGAATAGCGGTAAAGATGTACTTATAGTATATGATGATTTATCTAAACACGCAGTTGCCTATAGAGAAATGTCATTATTACTTCGTAGACCGCCAGGAAGAGAAGCATATCCAGGCGATGTATTCTACTTGCATTCAAGATTACTTGAAAGGGCTGCAAAACTTTCCGATAAGTTAGGAGGAGGATCACTTACAGCACTTCCTATAATTGAGACTATGGCTGGAGATGTTACTGCATATATACCAACAAATGTTATTTCTATAACAGATGGACAGATATTTCTTGAAACAGAGCTTTTTTATGCAGGCCAAAGGCCAGCTATAAATGCAGGTATATCAGTATCAAGAGTTGGTGGTAATGCACAAATTAAAGCTATGAAACAAGTAGCAGGCACTCTTAGGTTGGATTTAGCACAATATAGAGAACTTGCGTCATTTGCTCAATTTGGATCAGACCTTGATAAAGAATCCATGAAGAGACTTGAAAAAGGTAAGAGGTTAACAGAAATATTAAAACAATCTCAGTATAAACCAATGCCTGTAGAGAAGCAGGTAATGATATTATTTGCAGCTAGCAGAGAGTATTTGATGGATATACCAGTTCAAAAAATTACCGAATTTGAAAAAGAATTTCTTGACTATATGGAAACACAACATAACGAAATAGGTAAGGAAATAGTAGAAAAGAAAATTATATCTGAAGAATTAAGTGTCAAACTTGGAAATGCTATAGAAGAATTTAAAAAAATATTTTTAGCAGAGGCATAATTTCCTTTGCGGGAGGTGAAATATGGCAGGTGCAGGACTTGTTGCAATAAAAAGAAGAATCAAATCAGTAACTAGTACTCAAAAAATAACAAATGCTATGGGACTTATTGCCACCTCTAAGCTTAGAAAAATTAGAATGAAACTTGATGCAAATAACAAATACTGTGAACTATTTAGCTCTATAGTAAATGAATTTGTTTCAGAATCCGGGGGAAATAATATTTATGTATATGGTAATAAAAGCAATAAAAGTCTCTACATATGCTTAAATTCTGATACAGGGTTATGTGGTGGATTTAATAATAATGTTGTAACTGAGCTTGATAATTATGTATCAAAAAATAGACAAAATTCTATTGTGATATCTGTAGGACAAAAAGCAAGAATGTACTTAAAAAGGTATAAATATGAAATTGAAACAGAGTATGTAGATATTCCTGATATTCCTACGATGAAAGAAGCAGATACCATAGCATATAAAATCTTGGATCTTTATAGAAGTGGCAAGGTCGGGGAAGTTAATATAGTTTATACTAAATTTGTTTCAACTATTAAGCAGAATGTGATTGTGGAAAAAATACTTCCGTTAGGAAAAAATAAAAAAGAAGAGAACAAAAAAAATGAAAAGAAAAATCCAGTGTTATTTGAGCCAGAAGCAGATGATATGATGGAACAGGTAATTCCTTCACATTTGAAGCAAAAACTTCTCAATTGTATGATAAATTCAAAAGCATGTGAACAGGCTTCTAGAATGACAGCAATGAATGGAGCAACTAAAAATGCGAATGATTTATTAGAAAATTTAAATCTTAAATATAATAGACAGAGACAATCTGCTATAACTCAGGAAATAAATGAAATAGTTGGAGGAGCAGAAGCTCTTAAGTAAGGAGGGACATGAATGCCAAATATAGGCAAAGTTGTTCAGGTTATAGGACCTGTAGTAGATATAAAGTTTGATGCGGAAAACCTTCCTAATATATATAATGCCATAGATATAAAATCAGGTGATAAAAAAATTATTACAGAAGTTGCACAACATATGGGTGATGATGTAGTAAGAACCATATCTATGGAGAGTACAGATGGATTAATGAGGGGTATGGATGCAGAAGACACAGGAGCGCCTATATCTGTACCTGTAGGTGAGCCAGTTTTAGGAAGACTTTTTAATATGTTAGGACAGCCAATTGATGAAAAGGGAGAAGTAAAGGCAGAACAATATTATCCTATTCATAGGCAGGCACCAAGTTTTGAAGATCAATCTGTTAAGCCTGAAATGTTTGAAACTGGTATTAAAGTTATAGATCTTATTGCACCATATCAAAGAGGCGGAAAGATAGGACTGTTTGGTGGGGCTGGTGTTGGTAAAACAGTTCTTATACAGGAACTTATAAATAATATAGCAAAGGAACACGGTGGATTATCAGTATTTACAGGTGTTGGGGAAAGAACAAGAGAAGGAAATGACCTATATTATGAAATGCAGGAATCAGGAGTTATAAACAAGACTGCATTGGTATTTGGCCAGATGAATGAACCACCTGGAGCAAGAATGAGAGTTGCACTTACAGGACTTACTATGGCAGAATATTTTAGAGATAGAGGTCAGGATGTGCTTTTATTTATAGATAATATATTTAGATTTACCCAGGCAGGGTCCGAAGTTTCAGCGTTACTTGGGAGAATACCTAGTGCTGTTGGTTATCAGCCAACTCTTGCAACTGAAATGGGTGCTCTTCAAGAGAGGATAACATCTACAAAGAGTGGATCAATTACATCTGTGCAGGCAGTATATGTTCCAGCAGATGATTTGACTGATCCAGCACCGGCAACAACATTTACGCATCTTGATGCAACTACAGTTCTTTCAAGATCAATATCCGAAATAGGTATATATCCTGCAGTTGATCCACTTGACTCAACTTCAAGAATACTTGACCCTAGGGTTGTAGGGGAAGAACATTATAAAGTAGCATCTGATGTTAAGCATATCCTTGAAAGGTATAGAGAACTTCAAGATATAATAGCAATACTCGGAGTAGATGAACTTTCAGAAGAAGATAGATTGGTAGTTCTAAGAGCTAGAAGAATTCAAAGATTTTTATCTCAGCCATTTTCTGTTGCAGAACAATTTACGGGATATCAGGGTAGGTATGTTCCTGTAAAAGAAACTATAAGAGGCTTTAAAGAAATTCTTGAGGGCAAATATGATGATTTGCCAGAGACTGCTTTTTTATTTAAAGGAACGATAGATGAAGTAGTTGAAGCTGCTAAAACCATGAAAGAAAAATAAAAATGTAAATGACATTTATTTAGTGAATAGGTTACATTAGGTTGCAAAAAGGAGAGTAATATGTCAGGAATTTTAAAATTAACCCTACTTACTCCTGACAAGGAATTTTATAAGGGAGAAGTAGTAAAATTAATAACAGTGAGTACCCAGGGTGACATAGCAATTCTTCCAGATCATATGCCTTTGGTAACTACTTTAAAACCTTCAAATACTGAAATTGTTGAAAAGGATGGTAAAAGATTAAAGGTATTTACATCAACTGGAGTAATGGAAGTAATAAATAATGAACTCAAAATTTTATGTGACGCTTGTGAATGGCCAGATGAAATAGATATAGATAGAGCAAAAGCTGCTAAAGATAGAGCTGAAAAAAGATTAACTAATCAGAAAGACGAAGTGGATGTAAAAAGAGCACAAATGGCATTGGCTAGGGCACTGGCTAGAATTAATCTGAAGTAATGGATCTCTTGGTAGTTCGCTGTATTTCAATTGAAGATAAAAAACACTACCCCAAATCATTAACATAATGGTTTTAGGTAGTATTTTTTTATGCCTAAAAATAATCACATTTTGTTATCTGAATTTATATACTAATATAGGTCTCTCCTATGGAATCTTTATTTTTTGAGACAATAATATTCGGTTTTCTAGTACAAAGAAAAAAGACTATCAAATAAAATTTGGTATATCAAAATTAATTAGAAATTTATTGAATATAAAAAGGGAAAGTTGTCCATAATTTTTAAAGAGAAATAGAAGGGGGTGAAAGTGTCCTGTTTAAATTGATGCAGAACTAAATATATATGAAGAAGTTAAAAATATTAAGCTGTTTATTGGTTCTTGTATTTTCTTTTCAATATTATGTTTGTGCTTCAGGAGATAATTTGTATGTAAAATCTATTTCTAATGTAAAGGAAACAGATATGTTTAAAAACATACTAGAAAAGACTAACAGTACGCCAGTGGAGAATGGAATTATGGCTACTTTTAATACTCATAGTGATAAGGAAAAGGTTGTAAATGAAATATTTAAGGTATTAACGAGATATAGTGAATATAACAAAAAAATATGGAGAAATAATAAAATTTATTGTATAGAATTTAATGGATATTGTGCAGAGGGTTATGTGGAAGGTGTAGAAAATGAAAATTATAATATTATTACAGTTAATATTATAAGAAAATGCAGTCAGTATAAATTGCAGGATTTGAAGAGTATGGTAGATAAATCTTTATCGGGTAGAAAAGAAAAGTGTAAGTATTTTGAATATGTAAAAGCAAAAACTCAGAAGCAAGACGTAAGTAGTGTAAATAG
>ENA-UOOE01000062-UOOE01000062.1-fermentation-metagenome-genome-assembly--contig:-NODE-62-length-108576-cov-4.361681_pt1 | contig 108576 bp, 95 predicted proteins | sample MGYA00245776_ERZ724021 | MGnify/ENA primary metagenome ERZ724021 (study PRJEB28704, sample SAMN03018321) | fermentation metagenome | biome: anthropogenic terrestrial biome; feature: soil; material... | reverse complement strand
TGAATGACCCTTTCCTGTATTTAAAATCATCATAAGAAGTATTGCCCTTATTTGTTCTTCATTTAAAGGCTCTCCTACAGCACATGCATGAGACCTTACAATATTTTTTTGCAATTGAGCAGCATCTTTTGTAGAAATAGTATATCGAACATTTTCTCCGAAACCTGTAGTTACACCGTATATTATTCTTTCTTCATTTAAAAACCTGTCTATAATATTTCTGCTTTTAGCTACATTCCTGATAAATTCTTCACTATAGGAAATTGTCGCCTTATATTTAGCTACTGCAATAAATTCTTCCAACGACAATAAGCAATCCGTAATAACCACTGTTTTGATATTTTTTACATTTTTAATAGTCACTTTATCCATTTTACTTTCTCCTCTGACCTAAAAAATCAATTTACCCACAACATTTTCTACACATTCAATAATCTTTTGATTTTTAACAAGTTCAGCAACATTCTCTATACAAGGATGTAAATTAATATCATTTATTATGGGAAAAACAACTTTTCTTATGGTATCATATACCCTTTTAGTAGCAGGCGACGGTTTTAACCCATCATAAAAATCTAATGCCTGAGTTCCGCAGATTAATTCAATTGCAAAAATATACTTAGACAACTTAACACATTCATAAGCTTTCAGAGCCGCATTATACCCCATACTGACATAATCCTCCTGATCAGCGCATGTAGGAACATTATCTATTGTAGCCGGGTGTGCCGCAATTCTCATTTCACCTAAAATCCCCGCAGCTGCATACTGAACTATCATCAACCCATTATTTAATCCTGCATCTTTATTTAAAAATGCAGGCAAACCACTTACGTGCCTGTTTATTAATCTATCTATCCTTCTCTCAGACATTTTTGCTAGATTAGTCACTGCTATAGCCATAGTATCTGCCGCCATACCTACATATGAACCATCAGCATTACATCCCATAACAGCTGTTCCATCATCGTTTTCACCATCAAATATCAATGGATTATCAACTGAAGAATTAAGTTCAATCTCTACTGTTTTCATGCTGTCCTTAATTAACTTTTTTGCTGCACCGTGGAGCTGCGGCATACATCTAATAGACAGCGCATCCTGCACCCTGCACCCTTTATATTTTTCGATTATCTGGCTGCCGGATAAAATATTTCTAATATTATCCGCAGTATACCTTTGATCTTCATGTGGCCTGACCTGCATCAGTCTATCATCCATTGCCATAAGTGTTCCTTTAAGGACTTCCAGTGATAAGGAACCTGATATGTCACCGGTTTTTGCAATAGTTATTGAATCATATACAGCCAATGCTGTAAGTGCTGTAACTGATGTTGTCCCTGAAACAATTGTTAAGCCTTCTTTGGAAGATAAAACAATCGGTTTTAAATTTAATTTTTTGTACACTTCTTTAGTTAATAAAAGTTCATCCTTGTAATAGACTTTTCCTTCTCCAATTATTACTTCTCCTATGTGGGCTTCTAAGCACAAATATCCTACTGAGCCGTGCTTAGGTACAAATGGAGTTATGTCATTATTTAATAAAATCTTTATACGTTCTAAAGTCTCAAGCCTAATTCCTGTATGTCCTGTTCCAAAATGAACTAACATTACAAACATCATTGCTCTGACACATTCTTTTTCTAAGGGTTCTCCAACAGAACATGTATGAGACAATATAGTATTTCTTTGGATAATTTCTCTATCCTCTTCATTTATGAATTTATCACAATTATCTCCAAGGCCAGTAGTAATGCCGTAAATAGCCTGACCGTCCCTGCTGAATTTATCTACATATCTTCTGCATTTATTTACTCTGTTAATATATTCTTCTGAAAATTCAATAGAATAATTATATCTTGAAACATTTACAACATCTTTAATGCTTACTTTCCTACCTAATATAATCTTTTTCACTTTCATTCCTACAAACCTGCTGATCAGCAAGTCTTCCTTCCTTTATTAACATAAAATAATTAAATCTTTCATAAAATCAGTATTTTGAAATAAAAAACGCATAATCAGTACTATTCACAATGCGTTTTTTGTAAATACGATTTCAACTCCCTACTAATAATATTTATAATATTTGTTATTTGCTGACATCTTCAGCCTTAGACTCCGGAAGCAAATTGACCTTCTCTCTTTTTGGTTGTCCATATTCATCATAATCTTCTTTGAATGTATCATATTTATATGGATTCATGGCAACCTTAACCAGCGCCCATGTAACCGGAGTTAAAAAAATCAGAGTAGTTATGGCACCAAGATCAGAAAGAGACTTTAACCCGTCAAGGCCTGCAAAAGACATAGTAATCCAGGCAACACCGCCAAGCAGAATACCCCAAACTATTTTCAGCATTGGACCTGATTCAGGATTATCCGGTGAAATTCCATTAGTGCACAATCCTGCTAAAGTTGCGCACATCCCATCTGCTCCTGCCACATAAGTAATAAATACCGTGGCAACAAATACAGGAATAATAATTTTAGGTATGGGAAGTTCGCCTAAGAAAGCATATGTCACCATTTCATTTCCTTTAGTTGCTAAAATTTCACCCAAATTTATACCTTCAAACATCTGCATATGAATAGAAGTTCCACCAAAGACAGTAAACCATATTATGCTGAATACTGCAGATAAAAAAACATTCACGCCTACAATAGTTCTAACATTATAACCATATGATATACGACCTAAGAAAACTGCGGTAACCGGTGCCCAAGCCATCCAAATAGCATAGTTCCATATTGTCCACCACACAGGCCAGTCATCTTGGGCAGCAGCACCTGTAAAAAGAGATTTTGAGAAGAAATTATCCAGGAAGTTCCCGAATGCTTCAACACTTAAATTAATAGAGAACAACGGAGAGCCGAATATAAATATCCACACTAAGAAAAATAAGAACATATAGAAATTATATTTCGCCAGGTTTTTCAAACCATCTGATATACCTTTTATAGCAGAGATGACAAATGAAGCAACTATACCGAAGCATACGAAGAAATATAAAACCTTATTGGTTTCAATGCCTGTTATGGCACTTACACCGCCTGAAACCATAAATGATCCTTCTCCCAATGTTGTTGAAACACCTAATACCATTGCAAACAATATTATTGAATCAACTATTTTACCAGTAGTTCCATTTACCTTTTCATCACTCATTAATGGAGAAAGCATAGAAGAAACGGTAAATGATTTTTTCATATTATAGTAAGCAAATGCAAACATAACAGTGGGAACACCATAAATTGCATATGGTGTTAACGTCCAATGCATAAATATTGACGATAAAGCAAATATAGCAGATTCCGGTGAACCCGGTACAATATGATAGGATGCCGGCGGCTGAGTTACATGATATATTGGCTCTAATGCTCCCCAGAACATAAGTCCTGATGCTACAGTCATTGCAAGACACATTGTAAAATAATTAAATAAGTTATATTCCGGTTTCGCCTTGCTTCCTCCTATTTTAACTCTTCCTAAAGGCATGAAACAAACAGCAATGCTGACAAGCAGCATTATAGTAGTAAGTAATTCAAATCCTGATCCAAAAACCTTCATGGCACTTAATGTTACATTTGAAAGAACCGTAGAGAATTGCTCAAGATTAAATAAGGATAAAATTACAGCCACAATCATTAATATAAATGTTGGCCAAAATACTAAAGGTTTTACTTTCATTTTCATTAATTTACCTCCAAATAATTTTTGAAATTAATTCATTAATAATAACTTTATCTTGCAAAAAATACTATTACCATAATCTATAAGCAAATTTAATGCCATTTAATTATATTTTATAATTCAAAATATACAAAACATTCATATTTCAATGTTATTCTAAAAAAAAAGATAAATATATGTATATTTATCCTTACAACGTTTTCAAAAAAATAAAAACTCTCATAAGACAATAACGCAAAATTATTTGGCACAATGCTAAATAATTTTGCACTATATAATAAACCAAAGATAGTACTGCCCACTTTAAAATTTATCTGATTTTCTTTTACAATTAACAGGAATCATTATTCCTGGTTGCTTTTCAAATTAATTGCAATGTCTGTAATCAGGTTATATCAAAGGCTAAAAAATGAAACGTCCACCGTGTCTTCCCGCCGTCTTCCCTTGTGTCTTACAATCCCAACAGCTCTTTAGCATTTCCTCCAAGTATTTTTGAAATTGCATCTTGAGAAATATTCAGCTTATGTATTGAGTCAATATTCTTTTTAGCCGAAACAGAAGGCCAATCTGTACCAAATACAAATTTATGAGCAAATCGCTCCATGATGGGGAAATATTCCAAAAGCTTTTTAGGAGGTAATCCTGTAATATCAATATTGACATTCTTATGAAGGCGAATCAAAGTTAAAGCTTCATCATACCATGGTCCTCTTCCACCATGTGCCATAATTATTTTCAAGTTTGGAAAATCTACTGCCACATCGTCAAGATAAATCGGATTGCTGTATTTTAATCGGCTACCTGAAAAAATAGAAGTTCCGGTATGGAGCAGCACAGGTATGCCAAGTCTTTCAGCAGCAGCATATAAAGGATATATAGATCTGTCATTAGGATAGAAATAATTATATGAAGGATAAAGTTTGACTCCCTTGAAACCGTGGTTCAAGTATAAGTCCTCTAATTTTTCCCCCATATTAGCGTGTATATAAGGATTTAATGTGCAAAAAGGTATCAGTCTGGGATTTCCCTTGCAAAATTTTTCAACTTGCTCATTATAGACATAGCCAGATGTTAAAGGTGCCATTTCTGCTAAAATAACAGAATAATCCACTCCGCTTTTATCCATCAACTCTATAAACATATTAGGATCACTATATTTTTTCGCAAAATCCATATATGCTTCTTTTGTAGGATAAAACGCCGAATAAAAATTAAAAATATCGGGAGTCATAGACTCATATTCAGACAGATGAACGTGAAAATCAATTACAATTTCTTTCATATAACTCTCTCCAATCTCAATTTATTAAAACAATATATTATATATATTATCAAAAAAATTACATAATTTAAATATCAAATATTATTTATGTGAAAATCAAGGATTTCACCATCGAAGAACGGCGATAAAAATGAAGTTCCGGGATATGCTGTTTTAGAGAATCCTCTAAATCTATCTGAATAGCCACAAGGGTAAATTTTCTCATATAAGTCCATACTTTTCATAAAACATAAAATTGCATATTCGTATAATTTACAAGAATAATTCCGGGTTTCTTCTTTCTGCAAACTCAACTTCCAATTCATGCTTATGCCTTAGATAGTTCTCATTATCAAAATACTTGGCATTAACAGGGCATTTTTTTATACAAGCACCACACTTAATACAAATGCCGTCCAATTGTGACGGATCATTATAATTAATAGAAGCTACAGGGCAGACTTCAACACATGTTTTGCAATCAGTACAATATTTATTTGTTTTTGGCTTAATTTTCCGAATATCAACAGGATTTCCGTCTTTGTCCTTAGGCTTGTAATAAGGTCTGTAAGGAATATGTCCGGGAACTTTTACTGTACTTAAGCCTGATGACAACTTAAAATAAATTTTATTTGCAAATTCTTTTACTACATTATAATCTAAATCATCCGGTCTTCCTTTTGCTAAAATATCAGAGAAAGAGTGTTCTCCTATAAATGCACCTGCTGCTGCAACATTGAAGCCATTTGTATCCAGTATATCCTTCAGTTCAATCAACGCATCATCATAATTCCTGTTTCCATAAACAACTACAGCTATGGCCAATGACCTATTGGATTTTACAGAATTTAAATATTTCAGTAAAACGTTGGGTACTCTGCCTGCATAAACAGGGGTACCTACAATAACGATATCATCCTCATTAAAGTCAACTATTTCCTTTCTTCGTGCCGGTAATGTAAAATCTAAATGTGTAATTTGTTTATGCTCTGCAAAGCAAGAAGATAGTTCCACTGCCAGCCTTTTTACTATTTTTCCCGTTGTACCGGTTGCACTGAAATACAATGTTTTTATATTATAATTCAATTAAATTCCCTCCTCTATATACGTTGCCATTAAAACTGCATCTACTGTTGTTAATATTTAACAAAAGGGCTATATCGTCCCTTAACTCTTATTAACATTTCTAAAAACCAGGGCTTGTCCCCCGTTTCTCCTTAGCCTTGCTTGCATATATCAAGCAAAAAGAAATATATGTTATACAATTGATTTAAATAAATAATTATTTAATTGAGTGACTGGAGTAGGCAGTTTTCTATGAATCTTTTCCTTTCCTTTTTTATGTCATTATACTCGGCTTTTCATGGACATGCAACCCTGGTGGTTTTTGGATTTTTCTTCCGCCAAAAAAGACAGACGAAACGTCCCTATGTCCTCTGCCTATGTCCTCTGCTCCCTAAGCTGTAAAATGCAGATTTTGTTCCTTTGTAATAGCCATATTTTTTCAATTTCATTCCCATATTTATCAGCGATTTTATTGCTCCCGCATTGTTTATATCGGTAACTGCAGTTATTTCATCTATCCCTAATTCATATAGACCATAATGGACAACTGCCTCGCTTAATTCAGAAGCATAACCCTTGCTCCAATATTCAGGAAGGATTTTGGTGCCAATTTCTATTCCCTTTATTTTATTAGAATAAACCAATTGCGTTATGCCTATCACTTGGTTTGTTTCCTTCTCCACAACCGCCCAGCTGTTTAACTTGTATCTTTTATAACCATTCATAATTTTTTTAATTTGTCTCTTGCATTCGTTCAAGGTTCTAAGCTTGTTCCATGGAATAAATTCAATAATTCTCGGATCACTTTCTATTTTATATAGGCTTAAAACGTCATCCTTTTCAAATTCTCTTATAATCAAACGGTCTGTCTCAACAATAATATTCATCTTTTCGCCTCACTTGTATTATTAAAATGCTTTCTTATTTATGTTATGCACTAACTACTAATAGTGAAGTTTTTATTTTTATATCATGATAGGAATAAATATTGAAGATAGAAATTTTGTGCGCATTATTTACATTATTTTCAAAAAAGCATCTATCTATAATTGACAGATGCTTTGATTTATATACTTTGGTTTCATGGTCCAATATTGCTATATCTATTATAATATTAAATCAGCCAACGGGTATTTAATCCCTGTTGCATAATCTGTAATTACTGAAAATGCAGTAACCCCTGTTGCTGTTCCCGAGGTTGAATATATGGAAATAAATCTGCCCTTTTCCATTTTAATTTTTTTACTGCTCTAATGCTCCACTGCCATAATATATCTCTTGGCAAAGTAAACCTCATCATATTGTTTCCCCCATTAGTACAAATATATTATAATTATTTATTTGTTTTTAATAACTGCCGCCTAACTTATCTGCGACTATCATTGCACCATAAAGACTTTCGGGAGTTACTTCGAATGGCATATTATGAACTGTCGATCCTTCGGCACAAGCAGCTTCAGCGACCATCATTAATTTTTCCTTTGTTACTTCTGTAATTCCTAAGTCCGCTAATGTCGTAGGCAAACCCACATCCTTGCAAAATGCAATAACTTCTTTTATTTCATCATTATCGGCATTTTCCAGTACTAGTTGTGTTATTACACCGAATGATACCTTTTCTCCGTGATAATAATGATGTGTTTCTTCCAATACAGTTAAACCATCATGAACAGCATGTGAAGCTGCAATTCCGCCGCTTTCAAAACCAACACCGCTTAACAATGTATTTGCCTCTATTATTCTTTCCACGGAATTTGTAACTACCTTATTTTCCACAGAAATTTTAGCTTTTTTTCCGTCTGATAATAATGTATCGTAACATAAGCTTGCCAATGCCATTGCTGTAATTGACGGAGTTGAACCGCTCAAACAAATGCTGTGGGAGCGTAAATTTGCTCTTGCTTCAAATTTAGTTGCCAGTGCATCTCCCATGCCTGCTACCAATAAACGTACAGGAGCTTCTGTGACAATAGCAGAATCAATAATAATTACATCCGGATTCTTTCTTAATGGCAAATAGCTTTCCATTTCTCCTGTTTCTGTATAAATAACGGATAAGGCACTGCATGGTGCGTCCGTTGCCGCAGTTGTCGGAATAGATATTACGGGAATTTCCATGTAATATGAAACAGCCTTCGCTGTATCCAAACATTTTCCGCCGCCAATTCCGATAACAAGATTGCATTTATTTTCCTTACATATTTCTACAAGTCTGTCAATTTCCTTCTTAGATGATTCACGATTAAATTTTTCTGCCTTGCAGTTCAAATTAGCTTTTTTAAATTTTTTGACAATAATGTTTTCAACCCTTTCTTTTGAAGAAGGTGCATAAACAATAAATGCATTATTACCTAATTTTGCAGCATAATCTTGAACATAATTTATCTGTCCTTGACCTTGGATATACTTGCCTGGGTATTGACTTGCTGAAACAGGGGCTTTGTTTGTCATAGTATTTACTCCTCCTTAATTATATTTGCTATTAATTATTGCAATACTTGTACCAATTTTAATTTTTTTTAAATATTTTATATATTTTTAAAAAACATTTGAAATTCAAATGGTATAATATAATTAAAATGCATATAAAAAATTTTATTTTATAAATTTTTTTATTTTGAGAATATCATTTCTCATTTTGAGATCAATTTCTCATTTTGAGAGAGAAGAAATTAATAGACATTCAAATATTTCTATTGCTAAACATATTATCATATAAGATAAAGGAGTTGCATAGCAAGTGTGTAAGAGTGTACGCCAAGGTCCATTTTCAAGCTTAACTGTAAATAAAGAACGACCAAACTAATCAGTTGTTGGATTTGATTGTAATTAAAGCGTCTCCTGAACTTACTGTAGTTGTTTTTGAAGTATGAATTTTACTGATTACTCCGTCTTTTGGTGATACAATTTCGTTTTCCATCTTCATGGCTTCTAATATCAATAGTATTTGACCGCTCTTTACTGATGTCCTTCAGATACTTTTATATCCAGAATTGTTCCGGGCATTGGCGCTGTAACCAATTGATCCTCGTCAGATTGTCTCTTTGTCTTAGAAGCTGTTTTTTCTGATGCATGCTTTGCTTTAGGTGTTTCCTGCACTATTTGTTGTTTTGGTGTCTTTTGTATTGGAATATTTTTATACACGTTTTGTTTAGCAACAACCTCTTCAACTTCAACTTCATATGTTTTTCCGCTTAGACGCTCAATTCAGATATCCTCAGCACAACGTGCAGCAGAAATAAGAAGTGAGGAGAATTTAAAAAAATTATTACGACAAATAAAAAACATATTGGTGATGATTTTGAATTATTTTCAAAGATCGATTATGATTTTCACATTCAGGTGGTTAAATGTTCCGAAAACAATTTATGTTATAAGCTAATGGAAACATTAAACATATTAATGAAAAAGCAACTATACGATATCATTTGTAACTTACCACTGAATGACCGTAATAGAACTGTCTATTATCATACAAAAATTTATGAAAGTATAAGGGACCAAAAACCTGATGAAGCAATGAATTATATGATCAAACACATGGAGAGAGCTTACAATATTTACAAACAAAAAGGCAAGTAAAATTAACATGTATCTCCCTACCCGATTTGAAATTTCTTTTTATTTTTTCAGTCTTCTTCCAAAAAAGACAGATGAAACATCCCAGCGTCTTTCTGCGTCTCCACACTTAACAAAATTCTCACAAAGAGAATCTTTATGGCACATTATACGTTGTATATTCATACATTCCAATTTATCCTTAAACTTATAAACCTTTTCTTTTATAATCTAAAAAATAAATTGACTATTAAAGATTATGAGTCTATAATTTACATTAAAAAAATTATCGGAGGAATCTTATGAGCAATTTGTTAAATGAGGCAAAAGCATTGCAGAATGAAATAGTAAAAGACAGAAGATACTTGCACCGGCATGCTGAATTAGGTATGGACCTGCCTGTGACTTCTGCATATATTGTAAAAAGATTGAAAGAAATGGGATATCAGCCTGAAATAATTGCAGGTTCAGGAGTGGTTGTACTGGCCGGAGGGAAAAAACCGGGCAAAGTAATACTTTTAAGAGCAGATATAGATGCACTGCCAATTGTAGAAGAAAATGACCTGGAATATAAATCCGAGACAGAAAACATGCACGCATGCGGCCATGACGCACATGCTGCCATGCTCCTTGGTGCAGCAAAACTTTTAAAAGATCATGAGGATGAAATAGAAGGTACGGTAAAACTTATGTTTCAGCCTGCTGAAGAAAGACTGTATGGCGCAAAGGCAATGCTAGAGGCAGGAGTTTTAGAGTCTCCAAAGGTCGATGCAGCAGCCATGATTCATATTTTTTCAGGAATGCCTATGAAAGCCGGAACGTTAGTTGTAGCAGAAGGAGGATATTCATCTTCATCAGGAGATATGTTTCATATAGATATTCAGGGTAAAGGCGGTCACGGTGCCATGCCTCAGAATTCTGTAGATCCGTTAAATGCTGCTGCCCATATTTTTATGGGATTACAGGAAATAATAGCAAGAGAAGTTACACCTTCAAGTACCGCAATTATAACTATAGGGCAGATTCACGGAGGAAATGCTGCAAATATTATTCCTGATACATCATTTATAGAGGGTTCTATCAGAGCATTCGATAAAGATGAAAGAGAGTTAATGAAAAGACGAGTTGTTGAAATATCAAAAGGAATTGCCTCAACATACAGAGCAGAGGCATCGGTTGAATATAGAATGGAGTGCCCGTCTGTGTACAATGATTCATCGCTTTCTAAACTATCTATCTATGCAAACAGAAAAATGCTTGGTGCAGACAATGTTTTGTCTTTTGCAGATGTATTTACTGGCGGAAGAATGACAGGCTCAGAGGATTTCGGATTTATAAGTGAAAAAGTTCCTTCAATAATGATGGCACTTGGAGGAGGCTCACCGGAAGAAGGGTACCCATATCCACAACACCATCCGAAAATTAATTTTAAAGAGGATGTATTTTACATTGGCGCTGCTGTATATACGAATACAGCAATTCAGTGGCTCAAAAACAACTAATAAATTTAAGACATGCATCCGAAATATTTAGAAATTGCATGTCTTCCCTTCAAATAATTAATTAATTATCTTTATAAACATGCATTTATACATTGCCTATAATTTCACACATTAATTAACAAACTAATATTTATGCTAATAATTTTATTGTGACAACTATTACCAAAAACATATAAGCCGCATATGATATGCGTTTGCTGAAAAAAATTTAAAAAGTTATAAAAATATATATTGCTATTGGTGTAATACTATGCTATAATTCCATCTAAAAATAAAAACATGCTCATCATTTTATTCTATAATGATTCATTTTGCTAATGCCGTAGACAACTTGGGTCTAATCGCAAAAAATCTATTGACATATTCTCATATGCTGGCACAGAAATATTTGAAATCATAAATAAAAATAAAAACAGAGCGTGGCAAGGAGGAAACATGGACGGATTAACAGCTATAATGATTGTGCTTTTAGGACTCACAATTGGGGATTTCGTATCCTACAAAACAAATGCAACACTCTCCACACTTTTTGTAACAGCAGTTATTTTTATGATTAGTTTCTGGTTTGGATTACCTCCGACACTTTTTCAAGACTCTGGATTATTGGCAATGGGTTCATTAACCCTTCCCATCTTATTAGTTAATATGGGTTCTATGATTAGCATGGAAGAACTTTTTAAACAGTGGAAAACCGTGTTGATTGCACTAGCTGCAGTAGTTGGAATAGGCATAGTTGTTTTCTTTGCCGGCACACCTTTATTTGGTAAACAAATGGCAGCAGCAGCAGCACCGCCTATATCAGGAGGGGTCGTTGCAGCACTTATAATGAGTGAAGCCGCACTGGCTAAAGGGCTTGATGAGGTGGCAGTATTTGTAACACTGCTGCTTGTGACACAGGCATTTTTCGGAACACCTGTAGCATCTTTTTGCCTTAAAAAAGAAGCAAAACGAGTATTGGCAGTGAATGATAGCTTAACACCCGTAAATGATGCTGAAAAAATTGTGGACAAGGTTGAAAAGAAACGATTAATTCCACCGCTTAAGAAAGAAATGCAGACGAATTTCACATTAATATTCAAATTATCCGTAGTAGCACTTTTAGGAGTAAAGGTTTCAGATTTAACTAATGGAGCTATAAATTCAATGGTAATTTGTCTTATATTTGGAATAATAGCAAGAGAAATAGGTCTTATTGATGAGGATTCTTTAACTACGGCAAACAGTCAGGGATTTATAATGCTTTGTGTAATGGCGGTTATCTTTGGAAATCTGTCAACTGCAACACCACAGATGCTTAAATCATTAATTGTTCCGTTAATTTCATGTCTGCTACTGGGTGTTGTAGGTTTTACTATTTTTTCAACAATTGCAAGTAAATTCTTAGGTGAGGACAAATATATGGCAATAGCAATTGGCGCAACAGCACTGTTTGGTTTCCCCGGAACATATATAATATCAAACGAAGTTGCAACTGCAACTGCCAAAAATGAAGAAGAAAAGAAAATAATTTTAGATGAAATACTTCCAAAGATGCTTATTGCAGGATTCGTAACTGTATCCATTGCATCAGTATTTCTGGCTGGATTCATGGCTAAGTTAATATAAAAAAATACCGGTGTCTCCCCTAAAACAGCACCGGATCTTTATAACAACAAATTATAGGAGGAAAACATGAACATCAAAGAAACATCTAAAAAATACGAAAAATACACTATTGACATGAGAAGAGAATTCCATATGAATCCGGAACCCAGTATGCATGAAGTAAGAACAGCAGGCAGGATAAAAGAAGAATTGGATAAAATCGGTGTCCCATATATATCAATAGGCAAATCAGGAGTAGTTGCCACAATACAGGGCAAGAACAAAGGCAAGACAATCGCACTAAGGGCTGATATAGATGCCCTTGAAGTTAATGAAGCGCGTGATATACCATATAAATCAAAAAATGAGGGGTTTATGCATGCCTGCGGACATGATGCTCATGGAGCAATGCTGTTAGGTGCCGCACATGTTTTGAATGAAATTAAGGATGAATTTAATGGAACGGTTAAACTTATATTTCAGCCCGGAGAAGAAACAGCTCAGGGTGCTAAGGCAATGATCAAGGGCGGAGCACTTGATGGAGTTGATGAAGTCTTTGGAATGCATGTCATGGGCAATATTCCCTCAGGCAAAATAGCAGTAGGAGGAGGACCCCGCATGGCATCGGCAGATATGTTTAAAATCACGGTAAAGGGTGCCGGCGGACATGGTTCCATGCCAAACCTTGGTGTAGATGCCGTTGTAGCCGCTTCTGCAATAGTAATGAACCTGCAGACACTGGTAAGCAGAGAAATATCTCCTATGGAAAGTGTGGTAGTAAGTGTCGGTAAGCTGACATCCGGAACAAGATTTAATGTAATAGCTGATAGTGCAATAATGGAAGGAACTACAAGATGCTTCAGCTATGAAATCAGAAAACAGCTTCCGGAAATGATGGAAAGAATTATTAAATCAACTGCAGCAAGCTATAGAGCAGAAGCAAATCTGAAATACACCCTTTTAACAGCACCTTTAATTAATAATGAAGAATCTTCCGAAAGAGCTAAAAGGTCAGTAGAAAAAATCATGTCAAAAGATGCAGTCGCAGAATTTGATAAAACACCTGGGGGAGAAGATTTTTCCGAATATCTGGAGCTTGTCCCCGGTACATTTGTAATTGTAGGAACTGCCAACAAAGAAAAAGACACATGCTACTCTAATCATCACCCAATGTTTAACATAGATGAGGACATGCTGGTAAACGGAGTAGCTCTGCATGCACAATATGCTTATGATTTTTTAATGAATGAATAAGCCACATCCGTTGAACAAAACAAAAATACTCCTTACAAGCTATCAATAAGGAGTATTTTTTTACTTAATATATTATTCCCAATAATTAACAATCTTTCCCATATGCTTCTCCTTTGCAAGGTAACGTTATGTAAACACTCTTTGTTTTTTATTGAATTTTGTAATAAGAAAATCAAATTTTACTTTATATAGTATACGTGCTATGATAAAATATTAATAAGCAATATATTAAGTTAAGGAGCTTTACCGTGGATAATAGTATAGCAATAATTGTGTCAAATAAAAAAATATCCGAGACCTGCGAAATGGTTGTTAAAAATTTGGGGTATGATTATCCAGTTTATCACAGCTCTACATCCGATGCGTTAAAACTGGCAGAAGAGCTAGTTGAAAATGGGACAAAAATTATTTTAAGCATGGGTTATACTGCCAATTATATTAAAAGAATTAAAAAAGTATTAGTTTTAGAGTTACAGTATACAGGATTAGAATTTATAGAAGCTATCAAAAAAGGATTTGTATATTCTGATAAAATAGCGGTAATAGGATCGCAAAGCTTAACTTATTTAATGTTAAAAGCTATAAATAGTCTTGAAAAACCCGTAAAAGTATTTAATATAAAGGAAGATGAACCTATAGAGGAACAAGCCCAAAAAATTTTAGAAATGGGTTATGAGGTTATCATAAGCGGCTCACCATCTGTAGATATCGCGAATGAGAACGAGAAAATAGGTATCACACCTGACATTGAAGAAAAAATGGTTAAAGAAACCTTGAATAGTGCGCGATATATTTTAAAATTGCTTAATGAAACAAAAAAAGAATCCCATACATTGCAAACGATACTAAATTGTACATCGGAAGGGATTATAGGAACCAACAGAAATGATAATATAACCTTCATTAATCCTACGGCAGAAAAACTGCTGCCTATTTCTATGAAAAAAGCAATCAATAAAAATATCGAAGAGATTTTTAAAGAAAATAATATTGTTAATGTATTAAATAGTGAATTCAATGAAAAAGATAATTGCAATAAAAAAAACTTTGTTATCAACAAAGAGCCTATTACCGTTGATGGAAATGTAAACGGAGCTGTATATACACTTAAAAAAGTTACTGAAATTCAACTTATCGAACAGAAAATAAGAAAAAAGATATTATTAAAAGGGCACTATGCCAAAAAAACTTTTAATGATATTATTGGCGACAGTGTAAAAATAAAAAAAGCAAAAAAAACTGCACTTAAATATTCCAAATATGACAGCACTGTTCTGATTACAGGAGAAACCGGTACAGGTAAGGAAATTTTCGCTCAGTCAATACACAATGCGAGCCGCCGAAATAAAGGACCTTTTGTGGCTGTTAACTGTGCTGCATTACCTGCAAATCTGTTGGAAAGCGAACTTTTCGGATATGTAAGCGGGGCATTTACCGGAGCAAGGCAGAACGGTAAAATCGGAATGTTTGAGATGGCCCACAACGGTACCATATTTTTAGATGAAATAAGTGAAATACCTATTGATATGCAGGCAAGATTGTTAAGGGTCTTACAAGAACACGAAATTGTTAAAATAGGTGACGATAAGGTAATACCGGTTGACGTAAGAGTTATAGCCGCTACTAATAAGAATCTTTTAAATTTGGTTGGAAATGGTAAGTTTAGAGATGATTTATATTATAGATTGTGTGTTTTGGAGCTTAATGTTCCTCCACTAAGAGAAAGGAAGGAAGATATATCGGAATTATCTAAAAGTATTATAAACAAGAACAATATTAAGCTTAAGATGAAAATAAAGGGTTTATCTAAGAAACTTGAAAAGGCATTTATAAGTTTTGAATGGAAAGGAAATGTAAGACAACTTGAAAATTTGATTGAGAAATTGATGGTCTTGTCGGATTCGGAATATTTGGATATTATGTTGCTTGAAGAAACTGTACCTTATTTACTTGATGACGTACAGAAGTCTAATAGTAATTCGTTGGAATATACAGAAAAAAAGAAGATTGATGAAGTACTGGTACAAACAAATGGAAATAAGAAGGAAGCAGCTAAAATTCTTGGTATTAGTAAATCCACATTATGGAGAAAACTAAACAAATGAATTGTGAAACTGCCTTGCAAATGTTATATTTTACTTTTATTTTTAAAATACCTAAAAAATTTTCTGCAATAAAAAATTAACTCATGTCTGAAATAATAAAAATTTATAAAATATGAAAAAAATCAAATATAAAATATAGTTTATGTATATTGTTTGTTCATTTCAATAGAAACACCTTCATGGTAGGTGACAAGAACTTCGCCTATCTCATCCCCCTTGGTCCTTACACTATAAATAGATTTAAGTTTCATTTTAGAACCTCGCTTTTCAAAATAAAGCTCTGAATAAATTTTATATTGCTAAATTTTAACGTTTGTATGTGAATATAAGTCAGCAATTGATATAAAAAAACACAAAGACTTTTATGATTTCATTGAGAATTGCCAGTTTTTATTGCATAGTTAAAATTAATTAAATTCTTATGAAAATATTTAAGGATATTGGCTTGCTAATTGCATTATATAAAGCGTAACAAAGCAAAATAATTTGAAAGGAGACAATATGGAACGTGCAAAAAGAAGCGACGAACTAACAGTAGGCATAGAACGTTCTGCACATAGGGCTTTGTTGTACAGCTTAGGTATGGTAAAAGAAGATTTCAAAAAGCCAATGATAGCGATAGTAAATTCATGGAATGAAATTGTACCTGGTCATGCACATCTAAGGGAAATAGCAGAACATGTGAAGCAGGGAGTGCTCGAGGCCGGCGGTATTCCAAAGGAATTTAACACTATTGCTGTATGTGACGGTATGTGTCAGGGCCATGTAGGTATGAAATATCCTTTGCCAAGCAGAGAAATAATTGCTGATTCAATTGAAATAATGATACAATCTCACAGATTCGATGCCATGGTTATGATAGCAGGCTGTGACAAAATAGTTCCTGGAATGATTATGTCAGCCCTTAGAATTGACATACCGACAATTATAGTTACTGCAGGCCCCAGTATGGCGGGCAAATATGGTGATATTGATATTATTACAACAACAGATATCAGGGAATTTGCCGGAAAGGCAGAAAAGGGCGAAATAACTTTAGAAGAACTTGATAAACTTGAGCAAGCCGCCATACCAAGTTTAGGTTCTTGTGCAATGCTTGGTACTGCAAATACAATGAGCTGCATGGCAGAAATACTGGGACTTTCGCTACCGGGGTGCGGAACAGCGTTAGCCGTCAGTTCAAAGAAAAAAAGGATTGCGAGAGAATCAGGGAAAAGGATTGTTGAACTTATTGAAGAAAATATAACTCCAAGGAAAATAGTCACTAAGGATGCTTTGGAAAATGGTATTGCTGCAAGTATGGCTATGGGCGGTTCAACAAATAGCGTCCTTCATATGATGGCATTTGCAAATGAAGGAGGCATTAAACTTAATCTTGAAGATTTTGACAGAATAAGTAGGAAAGTGCCTTATATTTGCAATATAAAACCATCTGGAAAATATACGCTGTCTGATTTGGATAATGTTGGTGGAATTCCAGCTGTATTAAAAACTATAGAGCCTTTGTTGAATAAAAATCATTTAACAGTAACAGGTAAAAATGTTATTGAAAATATTAAAGAAGTGAAGCTTACTGAAAATGATATAATTTATTCTCTCGAAAAACCCAAGGGTAAAGAAGGCGGAATTGCAATATTAAAAGGAAACTTAGCACCTGACGGTGCTGTTATTAAACAATCCGGCGTTAAGCCAAGTATGCTTTACTTTAAAGGAAAAGCAAGAGTTTTCCATTCCATGGAAGATGCCAGCAATGCTGTAATTAATGACGAAATTAATGAAGGCGATGTGCTTGTAATCAGATACGAAGGTCCTAAGGGCGGACCTGGAATGAGGGAAATGCACATGACAACTTCACTAATTGTAGGCAGAGGCATGGATGAAAAATGTGCTCTTATTACAGACGGACGTTTTTCGGGTTCGACACGGGGGCCATGTGTAGGGCATATTTCACCGGAAGCAGCTGCAAGAGGTCCGATAGCAGCTGTTGAAGAAGGCGATGAAATAGTTATAGATATACCAAACAGAAAAATTGAATTATTAGTTCCGCAGAATGTAATAGAAGAAAGGCTTAAGAATATAAAGCTATTTGTAAAGGAACGCTCGGGAGTGCTTGCAAAATATTCCGATCTTGTAACATCAGCAGATAAAGGTGCCGTTCTGTTACCTAAAAGCCAGCATGTGAAAACCGCAAATATTAAATATTAAGGAGATTAAAAATGATAATTAGAGAGACAAGCTTTTTTAGTAATGGATACAATTTAAAAGCAAAATTATTTTTACCTGATGACTATAAAGAAGGAGAGAAAAGGCCTTGTGTTATCCCAAATTCCGGATATATAGGATTGCTTGATATTTACCCGTCTTTATTTGCAAGAGCTCTTACTAAAAAGGGCTATGTAGCATTCGGTTTCAATTATAGAGGTTTTTCCGACAGCGAGGGCCCAGCGGGCGTTTGTAAGCTGGAAGAGCAGGTTGAAGATATTAAAAATGCTATAACATTTGTAAAGACTTTAGGCGTAATCGATGAAGATAGAATCGGACTTTTAGGCTGGGGTATGGCCGCTGGTTTAATAGCAAAAGTAACGGCTGAGGATAAACGTGTAAAAGCTATGGCAGGCTTAAATGGATTCTATAACGGTGAAAGATGGTTAAGATCTGTTTATTCATATGCTGATTTTATAAATATGAGAAATGAAATTGAGGAGGAAAAAGTCAGATTCGTAAAAGAAGGAACAAGAAAATTCGACAATCCTTTCCACTTCTATCCTATGGACACTTCCACCACTAAAGTCGTAAAGGATAATTTATATCCAGTAAAGGACTACGGACAGGATATATCATTAGAAATAGGTCAATCTATTTTGGAATTTAATGCTGAAAAATATGTAAATGATATACAGGTGCCTGTATTTATAGGCCACGGTAAAGACAACCTGCTTCATCCTATTGGTGAATCAAAGCTTTTCTTTGAAAAAATTACTTCTAAAAAAGAATTTTATACAATTGATGGAAAGCATAATGATTTTATGTTTGATGATCATCCGGTATTAGCGGGCCTTGTTACAAAACTTGACAGTTTCTTTTCGCAAATGCAAATGTAGTAAGAACTCGGATTACAAAAATCTGTCAGGAAGAGTAGATATGACTATTCTTCCTGAGAATTTACAATTTAAAATAAATTAAGAAAGGTGGTTTTAACATGGCATTTGGACCATATAATATGTTGATAGATTTTTGCCTTGCTTCAGTGCTTATCTTTGTTTGTCAGCTTTTAAGAACTAAAATTCGCTTTATTCAAAATTTCTTTATACCGGCAGGTGTTTTGGCAGGGGTATTCGGATTAGTATTAGGGCCTCAGGGATTTAAATTATTGCCTTTTTCTGAGCAGATTGGTTCTTATGGATATATGCTGGTTTGTGTATTATTTGCAACATTGTTTTTGGGGAACGATAAATTAGAATCTCCCAAAAAAATAATTGCCAAAGTAGGAGACACTTTTTTCTCAAGCATGATCGCTGAAGTCGGCCAATTTGGACTTGCCCTTTTGTTTGGTATAATTGTACTCAAACAATTATTTCCTGATTTGCATCCTGCTTTTTCATTGATGCTGCCTGCTGGATGGGCCGGAGGCTATGGCTATGCCACAGCCATCGGCGGAGTATTGCAGAATTATAAATTTGATGATGCTCTTACGGTTGGTTTGACCATGGCGACTGCGGGAATGTTAGTTGGCAACTTCGGTGGAATTATAATGATAAATATTGCAACAAGATTAGGAGTAACAAATTTTGTAAAATCCACATCTAATCTTCCCGAGAGCATGAAAACAGGACTTATACCTGAAAAAGAAAGAAAATCTATCGGTAAGGCTACAATCAGTGCAAGCTCTCTTGATCCTCTAGCATGGCATTTAGCTCTTGTATTAATAGCCACGGGCATAGGCTATTATTTAAATGCATATTTCAAAACTCTATGGCCAACAGTAGACGTTCCTATGATGTGTCTGGCAATGCTCGCGGGAGTTGCTCTGCAGCTTTTCTTAAACTCGGTTCATTTAGGCCATTATGTTGACAAAGAAGTGACTACGAGAATAGGAAGTGCCTGTACTGATTATCTTATAATATTTGGAATATCCTCCATAAAAACGGCTGTTGTAATCCAATATGCTGTTCCATTATTGCTGTTGTGTTTATTCGGAATCTTTTTATGTACTTTTACTCTTTGGTATTTAGGTCCAAGATTCTTCCATGACAACTGGTTCGAGCGATCAATTTTCTTATGGGGATGGGCAACAGGAAATGTTGCATGTGGAGTAACCTTGCTGAGGATTATTGACCCGGAGTACAAAAGCCATACATTGGAGGACTATGGGTTAGCTTATATAATTATTGCGTTTGTGGAAGTCGCATTAGTTTCATTAATACCGGTTGTTGTAGGTACGGGATACGTAGTTGAAACTATAGGTGTACTCATGGGAATTACTGCCATATTGTGCTTTATTGCTTTTAAAACAGGCAGCATTCACAAACCATTGGCGAAGAATCAATAACTGAGAGATATTCAATGACAGTAAAATAAATATGAAATGAGATATTAGAGGATTATGTGTAATAATATTTATTCGGATGAAGTTTTAGAATTAATAAAAGGCGGCTATGATTTGCATGTGCATACGTCACCATCCCATTTTAGACGTTCACTGGATGACTTTGAGCTGGCTCGGGATGCCGATCATTTTAATATGGAAGGCGTTATGATTAAAAATCATTATGAACCTACTGGAGCCAGAGCTATTATATGCAACAGATATTCAGGAGCAAAAACAAAATTGTATGGCGGCATAGTCCTAAACTGGCCTGTTGGAGGTATCAATCCATATGCAGTTGAAAGCAGCCTGAAACTGGGGTGTAAAATTGTATGGATGCCGACCAGAGATGCTGCAAATTCACTAATATACGGCGACATGCCGGGAGATTTTTTCAAAAGACCCGGAATCTCAATCTATGATGAGGATGGAAACATAAAAACGGCTGTTTTTGAGGTGCTGGAAATAATAAAAAAGTATGATTCCTATATTTCCACGGGACATCTGAGCATAAATGAAGCAATAGATATATGTAAAACAGCCAGAAAAATGAATGTAAAAGCTATATTGACACATCCTGATTGGGAGAGAACGGTTGTACCCCTCGAAAATCAATTGGAATTGGCTAAGATTGGTGTTCTAATCGAAAAAGTGTGGATGAATATAGCCGACGGTTTTATATCACCGGAAAACATGGCAAATTCCATGAAAACGTTGGGCTCGGAAAATATTTTAATGGTAACGGACAGAGGTCAAGCCAACCGGGAAAAACCTGTGGAAGGAATGTTAGAATTTATTGACTGTATGCTAAAACATGGCATCGAAAAAAATGAAATAAAAAATATGGTATGTTATGTACCAAGGTCAATAGTTGAATAAATCACTTACTTTTTTGACTTAATGTCACATCCAATAAATTTTGTCCAAAATCAGCCAAAAAAAATGGCTAAGAAAAAATACTGGATATTATATACTGTCATACTAGCCTAGGCCCTGGAATTTTACGCTTTGATTTTTCCAGAGAGAGTGGTGTAAAAAAGAGTAATACTAAGAAATCTTTGTATCACTCTCTCCATGAAACATTTCATTACCCTATTCAAATTCTATTATTTTATTTTTATTATTACGTCATCACACTGATACATTTATTGCAATTATTTTGACTATACTTTTCTGTTTTTAAAAATCTTATGCCAGATATTTTTAATAATATCCGTAAAAAAATCCATCTCTTTAACTTTCATAATTACCATAAGAACAAAATATACCAAACCTCCTGCAACAGCGGAAATAATCATAGACAGCAGGATATATAATTTACCCCCGGAAAGTACCATTGAAGAATATTTAAACACAAAATATACTACTACTCCCATTACTGCAGAAGAAATACTCGATTTAATTAAAATATTCAAACTGTTTTTCATCCCAAGACTTCCCAGGCGTTTACGTAAAAAATAGAAAAACAGCGGTATTGTTAATGTTTCCGCCAAACTGGAAGCAAGAGCAAGTCCCACATGACCCATTGGCTTAATCAGTATTGCACTGAACAATACACATAACCCCACTGTAAATACACTTATATACATTGTTGATTTTGTATCCTGCATAGAATAGAAAACCTTGGTAATAACTTCTCTCAATGCAAGAGCAACAAGCCCCAGGGAGTACATCTGCAAAGCCATAGACGTCATTATAGTTGACTCACGACTAAACACCCCTCTTTCGTATATAAAAGAAACCGCCGGTTCTGATAATAAAAATGCTCCTATAGTTATAGGTACGAATAATAATATTATTATATCCACAGATTTGGATATTGTACTTTTAACTGTTTTTATATCATTTTCAGCCATGCTTTTTGAAAGCATTGGATATATCATAGTAGTTATCGCTATTGTAAATACATAAAAAATAAAAGTTCTGATTACCATTGAATAATTTAGTGCTGATACACTTCCTTCACCTAGGCCGGAAGCAAATGCCTTATTGACAAAATTATTTATCTGCGCAAGCATGCTGCTTATAAACAATGGTACTAAAATAACGAAAGCCTGTTTAATTTCAGAAGTTATTTTTAATTCATACTTAAATCTGTACCCATTCCTCAAAGAAAAAACATATAACACAATAAGCTGGACAAGACTTGACATAACCGTTCCAAATATAAGTACATTATTTCCAAGCTTACTGCTAAGATATATAACCAAAAGCTGAGTACTGCTTATAACAAGGGTTGAAATATTGGACTGTATGAATTTATCATTGCAATTTAAATATGACACAAGTATTTGTGCAAAAACATTAAATATAGTTGAAAAAACTGATATCTTCACAAACCAGTTTGTAAGATCATAGACCTGACCCTTAAATCCCGGAGCAGCTATATTTACGAGCTGCTTACTGAAAATCAACCCCAGTAAAGCACACGCAAATGATATTGTAATGGCTATTGATATAATATTGCTTGTAAACTTCTCTGATTTATCTTCCCCTAATTTAACCCTGACATCTGTATATATAGGAGTATAAGAAACCGACAGTGAAGTAATCCATCCAAATACTATGCTTGGTATTGCCACCGCCATAAGGTATGCATCTACAACATACGATGTGCCATAAAAATATGCAAGAGCAACTTCCCTTAAAAACCCAAGAAATTTAGAGCCTAATGATATAATTGTGATAATTAATGCTGTTTTTTTTATGTTTGACATCTTATATTTTTCCTTAAAGTTTTGAACTAATCCTTATACATTTTTTTATAATAATCCCTATACTCACCACTAATAATATTTTCCCACCAGCTTCTGTTACTCAAATACCATTGAATAGTTTTATTTATACCCTCACTAAATGATGTTGTTGGCTCCCACCCGAGCTCATTTTTTATCTTAGTAGGATCTATAGCATACCGCATGTCATGCCCTGGTCTATCAGTTACAAATTTAATAAGACTTTCAGGCTTATTTAATTCTTTCAATATAGTTTTTACTACTTCCAAGTTGGTTTTTTCATTGTGACCGCCTATGTTATATACTTCTCCTACCTTACCATTATGAATTATCATGTCAATAGCACGGCAATGATCCTCCACATAAAGCCAGTCTCTGACATTTTCACCCCTTCCATATACAGGAAGCGATTTATCATTAAGTGCATTTGCTATCATAAGAGGTATTAATTTCTCAGGGAATTGGTAGGATCCATAATTATTACTACATCTTGAAATCGTAATAGGAAGTTTAAAAGTACGATAATACGACTGAACCAACAAATCCGCCGAAGCTTTAGAAGCCGAATAAGGAGATGATGTATGCAAATGAGTATCCTCTGTAAAAAATAAATCCGGTCTGTCTAATGGTAAATCTCCATATACTTCATCAGTTGACACCTGATGAAATCTTTTAACTTCATATTTTCTTGAAACATCTAATAATACACCTGTACCTATCACATTAGTCTGTAGAAACAAGCCTGGATTATCTATAGATCTGTCCACATGGGATTCAGCAGCAAAATTTACAATTATACTTGGCTTCTCTTCCTCAAATATTCTAAACATATTTTCTCTGTCTGCAATGTCTGCCTTAATAAATTTAAAGTTAGGATTACCAACCACAGGTTCTAAAGTCTCCATATTGCCGGCGTATGTTAATAAATCAACACAAACTATTTTATAATCATTATATTTTTTCAGCATATAATGGACAAAATTACCACCAATAAATCCAGCTCCGCCGGTTACTAATATTGTTTTCATATATCCTCCAAATAAATTCAATGTATATTTTTATTGAACTCAGCAAATGTCTGTTGTCTTTTATCTTTTTCAGATAGAATAATTTGTTCGATACCCTCTAAGGGCCATTGTATATTTACATCCTTATCATTCCATAATATTCCGCTATCGTATTCCGGATGATATAAATTAGTGCATTTATATGCAAAAGTTGCTTCATCAGACAAAACTAAAAAACCATGTGCAAAATTTTCAGGAATATAAAACATTTTTTTATTATCTGAGGATAGTTTTACTCCTGCCCACTTGCCGTAGGTGTTCGAATCTCTTCTTAAGTCTACTGCCACATCAAATACCTCTCCATCTAATACTCTCACTAGCTTTCCCTGAGTAAACTTTGTCTGAAAGTGAAGTCCCCTAAGTACACCTTTTTTTGATTTTGACTCGTTATCTTGGACAAAAAACATATCAAGTCCGGCATCTTTGAAGTTTTCATATTGATATGTTTCCTGAAAATATCCTCTTTCGTCTCCAAAGATTTTTGGTTCTATAATATAAATCCCACTTATATTCGTTTCAGTAAATATAAAGTTACCAACATTTTTCATTTAAAATATCCTCGATTCCATCTATAATCCGTTAGCAACATCAATAAGATATCTTCCATAATCTGTTTTTAACATAGGTTCAGCTAATCCTACTAATTCCTCTCTTGAAATATAACCTTTCCTAAAAGCAATTTCCTCTAGACAAGCTATATAAAGCCCCTGTCGTTTTTGTATAGTATCAACAAAGTTACTCGCTTCTAATAAACTGTCATGAGTACCTGTATCCAACCACGCCATTCCTCTTCCAAGTACTTCAACCTTTAACATTTCTTTGTTTAAATATTCTTCATTAACAGAGGTTATTTCTAATTCTCCACGCGAAGACGGCTTAATATTCTTTGCTATTTCTATCACATCATTATCATAAAAATATAATCCTGGTACTGCAAAATTTGATTTTGGATTTGCGGGTTTTTCTTCTATTGAAACAGCCTGACCTCTATCATTAAATTCCACAACACCATATGAAGTAGGATCCTTAACATAATAACCAAAAATTACTGCTCCTTTTTCATTTGATGCAGCTGATTCAAGAGTTTCTGTAAAACCTCTTCCATAAAATATGTTATCACCTAAAACTAAGGCAACTTTATCATTCTTTATAAATTCTTCTCCTATTATAAACGCCTCTGCAAGACCATTAGGAGCTTTTTGTATCTCATATGATATATTCAATCCAAGGCTATTTCCATCTCCAAATAACCTCTTGAAACATGGTATATCCATTTCCGTCGATATTATAAGTATATCCTTTATACCAGCAAGCATAAGCGTTGAAATAGGATAGTAAATCATAGGTTTGTCATATATAGGCAATAATTGTTTACATATAGGCTTTGTCACTGGATACAACCTTGTTCCAGAGCCTCCAGCCAATACAATTCCTTTCATTGTTTAACCTCCTGTTCATTTATGTAATACTTATTTAAATATATTCTCAAAGCTTCCTGCCAGTTTTTGAAACTATAAAAACCATGTTCTTTCAGTTTTTTATTTTCTAATACTGAATATTTTGGTCTTTTTGCCTTTCTCGCAAATTCTTCAGTACTCACAGGAATAACCTTAATATTTATACTCATCATCCTATATATTTCGGATGCAAAGTCATACCAACTGCAATATCCTTCGCAAGTACCATGATATATTCCACATTCCTCAGTTTCAATTAATTTTTCGATCATATTTGCTAACTCTTCTGTACTCGTTGGACTTCCTATCTGATCATTAACAACTCGAACTTCTTCATTTATTTTTGACAGATTAATCATGGTATTTACAAAATTACTTCCTTTACCATAAAGCCAAGCTGTTCTTATTATAATATATTTATTACAATTATTAATTACATATTCTTCACCTGCGAGTTTTGTTCTTCCATATGAACTTTGAGGGTTAGGTTTATCTGATTCATAATAAGGTCTACGAATGCTATTACCATTAATAATACCTTCTCCATCAAAAACATAGTCGGTAGATATATGTATCAATTTTGCATTAACAATATTCGCTGCAAAAGATAAATTTTTAGGTCCTACAGCATTAACCAAATATGCCTCTTCTTCTTTTTCCTCACATATATCTACAGCTGTAAATGCTGCACAATTTATTATTACATCTGGATGACAGGCTTTTATATATTTAACAGTTCCATTAAAATTAGTAATATCAACACTTTCTCTATTCGTTGGTAATATTTCATATTTACCTCTTAATTTTTCCTGAAGCTCAAGCCCTAATTGACCATTGCAACCTGTAATAATCACTTTTTTCATTGTTTTAAATATCCTTAAATTATATATTTATTTTTAGCAAACCTTTTAACCCCTTTATATTTTAAAGATGCCTATATGCTCCTATCAGTTTTGAAACTATAAATGTAATAATTATAGAAATAACCATAGATATTAAATTTGAAATTAATATATCTACGAGAAAATCGTTACAAAATCATTAATGTTCAATTTATATCCTTAATGGCTAAACATTTAAACTCATTTCAGCATTCTATTTTCCTTTATTTCTTTAAATAGTCTATAATCTATCCCATTAAAATTCTTGGAATAATAGTTGATTTGACTAATGGTATATTTTGCAATTTTAAGATTCTTAGTTTTTCTAAGTACTTTTAACATGATAGCAATCATGTAAAATATTCTCCAAATAAGCCAATACTTATAACTGTAAAATTCCTTGTGGTCTATAATTCTATTGGAAAAATGCAAAATATAATTATTGTATATTCTTTCCCCGCTTTCATCATCCAATTTTTTTATAGAACTACTAATCTTATGATATATTGTTGAAGTTAATATCGTCTCTACGTTAACCATATTTTTCTCTAATCTTTTACAATAATTATAGTCTTCTTCACCAAAAAAGAAGTTTTCCGTAAGAAGCCCATACTCCTTTAATATTTCTCTTCTAATCATTAGTGCACATCCAGTAATAAATGGAGATTTAATTGAAATAGCATCATTTTTTTTATATTCATCAATTTTTTCTTGCCTATAATACTTCCTATCACCATAAAAAGTAAATTTACCGCCAGCATTCCAAAGCTTAGTATGATCACTATAATATCTTATATCACAACTAGCAGCTCCCGTATTCTTATTAACATCTAAATAATCAACCATTTTTGATAAAGCGTTTTTTGTTATTACAGTATCATTATTAAGTAGTAATATATATTCAAATAAATCCTTTATTTTATTTATTACATAATTATTACCCTTCGCAAAACCTAAGTTTTCTTCTCCTTTTATGAAAATAAGCCTTACTCCTTCAAAATTATCAATTATATTAAATTCTGTATTTTTAAGAGCTAAATAGCTATATTTATATTCTAAATTTAGCCATTTTTCAATGTTTAATACCGATTCATCGCTTGACCCATTATCCAATAAAAATATTGCATATTCTTTTTCTTCATTGCTTGATATTGAATTAATGCACTCAATAGTATCCTTATATCCATTCCAATTTAAAATTATAATTCCTAACTTATTCACAAAACACCTCGTTTGATTCTTGATATCTGTTATTTTCGCAATATTATTTTTTTTGACAACACTATCTCGATTATATATAAATAAATTAAATTTAATACAACTCCTGACACAGTTAAAAAATTAGAAAAAAACATCATTAATACAACAGATAGCATATAAGCACAAATTGAAATCTTCTTTCCTTTATATCTGGCATTTAAATAAAAATAATATACTAAACTGAAAAAAAATGCTATATAAATAGTTGAAATTAAAAATCCCGAATTATAAACACATTCAGAAAACAATCCTCCTACATTTGTAACTTTATTATACGCTATAGAAACAAAATTTTTGTTGACTGGATTGATGTAATCTTTAGAACCTATAAGAGCTTTAACAATATTAATTAGTACAGTAAATAATATAATTATGCCTTCTCTGGAAAAATTATTAAAATAATAATTCGAAGCAACTAACGGTCCTAATAAATATGAAAAGAAATGCCTAATTGAAAATTCCATTGAAATTAAAAATTCATCTTTGCTGAAGTATCCATTGATAATTATAGGTTTTATGGCATATATCCCAATAAATATAAATATAGCTATGCCTGCCATCAACAGCCCATATTTTAGTGTTTTCTTAATATTAATATTTCTCATCATAGCATAAAATATTATCATGTGAGCAAATGCAATAATGATTCCATATTTACCTCCGAACATTAACAAATTTAAAAATACTAATAAAATCATTATAAGATAATAAACTTTTCTCTTATTATTTACATAAATTAATAATATATATGGAAGCAGTATGACTGATAAACCTCCAATATGTGCAAATATTCCTGAAGATTTTCCTTTAATATTATTTATACCATAAGCTTGTATACACTGCAAAAGAGAAATATATTTTGCAATAAAACCTATGATAAATAAACATAGTATAAATTTTCGTTTATTCACCACTATCATTTTTTCATAATTTCCATAGTTATTTTGCAATTGTTTTGTAAATCTATTGTCATTAATTAACGGATAGAAAATTAAACTTACAATAAAAATGATAATTAAAAAATATAAAATATAAAATATTGAATTATCATTAACCTTATCAAATTGTAATAAATCCGCACCAATAAAATTGTTAAAAGGAATAAGTATACAATAAATCAAAGCAATTATTGTAAACGGATTAATGAAGGTCTTATATAATTTATATTCAAATAATATTAAAACAATAATAATAAAAGCGAAGATAAATTCCAAAATTTCACATCCTGACTTTAATAATTTCAATAACTTTCAAACAAAAGAGCCTTTATAATACCTTATACTGCATATATATATCTTCCATAATATCAACATTCTTTTCCCAGTCATATAATTCAAGAACCCTTCGTCTTCCACCTTCACCCATTTTTTCTCTTAGTTCACTGTCTCGCATTAATTTATACATAGCTTCAGCCATAGAGGTCTCATCTTTTTTAGGTACAATAATACCTGTTTTACCATTAACCACAACTTCTTTAAAGCCGCTGACATTTGTAGCTATAACAGGCACCTCACAAGCCATTGCCTCCACAGCCGCTACCCCAAAGCTTTCACTTTCACTTTCGCTCCCTAAACAAAATACATCCATTGCATTAATAGCTTCTGGCACATTGACATTTGGAATATATCCATTAAATATTACCCTGTCAGAAATATCAAGTTCTTTTGTCAGCTCCTTTAGCTCTCCTTCAAGATTTCCTTTGCCATATATCTCAAGTTTTGGTTCAACAGACAAATTTTCAGCTTCTATTCTGTCAAGCAGAATTTTAAATGCCTTAATTATGTATTCTATACCATATTTTTTAGAAAGGGTTTTAACGACACCAAATGTAAAATCCCTTTTTTTAATTTTTATTGGTCTAAATAACTTGGTATCTACACCAAAAGGGGTGATCGTAATATCCATTTTTTTCCCCATTATATTTTCAACCTGAGCAGCCATTGAATAACTTGTAGAAGCTATTTTCCCTGCAAAATTAATATTTTTTTTCAATATATTCATTTTAATTTTGCTCTGATATGGAAAATCATAAACGTCACTTCCCCATACTGACAAAATCAGCGGTTTTAACTTGGAATATCTTGCGAGAATCCCATACCCACTTGCATAATGTGCGTTTACTATATCCGGTTTTATCGTTTTATATAACTTATTCAATTCCATAGCATTAAAATAATAACCTTTAGTCCCAGAACTTTTAAGCTGATGTAATATTACTCTTTTATCAATATTTTTTTCAACAGGACAATCATCCTTTTTATATGCCAAATGAACTTCATGTCCTCTATCAGACAAGGCATTTACCCATTTAACTGTGTGAATACTTTTTGCATTTGACAGAAACAATACCTTCATGAAAAAACTCCTAACCTATCTTAATTTTTATATGCTTCTAAAATTATATTTAATGCTTTTTTCCCTTCTTCTCCACTTATATAAGGCTCTCTGTTATTTCTAATTGCTCCAACAAAATCCCTATACAACGGGGTATGCCCTTTTCCATACACACTATCAACCTCGGTACTGTCATCTTCTTTATCATAATTCCTTTCATCAGCAAACTGCCACGTCTTAATTTTATTCACTGCAAGCCCACCTATAACAACAGTTCCATTTTCTCCGAAAATGCTTAAAGTTTCCTCAAGGTTTTTTGGATAAACACAGGCACTTCCTTCAACAATACCTATTGAGCCATTTTTAAAACGAATAAGTATTGCTCCGAAATCTTCCATCTCAATGTTTCTTAAAAAAGTTCCTCTTTCACAGTGTACATTCTCAACTTCGCTTCCCATCATCCACTGAAGTAAATCAATGTTGTGAATACACTGGTTCATGAGAGTACCACCATCTAAATCCTTAGTCCCTCTCCAGGGTGCCTGGTCATAATAATTCTGATCTCTTGTCCATAAAATTCTCGCTGTACCGTTTATTATTTTACCAAAACGACCTTCTTCAACAGCTCTTCTAAGTTTCTGTATTGGAGGGTTAAAACGGTTCTGATGGCATACTCCAACTTTCAGGTTTTTTTCTTTCCCCAGTTCTATAATCTTATCGGCATCTTCCAAAGACAAAGCCATAGGTTTTTCTATTAGAACATGTTTACCATGGTTTAAACAGTCTATCGCATTATTTGCATGATACCCACTTTCAGTACATATGGAAACAACATCTATCTTTTCATTTTTAAGCATTTGAATATAGTCAGTATACACTTTAACACTTGTACCTTCAATACTGTTTTCATACTGCTTTTTTCTTTCAATAGCTTTATTTTCCACTATATCACACAGAGCAACCAGTTTACAGTCATCTGAGTTGTTTATCAAGGCTTCAATATGATTTTTTGAGATTCTGCCACAGCCTATTATAGCAAAATTTATTTTTGACATTTTATCACCTCTACTTGTATTGCATTATATATTTTTATTTAGTATAGAAATTATTTTCTCAGAAGCATTACCTTCACCGTATATACTGCCTACATACGGCACCATTTTAGAATTCATAACATTATTATAAATCATATCCGCTTCAGATAAAACATTAAGCCTTAAGTCCGTAAGTTCTCTCCATCCGGTATCAGGCATAACAACAACTGCCTGCTTTCCTGCAAAGTATGCTTCCTTCTGATATCCACCACTATCCGTTACAGCTTTATAACACATCTCTGTAGTTCCCATAAGTTTCAAGTAATCAATAGGATCTATAACTTTAACATTAGACAAATATTCATTAAGTTTGAATTCATCAATCCTCTTTCTTGTCCTTGGATGAATTGGAAAAACAACCTGAACCTCTTTTGCTATTTTATTTACATCTTTTAATATTTTACTTAAACACTGAGCATCGTCAACATTAAAATCTCTATGAAGAGTCATTATTACAAATTGATTCTCTCTTAACTTTAGTTCATCCATAAGAGAATAATCAAAATGCGGTTTCGTTTTCAAAAAAATATCATACATAACATCTCCTGTAAAGAAGACATTATTATCAATACCTTCTTTTTTTAAATTATCTACAGCTAACAAACTTGGAGCAAATAAAAACGAAGATATTCTGTCAGTAAGTACTCGGTTTGTTTCCTCCGGCATATCTTTTGGCTCCTGCCTTAACCCGGCTTCTACATGTGCTATCTTAATTTTCAATTTTGATGCCGCTAAAGCTCCTGCCAGTGTTGAGTTGGTATCACCATACAGTAAAACAATATCTGGATTTTCATTTATCATAATCCTCTCAAGTTCAATCAGCATTTTACCGGTCATTTCTCCGTGCCTGGATGAAACTATGCCCAAATTATAGTTCGGTTTTTTCATATTTAATACATCGAAAAAAATCCCAGACATGTTTTCGTCATAGTGCTGCCCAGTATGAACAACTATTTCTTCAATGTCATTATGTTTGTTAATTACATGCTGTATAACAGCTTCTTTTACAAATTGTGGCCTTGCACCTATTATTGACAATATCTTCAAAGAATTCTCTCCCTTATAACAATTCTATATTTATTCTATCTTTAACATCCTTCATTGCATTCTTGGTATCAAATACATATATTGAGTGTTTTTGTACAAGATTATAATCCATTTTTGTATGCATAGCAGTAACTACAACCAAATCATATTGTTTCAACATTTGCTCATTTATTTCTTTCAAACCCTGCTTTACATTACCCTTGTACTTATATTCAAATATATATGGATCATAATAATCAACAACAGAGCCTTCATTTTCAAAATTCTCTATTACTTTTAAGGCCGGACTCTCCCTGTAATCATCTATATCCTGTTTGTATGCAACACCAAGTATCAATATCTTTGAACCGTTCAATGCTTTTTTATATCTGTTCAATATTCTGGATGAACGCTCAACAACGTACTGAGGCATATAATTGTTTATTTCTCCGGAAGTTTCAATCAACTTTGTATGGTAGTCATATTCCCTTGCCTTCCATGTCAAATAATAAGGATCAAGAGGAATACAATGTCCTCCGAGACCGGGACCGGGATAAAATGCCTGAAACCCATATGGCTTAGTCTTGGCTGCATCTATTACTTCCCACACATTTATTCCCATCTTATCACATATTATAGCCATTTCATTAGCGAGTCCAATATTGATATTGCGGTAGGTGTTCTCAAGTATTTTTTCCATTTCTGCAACCTTTGGAGATGAAACCTCATATACATCTCCCTGCAATACATGTCTGTACATGGCTGCAGCAACTTCTGTTGCATCTTTACCAACACCACCTATAACCTTCGGAGTATTTTTTGTTTTATATATCAGATTGCCCGGGTCAACACGTTCTGGTGAAAACGCAAGATAAAAATCCTCACCACATTTTAATCCAGACCCTTCTTCCAGTATAGGCATTATAAGTTCTTCTGTTGTTCCCGGATAAGTTGTACTCTCTAAAACTACAATAGTTCCCTTTTTCAAGTATTTAGAAATTTCGACAGATGAATTCTTTACATAACTGATATCAGGCTGCTGGTATGCGTCTAATGGTGTAGGGACACATATGGCTATAAAATCTACATCTTGTATAAAAGAAAAATCAGATGTTGCAGACAATATTTTTTCCTTAACCAGTCTTTCAAGATCATCGTCTACCACATCTCCGATGTAGTTATGCCCTTCGTTCACCATATTAACTTTTTGTTCTTGAACATCAAAACCTATGGTTTTATATCCCACCTTTGCTTTTTCAACTGCAAGAGGCAGACCAACATAACCCAGTCCCACAACTCCGACAACTATTTCTTTATTTTCAATTTTTTTAAGTAATTCCTGCTTCATATTGACCCTCTTAATTATTAGATTTCTATAATAATATCATCCTTTTTTTCATAGGTTTTATTGCAACAACTGCAAACAGCCTTATTATTGTCAAATTGTAACCGGTTACCGCATTGACACACATATCCTACAATTCTGGCAGGATTTCCTACTACAAGCGCATGATCAGGTATATTTTTTGTTACCACACTGCCTGCACCGATAAAAGCATAACGACCAATATCATGACCGCATACTATGGTGGCATTAGCTCCTATGCTTGCACCTTTTTTTACGACAGTTTTCCTGTATTCATTTTTTCTTTCTATAAAGCTTCTTGGGTTTATTACATTTGTGAAAACACAGGAAGGTCCGAGGAATACATCATCTTCACATACAACTCCCGTATATACAGATACATTATTTTGAATCTTTACATTATTTCCTAAAACAACATCCGGTGATATAACTACATTTTGACCTATATTGCAGTTTTCACCTATTTTACAATTTTTCATTAGATGAGAAAAATGCCATATCTTTGTTCCATTTCCTATTTCACAATTATCATCTACATAACTTGATTCATGTACAAAATAATCTTTGTTATCCATATTATTTACCAAACCTTTTTATAGTATCAATTATATATTTCTGCTCTTCTTCTGTTAACTCAGCAAACATTGGTATGGCAAATGTCCTGTGTGAAAGATGTTCTGCGTTTGGCATATCTCCCTCTTTATATCCAAGATTCAGGAACGCTTTCTGTAAATGAAGCGGAACAGGATAATATACACCTGTTGCAATTCCATTTTCTTTAAGATAATTAATAATTTCCGCTCTTTTTTCTGATTGTAGAATATACATATGATATACATGCTTTACAAAATCATCTTCATACGGCACTACAAGGTCAGTTTCTTTCAGTTCTCTGTCATACAGGTATGCATGTTCTCTTCGAAGTTCATTCCATTTATCTAATTCGGGAAGTTTGACTCTGAGTAATGCTGCCTGTAATTCATCCAGTCTTGAGTTATGTCCAATCAGATAGTTATAATACTTCAAAGGGTTATATACCGTATTATCATCAGATTTATCCTCAACTACTTCCTCAGTTATGTTATTTAATATGTTGTATGCCTTCTGCCCATTTTCGCCACTTCCGTGAGCCTTAAGAGCTCTACAAATTGTTGCAAGTTCGTCATTATCGGTTACTATTGCACCACCATCACCAGCACATCCAAGGTTTTTAGTCGGGAAAAATGAAAAACACGTTATGTCTCCCAATGTTCCAGTTTTTTTCCCTTTGTACTCAGCCCCTACAGCCTGACAAGCATCTTCTATGACCTTTAAATTATATTTTTTTGCAATAGTATTAATTTCATCCATGTCTGCAGGCTGTCCAAAAATATGAACCGGAATTATAGCTTTTGTTTTATCAGTTATCTTTGATTCTATCCCAGCAGTGTCAATATTGAATGTATCAGGCTTTACATCAACAAATACCGGTACAGCTCCTACAGCAGTTATTGCTTCTGCTGTTGAGAAAAACGTAAATGGAGATGTTATAACCTCATCCTGCTCACCGATTCTAAGAGCCTTTAAAGCTATAATCAGAGCATCTGTTCCATTTCCGACTGTTATTGCATGTTTTACTCCGATATATGATGCAAATTCCTTTTCAAATTCTTTGACGTTTTGTCCCATTATATACTGGACTGAGTGGAGAACTTCGAAAATTTTATTGTCTGCTTTTTCCTTAATTGTTTCATATTGTTTTTTTAAGTTTATCAACGGTATCTGCATAATTCTTTCTCCTTCCTACTGCTTTAATCTTCCAATATTACTTTTTCTAATTTATCTGTCAGTACTTTAAAATCAAAATTCCGGGCTGCTTTCAAAGCATTTTGACAATATATATCGTATTCTTCTTTAGGCATATTGTAAAATTTTAGTATTCCTTCTGCTAGGGCTTCAGCTGAACCACCCTTTACTGTTAATCCGCAGTTATATTTTTCAAGCATATCATAACCACATTCTACATTTGAAACTATAGGATGTCCTGAAGCAAAATAATCAAACATCTTATTTGGACTTAACCCATATTTAAACAAATCAGGTAAATGTTCTAAACAAAATAAATTCAGATCTCCTCTCGACAAAATGTCAGGAATATATTTTTTTTGAACCTTTCCTTTAAATTTAACATTCTCTATTTGATTACTTTGAACAAACTTTTGAAGGTTTTCTTTTTCTGGTCCATCACCAAATATAAGGAAAATTATATTTATATATCCTCTTTCCTTCAATATTGATGCAACATTAATTATACGGTCAATAGAATTTGCTTTACCTATTGACCCTGTAAATAAAATTTTATATTTACCATTACTATTCAAATCATCATCATTGTAAATAAACTCTGTCTTATTGGAAAAATAGTCATCTAAATCTATCCCATTATTAATATATCTAATTTTTGAAGCATCAATGCCTATATTTTCAGCATAGTCCTTTCCTCCTGGAAAAGTAAATATCAGCTTATCTGCTTTTTTGTAAATATATTTTTCGAGTTTATAAAGTATTCTTGCAGGAATACCATTTCGGCTTAGCTTTCCCATCACCACAAGAGTCTCCGGCCATAAATCTCTAGTTTCAGCAATAAACTTAGAATTAAATTTTTTAGATATTTTATATCCGGCAAGCCAAGCAAGAGGATGAACACTCGAAGCAATAATAGTATCTGGTCTTCCATTTAGCTCAGCGTATTTTTTTGAAGTTGAAAACAAGTTTCTATAAAAATCTATCATGTTTTTAATACGCTTCTTGCCATTTGCAACATAGTTAGAAGTTTTAACAAATACAAATTTTATTTCGTCAACTGAACTAATCATGTATTTGTTTTGACCAATATCTATAACTTCAGATGAATTATGTATAGTTGAAGCACAAAAAATTGTGACTCTATATCCTTTTTTAATTAAGTTATTAGCAAAACAATAATGCCTCCCACTTTTATCCAAATACATATCGGTTGCATAATGGTTCATAATCCATATATTTTTTTTCATTATTTTAAACTCCATTCATTGCCTATTAACAATCCTTAAATTAACTATTGTGCAGTTTTTCTAATAATTCTGGCAGGATTCCCATATGCAACAGAATTTTCGGGGATATCCTTCGTAACCACCCCTCCTGCTCCAATAATACAATTTTTCCCTACCTTTTTTCCTAAAGATATTATTACTCCATCATCAATTAGTGAATTTTCACCAACAAAAATTCCTCCAGACATTATTACTCCTGATGCAATGTAAACATGGTTCTCTATTATATTATCATGATTAACTTGGGATCCTGTGTTAACTACAACATTATTTCCAATAACAGGATTTGGTGTTATTAAGCAACCAGATTCTATTAGAACCCCCAGACCTATCTTGGCATTCGGAGATACCACTGCATTAGGATGAATAACATTTACAGCTTCGAATTTATTTGCAACTAAATATTCATATACATTTTTTCTATATTTCATATTTCCAAAACCAATAAAAAATTTATTTGTTCCAAATTCTTTTCTAACATTTTCTAAATTTTTTTCATCATAATAATCACTATAGATAGGTATGTTATTAAATAATTTGTTCTTCTTTAACGGATCTGAATCTAAAATAGCAACAACATTATATTTATTTTGTTCCTTAATATTATACAATACAACATTTGCATGTTGTCCGCTTCCTATTAATATTATTTTTTCTTTATCCATAACTCAATCCTCAATTAAAATAAGTCCTCATTAACACCTTAACTCATATTATTTCCCTTAAAGTCTTCCATCGTTTCTTCACTACTTTGATTTATGCCTTCCTTTATTATGATAATACGAAACGTCATAAAAATAATTTTTAAGTCAGTAACGAAATTTATATTTTCTACATATTTAATATCATAACAAAACTTTTCGTTCCAATCTATTGAATTCCTCCCATTCACTTGAGCTAATCCAGTTAATCCAGGACGTACCATATGCCTTTTTCTTTGTTGAACATTATATAATGGTAAATACTGAACAAGTAATGGTCTTGGCCCTACAATGCTCATATCTCCAAACAAAATGTTAAATAGTTCTGGTAACTCATCCAAGCTTGCACTTCTTAAAAATTTACCAAAATCGGTAAGTCGTTCGTTATCAGGTAATAATTTCCCATATTTATCTCTTTCGTCAGTCATTGTCCTAAATTTATATAATGTAAATATTTTCTCATTTAAACCTGGTCTTTGTTGCTTAAAAATAACCGGACTTCCAAGCTTAACTCTTATCAAAATCGCCAGGATCAGTAAGACCGGGCTTAAAACTATGAGCGCTGATAGGGATAATATAAAGTCTAAAAGCTTTTTAATATATCTTCTGTATAAACCGGTATTTTTATCAGAATCATTTGTGTTCTGTTTTATATCAGCCTGCATCTGTATCACCTTTTATTTTTATTTCCAAAACTTCTTTATTACTTTACATATTCTTTCTAAATCTTCATCTTTCATCTTTGTATCACTTGGCAGACAAACTCCATTTTCAAATATTTCCTCGGAAATTCCTTCACCAATAAAATCATATTTTTCGAAAAATGGCTGCATATGCATAGGCTTCCAAATTGGTCTCGATTCTATATTATCTTTCTCCAATGCCTTCATTATGTCTATAGGTTTTATTTTTCCTTTTAATGTTATGCAGCTTAACCAGTAATTTGGCTTGTTCCATTCATTGACAGGCATAAATTCTATATCATCAATATCTTTAAATTCATTTTTGTAGTATTCAAAAATATGTTTTTTCTGTTGCACTCTTTTATCAAGAACCTTAAGCTGCCCTCTGCCTATACCTGCGACAACATTGCTCATACGGTAGTTGTACCCTAACTCACTGTGCTGATAATGTCTTGCCTTGTCTCTTGATTGGGTTGACCAGAATCGTACTTTTGATATTCTTTCTTCATCATCGGACACAAGCATACCACCACCGGAGGTTGTAATAATTTTATTGCCATTAAATGAAAATATGCCGTAATCTCCAAATGTTCCGGTATATTTACCCTTATATGTTGTCCCAAGGCTTTCTGCAGCATCCTCTATAAGTGTCACATTGTGTCTCTTACAGATTTTGCAGATTTTGCCTATGTCTGCTGATAACCCATAAAGGTGTACTACAATAACTGCTTTAGGATTATATTTTTCAAATGCTTTTTCTAATGCAACAGGATCCATGTTCCATGTTTCCCTGTCACAGTCTATAAAAACAGGAATTGCATCCTGATATATAATCGGGTTTGCAGTTGCTGAAAATGTGAGTGAAGGGCAGAAAACAATATCTCCTCTTCCTACGCCAGCGGCCTTAAGTGCCATATGTATTGCCGCAGTTCCTGATGATAGTGCTGCAGCTGATTTTACACCGATTTTTGCATCAAGTTCATTTTCAAATTCATCTACATTTTTACCCAGCGGAGCTATCCAATTGGTGTCAAAAGCTTCCTGTATATATTTCATTTCATAGCCTTCATCACTCATATGGGGTGAAGACAGGTAAATTTTATTTGTCATGGTGCCCCCTAAAATTTATTATTAATTATTTACTTGGTGAAGAATCTTTTTATTTTATCTTCAGGATATCCGATTTCATTTAACTTATCTGTTATATTATCTTCGAATGTATAAGATGTAATTACTATCCCGTCATGCTTATATTTACTTATTTCTTCTCTTGGAATAATATTATATCCCAGTAGCTGCCTGCCCTGCCTGCCTTTATCGTCATCAACAAGTGCCAATACTCTAAGTGGCTTATCAGTTCTCCCTTTTATTATTCCGAGTATGGTTTCAGCCACTTCTCCGGCTCCGTACAGTAGTATATTTTTGTATCCTTTACTCTCAAGATTTGATAAAAAGTTTTCAACATTTCTCTCCGCCAGCCTATACAGCTCCAACAGTTCCTGCAAATATGTAATTGCCAGGTAATTCTTTCTTTTTACACCATCCGGTGTGATGTTATAGTAAACTACTTTTGCGGATTTATAGTCTCTTTTCATGTAATTTTTTTCTTCAAGACTATCTATATATACATTAACCATAGATGTAGCACCGCCGATTATTTCGGCAATTTTCTTTTGTGTCGTATCCGGGTTTTTTTCTATATGCTCTAACAGCAGTAATTCCTTTAATCTACTTGTCGGGCTGAAGAATTTCATAATCTCTCCTCTTCGTTCACTGTATGAACAATTTACATAATAACATACAAATTTTAATTTGTAAATAACTTTTTATTCTTTTTATTTCAACGTCTTATAATATTTATCACGCTATGTTTGCAGAAGAACCAGCTGAACCTTTTGCATTATCTGTACGCTTGTAGGTAGGTACAAGCTTTTCTATGAGAAACAATATAGTTTTAGTGTCCATTTCATCAGCGGCTTTTTTCAATTCTTCTATAAGTTCAAAAAGTTCGTTCTCATCAAATTCCTTCGGCCTTTCAATAAAAATTTTATCCATGTTTGTTTTTATCTGATCCTTGTCTTCGCTTATAAGCAGCTCTTCGTACAATTTTTCACCCGGTCTGAGGCCTGTGTATTTTATGCTGATGTCTACCTCCGGCTCAAAACCGGAAAGCCTGATTAACTTATATGCCAAATCCTTTATTTTGACAGGATCACCCATGTCAAGAACAAATATTTCTCCTCCTTGTGCCATTGATGACGACCTGAGCACCAACTGTACCGCTTCAGGGATAGTCATAAAATACCTGGTTATTTCCTCATGGGTAACCGTAACAGGACCGCCGTCTTTTATCTGCTCCTTAAACAAAGGAATAACTGAGCCGTTGCTGCCCAGTACATTACCAAATCGAACGGCTACAAAATCCGTTTCGCTGTGATTGTTATAGGATTGAATTATCATTTCGGCAATGCGCTTAGTAGCCCCCATAACACTGGTCGGGTTAACTGCCTTGTCCGTAGATATAAGGACAAATTTGTCAGTCTTATATTTGTGGGCAGCCTGAACCACGTTATAAGTCCCTATTACATTATTTTTTATAGCTTCTTCAGGGTTATTCTCCATAAGAGGAACATGCTTGTGAGCTGCAGCATGAAAAACTATATCTATATTTTTTGACTCAAAAATTTTATAAAGTTTTTTCTTATCTCTCACAGAAGCAATTTCCACCGACAAATTGATATCTTTGCCGTACTCTCTAAGAAGTTCCTGTTGTATGTCATAGGCGTTGTTTTCATATATATCAAGTATTATAAGCTCCTTAGGAGAATATGAAGATATCTGACGGCATAGCTCTGAACCTATGGATCCTCCGCCTCCGGTTACAAGAACTGTTTTTCCCTGAATGTATTTTTTAGTCAGCGAGCAGTCAAGCCTTATCGGATCTCTTCCTAGCAAATCTTCCACCTGCACATCCCTAATTTTGTCGATTACGCCTTTAGAGCCTACATCGGTTAAAAGGCTGTAGACTTCCGGCAGTATTTTCAACTTGCATTTAGTACCGGCACATATATCAAGTATGCGTTTTTTGTTTCCTTTATCTATTGAAGGTATAGAAAATATAATTTCCTCTACCTCATATTTTTCTACCATTTCAGGTGTTTTGTCTGTTGATGATACTACCTTCACAGAGTTTATCTTCCTGCCGATTTTAGCTTTATCATCGTCTACGATACATTTTACCAGATAGTTGTCAGGATTGTTGCGCTGTATTTCATTTAATATTGCTACCGTTGCCTGACCTGCTCCTACTATCATAACATTTGTATAGTGACTGAGTTTTTTAGTATCTTTGTCTCCTGTAATAATAATCGCCCTGTAGATTATACGAATACCCATAGTACAAAAGCTTGATACTAAAAATGAAACAATATAAACGTAATATCTGATATATATATCAAACACTTTTGTAAACGCCAGAAATACTAAGTTTGCTGCAACTGAAGCCTTAAGGCACTGGAAAATATCCTCAATACCTGCATAGCGCCATATGTTCCTGTATACACCCATAACAATGAATGCAGCAATGTATATGATTGTATAAATATACCATGTATTTTCAAACCATTCTAATTTAATAGGATGAATCCCGCTTATTATATGTGGGGACAGGTATGAAACTACAGCTATAATAGTATCTATAATCATTAATATATACTTACGGTATTTATTTAAAAAATTATACATTCCTTTATATGCACGTGCCATTGCTAAACCTCTGTTATTTTAAATATACTATTCGATAACATTTCTATAATAATTATAATCTTTTCTTTTTCAGACGGATGTTTATGCTTATTCCCATACCGAGCATTATCCAAAATATCGGTGCAACAGATGTAATACTGTCATTGAACACGGCAGCAATCAAGTAGCCTATTACACCTAAAAGGCATGAAACTCCTATAAATTTATCAGTACTGTCAAATGATATTTTACTGTAAAGTTTTAAGCTGCTAATAATATATATGCACCATACAGCAAGTAATGCTAAAAGAGATAAAACTCCTGTATTTACTGCTGTTTGAAGATACATATTATGAGGCTTGTCTATTACAGTATTAGCATCCATAAAAATATTTAACTTAGCAACAATATCATCTTGTGGAAAAGCCATAGGATAATTATCTGCACCTGAACCTTTTATAAAATAGGTTTTAAGCATAGGTATAGTACGACTCCATATATAACCTCTGCCTGACATAAATATTTCATATCCATCCAATTTTTCATATCTTTTAGCAACCAATGGTTCTATAAGTCTACCACCTGATCCTAAAATCTTGACTGATTCTTCAGTTATATAAAAATCTATAGTTTGATCCCAATATGACTTTACCGTAACTCCTGGATAATTTTGTGGTATAGAAATATTATTAAGTTGCCAATATTTCGTATTATTGTTTATTTTAATATTGTTAGATGATGTAGTTATTTCTAACAAATCAAAATTCTCATCCATAAAATATATCTTATCATTTTCAACTTTAAAATTTAATATTTGTTTATTTGTTTCTATGGAAAATGCATTTTTCCCAAGTATTATATCTTTAAATTTATAATCATTCCCATAGCTTGTCTTAGAGTTGTTTATAGCATTTGTAATATTTAAAGATGCAAGCCTATTAACCAATGCTCCATCTGAAGCAGCATTCAATCCAACTGCTGTAACAAGCACAGCTGCAACAAGTCCAACCGAAACCTTCCAATGCTTCACCAACATTTTTCTGAACAGCCATATGCCAAATAAAGCTCCGACAGCTGCTCCCAAATACCCAGCTCTTGAATTACACCCAATCCATGTAAATATCATTAACAAAACTGCTATCCCTGAAACAATTTTTTTGTTTCTTGTTTTTGCACTGAAAAATATTCCAATTGATAAAGGCAGCATTAACGCAGCAAAGCTTCCTACAAAATTTGTGTTGAACAATGTGCCGTAAATTGTTTTAGGGCCAAAAGTGAATGATAAATTCTCAATAGCCATGTTAAACGGCACAATCAGGCTGTTGCCTAACTTCGTCTGGAAGAAATCAAAGCCGAAGTACTGTCCTACTCCGATGAAGCCTTCTACTATCATTAGAAACAGAAATGCATTAACAAATAAATTAACATCTCTTTCACTGTTTACATAGTTTATGACCAAAAATGTAATGATGACATAGCTCAAAAGTACAAACATGCCCTGATACATATCCACGAAACCCCACATAGCTGTCTGAGTGTCTATTGCAAAGATAGTTGATATTATTACAAATACTCCATAAATGCCCATGGGTACATAGTATTGTTTTAAATTTTTAAACGGTAGTTTTTTCTGCTTGTACAATATTGCATAAAAAATAAGAGCCGTTGCAGTCAGGACTATTATCCAGCGTGATTTCCAATAACTGAAGAAATCCATATACTGCTCCTGGCCTGTCCAATATAAAGCCTGAGCCGTATTCGACAGGTCTATATATTTTGCATGCACTATCAGCGGCACAAAGCCTGCTATCAGCAGCAGCGGCAAAAAATAAAATATTGAAAGCCTTTTGTTTTCGTAATCTATAGTAACAGGTTTTTTTATTTTGTTTTCTTTTGATTCTTTTTTAGTTTTCATGTTGCCCCTCACAGAATTTGTCTACATTTGTCACTTATTATATAGTATTTTAACACCTTGCAGCTTGAGTTGCAACGATTTTTTGCAATTATATAATATATAGCTGGAAATGAAGGACAATTTTTTGAAATTAGTTCTTCTATAAGTTCGGCAAGCTTAATACCATTTATACTCGTAATTCAAGATTTAAACAGTCCTATTTTAATGACATTTAATTCTCTATAAATTCTTTCAGAAGAGTTCTGTTTTCTGGAAGGTCCGGCACCAGAACGGACATACCATGTATTGTGGCTTCAGTGAATTTGCCATCGGCAGGTATTCGGCATGTTTCTATACATGATACGTCCATTAAAATTATTTCGGCTGCAAGTTCTAAAATTTGCGAGTTAGCCAAATTGGTGTTTATCAAGGGCAAAATTTCATATCCTAATTTTATTAATTCCATCATATTCAAATCTTTAACTTTATAAAATGCTGACTTGAGGACTCTTCTCTGACGCTCCGTACGCTCATAATCATCATTGCCTACATATCTTATACGGGCATACTGCAAGGCTGCATTCCCTGTAAGATTATTTTTGCCTTCGATGAGATTCAAACCGCAGGCATTATTTAAACAATATACCTCATCTTTGTTAAGTTCAACATCTACCCCGCCTATTCTGTCTATTATTTTTTCAAATCCCGCAAAGTCCGCTTCTATGCAGCCGTCTATTTGGATTAAAAAATTTTCCTCCACGGTTTTGGCGAGAAGTTCCATACCTCCAAATGCATAGGCGGAATTTATTTTATTATAATCATAATCAGGTATCTTTACGTACATGTCTCTCATCAGGGATGTAAGCTTTATTGAACCTGATTCTTTATTTACTGTTGCTATAATTATGGAATCTGATCTTGAATATTCTACGCTGGGATCCCCATCCCTGCCTACCAGCAATATGTTGATTATATTCTTATCAGGCAATAATGTTTCATTCTCATAATTTACACTGCCGCCTGTACTGCTGCCGTAACCGGAGTCTGTGCCTTCGGCGCCTTTGTACAAACCATTTTTATCTAAATGCGAATTGAAATACATAAATATTATTAATAGTATTATTACAACTAAAACAGCAGCTGCCAATATTTTTGAATTCTTTAATTTTTGCATTATGAATATTCCATTCCTTAATTATATTGTTATATACATTGTTACCAGAGGAGGTAATTTTTATGAATAGAAAAAAGCGCCGGATAATTTGTCCAACGCTTACTTTAAATAAAAACAATATTATATTTTAAACACAATTAATTATTTTTTTGAATTGTCAGCAGCTTCTGCTCCGGCAATATGGCCTGAAGTATATGCAAAGCCTAAAGTACCACCTTCAAAATAAACGTAAGAGTCTCCGTACATTCCACCTGCGTCTAAACCTGTAACCCACAGGTTGTCAATGGGTGAACCGTCATCTCTGCATGCCTGGGCAGTTTCGTCTATAAGGACTCCTCCCAATGTACCTATAAAATTAACATACTCATACTTAGCCGCATAAAACGGGCCTTTATTTACAGCTCGCATATATTTGGGATCTTTATAAAAATCCTCATCCTTTCCCAAAGCACAAAGCTCGTTGTATCTGTCAACATTTGCTTTCAGTTTAGGCATCTCTAATTTTTCAGCTAATTCTTCAATTGAATCGGCTTTTATAATATATCCTTTGTCTACAAGCTCATTAAGACGGTCAGTTAAGTCTACAGGCGTGATTGATTCCTGATATCTTTCATCACTGTTTGTTTCCCAGCCAACCTCCACATAGGTTCTAGGCTTACCAATAAATGCGCTGTCTAAATTCATCAGGCCTGCCAGTCCTTTTTCTTTGACTATGTCAAGAAGCTGTGAATCAAAGATTGAATACAAATCTTCATTAGGCAGGTTGCGCATGGCGTTCACACCACTTGTAGCCTCGTTAAAAACTATTTCGTTATTAAAACGGACACCTTGATTGTTTACAAACAAAATCGGTGAAAGCAACGGCATCATAATAGGATCGCCATATCCAGCATCTGTTATGGGCATTACACCGTAATTTTGTGGAATTACATCTGTTTTGCCTGCTCCTGCGCTCCATGCCATCTTAAGACCATCCCCTTCGGCTCCGCCGACAACATCATACGTTCCTAAATTATTGCTGGGAAAATATTCTTTTACCATTTCAGGATTATTGGCAAATCCTCCTGTTGCAATAATTACGGATTTGGCATTTACGGTTAATACTCCTCCGTCAGGTTTATTGGCTTTCACTCCGGATACTGTACCGTCATTCGTAATTATTTCAAAAGCCGGTGTTTCATATCTCAGGTCTCCGCCGCTTTCTTTAAATAATTTATGCAGTCCTGTTATTGCCGGGATCCCGCCTTCAACATAAGCATTTGCCGTTGCAGGATTCTCTTCTATCATTTTTTCAGATCCTGACTGCATACCTGCCGGAAGGTTCGTCAGTTTAACACCGTTGTCAATAAGCCAATCAACTGTTTCACTGGAATGGTTGATAATATTTTTTACCAATGCTCCGTTGGCACGGTAATTACTTGTTGTCATATATTGATCAAAAAGCCACTCAGGGTCTACTTTCTCCCCGTTTTCTTTCTGAAGGCGGCTATTTACAGAAAACATTGAACCTGCAGCCGTACCTGCACCTGCAGGGAATGCGGTTTTTTCCAGCAGAACCACCTTGGCACCATCCTGCAGTGCCGTCAATGCTGCACTCGTACCGGACGCACCTGCTCCCACCACTACTACGTCTGTATCAATGGTCTCGTTTTCAGCTTCAGCTTTATTTTCACTTGCATTTTCTTTTCCCTTTAGAATCTCAGGGTCCGCACCTGCCTGTTTTATACAGTCTTCAACTGCAGATAAAATGGCCTTCGAAGTCATTGTAGCACCGGAAACCGTATCTACAGCAAGAGACTGGCTGCTTATGATTGCATCCGGAATTTCCGAAATTGGCTTATCACTTATTCCTTCAGTTTCATCGTGGTCTTTTACATTTATTTCTTTAATTTCAGAATCTGTAAAAGTAACTTCCACGGTTACATCTCCATTATGGCCTTGTGCCACGGAAGAATATGTGCCCGCCTTATAGCTTATTGCAGGCTGTTTATTTTGGTCAGGATTTCCTGCTGTACAGGATGTCACTGTTACCAATAAACAGACTGTCAACAGCATGCTTATAAATTTTTTCATGTTTACCTCCAAATTAAAATAAAAATATTGCCAATCAGCAGTATTATTACTGCCAACAGACAATATAAGGGTATGTCCAAGGCACAAGTCAAGTATATTTGCATTTAGCATATGGGAATCATAATAATGTAATTCTCCAGGTCTCCTCCGTCTTTATTGCGTTCCGTTGTTTGGGAAACAAAATGGCAAAGTACATCTCCAGCCACAGAATACCCCAGCTTTGCTACAATATCCAGAGGTTCTTTTATAATCTTCGGAGAACTGAATTCCACTGGTTTCTGTGAATATGCATATATCAAGCACTTGCCAAGATTAATCTTTTGTATTAATTCATCCGTAACCATGTTGTTCATTTTTGCTGTTTCCTCTGTAACCGAAAACCCCCAAAAACAATCATCTTCATTTTCGGAATATATTTTTTGTTCTGGTATAAGAAGGGAAATATGTATGTCAATAAATTCGTTTATCCAGCTTTTAAGATATTTACTTACATTTGCCTCTCCTAAAAAGTTTGCAGCAGTAGTATGCTTCAAAAAATAATAATCCTGACAATCTTCAATTATCCATTTATTGGGTTTTTCATAAACAGCATGGCACAACCTGCTGTAATTTCCTAAAGCTTCCTGCACAAGTTTCGTTTTTTTTATTTTTTTTTCTGTATCTTCAATCTTTTGATCAACAATATCAACTATTTTACCCGGATTGCTATTTTCCATCATATTTAATATTTCCTTGACAGAAAAGCCCAATTGTCTTAAATATCTTATCTGCATAATGGTACCGCATTCTGGAACATCGTAATACCTGTATCCTGAATATTTCTTATATGGAGTAAGTATTCCCTGCCTTTCATAAAATTTTAAGGTGTCCTGGGTTATACCTGTTTCATCTACTAATCTGCCAATACGATAGGATTTCATATAAACCTCCGAATAATTTTAAATCGCTTAATTGTTTTGTTAATTAACAAACTATGTTTAATCTTATTATATGCTATATTTAAATTTTGTCAATTAGCATAATATAGCAGGACACAGGTGTTCCTTAATAATTTAGCAACAATAAAAACCCGGATAAATATCCGGGTTTTTATAATTACACCTTATTTATTTATTTCTTACTACAATAAATTTATATGTAGTATCTTCAAATTTTTCTCTTCTTGTGCTTTCTCTGGATATTGTAAGAGAAACAGCATATCCTTTTTCTGATACTTTCAAATCATTTAATTCAAAAGTATAGGTATAATTACCTTCTTCATCCTTTGATTCTTTTATATCTTCATCTTTAATTTTTGTTACTTCATCTGAATCCGGAGCAGTAACTTTCACAGTTATATCCGATTCATCATCAGTAATAGCTTTTACTGTAATTGATGTTCCGGTTGTAGTAAACAATGCAGATTCAGTTGTAACATCAGACGGTGCTAAAATGCCTGTACCTGTTGTGGAATCAGATAATATAAGTCCGGTAATTGCAGCGCTTGTTGTAGTTTTGCTGTCATCTCGTCCGCCGTTACCGTGTCCACTGTTACCTTTTCCACCTTTACTGTCATCGTCTTTGTCTTCATCTTTTCCACCTGGTTCTTCAGGTTTTGTATCTTTTACGTGAGCTCTGTCGATTATAGTTAAAGCTTCAGCTCTTGAAATTTCTCTCAAAGGTCTGAAAGTGCCGTCCTCATAACCGATAATAAGTTTTTCAGATGATGCTGCTCCTACTCCTCCTTTAGCCCATGACGCCACTTCATTTGCGTCTATAAACGAACTTACACCTGCTTCATTATCGCTTAAACCTTTGATTCTTGCAATAATTAAAGCAGCCTCTTGTCTGCTGATTTTGTTATCCGGTCTTGCCGTGCTATCTTCATAACCTAACAAATAACCGGCCTTTACTGCTTTTTGTACCTCTTGGTAATACCAATCATCTGCATCAACGTCACTGAAATTTATATCAGTTATTTCAGTATATCCAAATGCACTGTTTACCATTGTCATGAATTCGGCTCGTGTAATTTGAGCGTCAGGTTTGAATGAACCATCTTCATATCCTTTCAGCTTGCCGTTGTCAAGCCATTCTTGTATGGTTTTTTCAGCCCAATGCCCTGAATAATCCGCACCAAATGCAACAGTCGGTATCAAAAGCGTCATCAACATAGTTAGTACCAAAACTAATGATACTTTCTTTTTAACCATTTTATATCCTCCTTTTCGTTATTCTGATATAATCAATTATTGGTCAATAATTGATTATATCAGAATAAAAAAAGCAACATAACATTTACCGCAAAATTAATAATTTTTGTGTTCTTCATTCTTCACCCGCCTTTTACAATATATATAATAGTACAATTTTAACATGCATTTGTCAACCCAAATTAGGTTACAAAAGGATTACAAAATACATTTGACACCACCCTGCAAAATTGGAAGGGGCTGCCTTATACAAAAAGAAAGTCAGCTTAAAATTCTATTTGAACTTTATAAAGAGTTGTGTTATATTGTTATAGTGTTTGTTTTGCAAACATATGTTTTTTAACGATAGACAAAATTCGATAGACAAAATTATGGAGGTTTATATGGAGACAGTAAAGTTGGGCATTTTAGGAATGGGTACGGTTGCGTCAGGTCTTGTAAAAATAATTGAACTAAATAATTCAAAAATATCCGATAGTATCGGTAAAAAATTATGTGTAGAAAAGGTTCTCGTCAGGAATCCGAACAAGAAAAGAAATTCAGGCCTTCCCCAAAATATATATACAACTGATGCATATGAAATAATAAATGATCCGGACATTCAAATCATAGTAGAACTGATCGGCGGCATAGATCCTGCTCGGGAACACATAAAAGCAGCTCTCAAAAACAAAAAACATATTGTTACCGCCAATAAGGCTCTTATAGCAGCCTGCGGAGGGGAGCTTGAAGAATTGGCGGCGATAAATGGCGCAAAGCTTATGTATGAAGCAAGTGTAGCCGGAGGAATACCCATAATCAACACTATTTCCGAAAATCTTGCAGCCAATGAATTTGATCAGATAACGGGAATTGTAAATGGAACTACAAATTATATCCTTACTCAGATGACTGAAAACGGATTGGAATATGAACAGGCGCTAAAGGAAGCACAAAGGCTGGGTTTCGCCGAATCAGATCCTTCTTCGGATGTTGAAGGCGACGACGCTGTATACAAAATAGCAATATTGGCTTCTATAGCATTTGGACAAGAAATAAAAATCAAAGATATTCCAAAAGAAGGTATTACGAAAATATCCAGGGAAGACATAAATTATGCCCGAGAATTAGACTATAGAATTAAGCTTCTTGCTTCTGCTGTTAAAAAAGGGAACGAAATTGAAATTGGGGTTCATCCGACCTTTATTCCGGCAAAACACCCTCTTTCAACTGTTAAAAATGAGTTCAACGCCGTATTCCTAAAAGGCAACGCCGTAGGTGAACTTATGTTTTACGGCAAAGGCGCAGGATCACTTCCAACGGGAAGTGCCATACTTGGAGACATAATTTCAATCCTGAAAGGCGGCAAAACAGGATGTCATAAATTTAAAAAAATTGAAAAGTATAAAATTACATACAATGCATTTAAACCTTACTATATAAGATTCGAAGTAATCGACAAACCCGGTGTGCTTGGAAAAATTGCCGATGCCTTCGGCGCAAATGGCATAAGCTTAGCTTCTGTTATGCAGAGACAAAAAAACGGCGACAATATTGCCCCGCTGGTATTTATAACTCATGCAGCATACAGGAAAAATATTGACGCTGCTTTAAAGGAAATCAACAAATTTGAATGTGTGGCTAAAATTGCCGACATAATAATGGTTGAAAATTTTGAATAACATTATCTTTTATTACATAAGGATCAATGTAAAACTGTAACGTAACTTGATCCTTATTTACTGTTTTTATTGTTTTTATTGTTTTTAAAATTAATTATTGAACAGCAGAAAATCTCCGCCATTATTTCATTTCCTTTTTCATTAAAATGAAGGCCGTCAATATACAAATCGACTGCTTCATCCCCTGCTTTCTTTTCAAATTCAGAATAAAAATCAATGTATTTAAAATTAAAGGCTTTGCAGAATTCCTTAATCCACTTTCGGTATTCGTCAAGGGCTTGTACAACTTTGCCGAAGTCTGAAAATTCAGCCCAGTCCTGCCTTACATTTTCTGGATTGATTTTTGTAGGGATACCTATTATTGGATCTATGAACCTGGAAACAGACTGGTGAGCCATTGACATAATGTTTGACTTTATAATTCCAAGACCTGCACCTACAATTAAGTCATTAGCGCCTCCCATAATAAGTACCGCTTCCGGACTTCTTGCACAAACCACATTATAAAATCTGCTCAGCATGCCGCTTGTTGTGTCTCCGTTAATACCTTCGTTTACCACTTCTATACCTAATTTGTCCTGAGCCAATCTTGTCCAGGATTTTGACCTTTTGACTCCAAAACCATAGGTTAAGCTGTCTCCCAAACAAACTATTTTCATTTTATTATCATCTTCCTTTCCTTTAGGGAATCTATGGATTTTTCAAGAGCTTCTTTTGTTTTTACCTCAACTAAGACACGAATGCCTTTTCTTTCTGCAAATCTCAGCAATTCGCTTATATTTAACTTCCCTTCAAAAAGAACCTGATGATCCTTTTCCCCATCAACATCGTGAAGGTGCATGTGTGCAATTTTATCCTCATGAAACATTAAATATCTTTTGTCGGAAAATTTGGCTGCCGCATCGTGTCCTGCATCCCAGGTCAGTTTTATATTCGGATATGCAATTGCCTTGTCCAAAGCTCTCTGAATATATGGTTTCCCGAAATTTCCGCTGTTTTCAATGGCCAATACCACAGAACTTCCTTTCACCTTTTCTGAAAGTATTCTAATTGATTTTTCAAAATTGCATTGAAATCTTTCAGAATACTGATCATAGATATAAACTTTCCTATCAGGCAGAGTCATTTTTGCCCCTTGGATTATGTGCATGTTTAGAAGTTTTACGCCTGCCTCACACGCCCAGTCTGCCGTATCGGAAAAAAGCGTCTCGTATCCTTTCCTGACGCTTTCGTGAAAAACCCCCAAGTCGGCATCGTCAGGCATATGCATAGTAAATTCTATATTTGTTTCATTATTTATTCGTACTAACTCACTGGGGTTTATATTCTCTATAAAATTATACGGCAAGTTCATATTTAACTCAATGAAATCTAATTTTAGCTTAAGACACAAATTTACAAGTTCGTCCAACGTATTGTATTCTACCAATGCCGGCATGCCTATTTTCATGATAACCTCCTATGTCCCGGCGGCTGACTCAGTTATGCCTTTTACAGCATATCGCTTCCCCCGGGTACAAAACCGCTTTTTCTAAACTTTTTCAATCGTTCTACCAGCATATCTCTATCCCGGTTTAAAGTTCCGGCTTGATTTACATAATTAGAAACGTGATTTGCTCTGAATATGCAATCTTTAAGATCCATATTTTCAAGCATCATTATATTTTCATCAATAACTTGAAGAGGTGTCAGCAGGTGGAATTTTCCCTGTCGAATATCCATTGAAAGCTCTGATTTTTCTTCAACCACCAATCTTAAAAGCGAAAAATAAGTTGGATTAATAGCCGAAATCACTTTAGCAGATTCAACTGCATGCTCTTCCATATATTCGGTTCCTCCAAGCCCCGAAATAATCATGCATGACAATTTAAATCCGGCTTTTAAGGCTTTTCTGCCTGCTTCAATCATCTGCTGCTGATTTGCCCCTTTTTGCATCATTGACAAAACATTATCCGAACCGCTTTCCACTCCTACATACAACAGTTCCAGTCCCGTTTCTCTGATTAGCTTCAATTCCTCATCGGTTTTTCTTATTAAATCAAGGGGCCCTGAATAAGAACTTATTCTTTTAGCCGAAGGAAACTGACTTTTTATATATTCTAACAGCTCAATCAGTTTTTCTGTTTTCAGGCACATAACATTTCCGTCCGCAAGAAAAATCCTTTCAGGATCTCGATAATATGATTTAAGCCATTCTATATGCGCTTTTATTTCCTCTTCTGACCTTAATCTGAACTGCTTGCCCTTATACATATAGCAAAATCTGCATTTATTGTGTGAGCAGCCCTCAGTTACCTGTATTATAAGGCTCCTCGCCTCACTTGGAGGCCTGAACAAAGGCTCTGAATACATTATATATTCCTCCCTTTCTTATTTCATTCTTACTTTACGTTACTTATCATCACTCATCATACCTATCTTAACTTATCCCTACTTATCTTCATTTTTTCATACCTGATGTTTGCTCCCAGGTTCTGAAGTTTTTCAACTATATTTGCATAACCTCTTTGTATATGATAAACTTCCGTAATTTCTGTTTCTCCTTCAGCAAGCATTCCGGCAATTATCAATGCAGCTCCTGCTCTCAGGTCGGTTGCCTTAACCTTCGTCCCGCTTAGTTTGTCAACGCCTTTTAAAATTGCGGTGCTGCCTTCTATTTTCACATCTACTCCCATTCTGGAAAGTTCGGTTGCATGCATGAACCTGTTTTCAAAAATAGTTTCGTGAATAATACTTGTACCGTCAGATAATGACAGCATAGCCATGAACTGAGCCTGCATATCTGTAGGGAAACCAGGATAGGGCAATGTTTTAATGTCAACTGCCTTTAATTTCCCATTGGAGTTTACTCTTATTTTATCATTATATTCCTCAACCATTGCTCCTGATTCCTGAAGCTTTGCAATTACAGGCTGAAGATGACTGGACACGATGTTTTCTATTACAACGTCTCCGCCTGTTGCCGCTGCAGCAACCATATATGTTCCCGCCTCTATTCTGTCGGGTATTATCGTGTGTTCTGTTTTATGTAGTTTTTTTACTCCTTTGATGCGGATTGTTTTTGTACCTGCACCAACTATGTTTCCACCCATGCTGTTTATAAAGTTGGCTAAATCAACTATTTCGGGTTCTTCCGCCGCATTTTCCAAAACTGTTTCCCCCTTTGCCAATGTTGCGGCCATTATTATATTTTCTGTTGCTCCCACACTGGGAAAATCCAGGTATATATCTGCACCCACCAGATTTTTCGTTCTTGCATTTACAAAGCCGTTTTCAGATTTAATTTCCGAACCTAAATATCTAAATCCCTTTAAGTGCAAATCGATTGGTCTTGTGCCAATTGCACAGCCTCCGGGTAAACAAACCCTTGCATTTCTGCATCTTGTAAGCAAAGGACCCATCACAAGAAATGATGCCCTCATCTTGCTTATTAATTCATATGGTGCCTCACATGTAACTATATTTTCAGCCATTACCCTGAGGGTATTTTCTCCTAATTTTTCCACTTTTGCGCCAAGCACTTCAAGCAGCCGGCACATAACGTGCACATCTTCTAAATTCGGTATATCGTGGATAATGCATTCATCTTCCGACAGCAGTGTTGCCGCTAAAATCGGCAAGATTGAATTTTTTGAACCATCAACCCTTACATTTCCTTTAAGGCCCAAGCTTTTTTTTACTATTATTTTTTCCATGTTTCTCCTCAAAACCGGTTTATGTATTTATTATAAATAAATTATTTTCTAAAATTATTAGAATAATCAAACTAACCTGTTTATAATATCATCTTTTTTGTAATTTTTCAAATAAAAATTTTGCATATTTCTAAATAAGGCGAGCTCAATATTTTTGCCTCTTTTAAATAAAAAACATAAAAAAAGAAAAAAACGTATGAATAAATAAAGGGGGACGTTAATTAAAAGTTGCACGTTTTTTTCTTTTTTATAATACTATTATTTACTTTAATTATATTTTTATTCACGAAACATTAAAAAATTCAAAAATTTACATTCACCAACTGATAGTAACTGCCTTATTTAAATTTTGGAAGCCTTACTTCCGCCTTAAACAGGTCTCCGTCAATTCCCAGGTCCAATATTCCGTTTTGTATTTCCATAAGGCTTTTGGCGATTGCCAGACCTAAGCCGTTTCCTTCTGAACTTCGTGATTCATCCCCCCGTTTGAACCTTTCCATAAGTTCGTCCACCGGAATGTTAAGTTCATATGCGGAAATATTCTTAAAACTAACAAACACCTCTTTTTCCGTTTCAGAAATGTCTATATAGACTCTTGACTCTTCCAGAGCATATTTAAAAATGTTGGACAACAAATTTTCCATAACACGGCTTAAAAGTCTTCCGTCTGCTATTGCAAACATTCGTTCTCTTTCCGCCGTCACTTTAAATATTAATTTGGACTCCTGAATTTTTTCGTCTAATTCTCCTAAAATCTGAGAAATCAACGCATTTACATTTACTCTTTGTAAATTTGGTTCGATACTGCCGCTTGTAGCCTTGGCCGCCTCAAACAAATCCTCCGTCAATGTTTTCAGCCTGTTTGATTTTCTGTCAAGTACGTCCAGGTACTTGGGGGCGTCCGGAGAATCAAGTCCTTCTCTTTTCAGCAGGTATACATATGAAATGATTGAAGTCAAAGGTGTTTTTATATCATGGGACACATTTGTTATTAATTCGGACTTAAGTCTCTCGCTTTTCACCTCTTTTTGCACGGCTGTTTTCATTCCACTTGTTATAGTGTTTATATCTTCTGCCAGCTGTTTGAATTCACCGGCCCCGTCCACCTGTATTTTATAGTCATAATTACCTTCTTTGGCTATTTTAAGGCCTTTTAATATTATTTGAAATTTTCCGACCTTAGTATACACATAGTATGCGGCAAGCAATACAATCAGAATTACCAAAAACGGAATTCTTGCACTGAAAAAAGAAATTCCCACTAATGCTGCAATACCGCAGATGGATTTGGCCATCAGCGGTCCGCCGACTGCAATTTCCTTTAACCCTCGGGCTATGTGGGACAGAATTATATAAATCATCGAGTGATTTATCAAAGTACCGTTTTTTATATGCCTTACAACTGAATAGAACAGCACTAAAAAAGCCGCTGCTAACAGTGCAACTGACGAAAGCATTGCCAATTTCATTAAATTTTCGTTTGTGTATCTTATATTAAGTACATTATAAAACTGGGTAATACCTAATGCTACTATTCCCGTAATCAGAAGCAGGCTCAAATCGGGATACAGCTTATCAAATGCGGTCATGTGCAATTCTTCATCATTTATTGTTTTCCCTGCAGCAGCAATAAGATAAACAAAACATACCAAAACAAGAACCACGCAAACAATTATTATTATTCCGTTATTAATAAGCGTACTCCTGTCCATATTCCACGCTTCGGATCTTGACAGAATGCCTTCTTCGGTAATTGCTGCATAAATTACCATTTCATTTCTTCCGCCTTCTATATCTTCAAATGTGTCAAGCAATGAAGCGGAAAAACTGTTGTAACCGTTCTCGGGAACCAGTGCCAGTCCCTGGTTATCTATCAGAACGTAAACATTTTGATCTAAATAATAATCTCTTTGGGAATTACCTGTATTTGTGCATTTATTTATCCCGTCGGATGCATAATAGACAATTCCCCCGGGACCGTTTAAATCGCTGATAATCTGCTTGTAGTTGTTCAGATCAGCCTTCATAATCATTTTTTTTATTTCTTTTATTTCTTCGCTTTTTTCTTCCCAAAAAAGCTTCCTTGCTTCGTAGTTGTCTTCCAGCCCTTTTTCAGCAATAAAATTATTATACAGATTTGTAAGCTGCCAGCTGTCCTTGATATCCAAATTTTTTACTGTTTGGCCGCTAAGTATATAGCTTTCGCTTTTATAGGCCCTAAGCACATGTTCCAGCCGATTGGCGGCATAACGAAGCTCGTTGCTCAGAGTATTGCTTTCCATATAATCTTTAACTGTAATGCTTTCGTAATTCTTTACATTTAAATAAATATTAAGCGCTGATGATACTCCTATTAACAGGCATATTATTATTAATACGAAAGCAGAAATTTTAGTGACAATTTTCCTGCTATATATCTTCCACTTTGTAGCCAACACCCCACACCACCTTTAGGTATCTTGGATTTTTAGGGTCTATCTCTATTTTTTCCCTTATTCTCCTTATATGCACAGCTACCGTGTTTTCAGGATTAAAGGAAGGCTCATTCCACACTGCCTCATATATATCATCTATTGAAAAAACTCTTCCCTTGTTTTTAGTAAGGAACAATAGTATTTTGTATTCCACCGGAGTTAACTTTACCAGCTCGCCGTCAACCGTGACTTCTTTTCTTTCGTCATCTATTATTAAACCGCCTGTTTCGTAAAAGTTGTTTGATTCTCCGCCTTCGGCTCCACCTAATGATGTATACCTTCTCAGCTGTGATTTCACCCTGGCAATAAGCTCCAATGGATTAAAAGGCTTTGTAATATAATCGTCAGCTCCCATATTGAGCCCCAGGACTATATCTGTTTCTTCTGATTTGGCAGACAGCATAATAACAGGTATATTTTTAATTTCCCTGATTTTCGTAGTAGCTTTAATGCCGTCCATCTCAGGCATCATTATGTCCATGATTATTAAATGCACCTCGCTGTTTTTCACGGTTTCAATTGCCTGCAATCCCGAATAACATTTAAGTATATTATATCCTTCATTTTTTAAATATACTTCAATTGCATCAACAATTTCTTTGTCGTCGTCGCATACTAATATGTTCATAAAGCCTCCTTGGTATTAACATTTTATTTAAATTTTTGCAGGCCTCTTTTAATAGATTCTGTTATGTCATGCTCCAAATCAAGCCTGTAATTTCTCGAGATAACTTTTCCCGGCTTTTCTGTATCAAAATCCTGTCCGTTCCATAATACCGCAAGTTTTATCCTGTCATAGTTCGGCATTTTTGTGAACATATCGTCAAACCACATACTTTTGTTTCCTCCTGCGGAAGCACAGCTGAATTCCGTAATCATCATAGGATGTTTGAAATGCCTTGCATAATCATAATAAAAAGGATCATAAGCTTCGGAAAAGCTTCTCCAAACTTCACCGTCGTAATAGTCCCCTGTATTGTAGGCAGTAAGGCCTACAACATCCACATATTCATTACCCGGGTAATAGTTCAGGTAATGATTATAAGCAAAGTTAGGGAACGATTTTTCGTTTGGATTCCACACAAAGATTACATTATCTACTCCATGCTCCTTGAATCTGTCATATATATACCTCCAGCATCGAATAAATAAATCCGTATCTTTGCCTACATTGTGAGCACAATAGGAAACCCATTCCCCGTTCATTTCATTATTCAATCTAAACAAAACCGGATAATCGTATTGTTTGAAGTTTTGTGCCAGATTGTCCAAGTATTCGTCATATTTTCCTTCAATGATTTCTAATGTAATATCCTTTTCTTTCCCATCTTCTGCATCTGTAGTATACAGACCGTATTCCACAACTTTGCCGTCCTCTTTAGCCTTGTTCATCTGATCTGTTTTGTAAGGCGACTGGAATGAATTATATATGAGGGTTACCGGAAATTCATAATCAAACATATTTTCAAGTTTGTTGAGTTCATATGAGTAAAAGGGATAGGACGGCTCGAAAATTCCAAAACTTGCTTTTTCACTGTCTTCTAAATATTTGTTGTAAAAAGCCTGTGTCTTTTCGTCGAATTCTTTGTTTACAGGCTCAAAGACAGCGTCCTGTTTCATTGTACCGTACTTGTCTATGAATTTGAAATTCGGCATTACATAATCAATATTTATCGGCTGTGCCGATTTTATAAATACTGTTATTGATTCTTTATATGATCTGGCAAAAGCAACTGTTGCATAATAGTTGCAGTCCGGAATTCCGTTTTCAATTTTTTTTCTTTCATAAATAACTACGTGTCCGTTTAATCCGCTATAATCTTTATCATACTCTCTTGTTATTTTAAATGCAGGATTATTTAATATTCCCCTGTTTGCATATCCTAAATATGTGTCAATATTGTTTAAGTCATCATCAAAATTATCATATAATATATCAACAACTAAATTTTCCGACTCAAACCTGCTTTTTACACTGACAATATCCTCGTTAAGTTTTAAGCTGTCCGGAAGCACTGCTTCATAACCGTAAGGGTTGTTTACATATTTGTTGTAGCCTTGAGAGAATACCTCTAATGTTGTGCTTTGTACAGGTTCCTGTGCCAATGCCGTATTTGTTAAAAAAGCAAACACACAAGCGGCGGAAATTGCTAATATTTTTTTGAAGTTCATTATATTCTCCTGTAATTATTCAGTTTTTGTTAGATTTTTTAATTCTGTATTTTCCTTACTGTAAAGGGCAAATTTCTTAAATCCGTATTCACTCAACTGATTGAGCTGTTTTCCTAATTTTTTCGCTTTTTCGAATGTGGAAACAATGTACCCCTGCTCTCTTATTTCATCTGCCTTATTTAAAACATCAATGTATTTATCATTTTTCTCATAAATCAATACAACCTTTTCTTTGCCCGGGACTTGGAAATTTTCCTCCATAAGTTGATTTACCAGCCTTTCAAATCCTATTGAAAAACCTACTGCGGGAATTTTTTCTCCTATGTAATTTCCTACCATTTCATCATATCTTCCGCCGCCGGCTATAGAATAGCCCAAACCCTTGTAGGCAATTTCAAAAATAGAGCCGGTGTAATATCCCATTCCTCTTATGAGCGTAAAATCGTATACTATATCGTATCTTTTATCTGCATATTCTCCCGCGTTTTTCAGAACTTCAGACACATCTTCAACAACATCTCCGGGAACACCGTATTCTACCAGGCATTCAATAGCATTTTCATTGATGTCTGCAATTGCTTTCATTAATTTTGAAACAGAACCGGCTGAATACTCCTTGCTGTGAAGCTCTTTTTCAACGCCTTCAGTTCCTATCTTGTCTAATTTATCCACTGAAATGCATACTCCGTCAAACTCTTCTTCCGAAAATCCGCAGTTTAAAATTACAGCTTTTAAAACTCTCCTGTCATTGAACCTTATTGTAAAATTCTCAATACCCAGAGCATTCAAAGCTTTTGCAGTGGTTGCAATCAATTCCAATTCTGCAGCTTTTGTGCTGTCTCCTATTATGTCTATATCGCATTGCTTAAAGCTCCTGTACCTGCCTTTTTGGGCTCTTTCCGCCCTGAACACATTGCCTACCTGCAGAGCTTTAAATATGGATGGCAAGGCAGCCCTGTTATTACAGTAAAAACGGCTTAAAGGCACTGTAAGATCGTATCTTAATCCTAAATCGGCCAGGTCGTCTTCAGTCAAATTTTCTTTTGAAAGGTCAAGTTTTTCTCCCCTTTTCAATATTTTAAATATTAAGCTTAAATTTTCTCCGCCCTTACTCCCGGATAAATTCTCTATGTTCTCCACAGCAGGTGTCTCTATAGGTTCAAATCCGCTCTGCTTGTAAGTTTTCACTATAACGCCTTCAACGTAATCCCTTATTTCTTTTTCTCGGGGTGTTATGTCCCGCATACCCTTTGCAGTGTTCGTATTAACTTTCATTTTTTCCTCCTTTGTTTTTTAATATCCTTTATATCAATTATTTTCTACTTATGTTACCAAATAAATTGTTAATTATCAATATTTATTTAAGTTTATCCCTAATAACTGCCTGTTATTCTGAAACTGGGAAAGGCGTCTGCTTCTTTAGGGAGGGCCCAGACCCTCCCACTTTGGTCATTATATCATATTAATGATGACTTTAATAACAAGATTTATAAAAATATTTCGTTTTTTCAAAGTCAACTGCTTTGAAGGCTCAAAAAAAGGTGAATGTGCAAACTTATTATATTAAAATTTCTTCTGCAGTTGTTACTATTCCAGCTGATTTAACCTCAACTACGTCACCACTGCTTGTATTGAATATATTGTCAGCTATGATCGTATCCATGACAGTTCTCACTTCAGCTTCTGTCAACTCGTCTTTTGGTTCATCAACATTCATGGTAAATGTTTTTCCGCCGGCTGTCTTAAATATCATCAACAATTTCTTAGTCATCAGATCACCTCCTTTTAAATTAAAATATTTGGAATAATTTCCGCATGCCGGGCGGCCTCCCCCCGAATGCGGGTTCTTTTAAACAATTATTTTTTTACTCTTCGTTTATCAATTCATACTCTTCATATTTCATTAAGTTCATAAGTGAATATGACTGCAAATCTGATATGGCGACTCCCAGGTTATACAAATTCTCATCTTCTGCTGTTGATTTGATGTTAGAAAATGTCTTGTTTTTAATGATCTCATTGTTTTTTTCATCAAGACCGGCATTGAAAACAAGTTTTAACTTAGAGTCTGCATGATTTTTTATAACTGCCAAGCTTCTCACCTCCTTTATGTTTCTATATACTATATAGTCTCTGCAGGCCAAATGTATTGATTTATTTTTGATTTCATGATAGCATAGGGTTAAATGATACAATTCAAGAGGCAATTATGAACAAATCCCTTCTGAAAGAAGCAAAATTGCTGATAAAAGATTTAGGAAATTATGATTATACAGAAAAAGTAAAATATGTTATCTACCTGGTAACTAAAATACTTTACAGCTGCAAAATAAATGGATTCGATATTTTGGGCGAAAAATGCAAATTCAGCGGATTATCCTTGTTTTTTTCAAATAATTCAGATAATAATAATGAATATTTATTTCATGAATACAGATACCTTAACCTTGGGATTTCAGAAGCCGAAGAAAGAATATATAATTTAATCGCATCTGAAAGGCATAATTTGGATTTGGTTAATTTCCGTCCTGCAGAACTATATGAAGCCTTGCTGTCTTCCAGAGAAAAGAAAAATCTCGGACAAGTATACACACCTGACTATATAATACACAAAATGCTTTATCAGTTATTTGAGATCAAAAAAATTGACAGAAATACAAAAATTCTTGATCCGTCCTGCGGAGGAGGTTACTTTCTCATTGAATTCTTTAAAAAAATAAAGTATTCTTTAAAGGATGAGGTAGATGACAAATATATTATAGAAAACATGCTTTACGGAATAGATATTGATGATTTTTCAATATTTCTCACCAAGGCAGGGATACTTTTTGCAAGCTGTTGTTCCAACGTTAATTTTAACCTATTTGCACTTGACTACCTGACAGATTCATTTAAACTGAATAAATTCGACATAGTTGTAGGAAATCCTCCTTATGTAGGACACAAAAACACATCTGCAAAATACAAAAAAAAATTATACAAACATTACTCCGAAGTATTTTATAATAAGGCTGACATTTCCTACTGTTTTTTTAGGAAAAGCAAGTCTGTAATTAAATCTGACGGAATAATATCCTTTATTACATCAAGGTATTTTATGGAAGCATTGTATGGCGATAGAATAAGAGCATATTTAAAAAATAATTTTAATATAATATCAATTACAGATTTTAACGGAAATAATGTATTCAAGGGAACAACGGTCAGCCCGGCTTTAATTGCACTGTCAAATAAAGGCAGGAACAAAAATAGCTTTTTGTGCGTCAAATATAATGAAAACAATAAAAAGGAGGAATTCTTTTACAATCAGGATAAGCTCAAGGACACCGGATGGATAATTTTAAAAGATGAGGACGATCAGCTGTTCAATCGCATTGAATCAATTTCCAACACATTCATAAGTGATTTGTGTACAATTAAACAAGGGATTATAACAGGGTTGGACAAGGCTTTTATCGTTGATGAAGAAATAATTGAAAAATATCATATTGAACAGGATTTACTAAAAAAATGGATTAAAAACAGCAACATACTCAAATCAGGTATAAAATATAATAAATTGTATTTAATATATACAAATATGATAGACTGCGAACAAAATTACCCTAATGCGGTCCAATATCTTTCTCAATATAAAGAAAAGCTGAAAAGCAGGAGAGAATGTTTAAAAGGAAGCAGGAAATGGTATGAACTCCAATGGGGCAGAATACAATCTGATTTTGAGAACCCGAAGATAGTTTTTCCCTTTAAATCCAGAAGGAATGAATTTTATTATGATAAAAACCGATACTTCTGTAGTGCAGACGTATATATTATGAATAATTTCAGCAAAAAAATACGTTTGAATTATTTGCTTCCATATCTGAATTCGAATATTTTTGAATTTTATTTCAAATGCAGGGCGAAAAAAGTAGGCAATAATATTTATGAATATTATCCAAATAAATTGAACCATTCTAAAATATTTTTACCTGAAGAAAATGTTTGGCAAAATATTTCTGATTTAACGAAAAATAATGTTGAAATTTTTCTTAAAAAGGTGTTTAATATATCCGAAAAGGAGGTAAATAATATAATACAAAAATATGTTTATAAAGGATGAATGTACTACGATACCCATAATCATTGGGCAGAAAGCGATATTGTTTTCGCATCTAACACATTGAAAGTTTTCAAAGGTTACGGTGATTTCACTTTCAGGCCGGAAAACAATATTACAAGGGCCGAGTTTATAACCAGCCTGGCAAAAACAGCTTACCGTCAAAACCAAATGAATGAAATTTACACAAGCGACATGTCATACAGCGACATGTCAAATAAGCATTGGTCTTATACCTTTGTTATTTCCATGTATGAACATTTAAAATCAAACGACGGCTATTCATTTACCGATATTTTTCCGGAGCAGAAATTTTATCCTGACAAGCCCATTACCAGAAAAGAATCCGCCGCTTTAATTGCAGTGTTCTGCAAAGATTCGATTTATGACAATCCTTTGAATTTTTCGGATGTGAATAAAAACAGCAAATTTTATGAGGAAATAAAAAGGCTTTACAATGCAGGAATCATTAACGGATACGAAGACGGAACATTTAAAAGCAACAATAATATTACAAGAGCAGAATCTGCCGCATTAATAAAAAGAATTTATAATGATATTAAAACAAGCAATGAAGGCAATTATCTGACAAAATTAGAGTTTCTCCCTATTAAGGGCGAAGACTTGTACACGTATTTCGGCAATTATAACTTAAACAGCGTCAACCAAATAGACAGAAGATACATTAAGGCCAAGGATACTTTGGAGTACGTATCCTTTGGAGGCTATATTTACCCTGAAGATGAGCATTTATATGATTTAAATGCCATTGGGACCATGGCGGCGCTGCGATCGGAAGGCTACTACAATGTGGCCGGAACCAACTTTTATCTGATTACATTCGGCAATTATACGGATTCGGAAAAAACACAGTTTACAAATGAAATTTTACAAAATATTATTAATAGGAATGATTTAAACGATTCTGAACTAATGCATATTTTTACGGCAGCAAGTAAATACCCTGTTAAAGAAGACCTGTATATGGGAGCACTGAAAAAATGGTACAATACTACTGGCAGTGATAATGCAAAGGCAAATATACTGTTTTTCAGATATGCATATTACGTTAAAAACAATAACAAAGAAATGCTTAAAACTTTGGCTTATGAAGATTTGAAAAAAGCAAATGACGTGCCTTCTCTGCTAAACATTAACTGGGGGCTGACAGCAGGATCCACAGGAGTTGATTTTAAAAATTACGGTTTTTGCAATTACAATTACTCACTTTACAAAGACACTGCTTTTAACAAGTATATGCAAAATCCACCTGAACCTATAAATTATGATTGTGATATTGTGGAACTGGCTAATATGCTGTTGATTGAAAAAAGTGTAAAACCGCCAGTCGGAAACCCAGCAAGCTACGAAAACATCTTTAGCAAATATTCTCTGAACAGATTGTACGTGCTGAACTTCCTGGGTGAAAAGGAAAGAGCTTTCGTAGAAGGCATTAACGATTATGAAACAATTAAGACATTTAGTATTTACAAGGCTAACAAACCGGCCAGCGACGATACATATACTGGAATTTTAAAAAAAGTAAAAGTATAATAAATTAATAACATAAAGAAATCCCCTCAAAGCAATAAGGGGATTTCTTTATTATTATTGTATTCGCTTACAGATTATAATATAATTATACTGACAAGTTGAAAAGAAAGGAGCGTATTTGTGTATTAATTTATAAATACATAATACAAAAAGTAAAATGGAATTTATAAAGAAAGCTTATAAAGTAAAAGGTGAAGCCATAATTAAAAACCTCCAAAAAAGAGGCATGGAAGGATGGTACTTTGACAGCAGAGAAGAAGCGGTAGAAAAAATAATGTCCATGATTAAACAAGATGATATCGTGTCATGGGGCGGTTCTTATACTATCGACGAACTGGGAATAAAAAAACTTCTTGAAGAAAGACGTATTTCAGTAATTGACAGAGATAAAGCCAAATCGCCGGAAGAAAATGTAAAACTGAGAAAACAATCTTTAACTGCTGATGTCTATTTAACCAGTACCAATGCAATAACAATTGATGGTGAACTGATAAATGTAGATGGAGCCGGCAACAGACTTGCAGCTTACTGCTATGGCCCTGACAGTGTAATTGTAGTCGCAGGCATGAACAAAACCGTTCCTGAACTCAGCGCCGCATTGGGCAGGATAAGATCCGACGCAGCGATACCTAATGCTTTCAGGGTAAACGCTCAGACACCCTGCCGTTTTACAGGAAAATGTTCGGAATGTACTTCCAAAGACACACTATGCAGCCAAATTTTAGTTACAAGATACAGCAAACCGCAGAACAGAATTAAAGTAATATTAATAGGAGAAAACTTAGGTTTCTAAGGAGCAATAATGAAGATAATACATTCATCCGACTGGCATTTGGGAATAAGCCTGCACGGCGCTTCTCTGCTTGAAGAGCAGAAAAATTTTGCAGGCTTTTTAATAAATGCCGTCAAAGAATTAAATATTGACGCAGTAATGATCTCAGGCGATATATTTGACCATTCGGTGTCCAGTGCCGAATCTATTTCACTGTACAATGACACTGTTACAAAACTGTGCGGAGAAATAGGAATACCTGTAATCATATCTGCCGGAAACCATGACGGAGCAGCCCGCCTGGCATCATGCAACCGGCTTTTGAAAAAAACCGGTCTTTATATATTTGGTAAACTATCCAAAAAAACAAGTGCTGTGGAATTAGGCAATGTGGATATATACGCACTGCCTTATTTCAACACGGATGAAGTTAAAGCACTCTTCCCCGATGATAAAATAAGCAGCTACTCAGATGCAATGAAATGTGTACTGAACAGTATAAGGCTGAATTTCAAACCCGGCAAAAAGAATATACTCATGTGTCACTGCTTCATAAGCGGATCGGAACTTTCCGAAAGCGACCGTGCAGCAATGGTAGGAGGCGCATCAGCAGTGCCTGCAGATATTTTCGAAGGCTTTGACTATGTTGCAGCCGGCCACCTTCACAAAGCACAGAACAGAGGCTTTAACATAAGGTTTAGCGGATCTCCGCTTAAATATTCATTTAGTGAATCTTCCCACAAAAAATCTGTTACAGTGTTAAATATCAGCGACGAAATAAACGATGAAATTAAAATCGAAGAACTGGGAATTACTCCTTTAAGGGAGCTGAGAGTTCTAAAGGGAACATTTGACGAAATTCTGGAAATTGCGGGAAATGACAAACAAAGGGACGATTACATCAAAATCGAAATTACAGATAAGTATGCCGGTATGGAGGACGCAGAGCTGTTCAGATCTTACTACATGAATTTACTGAATATTTCCGGGAAAATGAACGAAACAGAAGAAAATCAACTTACTGTTGAAGAATTATACAGCCTTTCTCCTGACAGCATCTTAGAAAAATTTTATAAAGAAGTAACAGGAAACGACCTGAGTGAAGAACAGAGGAATCTGTTTCGCCAGGCTGCTGCAGCAGTTGAAAATGAGGAGCGTGACAGACAATGATACCTGTTAAATTAACCTTTCAGGCATTCGGTCCATATGTTAAAAGGCAGGAAATTGATTTTAGAAAATTTGCGGACTCAGGTGTATTTTTAATTCACGGAGCTACAGGCTCAGGTAAAACCACAATTCTTGACGCAATGACTTACGCCTTGTACGGAAAATCAAGCGGAGGCCAGCGAGGCGACATTACCGCAATGAGATGCCAGATGGCAAAGGAAGATACTCCTACCGAAGTTGAATTTATATTTAAAACAGGCAGCAAAACATGTAAATTCACAAGGAGCATAAAGGAACGCACCAAAAGAAACGGTGACAGAGCTTTTAACCTTTCACAAAATGCTATGTTCCTTGACAGCGACGGAATATTTGTGCCGTTTTTTGAAAATCCAAAAATACGAGATATGGAACAAAAAGCAAATGAACTAATAGGCCTGGATTACCAGCAGTTTGCTCAAGTAATAATTCTCCCTCAGGGAAAATTTGAAAAACTGCTTATGGCAAAATCAGATGAAAAGGAAAAAATACTGGTTACTCTTTTTAATGCGGAGAAATGGCAGGAGACAGCAGAATGGATCTGCGACGAAGCAAATGAAATAGCAAGATATATAGCTTTAAAAGAAGAACATATACATGTTCTGTTTAATTCCGAACAAGCAAGTTCAATTGATGATTTGAAAATTCAAGTTGAAAAATTAAAATCTGAAATTGAAAAATCCTTTAAAGAAAAAGATGAAAAATCGGAATTATTGACAACAGAAAAGGAAAAGTACCAATTTCAAAAAGATATATTTAATTTATTTGAAGAAAAGGAAAAAACAGAAAAAGAACTGAATAAAATAAAAGAAAAAGAAAAAAGCATTAGTGTCCTTTCCACTAAACTTGAAAAAGGAAGAAAAGCACTTAATGTTTTTCAGAAATATTCAAGTGTGCTAAACCTGTACAAACAGTTTCGGAAATCCACGGAAAAGTTGGAAAATGAAAAAAGAAACAACTTAAGCTGTGTTTCTGCATTGGAAAAGGCTAAAAAAGCCTTGGAAATATTAAAAGGAAATGAAGAATATATTGAAACTTTGAAAGAAGAAAAAATAAAACTTGAAAATCTGACGGAAATTTACAAAACAATATCAACGGCTGCAGCAGAAGCAAAGGCAGAAGACGCTGCGCTTAAAAAACTCACAGATGAAAACAAAAGCAAACAGAATATTTGCGATTTAACAAATGAAGATCTGAAAAAATACAGGGAAAAAAAGGATTTTATTTTTAATAACTACCAGCTTAATCTACCCATATTAAGAGAAAAATACGATAAATTCATGCTTATGGACAAAAAAACCCAAGAGCTTAAAACAATCAGCCTGAAAATAAATAATGCAGACAGTGATTTGTGCAATTTGAACCAACAGCTTGAAGAAAACAAAAGAGTTTCCGCTTTGAAAAGAGATGAATATGAAAAATCCTATAATCGATATATTGACGAAGCGGCATGCCTTCTAGGCAAAAATCTGAAAGAAGGTCAGAAATGCCCGGTCTGCGGAAGCATTCATCATCCCAAAAAAGCATCCGGGACAAAGAACGCCGGGGACACTTCAACAATTAAAAAACTGAGTCATGAATTGGAAAAATTGGCCAAAGAAGCAAACAAAATTATGAGTTTAACAGCAAAACAGGATGCCATAAAAACATCCTGGATTGAAAGGCAAGAAAATCTTCAGGAAGAAATAGTCAAAATAAAAGAAAACTTAAAAAACGATACAAAAGAAGATATACTGCAAAAACTTAAGTACGCGGAAAGGGAATCAAAGAAATTAAGCAGCATAATAGAAACCGAAACAAAGCTTACTGCAAAAACCAACCGATTGGCTCTGGAACTATCGGAATTAAACTCTAAGATATTGTCCCAGAGCAGGCTTAGAGAAGAAAAGTCTGCAAAACTCAACGCCTTGAACGCAAGTAAAATAAAAGGCATAGAAAGTGCAAATGATTTATCAGCAAAAATAGGTTCACTTAAAATTGAAATAGACAGCTACACAAATAAATTAGACAGCCTTTCAGAAAGAAAAATCACCGCAGAAAAGCTTCTGAGTTCATCAAATGCAAGCCTGCAATTTTTAAAGGAAGATACTAAAAATAAAAGCAGCGAGTATGAAAAAGGAAAGTCCGAATATTATGTACTGCTGCAAGAAAACAATTTTGCCGACACGGCAGAATTTAAATCATGCCTTGCAGATCCTAATGTTCTAGACGGCTGGGACAAGCAAATACAGGAATATATTATTGAAAAGGGCTCTGTTACGAGGAACCTGAAAAAGCTTATACGATTTACGGAAGGCAAAGAAAAACCTGATATTGATAAAATTAAAAATTCAATAACGGACATTGAAAAAAATATAACAGAATTGGAAAAACATATTGCTTTAAACTCCGACAGAAAAGAACGAATCGAAAAAACAATTCAAAAAGCTGAGAAAGAGCAGCAGTCACTTCGAAAAATGATGCAGAAATATGATTTATACAACAGCTTTGGAGTAACACTTCGAGGTGACCGAGGTATAAGCCTTAGAAGATATGTCCTGGGTGTAATGCTTTCCTCCGTAACAGCAGAAGCAAACAGGCTTCTTAAAAATGTCCACGACGGGCGCTATCAGCTTTGCAGAACCCTTGAAGTAAGCGGCAGAACAAGAAAGGCAGGATTAGAACTTGAAGTCTTTGACGCTTATTCAGGTGAAAAAAGAAGTGTAACGGGTTTATCCGGCGGTGAAAAATTTCTTGTTTCTCTTGCCCTTTCCCTTGGGCTTTCTGCAGTTGTACAAGCTCAGTCGGGAGGTATAAAAATCGGTACAATATTTATTGACGAAGGTTTCGGAAGCCTGGATTCTCTTTCAATAAGAGACGCACTGAACGTACTTGCTTCCATCAAAGGTTCCAAAAGACTTGTGGGTATTATTTCCCACGTTCAAATGCTGAAAGAAACAATAGACTCATCTATTACTATAGAAAAGAACCGCAGCGGAAGCACACTTATAATTAACGGCTAAGGTGTAAGTTTTAAGTTTTATATTCCTCTTTATGTGTAACAACTGCTATGGTTTAAGAATATATTGAAGTAATAAACTTATAGTAAATATGAGGAGGTTATATAAGCATGAAATGCTCAGATAGAAAAGATCCCTTAGGCGGTACCGGCGGAATAGGCGAAAGATGCTGCACCGGTCAGTCAGGCTGTAACTGGGACGGCACACTGCGAAATGTAGTTACTGAACCAATATATGTACAAAAAGTTTATGATGCCGTATTATTTAATTTACAAGGTTTAAAAACTGCTCCTAATACTGTATTTGAACCAAGACTTGGTTGTGAAACAAACATAGTAAGGATAGCAGACATAAGATGCAGAAAATTCTTTAATCCGGACAACATCAATGATAATTGCAATTTGAAAATAAAACCTGTAACAACATTATCAGGAGGTCAATTCGTTAAAAATGAAGACGGATGCGACTACAAAGTTATAGGTCCGGACGGAACTTTAAGTGAAAGATTAGTATGGGCTGACACCCAGTTCTGCGATGAGGAAGAGCAGGGCACTCCTGTATTCGGTACACAGAACATTGAAATATCAGGCGCTGTGGAAATTGAAATGGATTTAGTTGTAACTCCATGTGATTCAAATTGTGAAAGCATGATTACACTTAGTACATTAGTTGAAATTGCACCGGAAAACAATCCCCTGGTTCTGACCAACTTCTTTGAAATTTGTGTACCGTCAGTATTTGACTCGGCTTTCCTTCCGAGGTTCACCGAATTCTGCAACCTTGACTGTGTAATAAGACTGGCAACCAACAGTATTCAAAGAGACTTCTGCCTTGACCCAAGGACCGGCGAATTATCAGCTAACTTGATAATTTCACTGTGCATATCCTGCGAAAAGAAAATTGTGGTTCCAGTTCAATTATGTGTTCTTTCCACAGGATTTACGGAATTGATTCCGGAACAGCCAAATATCTGCCCATCATTCCCAAAATTATTCCCAAGACAAATTGATGAAAACTCCGTAGGAGGAGGCGGTGGAACAGGAGGAGGAGGCGGCAGCTGCTGCAAACCAAGGTCTCAGTCAACAACAACCGATGACTGTAATTGTAATTAAACACATAGAGCCTGCTTAGTCAGCAGGCTCAAGCTTATTTTTTTTTGTAATTCCTTATCTTGTCTTTTTCTATGCTGCCTATTCCTTTTTCAATCAGGCGTATGTTAACAGATTCTTCTATAACTGTTTTAATAAGCACAACTATGGGAACTCCAAGAATCATACCCGGCACCCCGCATAAATTTCCTCCAACCGTAACAGATGTAATAATCCAGAATGGGCTTACTCCAACGTTTCCTCCCACAATCCTCGGGTCAATAAAGTTACCGTCCAATTGCTGAACAACTATGATTATGATCAATGCGTTAATTGCCTTAGGTGGATCCACGAAAAAAGAAAACAGTACAACGGGAATAGTACTTATTATGGGTCCGAAATATGGAATTATATTGAATACTCCTACAATTGTTCCCATAAGCGGAGCATATGGAACTTTAAATATGTAAAACACAATTACGCATATAACTCCTACCACAAATGAATCAAGAAGTTTTCCGTTTAAAAAACTTTTGAATATTTTATTTGCCTGAGCAAATATATGAAGTATTTTACGGGCATTCTGTTCATTAAAAAATGCAAATATAAATCTCTTCCCTCTTGCAAGGATATCGTCTTTCTCTATCAGCATGTAAATATTGATTACAAAGCTTATAGCTATAGCTGCTGCATTTGAACCAATATTTGAAACAAAACTCACCAGTATACCTGAAATATCTGTAAGAGCATCATTAATCATACCCCTTACTGATTCGCTTGTTTCTAAAATATACTCTGCAGCAGATTGAAAATAACTATTGTCGATTTTATCTTTTAAGCTTGTAACTATTTGAACAATATCAATATTGCCTTCCGTTGCAAAATAAACAATACTGTTGATATTGTCAACAATCTTAGGTATCAGCATATAAATCATGAATCCTATTAATCCTGCTAATATTATGCAGGCCATAAGTATCCCTTGTCCACGCCTGACCTTCAGCTTCTTAACAAAAACTGACACAACTGAATCCAGCAGGTAAGCAATTGCCAATGCGTAAATAACAGGCTTAAATGAATTCATCACCCAATTTAACGTTGACCTGCTGAAAACTAACAATAAAATAACAAATATTATTAAAAATATGGGCAGCAACAGTTTTAATACTCTTCTGCTCTTTTCTATTATTGTTCACCCCTTTACATTATCTTTGCCTGGCCTCTGTAAACAACTCCTAATCTTCCGTTTACCGTTAAAAGTTCACCATCCTTTATTTTCTTCGTGCAGCCTTCTGCTCCGACTACAACTTCTTTTCCCAAATTCAACGCTGCTATAAACGCATGGGAAGTTAATCCGCCTTCTTCTGCTATAATTGCGGATGCCCTTGCCATTAAGTCTATTACATCTTTGTCCGTTGCTGCCATTACTATTATGTCCCCATCTTCAAATTTATTTCGCAATTCGGCAGCATTTTTTGCAACTTTTGCTCTGCCTATGACAGTTTCTTTCCCTGCACCGACAGTTTTGTAAAGAAGCTCGCTGACAATATGCACCTTCAATAAATTTGTGCTTCCTGTTACTCCAACTGGAACACCGGCGGTAACAATGACCAGATCTCCGTTTTTTATATATCCTAAATCGAGCGCCTTGTCTACGGATTTGTCAATTATCTCGTCGGTAGAATTCATTTTGCCTATTTTTATTGGATAAACGCCCCAATAAAGAGACATTCTTCTCATAACATGGGTGCTTTCGGTAGCGGCTATTATAGGTGCCACAGGTCTGTATTTTGAAACTGCAGCAGCCGTATGTCCTGACGATGTTGCAGATATAATGGCTGATGCCTTCAAATCCAAACATGTCCTGCAGGTTGCAAAGCTTATGGAATCTGTAATGCTGTTTTTAAATCTGATATTTTTAGTTTTTAATATTTCTTCGTAATTTAAGGAATCCTCAATCATTACAGCAATTCTTGCCATTGTCTTTACAGCTTCTGTCGGATAATTGCCTGATGCTGTTTCTCCTGACAGCATTATGGCATCGGAGCCTTCGAATATAGCTGTTGCAACATCAGAAACCTCTGCTCTTGTAGGTCTGGGGTTCCTTATCATTGAATCAAGCATTTGAGTTGCCGTAATCACCGGTTTTCCTGCTTCGTTGCATTTTCTGATAAGCATTTTTTGGACAAGGGGAACTTCTTCTGAGGGAATTTCAACTCCCAAATCTCCTCTTGCCACCATTATTCCATCTGAAACCCGGAGTATCTCATCAATGTTTTTAACTCCCTGCCTGTTTTCAATTTTAGATATAATCATTATATGGCCGGCATCTTCATCTTCTAATATTCTTCTGATGGAAATCACGTCATTGGCCTTTCTTATAAAGGACGCTGCTATGTAATCCACATCCTGTTTAATTCCAAATTTAATGTCATTCATATCTTTTTCAGTCATGGAGGGCAAATTTGTTCTGACATTAGGAATGTTAATCCCTCTTTTATCTTTTATAGTTCCTCCGTTTTTAACAATACATTTCAAATCAGTATCATTAACTTTTTCTACAGCCTCCAGGCTAATCAGCCCGTCGTCAATCAACACAGTATCTCCTGCTTTAACATCGCTGGCAAAACCTTCATAGGTAACATGTACAATTTTATCGTTTCCTAAAATATTCCTGGTAGTCAGTACAAATTCCTGTCCTTTTACAAGCTCAATCTGACCATTTTCAAAATCCCCTGTCCTTATTTCCGGCCCTTTTGTATCAAGCATTATTGCTATTGGCAATTTCAGCTCTTCTCGAACTTTTTTTATCGTATCTATCTTTGCCTTGTGTTCTTCATGTGTTCCGTGAGAAAAATTAAGCCTTGCTACGTTTAATCCGTTTGATGCCAATTCTTTAAATGTTTTTTCATTTGAGGAAGCCGGTCCTATTGTGCATACGATTTTGGTTTTTCTCATTTAATTCATCTCCTTTTAAACAACATGTATATTTTTATATTTTTACATTTTTATACTTTTATACTTTTTATCTGTTACATTATTTATATTGACAGTATCTTTGTAAGTTCATAGGTTGCTTTGTCGAATTTTCTTTCAACTGAAAGTGCTTCTTCCATATCCATATGGAATATTTCGTTTCCTCTCACCCCCAGAGCTCTACCTGCAGCAGATTCGATTAACAGCTGAACCGCCATAGCACCCATCTGGCTGCCTGTAAGTCTGTCACACGCAGATGGAGTACCTCCTCTTTGTGTATATCCGAGAACTGAGTATCTGGTTGCTATACCTGTTCTGCTCTCAATAAGCTCGCTTAAGCTTTTTGCATCACCTGCCCCTTCTGCAAGGATTATGATACTGTGTCTTTTTCCGCGGGCTCTCCCCTGCATTATCTTATCGCACACTTCGTTAATATTGCACTGAATTTCAGGTATAATAACCATTTCAGCTCCTCCTGCAAGTCCGGCATACAAAGCCAAATCTCCGCAGTTTCTTCCCATAACCTGAATTACATTGTTTCTGCTGTGAGACGATGAGGTGTCTCTTATTTTTTCCACAGACTCCAATACTGTTGTCAGTGCTGTAAAAAATCCCAAAGTATATTGAGTATATGGCAAATCGTTATCGATGGTCCCCGGTATCCCTATGACGGGTACTCCTGATTTTTCAAGTGACAATGCTCCTCTGAAGGTTCCGTCCCCTCCTATTGCCACCAAGCCGTCTATTCCCAGATACTTAATATTTTTCAGTGCTTTTTCAAAACCTTCCTGTTCTTGAAACTCTTTGCTTCTGGCACTTCCAAGGATTGTACCTCCTCTGTGTATTATATCCGCCACAGATGAAAGATTCATTTCCACACTTTCACCTTCTACCAATCCCTTGTATCCATTTTTTATTCCTATAATATTAATATTATTATAAATTCCATGTCTGACAACTGCCCTTACAGCCGCATTCATTCCCGGTGCGTCTCCTCCGCTGGTAAGTATTCCGATTTTCTTCATAACATCCTCCCATTGCCGCCTTTGCCATTAATGTTTCTTAATTACTATACTGTTTTTTCCAAGCAGAATTCTTAAATTTTTAATTAATTCTTCGCTGCATGAATTTACACAGTTTTTATCAGGCAGAGTCAGACTTGCCTTTTCCTGTTCACTGTAAATTATAACACGGTCATTGCCTGCATATCTTAAAATATTATCAAAAATATTCCTTTTTATTTCTTTGTAGTGATTGGCATTTTTAACTTTAAGATATAAAGTATATGATGGCCTTTCTTCCGTATTCAAAGCTGTCTCTTTTTTCAGTTCCGAAATTTTATTGCATATTAGTTTTGGCGCTTCTTCTTCTGAAGCATCAATTGTTCCGCCGACTAATACTATGTTGTCCTCATATAAAATATCTTTGCAGTCATCGTAAACCCTGGGGAAAACAATTCCTCCAATGGTACCGTACAAATCTTCCAACATAATGAATGCCATCATATTATTATTTTTAGTTATTTTATTTTGTTTTTTTATAATTATTCCGCCTACAATAACTTTGCTGCCGTCACCCAAACGGGTGTTTAAGCCCGATTCTCCAATTTCAGCAATTTCGTTTGTATTTGCTGTAACAATTTTATCAAGTTCCTTCTCATATTCTGAAAGGGGATGTCCGCTTAAATATACTCCGGTCATTTCTTTTTCCATAGCAAGAAGTTCCTTTTCACTGAACTCAGGTATATCCGGTATTTCCACATCTGCATTGAAATTCGTATTTGGGGAAATTGCAGCATCAAATAAAGAAAATTGCCCTTCTAGATTTCTTTTTTTTCGGTTAATTGCCGAATCTATAGTTTTTTCATATATTTTCATAAGCTGTGAACGATGTATTTTTAAAAAGTCAAATGCACCGCATTTAATAAGAGACTCTATTTGACGTTTATTTAAAACACTTTGGTCAACTTTTTTGCAGAAGTCCGTAAAACTCGTTAATTTTCCCTTTTCTTCTCTTGCTTTTATGATTTCCGATATTACGTTGGTGCCTACGTTTTTTACTGCAGACAAGCCAAAACGTATTTTACCTTCTTCCACGGTAAATCCGCCCCTGCTTTCATTTACATCAGGAGGTAGGATTTCAATTCCCAGCCTTTTGCATTCTCTTATGTATAATGAAACTGTACCGGAACTTCCCATTATACTTGTAATAAGCGCAGCCATAAACTCTACAGGGTAGTGAAGCTTAAGCCACGCCGTTTCATATGCCAAAGCTGCATAAGCTACAGAATGTGCTTTAGGAAATGCGTATTTTGCAAATTCAATCATTAAATCATAAATGTCGTTAGCTGTTTTTTCATCTACGCCGTTATTAACTGCACCTAATATTGCCAGTTCTCCATTTTCAGCGGGTTTCCCATAAATGAAATTTTTCCTTTCCTCCAGCATTACATTCATTTTTTTCTTGCCCATAGCCCTTCTCAGAAGGTCGGACCGCCCCATTGTAAATCCTCCTATATCCCTTACGATTTGCATTACCTGCTCCTGATAAACCATACATCCGTAGGTAACATTAAGTATAGGTTCAAGCTTCGGGTGCAGGTATGTTACGTTTTCAGGATTAAGTTTATTCTTGATATACGTAGGGATCTGCCCCATCGGACCCGGTCTGTACAGAGCATTGGCAGCAGCCAGGTCTTCAAACTTCGTAGGTTTAAGCTCGCTTAAAAAGGCTCTCATGCCTGAGCTTTCAAACTGGAATACTCCCAATGTTTCGCCATTTGCAAACATCTTATAGACTTTATCATCATTATATTTACAATTGCTGAAGTCTACCTTTACATTGTGTGATTTTTCAATAAGATCAATAGCATCGCGAATTACCGTAAGTGTCCTGAGCCCTAAAAAATCCATTTTTAGAAGTCCAAGCTCTTCTAACTCAATCATGTTAAACTGTGTTGTAATAACGTCCTTATTTCTTGAAAGAGGAACGTACTCCGTTACATCCTCCTTGGAAATCAAGACACCGGCCGCGTGAGTGGAAGCATGACGAGGAAGGCCTTCTGCATTTCGGGCCAAATCAATAAGCTTTTTAACCTCATAGTCATTTTCGTACAAATCTTTTAGATCCTTATTGATTTCCAGCGCCTTTGATATGGTCATCCCCAAACTTATGGGAATCTTTTTGGCAATAAAATCAACTCTGCCGTAAGGTATGTTCAAAGCCCTTCCCACATCTCTTATGGATCCCCTTGCAGCCATGGTACCAAAGGTTATAATCTGTGCGACTCTTTTTCTGCCGTATTTCTGCTTAACATATTCTATAACTTCTTCGCGTCTTTTATAGCAAAAATCCACATCAATATCAGGCATACTCACCCGCTCCGGATTTAAAAATCTTTCAAAAATAAGATTATGCTTAATTGGATCTATATTGGTTATTTTCATGGAGTAAGCCACCAGGCTTCCGGCTGCAGAACCTCTGCCGGGACCTACCATTATTTTATTGTCTTTGGCGTATTTTATAAAATCCCAAACTATAAGAAAATAATCCACATATCCCATCTGTTCAATGACGCCTATTTCATAATTTAACCTGTTTTGTATCTCATCTGTTATATTCTTATATCTGTCTTGCAATCCCTTCTGGCATATTTCCCTGAAATATTCTATCTTTGTATATCCTTTTGGAACTTTGAATTCAGGAAGGTGAACAGTGTCAAAATCCAGCTCTACGTTGCAGCGTTCTGCAATATCGGCTGTATTTTTCAATACTTCTTCAGGAAACAATTTTTTCATTTCATCATAGGATTTAAGATAGAATTCATCTGTGGGAAATCTCATCCTATCTTTGTCTGTTATTGTTTTCTGCATTTGTATGCAAAGAAGTACATCGTGAAAATATGCGTCTTCTTTATTTATGTAATGAACATCATTGGTAGCAACAAGCTTAATCCTTGTTTCCTGGCTCATTTTAACGAGAGCTTTGTTGACATCCTGCTGCTCTTTAATACCCTGATCCTGCATTTCCAAAAAGAAATTATTTTCACCGAATATATCTTTATACATTAATGCAGTCTTTTTTGCTTTATCGTAATTGTTGTCAAGAAGATATGACTGGACTTCTCCTGCAAGGCACGCACTGAGAGCTATTACACCCCGGGAATATTTTCTCAATGTTTCGTGATCAATCCTGGGCTTGTAATAGTAGCCTTCAACGAAACCTATTGAGCAAAGTTTTATTATATTCTTCCAGCCTTCATAATTCTCTGCTAAAAGAACAAGATGATACTGGCCTTTGTCCTTCTGAGGCTCTTTATCAGTCATCCTGCGAGGTGAAATATAGGCTTCAAATCCTAATATGGGTTTAATACCTGCTTTTTTTGCCTGCTTGAAAAATTCTACAACTCCGTACATGGCTCCGTGGTCCGTTATTGCCAGCGAAGTCATTTTAAGTTCCTTTGCTTTGTTAATTAATTCATTGATTCTGCAGGCACCGTCAAGAAGGCTGTACTCAGTATGTACGTGCAAATGCGTAAATTTATTATTCATATAAAACTCCTTAACGTATTTTATCGTTTTTCGTATATATATTCAATTATCATACTACAGCACACCGTAAACAAATACCCCTGCAATTCCTGTTGCAATCATAACTTTAATCGGATCAGCATTATATTTTCTCAGAACAAACACTGCCACCGCCAACATGGTTATTGATATATAATTTATGTCGCTTGATTTCATATTCCATATTGTTACATCCTCTGATTTAAAAACTGCCAACAATAAAATTGACAGCCCTGCCGAAGCTATAAGAGATACTACCGCAGGTCTAAGCCCCTTTAATATCCCTTGGATAGAAGAAAGGTTCTTATATTTAAAATAAAAATATGCTAAAATCAGCACTATAATGCACGATGGTGTTATACAGCCTATTGTTGCCACTATTGAACCTATGTGTCCGGCAACCTTGGTTCCCACAAATGTAGACGCATTTAATGAGATAGGTCCGGGCGTCATCTGAGAAATAGTGAGAACATCCGTAAATTCTTCCATTGTAAGCCAGTTATGGACTTCCAGAACCTGGCGCTGAATTAATGGCAGAGCCGCATATCCGCCTCCTATGCTAAACAATCCTATCTGAAAAAAACTCCAAAATAATTCAATCAAAATCATGACCTGTCCCCTTTTTAAAAACATTATAATATAAAGCTCCGAAAACTCCGCTTAATATTATTATCAATGCCGCATTCACATCAAAAATTATATCTGCCGCCAAAGCGATTATCATAATCATAATAGATATTTTGTCTTTGGTTTTCAGAATTTTGCCGGCCATTTCGATTATTACATCTATTATTACTGCCGCAACTCCTGCTCTCATGCCTAAAAGAAGAGCATTAACAATCCTGTTTTCTTTAAATGCAGCATAAAACTGTGCAATAACCGTAATAATTATAAGCGGAGGAAGAACTGTTCCGAAAATACTGACAAAAACCCCTGGAACTCCTGCAATCCTGTATCCCACCATTATTGCAGCATTAACTGCAATAGGTCCGGGAGCTGACTGGGATATTGCAACAAGATTAAGCATTTCTTCCTCATCTATCCACTCAAGCTCTTCAACAAACTTTTTTCTCATAAGAGGAACAATCACATATCCTCCTCCTACGGTAAAAGCACTTAATGAAAATGTTGACCAAAATAATGTCAAATAAAACTTTAAATTTTTCTTCATCTTTTTTCTCTTTTTTTCCACCTTTTTCTCTTATGTCCTTTTTGTTTAATATGCTGATTAAGGAAGGATGTTCATTCGTTACAGTACCGGTGCCAGAGACTTAAGGATAGTTCTCAGAATTTTCCTTAGAGCTGATGTATTCTTCACATATTCCAATGTAATTTCCTTGCTGGATTTCAGCGCCTTAATTGTACTGCGTTTAACTTGTTCAACGCTTTTTGTATTGTACATCCACACACCACATTCAAAATGAAGGTACAAACTCCTGTAGTCAAGATTGATTGTACCTACAACCGCATAATTATCATCAACAACAAATGTCTTTCCATGGTTAAAACCGGGAGTGTACTGATACATCGAAACACCTGCCTCCAAAAGCTCCTCATAGCTTGACTGTGTTATGGCATAAGCAACCTTTTTATCAGGTATCCCTGGAGTTAGAATTTTTACATCCACTCCTCGTTTAGCAGCAATACACAATGCCGTCATCATTTTATGATCTGCAATGAGATATGGTGTTTCAATGTAAATATATTTTTCTGCCTGGTTTATTAAATTCAAATAAACTGTTTCACTTACATGCTCATCATCTAAAGGACTGTCATGGAACGGCTGCACATAACCCTGGCTTTTTTCATTATTGTCTAAAGCGGGTGAGGCAAATATACTGTAATCTTCGTTTGTCTTTCTTAGAAAAGCCCACATAGACAAAAACATTACTGTAAAACTCCATATAGCCGCACCTTTTATTTCAATGGCGTTGTCTCTCCAGTACCCGAATCTTTCGCGGCGGTTAATATATTCGTCCGCCAGGTTAATTCCTCCGGTATAAGCTGTTTTGCCGTCAATAACTATTATTTTTCTATGATCCCTGTTATTGAGACGAAGAGATATACCCAGCCTGAATGGATTGAAAACACAACATTTAACGCCGGCTTTCTCAAGTTTTTTATTGTACCCGTTAGGAAGCTTGGACATGCAGCCTATATCGTCGTAAATAACTCGTACGTCTACGCCTTTTTCCACCTTATCCTTTAAAATATCAAGTATGGTATTCCACATCACGCCTTCTTCTATTATAAAGAATTCAATAAATATAAATTTTTCCGCACTTTTTAATTCTTTAACTAATTTTTGAAAAAAAATTTCTCCGGAAGGAAAAAAATTTGTAGAGGAATTGTCGTAAACAGGGCAATAGGAATATTTTTCAATATATTTTCCCTGATTGTAGGCAACGATGTTTTCATTACGTAAAAGTGAAAATGTCCTCTGATCCTGAAATAAATATTCTGTCATTTTATCCATGATTTGAGACATATTTTTCTTCATTTTTCCACTTAATCCGGCTCCGCCTGCCATAAGATAAAGAAGCCCTCCAAATATAGGAAAAAGCATTATAAGAATTATCCATCCAAGCTTATATGTAGGATCAGTTCTGCTGTTCAGAATATATACTACAGCCAAAATACTTATAAAAGTAAATATAAAATCAAATATGACAAAATACTTACTGAATTTCCAGATTGCCGTTAACAACGCCAGCAGCTGGATCACTACTAAAAGAACAACAAATGTTATTCTGCTAAAAAAAATATTTTTAATTCTTCGCATAAAAACTCCATATAACTGTCTATAATATTTTCCCCCAAAATCAATTTAATATTAAATTAACCGGAACATCGATATTTGTAAAACATGGTAAACTATCTAACTACCTGCTCTTAGAAAACCTGCTTAGCGAACAGGTGAAAATACAACATAAAATCAAGAGCAGTGAGTTCATTAAATAATAGGATGAAATTTTAAATCCCGGAAATATTGAAATAATCGAACCTAAAACAAGTCCTAATATGGTATAATAAGTATAGCCATATGCTTTTTCAAAAAGCAGGGATATTAATTTTGCAAATAATAGAACGCTCAAAATAAATCCTATCCCAAGATAAAAGATTAATACAATCTGCAAATTTGATATGGCACCTATGACCAATTCATATACGCCAAGGTACATCAATAAAACTGATGCACTGATGCCCGGTACTATAGTTCCGAATCCTAATACTATCCCATAAAAAATAACATGAACCGGATTGGCTGCTGTTTCTTTAATCATGCTGACCGAATTACCTTCAAGGAATATAACAATAACAGTCAGAACAAAAGTAATAATAAACGGCAGCAAATATTTTTGCTTGAATCCTTTTTTATTTGCTTCATTTACCACAGTTGGCATAGTACCCAGCATAAGACCTACAAATGCATATCTCACTTCTATCTCGTAGTTTAAAAACAAAAATTCAATTATCCTGCTGAACATCAGTATTCCAACTGCACACCCTATTCCTATAGGTATAAAAAATATTAAATTTTCCTTGAAATTTTTATTTAAATGAGCAATAAAATTTGTCATTTTATCATACAGGCCGAAAATTACGGCCAAAGCTCCTCCGCTTACACCCGGTGCAATGGCTGCGGCACCAATTGCCAGTCCTTTTAAAAATCTTGATACAAAATTCAAGTTTTATCACACCCTTAACCAATTTTCCCATAATGACTACAAGTCCGGCAAAATCAGACTGCGCCAATTATTTTCACCATACATATAATGCATTAACTTACTATATATAATATCATACATCTTCGAATTTTCAATAAAAAAACTCAGAAAACACGTTAAATTTGTCTGATGAACCGGCATCTACAAATTTAACGTTCTCTGAGTCTATATCGAACAGTTTTTCTCCTTTCAGTTAAAAATCTAGAGTTTTATTCAAAAAATTTTTTTAAAAATTTTCGCAGTTAATTTGATAATATCCTTGAGGATATTTGCAGACCGGGCATATTTCGGGAGCACAATCACTCCACGCCAGGTTACCGCAAATTATGCAAATCCACACCATACTCCTTGTTTTGCAGAACACCTGATTGTTTTGTATATTTGCAGCTAATTGATTGAATCTGAACTGCTGATGCCTTTCTATAACAGCTATTCCTTCAAACATATTGGCTATGTCCGTATAACCTTCGGAGAGAGCCTTTTCAGCATATTGCATATACAAATCACTTCCCTCGTATCTCTCAGTTTCAACTGCAGCCTGTAAATTTTCCAAAGTTGAAGGTACATTGCCCTGAAGCATGAATTTCATCCATATATCAGCATGCTCCTGTTCATGCCTTGCCGTTAAATCAAATAAATCTCCAATCTGTATATAGCCGTCTCTTCTTGCACTTATTGCATTTATCCTATACTTGGTACTTTCAATCGATTCAAGGTTAAAAGCATTCTGTAAGTTTTTATATGTTTCACTGTCTAAAAAATTATTAACCATATGCTCACATCCATAATATAAATATATATTATAATATGTTTGTAATATAATAAAGTGTAAAATCCTGCTGTTTAAATCAATATTAAATGATATAATTATAATAAAAGCACGAATCTAAAAAGGAATTATTATGAACAGTAAATTTTCAAAATACTATAATCTATTAAGCAACTGCACATTGTGCCCAAGGAATTGCCATGTTGACAGATTATCCGGTCAAAAAGGATATTGCAGAGAAAGCGCAGAGCCGGCAGTTGCAAGGGCTGCCCTTCACATGTGGGAAGAGCCCTGTATTTCTGGAACAAAAGGTTCAGGTACGGTTTTTTTCAGCGGATGCTCTTTACGCTGTGTTTACTGCCAAAACCATAATATATCAGAAGAATTGTCAGGTAAAATTATTACGGCAGAAAGGCTTGCAGAAATATTCATGGAACTTCAGGAGAAAAAAGCAAATAATATTAATTTAGTAACTCCCGGCCATTACATTCCTCAAATTATCGAAGCTGTTTCTATAAGCAGAAACAAAGGTCTTAATATTCCCATTGTTTACAATACGGGAGGATACGAAAAAGCTGAAACACTAAAAATGCTGAATGGAATTGTTGATATTTATCTGCCTGACTTAAAATACATGAATGAAAACATCGCAAAAAAATATTCCAATTGTTCAGATTATTTTTCTTACGCATCGGCTGCCATAGCAGAAATGACAGCACAGACGGGGAAATTTGAATTTAACGCTGACGGCATAATGACAAAAGGTGTCATAGTCAGGCACATGATGCTGCCAGGCTTTTTAGATGATTCAAAAAACATAATTAAATATCTTCATGACACATTTGGTAATAAAATTTATATAAGTATAATGAATCAGTACACTCCCTTGGAACATGTTGCCAAGTATCCTGAAATTAACCGGAGAGTTTCTCAGGACGAATATGACAGGCTTATTGATTATGCTTTAAATATCGGCGTTGAAAACGGATTTATACAAGAAGGAGAAACTCAATCAGAAAGTTTTATACCTGAATTTAACGGAGAAGGTGTATAAGGTTTCGGTATTTAACGAAATAGGCCTTACCTTTCAATTCTGAACCAGGTAAGGCCTTATAGCTTTATTGCATTAATCCCTGTATCACGCCACAGGCAAGTCTCTTGCCCGATGCGCCTGACGGCTGCGTCCTATAATCATCCGGATTTTCATGTATGATTATAGTCTTGCCCACAATCTGAGGAACTTTAAATTCATTTGTAAAAAAAGTCATTCTTGCATAACCATTATTAGGAAATATAACAGGAAAATCCCCAGGATGGTTTCCATGGGGTTGATTATTAGGATTCCAATGTTCTCCGGCGGATGTAAATGGATCTTCAGAACTGCCTACAGCACAACTGCCGTTTTCATGAAGATGGAAACCAAAGGGCCCTATAGGTGGATTCCCGCCTGTTGCCGGCTTGTATGGCGGCAATCCGTTTATTTCTACCGAAACTTCCGTTCCGCCCGGTACATCTGTAAATACTGCAGTGCCTCTGATATCAGGCGCTAACGGTCCTCCTGTTATTTGAGCGACAGCTCTTTTATACTGCATATTGCTGCTGCAATACCTGAACATATCGTTATAGCCATAAGGATAATAATTTGGATATTGAAAATAATTCATGATAACCTCCAATTTTTAAATTTCTGTTATATGTTATGTTAAAATTGGATAAAGGGTTACAACCAGAGTGTAACAACAGGTATATGAACTCTGTTGTTTATCCTTAATCTAAACGCACTGTTTCCCAGCCCCCTGCTTACCACCATGTATGTTTTATTATGTGATTCGTACAGGCCTGATGTATATTTAGGAAATATCCCCTGCTCAGGTGAGTAAATCCCTTTATTTATAAAGGGTACTCTGAATTGCCCGCCATGGGCATGGCCGCAAAATACTATATCGGGTTTCACTGAGTTCAAGCCCGAACAATAATCCTGAAATAATTCAGGCCGGTGAGATAATAATATCTTAGGCACATTTTCTTCAATTACAGACTTCCAAAAAATATCATGATATTTAAAACCTTCTTTAAGTCCCATAAATATAACTGATGAACCATTTTTTTCATAAACATCAAAACTGTTGTCAATTACCTTCACATTGTTTGAATCCAAAATTTCATACCATTTCTCGGTATCGTTCCAGGCTTCATGATTTCCGGTAACTGCATATGTTCTTGCTATATCCGACATACGACGGCAAAACCTGCCCAATTCTTTTTCTCTTATGGTTTTATGCTTGTATATTAAATCTCCAGTCATAACGATTATGTCCGGAGATTCATTTTTAACTAATTTTGCAAGTGAATCAATATCCGAAGCGTTGTTTGGAATATGCAAATCGGATATATGTGCAATCTTCAGCACGTGCAGTCCTTCAGGCAGATTATTTATTTTTATAGTTATATGCTCAAGCTCCACCCAATTATTTTGCAGGTAAAAATACACACCTAAAAATATAATAACACCAATGGAAAAAATGTAATCTATGTAATCTATGTAATCTATGTAATCTATGTAATCTATGTAATCTATGTAATCTATGTATTCAATATTCATAATACTTCCGGTACATTACCGCTCATTTCCGAAAAAGAATATTGAAAGCATTCCCGGCCCTGTATGTGTTCCCACAACCGGCCCTATGGGCATTATAAAAATATTCTTAACTTTAACTTCACTTTGCACCATTTCCTTTAACTTTTCAGCAGAATCAAGGTCATCTCCATGACCTATAAAAATTGTATGATCTTCAAGGTTTATACCTGATTCTTTCATATGATTTATCATAGTATGGCGTGCTTTGTTTGAACCCCGTACTTTATCTACCACAATGAGGCTTCCGCTCTTGTCCACAATCAATATGGGCTTTATCTTAAACATAGTCCCTGCAACAGCCGCGGTCTTTGACAGCCTCCCTCCTCTATAAAGGTGGTTCAAATCTTCAACAGTAAACCAGTGACATACATGAAGCTTTTTACTTTCAACCCATTCTGTCAAACGCTCAAGTGAATACCCCTGAATTTGCTTCTGCAGTGCGTGATATACAAGATACCCTAATCCTGTAGAGGCACAAAGCGTATCAATACAAATGATTTTTCTGTCAGGATATTTGAGTTTTAATTCTTCAATTGCAATTCCCGCAGACTGAATCGTACTGCTGAGGGCAGATGAAAAACAAAGATAAATAATGTCCAGTCCGTCCTTTAAATATGGCTCAAAAAATTTTGTGTAAGTGTATGTATTTATTTGAGCAGTACTTGAAGTTTTTCCGTCTCTCAAAGCATTATAAAAATCCTTCAAGGGCATTTCCCTGTAATCTGCATAGTGATTAAATTCATGGCCGTCCAATGTAACCGGCATAGGTATAACCTCAATGCTGCTGGGTTCATACAACTCAACACACAGGTCGGATGTAGCATCGGTTATAATTTTATATGTACTATCCATGTTTTTCTCCTCTATAACATTTACTCATATTTACTGATTTTTGCTGTGTTATTACGTACTTCGTACTTATAATAACACATGAACCAATTTTTTAACAAAAAAATAATATGTGCCCAAGGAGTAAATTTTACCAGCTGTTTATTTTCAGCCGTCAAACAATGATAACCCTTCTTTTACAGCTTATTTTGCAAAAATTACTTTCACTTAAATGTCAAAAAAACTCTTGACAGTGGATTGTTAAGCATTTATACTGGTAGAAACGTGTAAAGTACACATATATAATAAAATAAAAATTGATTCTTATCAAGAGCGGTGGAGGAACTGGTCCAATGAAGCCCGGCAACCTGAATATTTTATATTTTTATTCAAGGTGCCAATTCCTGCAAACCAATAGGTTTGAGAGATAAGAAAGTAAAAAAGACCTACTTTCTTATTTAGAAAGTAGGTCTTTTTAACCATTTTTGCCATTTTTATTATCATAAGGAGGACTTATATGTCAAATATTAGAAAATCAATCGATGAAACAGTTTCAAAAAAATTATCTGAATATCAAAAAATAGCTTTAGATATTCACAATAAACCCGAAGTCAGCAACCATGAATTTTTTGCCAGTAAAACACTGTCCGATCAACTAATTAAAGAAGGATTTGAAGTAAATTTAAATGTAGCAGGACATCCTACAGGCTTTGATGCAAGATATAAAAGTTCAAAAGACGGGCCTACAGTTGTATTTTATGCAGAATATGACGCACTTCCGGGAATAGGCCATGCATGCGGCCACAACCTTTTCGGCGCCACTTCTTCTTTAGCAGCTGTTGCATTAAAGGAAGTAATTGAAGAAACAGGAGGAGAAATCAGAGTTTATGGAACTCCGGGAGAAGAAGGAGGAGAGAATGGAAGCGCTAAAGGAAGTTTTGTTAAAAAAGGCTTTTTCGATGATGTAGATTTTGCATTAGGGGTACATCCCGGCTATGAACACAGAATGACTAAAGCCTACTTGGCCAACGATCCTGTTGATATAGAATTCTATGGAAAATCCTCTCACGCTGCAGCAGCTCCTGAAAAGGGAATCAATGCATTGGACGCAGTTATACAAGTTTACAATGCAAGCAACGCACTAAGACAACACTTAACAGACGATGTAAGAATCCACGGAGTAATTACAAATGGAGGTGCAGCTGCAAATGTAGTTCCTGATTATGCAAGTGCTAGATTTTACCTTAGAGCCAAAACAAGGCCAACTCTTGACAGCCTGTACAGTAAATTTGAAAATATAGTAAAAGGAGCGGCACTTCAAACAGGTGCAAGCTATAAATTCGGTCTGTTTCAGAACAGAGTTGATAATGTTGTTCAAACACCTTTATTTGATAAGGTTTACGAAAAAAATTTAAACAAATATGGTGAATTTATTACAGCCGAGACTTCAGACCAAAGCATGGGCTCCTCGGATGTAGGCAATGTAAGCCAGGTTATCCCCACAATTCAGCCGTCTATTAAAATTTCCGACACATATGTTGCTGATCACAGTATTGAATTCAGAGAAGCCGCTAAAAGTGAATTAGGATTAAAATCAATAGGTTTGGGAGCTAAAGTTCTGTCCAATACTGCTTTAGATTTGATTTTAGATCCGGATCTTTTGGAAAAAATAAAAGAACAGCACCGGGAAAATGTAAAAAATCAGGACAATTAGGGAGAAAGCAAATGATTCAATTGATTGATGTATCTAAAACCTTTACTTCAGGCAGCGGTACCGTAGATGCTGTCCGGGATATTAACCTGAATATTGAAGAATCGGAGATATTCGGGGTAATAGGGTATAGCGGAGCCGGAAAAAGCACACTGGTCAGATGTATTAATTTGCTGGAGTGCCCAAGCAAGGGAAAAGTAATTATTAATGGAGTGGATCTTACTGAATTGGACGAAAAAAATTTACGGAAGTACCGTCAAAAAATAGGAATGATTTTTCAGCAATTTAACCTTTTTGCCTCTAGGACGATTTTTGAAAATGTAGCATTCCCGCTAAGATATAAGGGAATAAACAATGATGAAATAAATAAAAAAGTCGCTTCACTCTTAAAACTGGTAGGTATTTCTGATAAAGCTAAAGCTTATCCTTCTCAGCTGTCCGGCGGGCAAAAGCAAAGAGTTGCCATAGCAAGATCTTTGGCTAATGATCCCGGAATTTTACTGTGCGACGAAGCAACCTCCGCATTGGATCCTCAAACCACCCAATCTATATTGAAGCTGTTAAAGGATTTAAATAAAAAATTAGGCATAACAATAGTAATAGTTACTCATGAAATGAGTGTTATCAAAGAAATATGCAACAGAGTGGCTGTAATGAAAAGCGGCCGGATTGTAGAAGTAAATGATGTTATTTCAATTTTTAAAAACCCTCAGGCCCAAATAACGAAGGATTTTATAAATACTACTTCAAACTTTTCCCGTATTGATGAATTGATTAAAGATAATTCATCAATAGTCAACCTTGAAAAAGGACAGCGAATATGCAGATTTGATTTTCATGGTTCAAACACAAAGGAGCCTATAATTTCCAACATTTCAAGAAAACATGATGTAAGTGCAAGTATTATTTTTGCAAATGTTGAAGTAATATCAGAAACTGTCTTAGGATCTTTAGTTGTAATATTAAGCGGTGCTGAAGAATCACAGAAGTCTGTTATTCAGCACCTTAAAGACATTGACATTAACGTTGAGGTGATTAAAAGTGCTTGAAATATTAGAAACATACACGCCGAATTTACTTGACTATTCTGACGAATTTATTAAAAGTATATATGAAACACTGCAAATGATTTTTTTATCCGGAATTTATTCGTTTATTGCCGGGCTGATTCTGGGGACATTGATGGTTGTTACAAGAAAAGGTAACATAATGGAAAATAATCTTGTTTACCAGATAGTTGACAAATTTGTTAACTTATTCCGTTCAATACCTTTTGTTATTTTGATTACCGCTTTAATTCCTGTTACAAAAAAGTTAGTAGGAACATTTATCGGTGTAAAAGGAGCTATTTTCCCTCTTGTTATGGGATGTACCCCTTTCTTTATAAGACAGGTCGACATGGCTCTTTCGGATGTTGATAACGGCCTTATAGAGGCTGCACAATCCATGGGGATATCTCCTTTAGGAATAATTTTCAGGGTATACCTTAAAGAAAGCATACCTGCTCTTGCACGTTCAACGACTATAACCTGTATCAGTCTGCTGGGATTGACCGCTATGGGCGGTGCCGTCGGCGGAGGGGGTCTGGGTTCCTTTGTAATCAGGTATGGCCATAACAGATTTTATCAAGACATAACTTATGTTTCAGTTGTAGTAATATTAATTATAGTTTCAATAATTCAATTTATAGGCAACCTGGTTATAAAAAAGACTTCACACTAAATAAAAGGAACAGCAGACTGCAAGGCTGCTATCCTCGTTATATATAATTTTCTTGCAAATTCCATTATAATATAAGAGGAGGACAATATGAAAAAAATAATTTTAACATTAATATTTTCCCTGCTGTTGGCAGGATGTACATCAGAAACCGGCACGCCGGCTCAATCAGGTGACTCAAATGTGAACGGTACAACCAAGGTGCGCGTAGGGCTGACTGAAAGTGATTCTAAAGTATGGAACCATGTTAAGGAAGAAGCCGCAAAAGAGAATATCGATATAGAACTTATTCCTTTTGACTCATACCCTATTCCTAATGCTGCTTTGGACGCTGGAGAAATTGAAATGGATGCATTCCAGCACTATCTTTATCTGAATACGGAAATTGAGCAGCACGGATATGATATTTCAGTTATCGGTGAAACTGTTTTTGCACCTCTTGGACTTTATTCCAAAAAAATAAGCAATATTGATGAATTAAAAAACGGTGACACCATTGTAATTCCGGACGACGTTACAAATGGAGGACGTTCTCTTTTATTACTTCAATCTGCCGGACTTATAACTGTAAATACGGACGATAACCTGTCCCCTGCTTTAAAAGACATAGAGAACCCAAGGAATTTTAATATCGTAGAACTTTCAGCCACAAACATACCGGCATCCCTTGAAGAAGCCCCTTTGGCAGCAATCAACTCAGGAGTAGCTGCCGATGCAGGAATTATTCCCACAAAAGACGCCATTATACTGGAAGAAGCCAAGCCGGGAGAAAACCCCTATATAAACGTGATTGCTGTCCGCACCGAGGACAAGGATAATGAAGTTTACAAACGTATTGTGGAAATATATCAAACAGACGAAACAAAAAAAGTTATTGAAGAAGATACAAAGGTTTCCTCTATTCCCGTTTGGTAAGATAGTCTTCAGGAAATAAAAAAACAGGCATATGACAGCTTTCAGCTGATTTTTATGCCTGCTTATTTTCACAAATAAATCATTGTAAATTACTGTCCGTTTATTTAAGTACATTCAGTATTTTCTTTTTATATTCTAAAAACCTGTTGCTAACGTTAAAATCCTTATTTCTTGGCATTGGTTCTTCTATACACATTTCTTCAGTGATTCTGCCAGGTTTTCCTGCCATAATATAAATTCTGTCTGCCAAAACCAACGCTTCATCTATATCGTGAGTAATCAAAAGTGAGGACAGCTTTATCTGATCCATTACCTGCAAATACCAACGGTGCATGCTGCTTTTTGTTATGCTGTCCAAAGCACTGAAAGGCTCATCAAGCAACGCCACCTGGTCTGAAAACAGATAAGTTCTTAGAAGAGCAGCCCTCTGCCTCATTCCTCCTGACAATTGACTTGGATATTTTTTCTGCGTTCCTTCCAAACCGAACTCCTCAAAATATACTGATGCAACTTCTCTTGCCCTTGATTTTTTTTCTCCTTTGATCACTAGAGGAAGCGACACATTGTCAATTATTGTTTTATAGGGCAGCAAAAGGTCTTTTTGGAGCATATAACTTACATTACCGGCTTTGCCGGTAATGTCTTTTCCGTCTAATTCCACTGTACCCTTCTCAGGCTTAATTAAACCTGATATAACATTAAACAGCGTGGTCTTGCCAACACCGCTTACGCCCAAAAGACATGCTATTTCTCCTTTATTCAATTCTATTGAAACATCTTCAATAATGTTTTTAGATTCATAACTTACAGTTATATTATTTGCAGTCAGTTTATACATTTAATATTCCTCCAAGGCTGAGGCGTTCGAAATTATTATTAGTTATTATTCAGGAAGATATTCATTTGTAAATCCTGACCCTTCAGGAATTTCTATATCTACAAGCCCGCTTTCAAACAGCCATTGATAAAATTCGTCCCATCTTGCCTGATCTATGTGTCCCCATTTTCCTACTTCAGCTTTATATTGATCTTTAAGCCAAGACTGGCTTTCTTTTACTATCTCGGGATCAAGTTCCAGTGCGGCATCTGATAAGATTTCTGCAGCAGCATCAGGATTTTCAATTGCAAATTCATATCCTTTTTGTACCGCTTTCAATGTTTTTTTTACTGTTTCAGGGTTGTTCTTTGCAAAATCATTGTTAACTATAATAACAGGACTGTAAAAATCAAGTTCTTTTCCATAATCGGCGAACTTAAGGAAATTAGTTTCCAACCCTTTAACTTTAGTTGCAATTCCGTCCCAGGCATAGTATATCCATACAGAATCCACATTTGTTTGAAGAGCCGTTACAACATCAGTGACAGTACTTGGTATCATTTCTATATCTTCAAATTTTCCACCGTCATCTTCCACAACCTTTTTTATGATTGCCTGCTCGGTCGGAAGGTTCCAAGTCGCATAAGAATGACCTTCCATCTTTGCCGGAGTATCTATTTCTTTTTCCTTTAAAGAAATGATACCCGAAGTATTGTGCTGAATTAACGCTGCCACAGCTGTTACAGGCAACGGATTTTCAGAGGCGAAATATGGAGCTAAATAGTCCTGAAAACTAATTCCAAATTCAGCACCTCCGCCGCCAACAAGCATTTCAGCTCCGTCTTCCGGCGGCTGGATTATTTCCACATCGATTCCCTGTTCTGCAAAATACCCTTTCTCCTGGGCCACGTATATTCCAGTATGATTGGTATTAGGTGTCCAGTCAAGTACTATACGGATTTTCTCCTGTCCATTTTTTTCGTCATTTTTTGCCTCTTCAGACTGACTTGTACATGCCGTCAATGCTATCGCCAGCATCATTACTACAGCAATTATTACATTTAATTTCCTTTTCATTTTTATCCCTTCCACTATTAAATTAATATTATTTGAATTTTGAATCTTCTTTTATTCTGTCCCAAGGCATCGAAGCTCTCTTCAGCAATGTAACTCCAAACATCAGCACAAGACTTATGAAGGAGATGAAAAATATTACGGCAAACATTTTGTCAAATGAATATGACTTTCTTACTCTTGTCATATACACTCCAAGCCCTTTAAACCCTCCGAGCCATTCAGAAATAACGGCACCTACAACAGAATAGGATACCGATATCCTAAGTCCGGAAAAAAAATGGCTCAAGGAGCTTGGAAATTTAATGTGAATAAAACACTGAGCTCTGTTGGCACCCATTGCCTTCAACAAATTTAAAGCATCAGGATCGGCGGCATTAAATCCGTCCAATAATCCTATGGCTATAGGAAAAAATGTTGTGATTACAATAAGTGTTATTTTGGGTAGTATTCCGTACCCCATCCAAAGTACAAGCAGAGGCGCAATAGCAACTGTCGGCACTGTCTGAGTCAATATTAGAATAGGATATATGGACTTGTACACAATAGGAAAGCAATCCATAATTACAGCTATTACAAATCCAAGCACAGTTCCTATAATAAGACCTAAAAATGACTCAGCCAAGGTTGTTTCCGCATGCTCCATCAGCAATGGAAAATCGTCTATAAATGCCGTCACTACATCAACAGGTGACGGCAGCATAAATTTCGGAACAACACCTGTGAAAGATAGTATCTGCCACAGGCATAAAATCGCAATTATTGCTAATGCAGGTGAAATTTTATTTGTGATATTTTGTAACTTTTTGATCAATAGTCAACACACCGCCATCCGGGCTGAAACTTATCTTAACATATGAAGACACTGACGGGGCACCTGCTTTTACAGCTACCAATTGACAATTCTTCACAATTTCCATCAGCTTGTCATAGTCTCCTTCAATTGCTGTTTCACAAGGTCCTACATAATATTTAAGACCTGTACTCTTAATATAAGCAATTACCTCGTCAACTATACGAACTACTTCTTCATTTGAACTTACATTTGGTAAAACTTGAATAGCCACACTTGCTTTCATTTAAGATTCCTCCCTTATAATTGTATCTTCGCAGTCTCGTTCACCAATGTATTTTGCTCCCTACTGATCGCATACATTGGGAATTTGTTGCGGTTGACCTACCGCCATTTTTTCTCCATAACGGTCGAAAAAATGGGGTTAGGGCATACAAAAAGCCTCTCCGGTAATGGGAGAGGCTTGTATATTAACTGTATACATTCTCCCTACGCCAGTATTATCTGGATCAGGTGCAAAGCATGCATGCTTTAGGGTCAAAACATATAACGGTTTTATCTCAGCCTAACTCATCAGGCTCCCCTCTGATAATAAATAGTATCACAGCAATACCGGACTGTCAATAGTCGTATCACTGCAATTTACGCAGCAAGCGCATTTATTACAAAATATTAATAATTTGTCATTCCCGCAGCTGAAGCAAGTTTCAAAATTTTTTCTGCTTTTCTTATAACCGGTTCATCGACCATTTTTCCATCTATCACTATAACTCCAATTCCTTTTTCTGCGGCTTTTTTTGATTCGTTCATTATTTTTAATGATTTTTCGACAGATTTGCTGTCAGGAGTAAAAACTTGATGCACAATAGAGATCTGAGATGGATGTATACATGATTTTCCTGTAAAACCTAACAATTTAGCATGCTTTGTTTCATCTTTAAAAGCATCTTTATCCTTTATATCAAAAAACACGGTATCTGCAGAGTCTATTCCGGCAATGTTGGCACATATGGCTATATGACTTCTGGCATACAGGAATTGTTCTTTGTCTTTTGTTCTGTCGACACAAAGGCAATTGGTATAATCACCTGTCCCGAATGAAATAGAAACAACCCTTTCATTGGATTCTGCAATCTCAAGGGCATTTAAAACACCTTTTGGTGTCTCTATTGCTCCCTGAATTTTTATTGTACCCTCACAAATATTATTCATTTTTTCAAAATATGAAAGCATTTGTGACAATTCTACAATATCTTCTTTGCTTTCACACATAGGCAGTCTTATATTTTTAACGCCGCTTTTGACAAGTTCTCTTACATCATCTTCTCCAAAACCTGTATTTAAGGAATTTATTCTGACAAATATCTCACAGTCTCCATAGTCCATTGTCTGCAAAGCTCTGCACAACAGTTTTCGTGCATCTTCCTTCTCAGAATAAGCAACCGCATCCTCCAAATCGAAAATTACACAATCTGCCCCTCTTGAATGAGCAGTTTTAAGCATCTTTTCATTGTTTGCCGGGCAGAACAGCATACTTCTTCTTAGCCTTTTCAATTAAAACATCTCCTTGTAAATAAACAGCTTATACACCAAAAACATCTTCTTTCATATTCTGCATTCAGCTTTATTCTGAAAGAACATCATTTTTAAAAAAATTAAAATTAAAATTCATAATTTATATCAGTAATTCTTTTCCATTTCATTTTTCTTTTTAGAAAATTCTTCTTTTATTTCTTCTAATATACTTTCATTTGACACTAAATCGTAACACGTAGCTGACAAAATTTTGGATGCAAGCAGCGCGGCTTTGTGTGCAGCTTCAGTTTTTCCTGCATCCAAATATTCCTTGCTGTGAGGTGAAGTACCTTCAGGAACAAATGCCACTCTTATGCAAGAACCAGGAACATTGTACATAACATTTCCAAAATCTGTGGATCCGGTTTTTTCTCTGGGTGGCCTTATTGTAGGAGCATTAACTAATTCGGCATTTTTCATAAGCAGGTCATTTAATTTCAAAACAGGTATTTTGCTGTCAAATTCCCTTTCGGGAATTATTTCATATGTTGTTTCTGTCATTAAGGACGCACCTTTTATTATATTCTTAAATCTTTCCACTACAGTGTCAAGATAGGAACGGTTGTATGATCTCAGAGAGAAAGTTCCAACTGCTTCCGAAGGAACAACATTATCCGGGCCTCCTGCATCTGTAATTGTATAATGCATCCTTGTATCTTCCTTGACATGTTCCCTTAGAAATTCTATACCGTTAAACACCAGCAGCAAGGCATCCAATGCACTTCTGCCGCTTTCAGGCTGTATTGCGGCATGTGCACCTTTCCCATGAAAAATCACCTTAAACGGTGATAATGCCATACATTTAATATCAGTCGTAGTTGTAGGCCCGCCATGAAACATAAGAGCCACATCTATATCCTTGAAGCATCCGTTTTCTATCATTATTATTTTCCCGCCTGTGGTTTCTTCTGCAGGAGTACCGTAAACAACTAATTTATACGGCTTATCTTTATAAACTTCCTTGAATGCAGAAGCCGCATAGCAGATAGCAGGTCCCTGCATATGATGTCCGCAGGCATGGCCTATATTTTCAAGAGCGTCATATTCACAAAGCAATCCCAGTGACGGACCTCCGGAGCCGTTCTCATAAACGGCCCTGAATGCAGTCTCTATTCCGCCGATTCCTTTTTCTACCTTGAACCCGTTTTTTTGCAAATAGTCGGTTAAAGTTTCCATAGCCTTGTATTCTTTACAGTCTGTTTCCGGGTTATCAAAAATATAGTCTGCAGTTTTAAACATATCTTCTTTAACTTTGTCTAAATGATTGAATAAATCTGTTTTCATAAAATACCTCCAATATAATATTCCGAATTACCGAATTAAAACGGTCCATATCCTATTAAATTACCTGCTACAATAAATACAGCACCTACAATAAACCACATTCCTATAACAGGTCCTATAAATCTTATCCATTGGGGATATGTTATTTTGGCAAGTGACAAATATGAATTCATATTCGAAGATGTAGGATTAATTGAATTTCCTATTCCATCTCCTAATGCAAACGTAAGAACAGCTATTTGCCTTGTCACTCCTGTTAAGTCAGCTACCGGAATCATCAACGGCATTGTCGCCGCAGCCTGACCGCTTCCGGAGGGAATTACCAGGTTCAGGAATATATTTATTATATACATTAGAACTACAGTAAATTGAGATGGAGATTTTCTCAGCAGTATTGACATTCCGTTTACTATTGTATCCAATATCAATCCATTCTGAAGAACTACCAGTATTCCTCTTGCAAGTCCTATAACCAGCGCTCCGAATACCATCGACTTTGCTCCGGCTATGAATTCCTTCGCAACCTGTCCGGGTTTAAGGCCTCCCAACAGCCCTCCGATTATACCCATAGCAAGAAAAATCGTAGCCATCATATCAGTTCCCCACTCATATTTAAATACACCGTATATCATGTAGATAAACCCTACAAGAACTGTTAAAAGTACAAGAATATGCCTTGTAGTCAATTCAGCTTCAATTACCACATCAGTGTTTTCTTTTGATTTCTCCTGAACTTCAAGTTCGTACACAATGCTTTTCGAAGGGTCTTTCTTAATTTTGTTAGAATACCTTACCAAATAAACGCTCAAAATAACCACAAATGTAATATGAATAATTGCCCTGTATGCTACTCCGGAAAACATCGGTAATTCAGCTATGGACTGAGCAATACCTACATTAAAAGGATTCATTACTCCTGCTGCAAATCCTCCCGCCATTCCAACAGCAATCATGGCAGTTCCCACAAGAGCGTCAAAACCCAGCTTTCTTGCTAAGGATATTCCAATAGGTATAAAAATTAGGCTTTCATTGGACATGCCCATAAATCCTCCTCCCAGAGAAAATATGAACACAAATATAGGAATCAGTAAATTTTCTCTGCCTTTTACAGACTTAGCTATTTTATTAATCCCTGTATCTACAGCTCCGGTTCCTGTAATAATTTGAAATGAACCGCCTACTATAAACACAAAAAATATCAGGGATGCTGCGCCTTCCATTCCTTTAGGTACAGCTGCAAAAGCATCAAAAAATCCTGCGGGAGAATTTTCTACGCTGTGATATGAACCCGGATCAATGACAGTAACATCTTCTTTATTCTCATACCTGTCATACTCACCGGGAGGTAGAACGTGAGTCAGTAATACTGCAATTATAATAAGTGAAAAAATTATTACATAAGTATGTGGTATTTTTATATTTTTGGAATTAAATTTCCTATCTTTTCCCATAATCTTTCTCCTTGTTGTATAATATTAATACAGATTATTAATTAGAAATTTAAATAATGCTGTACACTTTTATTTATATAGGATTTTTAAAAAACTGTTTTACTTGATAACTCTTCTTACAACGTCCATTATGCTTCCATCTCGAGCCTCTACTATTCCGACTATTTCATCTCCATATTCAGGCATAGCCGGTTTTCCTGTTACAGCTTCAGCTTCCTCTTTAAGTTCATGTATGTCCTTTAAAGGCAAATTAGTGTTTTTAAGCTTCTCCATAAGATCTGTCCTCAATGGATTTATTGAAATACCTTTATCTGTAACTATAACATCTATATCTTGCCCTGGTGTAACAACCGTGGTAACCTTATCTCTTACTATAGGAAAATTCTTCCTTACAAGAGGGGCTGTAATAATTCTGAGCTTTGCTCCGTCTGCTATATCAGGATGCCCTCCTTGGGCTCCCATTATTACTCCGTCAGAGCCGGTCAATACGTTAACATTGAAATCAACATCAACCTCTGTAGCCGACAGCACCGCTACATCAAGCATATTAGCAACGCATCCCTTGCTGTATGGATTAGCATACATGGATGCAGACATCTCTATATGATTTTCGTTCCTGTTTAATGAATCTGCAGCTTTGGAATCAAATGTTTGAGCATCTAATAGAGCCTCAAAATATCCTTCTTCCAGCAATTCTACCAGAACAGAGGTTATTCCTCCGGAAATAGCTCCTCCTTTTATTCCTTTGTCCTTCATATATTCTTTCAAAAATCTTATGACAGCCAGGGAAGCACCGCCGCTGCCTGCCTGAAAAGAAAAACCTTCTTTCATATAGCCTGATTCATTTATAATGTTTGCCGCATATTGGGCCATTAGAAGTTCCTTAGGGTTTTGTGTAACTCTTGTTGATCCCATTGCTATTTTGTCTACATCGCCTATTTCATCCACCACTACCACATAATCCACAAAAGTTTGATCTATGCTGGGATCTCTCAGCGGATATTCAACTAAATTGTCTGTTATTGCAACAACTTTATCAGCACGTTCAGAATCAGCCATAGCATAACCCATAGAACCAAAGGCTGATTTTCCTGTACGGCCGCTCATATTGCCCATCTTATCGCATGCAGGTGCGCCTACAAAAGCTACATCAATTTTTATTTCACCTGATTCTATAGACCTGGCTCTTCCGCCATGTGTCTGAAATATAACAGGTTTTTTTAATATATTGTTGTATGATATTTCCTTAGCCAAAGCACCTCTCATACCGCTTGTACGTATTCCGGATACCACACCGTTTTTAATATACTCTATCAACGGTTCATGTATTTTCTGCAATGAGGATGGTGCAATAGTTATATTCTTTATTCCCATTTCAGCTATTGCCTTCATAACCATATTGATTATATAGTCGCCGTTCCTCAGGTGGTGATGAAAAGAAATTGTCATGCCGTCCTTTAAATTGCATTTTTGGATTGCCTTACGTATATCGGATAATACTTTATTTTCCGTTTTGACATACCTGAAGTTCTTATTTATTTTTTTCGTAACAACGTCTAATTCACGATGGTTGCCACGATATGGAGTTGTATAACCGAATTCCTCAATATATTTTGGTATACAACGCCCCACATCATTTGTCACATTATCGTCATTCATGTTACCCACTTCCTTTGATGCATTTTAACAGTTAATTTTGCAAATATTAAATAGTATATGTATATTAATACATAATTATTAATCGAATATTCAACCATAAATTAAAGTATAATTTTATTTAGTAGAAATGTCAACCATTTTTTGAAGTGCAAAGCAAATATATTGCCATTTTAAATTTAATTTGGTATAATGAAACAAATGAGCAATGACATCCAAATTACAACAATTCCGGGGGAAATTAATGGACAACAATATATCCAGAAAAATCAATCGTGAAATTATTACAATATCTCGATGCATATCATATATACGAAATATTCAGTTTAAAAAATATAATATAGGCAGAGGTCAGCATGCATTTTTAACAAGAATATACGAAAATCCCGGTATAAATCAGGAAAAGCTTTCCAATATGCTGAAAATAGATAAAACAACAGTAGCTAAATCTTTAAAACGATTGGAAAAAAACGATTTTATAAGAAAAGTAAAATCTACGAAAGATAGTCGTCAATGGCTTCTGTACCCTACTGATAAGCTTCTTTCTATCTATGATACACTTGAAAATATGATTATCACTACATGTAATGATGCCCTTGAAGGGCTCAGCAAAGAAGAGTGCAGCGAATTACTTACTCTGCTGCACAAAGTTGGACAAAACGTAAATGAAGACTGGGAAAGGGCTAAAAGTAAAAATAAATGTTAAGAGAAGTTCTATCCCTTTATTTTAGACAGGTAATCGGCTAAATCTTTCTGGGTATTAAGGTTTATAAATATATCCGTGTTTAATTTAAGGCCTTCTCTATTATATTCCTTTTCTCCAATATACTTTGTATTTAACTTTTTTATCAAAGGAGCTACAGCTCTTTTGCCTTCTGATAAATATTTTTCAATATCCTTTGCTGTCTTTAAGGAATAAAATCCATAAAGCGGCTCTATATTATTTCCAATACGGGTTACACATATATCAGCATCAACGCTGTTAACAGCATTTTTCATATATCTTACATATTCTATATCCACATTCGGCATATCACATGCAATTACAAATGAATATTCGGAGGAAGCCGCCTTTAAACCTGAATGAATTCCGCCTAAAGGCCCCATATTTTCCAGTATATCTGTTATTATTTTTTGTCTGTAATTTTTATATTCATCTGGTTTGTTTGTTACGATAATTATATCGTCAAACTCTTTTTCCAGCTTAGAAATTATAATATTAATAATCCCTTTTTTATTTATATTTAAAAATTGTTTGTCAAAACCCATCCTGGAGCTTTTTCCTCCGGCTAATATTACGGCAGTACCAAACTTTCTCATCTCGTCACCCTTTATTTAAAAACTTATCTTCTATTAAATCGGTTATTTCTTTAACTTGCGAAAAATCGAATTGAGGTATGTTTTTATCAAAATGCTTGTCCGTAACAATGCAAAATAATTCTTCATCCTTTGAATACAACTCTTCGGACGCCTCTTTTCTAAATACTTCCAGCTTAGGCTTATTTTTGGATTTATAACCTTCTGTTATTATAATATCAACATTTTGTATTTTATTTATTACATCATCCAGGCTATATTCTTCATTTGATTCCTCAATTATTGCCATTCTCTCCGGAGAGACTGCAGCAACCACACTTGCGCCGGCAGCTCTGTGAAGCCATGTGTCTTTGCCGGGCCGATCCATATCAAAGCCATGAACATTATGTTTTACAGTCCCGATCCTGTATCCCCTGTTCTTCAATTCTTTAATAATGTTACATAAAACAGTAGTCTTCCCTACACCGGACTTACTTCCCACAACAGAAAACACCGGTATCACTTTTCCACCTCTAAATAATCCATCAACTGTACTTTTATTTTATCTCCTATCTTGTATGGTCCCGTGCCGGCAGCTACAAAGAATAATGAATTTTTTCCACACAAACTGGATAAAACTCCTGAACTATGCTTATATGGAAGCTTCGTATAATACTTGCCGTCTTTTTTGTAAGTAAAAGCCCTCACATACCTGTTCTGAACGCTGACCTTGTTAAAGTCATTTTCCAATACCGAATCTATTACCATCAGATTGTACTTCGTTTTACCCATCATCTTTAATAATACCGGTCTTACAAATTGCTCAAATGTAATATATGCTGCAGCAGGGTTTCCGGAAAGACCGAATAAAAACTTATTTTCATATTTTGCAGCTACTATAGGTGTGCCGGGCTTTGCTTTTACTCTCCAGAATAAGATTTTACACCCTATTTCAAGAAATGCTTCTTTTATAATATCAGCATCCCCTACGGATGCGCCTCCTGTGGTTATTATAATATCAGCCCATTTAAGCGATGATTTCAATAACCTTGCCGTATCTTCAACATTATCTTTGCAAATACCCAGCATTTCAGCCTCTCCTCCCCATTTTTTTACCTGGGAAGCAATTGTATAGGAGTTGCTGTTTCTAATTTTGCCTTCCTTTAATTCTCCTCCTATATCCACCAGCTCATCACCTGTAGATAAAATTGCAGCCCTCGGCTTAGCATATACCTTTACATAGGCTCTGCCGAGAGAAGCCAATATACCTATTTCTGCAGGACCTATTATCATTCCTTTCGATAAAACAACATCCCCTGCCTTTATATCTTCACCTTCTTTGACAATATTGGACTGAGGTTTCAGATAATTAAATATCTTTACGAATTTATCTGTAAATTTCGTATCTTCATATTTCATAACCGTATCTGCACCTTCCGGTATTTTTGCTCCTGTCATTATTCTTATAGCCTGTCCTTTGTCAATCCTTTTGGAACTAACATACCCTGCGTGCTCATTATCTATAACCTTTAGCGTCACCGGAGAATCCTCGGCAGCATTTACTGTATCTTCTGATCTATATGCATACCCGTCAAGCGGTGACCTGTCAAAGGGCGGTATATTTATAGCTGATTTAATGTCTTCAGCTAAAACATAGTCCAAACTGTCCAATAAAGATTTTTCCGTTATATTAATATCTACCTTCTCCTCAGCAAGAATCCTGCCTGCATCTTCAATAGAAATATTAGTTAGCATTTTCTCCTCCTGGCTTTTAATATTTAGGCATTATTTAACAGATGACTCCTGAAACAGGAATCATCTGTTCATCTGTTAATTTATTACTTAACCAATTTTGTCTTTAGGTACATCTGCTTTTTCAACATTTACTGCGGTAATTTTGTATTCGGCGGTTTTACTGATAGGGTCAAAAACAGAATTAGTCAATTCATTAACAGGAGATTCTTTATAGTGAAACGTCATAAACATCATCCCAGGTTTGACTTTATCCGTTATTGTTATCCTGGTTAATATTGAACCTCTCCTGGATGTTACTCTTACAAACTCTTCTTCTTTTAATCCCAGCCTTTCGGCATCTGCAGGGTTCATTTCTGCAAGCTCATAAGGCTTTATGGCATTCAGCCTCTTTGAATGCCTGGTCATTATGTTATATTGATACAGCATTCTTCCTGTAGTAAGGAGTATGGGATATTCGTCAGATACAAGCTCCGCCGGTGCTTCGTATTCAACAGGAACCATCAATCCTTTTCCTCTTGGAAATGTACCTTTGTGTAGGTATTTGGTACCCGGATGTTCCTCATTTGGACAAGGCCACTGCAGCCCTACCTTATCTATCCTCTCATATGTTATACCCCTGTAGCTGGGCATAGTAAGCCTTATTTCATTAAATATATCTTCAGAATTTTTATAATTAAAGCCCTTTGCCCCTAATTTTGTTGCTACTTCACTTAATATTTCCCAATCAAGCCTGCATTCCCCTGGAGCGTCAACAGCTTTTCTGACTCTTTGAACTCTTCTCTCCGTATTTGTGAATGTTCCATCCTTTTCAGCATAAGATGCTGCAGGTAATATAACATCTGCAAATTTGGCAGTTTCCGTCATAAATAAATCCTGAACCACCAAAAAATCCAAACTTTCCATAGCCTTTTTAACATGGTTTGCATTTGGATCCGTAAGAACCGGATCCTCTCCCATAACATACATTGCTTTGATGTTGCCTGATAAAGCTTCATCAAGCATTTCAGGTACTCTGAGCCCATTGTTCGGATTCAGCTTCACACCCCAGCATTTCTCAAAAAACTTTATATTTTTTTTATCAGACAAACTTTGGTATCCGGGTAATGTGTTTGGAAGAGCCGCCATATCACAAGCACCCTGAACATTATTCTGGCCACGCAGAGGATTTACACCGGCGTTTTCTACGCCCAGATGACCTGTTAACATGGCAAGGTTAGCAAGATTCATTACATTGGCTGTTCCTGTAGTGTGCTCTGTTATCCCCAGGGTATAATATATTCCTGCCTTTTTTGTGCTTGTGTAAAGCTTTGCAGTCTCGTACAGCATTTCCTCGGATATTCCGGTTATTTCCTCCACTGTCTCAGGGGTATATTTTTTTATCACTTCCAGTACATTTTCAAATCCTGTACAGCGGGTTTCGATAAACTCTTTATCATGCCATCCTTCTTTAACTATAATGTGCATTAACCCATTCACTAACGCTGTATCTGTCCCTGATTTTAAAGGTAACCACAGTGTAGCAAATTCTGCCAGTTCTGTGCGGCGCGGATCTATTACTATAAGCTTTGATCCGTTTTTAACTGCTCTTTTCATCTTGTTCCCGATTATCGGATGAGCCTCCGTGGTGTTAGAACCAATGACGAACAACACCTCATTTCCCTCCACCTCACTGATAGAATTGGTCATGGCTCCGCTTCCTAATGTAGTTGCAAGACCTGCAACTGTAGGAGCATGTCACGTACGGGCACAGTGGTCAACATTGTTTGTGCCTAATGCCACTCTCATCATCTTTTGATATACAAAGTTGTCCTCGTTGGTGCAGCGTGCCGAACTAAGCCCGGCTATAGCGTCTCCTCCATATTTGTCTTTTACGCCTTTAAGATTTCCCACAACTGTCCCTATAGCTTCGCTCCACTCCGACTCAACAAATTTTCCATTCTTTTTTATTAAAGGTTTTGTTACCCTGTCAGGGCTGTTTATAAAATCTGTATGGTACCTTCCTTTTACACAAAGGGATTTCCCGTTTACAGGTGCTTCAGGGTCAGGGGTCACTCCTACTACCTTTCCATCCTTTACGTTTAAATCAAAGTTACATCCGGTACCGCAAAACGGGCATGTTGTGCGGACCTTTTTAACTTCCCAAGGCCTGATACCCTTTAACTGCTTATTTATTAAAGCGCCTGTAGGGCATGCGGTTATGCACTGACCGCACAACCTGCAATTTTTATAGCTGATAGGATCATCAAAGCATGTAGTGACTTTAGACTTAAATCCTCTGCCTGTAAAGTCAACGGCGTGAGTCTCCTGTATTTCATCACATACTCTGACACATTTGCCGCAAAGTATACACTTGCTTTGGTCTCTCTCCATAACAGGATTTAAACTGTCTATGGCATATTTCTTTTTTTCTCCTTTATAGGATCCATATTTTACACCATATCTGTAGCATAAATCCTGAAGCCCGCATTCACCGGCTTTTTCGCAGGTTAAACAATCATTTGGATGATTTGAATATAATAAATCCAAAATATTTTTTCGAGCCCTGACTACTCTTTCGGACTCAGTATATACAGACATTCCTTCTCTTGCTTTTTCCGAACAAGAAGCTACAAGCTTTTTTGAACCTTCAATCTCTACTATACACAGCCTGCATCCACCAAAAGACGAGAGCTCTTTGTCATAGCACAGTGTGGGAATATCCACCCCATTTTCACGAGCGGCTTCCAATATGGAAGTACCTTCTTTCACTGTAACTTCTTTTCCGTTTATTTTAAATACAATCATATTCGCCTCCATGGATTAAAGCATTAAAATAATCTTCATGTACTGTAATCTTTTTCTCTTTAAGTGATACATTTTTCGTCATTTAATCCTTCTCTCTGCTATAATATATTTATGTTATAGTACCTAACATCAAGTTAGGTCTTTTGTTGTTTTAGTTATTTCTTAATTATTGCACTAACAGGGCATTGCGCTATGCACGTTCCACATCTGATACATTTGCCGGCATCTATTACATGCCTTTCTTTAACTTTACCGCTTATGCAGGAAACAGGGCAGTTTTTGGCGCATTTGCCGCAGCCTACACATTTATCAGTAATATAATATTCCAAAAGTGCCTGACATACACCTGCAGGACATTTTTTATCCCTTATGTGGGATTCATATTCATTCCTAAAATATTTCAGCGTGGTGATTACAGGATTAGGAGCTGATTTGCCAAGCCCGCACAGAGATGTAAACCTGACGGTTTCCGACAGATCATCCAGTCTTTCCAAATCTTCTTCTACTCCTTTGCCTTGTGTAATCCTTTCCAATATTTCAAGCATTCTCTTTGTTCCTTCTCTGCAAGGCACGCATTTTCCACAGGATTCGTCAACGGTAAAGTCGAGGAAGAATCTGGCAATATCAACCATGCAGTCAGTATCGTCCATTACAACCATACCGCCGGAACCCATTATTGAGCCAATCTTAGCCAGAGACTCAAAATCTACCGAAGTATCCATTAATTTTTCGGGAATACATCCTCCCGACGGTCCTCCGGTTTGTACAGCTTTAATTTTCCTTCCTTCTCCAACTCCTCCGCCTATATCAAATACAATTTCTCTTATAGGCATTCCCATTGGAACTTCTACAAGACCGGCTTTTTTTACTTTTCCCACTAAAGAAAATACTTTGGTCCCCGGAGATTTTTCAGTTCCGATACTCCTGAACCACTTTGCACCTTTTTGGAATATTACAGGAACATTAGCCAATGTTTCAACATTGTTTATAACAGTAGGTTTTTGCCACAATCCCCTATGAGCCGTTCTGTAAATCTTGGTCCTGGGCATACCTCTCTTTCCTTCAATGGATTCAATAAGTGCAGTACTTTCTCCGCAAACGAATGCACCTGCTCCAAGCCTAAGTTCTATATCAAAATTAAAACCCGTGCCTAATATATTATTTCCCAGCAATCCATATTTCTTTGCTTGCTCAATGGCAGTCTTAAGTCTTTGAACTGCAACAGGGTATTCTGCCCTAACGTATATAAATCCCTGATCTGACCCTATTGCATATCCGGCAATAGCCATACCTTCAAGAACCGAATGGGGATCTCCTTCAAGAATGGACCTGTCCATAAACGCGCCTGGATCCCCTTCATCGGCATTACAAATTATATACTTTTTATCTGAATCATATTTAAAAGCTTCCGCCCATTTTCTCCCTGTAGGGAAACCTGCTCCTCCTCTTCCTCTTAAATAAGATTCACTCATAATATTGATAACTTCTTCAGGCGTAATTTCCGTAAGTACTTTTCCAAGTGCAGAGTAGCCTTCAAGTGCTATATATTCATCTATATCATCCGGTTTTATGATTTCAAAATTTCTTAGTGCTATTCTTAATTGCTTTTTATAATAGTCGCCCTTTAAAACTATATTGCCATCTCTTACTTCGGTCTTATCTTCTTTTCTCAGTCTTTCTTCTAATATTGGCCTGGATTTTTCTTTAAGCTCCTTTAAACTCTCAAGAGTTAACACAGTTTTCACCTCCGAATTATTAAATTATCTATAATCTTTTATTATTCCTTTTATATCTTTAACTGTCAATTCGCCATATATTTTACCATTTATGCTAATTACAGGTGATAAACCGCAAGCGCCTAAACACCTAGTAGGAGTTATGGAAAATTTCAGGTCGGGTGTAGTACCGCCGCGCTGTATTCCCAAAACAGATTCAATCTCCTCGAGTATTTTTTCTCCTCCCTTTACATAACAAGCCGTACCAAGGCATACAGAAATGTTATTCTTACCCTTAGGTATAAAAGAAAATTGGGAATAAAAAGTGGCTACTCCATAAACTTCTGAAATAGGTACCTTTAAGTCTTTGGATATTACTTCCAGAATTTCGGCAGGCAAATATCCGAATTCACCCTGTGCCTTTTGCAAAACAGGCATTAAAATTCCTTTTTTTTCTTTGTTTTCACTAATAAAAGCCCTAAATTTATCAAGTTTGCCTTTATTTTCCTTTAAATCAAACTTAAACTCCATTGTTTCACTCCTCTTTTATTAATTTAGCATTTAAAATAGTTATAATATTGCTCCTTTATTTTAATATTCAGCAAACGATTCCTTAATGATTATATAATAATTCATTGATTTTGTCAATGAAAGTAATTAAATAATGTCTAAATTTTCACATTTAAGTAACAATTAAAAATTGTCCATAATAAAGCAATAAATAAAGCAAATTAAAAGGTTAAGCACATTTTTTTTAATTTATTTTTTGATTTATTAATAAAAAAAAAATCAAACTTTTTTCATTAAAAAAGAACGTGAAAGTTCACTGCTTCCATGTTCTTAATTGTTAAAAATTAGATTTCATGTTATTATTTAATATTTGAGCATCTGATTATTCTCAAAAAAGCCTTCCCACGGATCGTCCCCGGCAATTCTTGAAAGAGCATTTGCCATGTTAACGGCATCAGGTTTCACCGTATCAAGTTCATCCCATCCGATTGGCATAGACACTCTGGCGCCTTTTCTTGCTCTTATTGAATAAGGAGCAATGCTTGTAGCTCCTCGACCGTTTCGAATCCAGTCAATAAATATTTTGTTTCTGCGCTTAACTTTCCTGATATTGCTGGTATACCGGTCGGGCCACTTTTGTTCCATAACTTTGGCAATGCGCTTGGCAAAGTCATAAAAAACGTCCCACCCTACGGTAGGTTTCAAAGGAACAACAACATGATACCCTTTACCGCCGCTGGTCTTAAGGTATGAGTTCAGGGAAAGCTCTGCAAGAATTTTTTTGATATCCCGAACACCTTGGCGCACTCTGCTAATGTCCATTCCTTCATCAGGATCCAGGTCAAATACCATCATATCCGGATTTTCGAGCATTTCAGCACGGCTCCCCCAAGTATGAAACTCCAGTGTACCCATCTGTGCTTCGGATACAAGC
>ENA-UOOE01000061-UOOE01000061.1-fermentation-metagenome-genome-assembly--contig:-NODE-61-length-109693-cov-29.232146_pt1 | contig 109693 bp, 105 predicted proteins | sample MGYA00245776_ERZ724021 | MGnify/ENA primary metagenome ERZ724021 (study PRJEB28704, sample SAMN03018321) | fermentation metagenome | biome: anthropogenic terrestrial biome; feature: soil... | reverse complement strand
TTTCTAGTTGAAACCCCTACGGGGTGGAATTCCCTGTTTTTGCAGTGGAATCAATGTTTGATATTATTTTTTTCAAAAGCTTTCACCAAGTTTTCATCTTTTTCAAAGTTAATATCTGTGGTCGCGTTATAAGCTTCGTGATAGATGGTAAAGTCAAAAACAAGAGATTTATTATTTCCATCCTGGTAGTATAACAATATTTTCGTATTCTCTGTTCGGACATACTTCTCAGCATACTTAAATGTAAAACGATCAGGAACCCACTTCGGCAATAACGGCTTTGAAGGAATATCCTTCATGGCTTCCTCAACACTGTTATAGGTTTCTCTTTGAGAAATATTGGGATTGCTATTTTGCTCGCTCGGCTGATTTGGTGAAGACAAGTTGAAGGTATCTTTTCCCCATTTAACCATCGATTGTATCAGGTTGTAACCAATCGCGTCTGCTACTACAGATGACATAAAGAAAATTAAAATGAAGCAAGCTGCAATTTGAACAATCCTCTTTCTAGTTACAATTTTACGCTGGCTATTGCGCCATTCTCTATACTGCCGGTCAACATTCTGCCGCATGGCCTTTATTTTTTCTTCGGGAATATGTTCTTCATTGCCTTCAATAAGATCGATTGCTTTTACACATTCGTCGATGAGGTCAGTATCCATGTTGATTTCATCGGCTGACGACGCCTCGTATAATATCCGATACAGCTTTTCTTTCACAAGCTCGTCATTCTCCTTTTCGGAGACTATTTTTTTGATGATCTCTATATCACTGACGGTATCGGAGGATTTATTTGATTTCTGCTCCATGATATTCTCCTTTCAACTATATACATTACCCAGAACGCGGAAAATCACATGGTTTTTCCGGAATTTTTTTTAGGTTTCATTTTTTTCAAAATAATTACGGATAATAATCTTTATTTTCTTCTTCAGCCGGTAAATCCGGGTCGTCATAGCGGTAGCTGAAATGTCATGTTTCTTTGAAAGATCAGAAACTGATATATTGCGTTTATAATAATCTATGTACAGATTATATTCACTCGGATTAAGTTTATCTAATATCTCAACACAGAGTTTGTCCAGGTCGAGCGCGTGGTTAACAAGCTCCTCCAATTCATTATCCAATTCGGTCCAAGCATTTGCGATATTATCATCGATGCTTACTTCATGCCTTTTTTTAACATACATGCTTCGATATGAGCTGTTAATGAAATTACGCGCTGTTTTATATAACCACTCTCCCACATTCGGGTGTTCTTTTAATTTGGAAAGTTGTTTCCAGGCTTCCAGGAATGTATTTTGAGTGCATTCTTCCACAAAATCTGAAAATTGCTCTTGCCCCTTGACCAACTTTCTGCAATAAAGAGAAATCTGTTCAAAATATTTATCGCACAAATCCTCATAAAAAGCTTTATCGTCTTTGCGATTCCACACAAATAAATTCCTCCTTTTGCCAGATTTAGTTTGTTTTATGCAGCAGACAATATTTTACAGTGAGTTTCGATAAATATCGCGCAAAATTAGCCGAAAGTAAACGGAATTTTTTGCTAAACAGTAAATGCAAAAAAATTTTTAAGACAGTATGTGATTTAAACGATATAATGCAATGTTATATATAAAGAAGCATTTTATTTTCCTTATTTCTGAAAAAGAATACTTTGTTGGGGCTTAGAGAAACCTAGTGATTAATCCTACAATAGAATAATTATTAACACCAAGGGCAAACCTGTTGAAAAGCAGGGACGCAAAGCTACGAGTCTAAGTGCTTACGCATAATGATCGTCGGGCTGCCGTGTAGAGATTCTTTATGTAAACCTGCCCTTTAAGCGGCAGGATTTTTTTGTTTTAGGTTTTTATAAGGAAAAGGATAATTTATTACTTCGTATCTACTAGAGCTTTTACTGTGGCTTTTATAACTTTTAAATCACGCTCGTCGCACAAACCAAGCAAATGGGTCAAGTGTTCTATTTCGGCATTTGTGTGCTCATTCTCAGGGAAAAAAATTGCATCCGCAGATATGCCTAATTCGCGGATAAGCCGAAAAAGGAGACTATAACTGGGCTTTTTATTTTCGTTCTCAACAGACATAAGGTAACGGGAGGTTATCCCTAATTTTTCAGCTAATTGCTCTCGCGTAAGGTTATTGTTTTTCCGAGCTGTCTTAAGGATACTCCCCAATTTATCGAAATCATTGTGCATTATTAGTTCACCTCAATTAACAGTCTATAGTTCCTAAAAAGCAAATAAAACGATTCAACATATCTGTTATTAGGGGAACTAACAGGGCGCATTATTGGCAAAAGTTGTTTTTAGCTCCGCCAAATAAAAAAAAGTGAGTTTGGCGGGTAGCTTTCCATGTCCGCATAACACGAATATCCCTCCAAATTTACGGATTTAGGAGGGATATTTGTGTTTATCAGTGATGCTATAAAAAACCAGTTGCCGCTAATTTTAATTAGCGGCCTGGCCTAAAGAAGCCGATTTCCTTAACATTTGCTTTATCATCTTCAATATTAAACGGTTAAAAAAAGCCTATATTTTTTAACGGATCAGTGCGGTTGTTACGCAGAACTATCGGAACATAAAAATAGGGTATGTAGGTTCGTAAATGCTCATTCGGATTCTGTCCGGATGAGCATTTATTGCTATAAAGATATCTTCGCTTGCCGCTCTCCGCCTTCTGTTTTGGGTTTCTCAAAGAAATCAAAACGGAGGGTGGTAAATGAAAGTGATCAATTTAGAGGTTTTCTGTCTAAAAATCACTGTTCAAAAAAATAAATTTCAAGTTTTTGCCTGGAAGTTTGCCAAAATCCATTTTTCAAACGGGATAGTGATTGAAAGGGAAAAGAACACCGCCTTGCGGGTACGGAAGGAGGTGAACTCAATGGAGCTATCTTCTTCCCGACGGAAAACTATCCGGCACCAGTTTGACAGCTTCTGCAAAAAGGTATTGCGGGAAAAATATCGTGATTGTATGCGTGAAGCCCAGCGGCGCTTGCAGCATGAGATATCCTTTTCAGATCTGTCCCCGCAGGAATTGGATCAGCTTTATGTTATGGATGAATATTCCGACAGCCACCATTTCAGCGTGATGGGATATGATGTTGCGGTAAAGGACGATCTGCTCAGTACGGCGTTAGCCGCCTTACCCGAAACAAAACGTGACATTATCCTGCTTTCCTACTTCCTTGACATGTCAGATAAGGAAATCGGAGAAACACTGAACATGGTTCAGCGCACAGTCCAATACCACCGGACAAGCTCGCTCAGACAGTTAAAAAAATTACTGGAGGAAAAAGCTGATGATGAATAAGCGCAAATCTCTGGATACCAGCCTACTACCTTTCTCCGTTATCAGAATGGCGGCTGACGGCAACGTCGATGCAATCAACGCCGTGCTGAAACATTACGAGGGTTACATAGCCGCTTTGTCTACCAAGCGGTTTTATGATGAGAACGGGAACCCTCATTTATATCTTGACGAGGAATTGAAGCGCAGGCTGGAAACCAAACTTATTACCAAAATTCTTACTTTTAAGCTGGCCTAACCGATAGCCTGTACGGAGCATGTCCCTTTCCATGCTCTCCTTACAGGCTATTCGTGTTGTCGGTCCGCCAAAATTCACTGGTTGCACAGCGAATTTTTACAGGCTGACAAACACCTGACCGTTCCTTGACAAAGAAAGTGCGGCAAAATACCGTGCAGCATAAGGCAAATCGGATACCTTCGGCCTATACTGAGCCAGGCGGCGGGTGCGCCAAGACTTCCAAAGGGAACGAGCGATAACCACCGACGCTGCCAACAAGCGTGGCAGCTTGTGGGCGACGAGGTATAGGGCCGGTACAATGATACTCCCGTCCAGCCACAGTCCGAGCGCGATCAAACCGTCGCAGGCAATGGGGGCGGCTCTGTGAAACCCACAGATGGGGTAAAACTCCCGTGAGGCTGCGCCAACAGCCGTCCGATGCGCCTATATATTATTTGGTAAAGGAGGATCGTGTAAAAGGAGTTTCTGCCGTATACGCTATTCTGGTAAAGGGCGGTACGGAACTGTGATGCCGGAGCCGCCGGCAGGCTGGGGTATGCCCACACCGGAGCGCGCGGCAAATACGGTGGACTTAACATTAGAAGCCATGGGCTGGCTTTTGCTTTTTTTTAGCTGGAGCCAGCCTATTTTTGTGATGTGAATGCACTTATATGATTCTGGAGGTGACAGGGAATGAACCAGCAGGAGGCATACAAAACGGTTTTCAAAGAATATCCGGATATTCTTGATGTCGGGCAAATGAGTCAATTGCTTAGAGTGAGCAAAAAAACAGCCTATAAGCTGTTGCAGCAGGGCAAAATTGATTGTTTGAAGGTGGGCCGGGAGTACAAGATTCCAAAGGCCAATATCATTCAATATTTACGAATTTCAAAAGGAAATGAAGCAGGTTGATTTGAAAAAGGTGCAACCGATATAGATGCGGCTACTGACTATTGATAGAATATAACTGTCAATAGCAGAGAAAACGGCCGCAAATCAGGGAGGTTAAATAAATGATTTCTGGTCATCTGCAAGAAAAGAACGGGCGCTATTATATGGTGCTCAATCTGAAAAATGAAAACCAAAAATGGAAACCGAAATGGATTGCCACCGGGTTGCCTGCAAAGGGCAACAAAAAGAAGGCGGAAACCATGCTGCGGGAAACCATCAGGAAGTACGAAAATATGGAGGCCCAATCTCAAGGAAACGCTGAAAACCCATTGTTTTCGGACTACATGCTGAACTGGCTGGAGTTAATTCGTAATAGCGTGGAAGCAACCACCTTTACCTCCTACCGGCGAATCGTTAAATACTCCGTCGCCCCATATTTCAAGGAGTTAGACGTGAACCTTTGCGAATTACAACCTAAACATATTCAAGGTTATTACAATTACCTGATGGTCGAAAGGAAAAACAGCGCAACCACGGTCCGGCGACACCATGCCAATATCCGAAAGGCTCTACAGCAAGCTGTTAAAACGGATCTTATTCCTTCCAATCCCGCCGATAAGGTTGAAAAACCGAAGCAGCAGCCGTATATAGCGAGCTTTTACAATGACGAGAACCTGAATTTGCTTTTTGAGAAAGCTCACGGCACGAGATTGGAACTGCCCATCATCGTTTCAGCGTTTTATGGTTTGCGCCGGAGTGAGGTATTGGGTCTAAAATGGAGCGCGATAGATTTTAAGAACAAAACGATAACCATTAACCATACGGTTGCAGAGGTAGAAGATGATGAAGGCAAAAAGCATATTGTTCAAAAAGACAGAACAAAGAATAAGTCCAGTTATCGAACGTTGCCCCTTATTCCCCAGGTTGAAGAAGCATTGTTGTGGAAAAAGATACAGGACGATGAATACAGAAAAGTTTGCAGGCGTTCATACTGCAAAGACTATACCGGATATGTTTTTGTCGACGAATTGGGGCGCTTATTGAAACCGGAATATTTGACAAAAGGCTTTCAAAATCTGTTGAACAAGCATGAATTAAGGCTTATTCGTTTTCACGATCTTCGTCACTCCTGCGCCAGTCTGCTCCTGAAAAACGGCGTCAGTATGAAAGCGATACAGGAATGGTTGGGCCATAGCCACTTTTCGACCACGGCAAACTTTTATGCTCATCTGGACTATGACTCCAAAAGGGAATCAGCTAACGCCATTGGTGGAATCCTTCTAATTGCCGGACAGGATAAAGCAACAACCATAACGCCAAGCGAACAATCGGTAGCGTGAAGTTAATCCCATTGCAACAAAAACCAATTGCTTTTGGCAGCGCATTGGAGCAGCAATAAAAATGAGATTGCATAATCCACCCGTCAAGTACGATTACACAATCTCACAATTCCTGAAAAATGGTGCCGGTGAAGGGACTTGAACCCCCACTTAGTTGCCTAAAACAGATTTTGAGTCTGCCGCGTCTGCCATTCCGCCACACCGGCCCGTAATTTATGTTCAAGAGAAGAAAAAATCTTCCCTCGGACAAACAAAAGAATCACACAAAAGAATTTGTTTTCAACCCTCATACCGCAAGCTGAGGGAAAAGGCTTTAAATCGGGACTTTACCTTCCAAGGTGTACCATGACTACCATTGGATTTTGAGTGCGGTGCGTCTGCCAATTCCGCCACATCGGCAAGTTTATTAAATTTTTCTCACAAATAATGTTTAACAGCAAAAATAATTATAACTGGTTAACATCATAGTTGTCAAGATTCCCTGCATCTTCTCATCTAAGCGTTCACATTTTATTCTGCTAAATTATATATTAAATTAGTGAATACATAATCAGGAATACCTATATTATTATGGAAATTTAATTTCTAAAGGATTTTTAGTATAATATAACGAACCATATATAGATATGGTAAGAAAGTATAAAATTTTGCCTATTATGAAAATATATTATAGATGACCAGATTTAGGAGAGGCTGAATATATGAATTCAGACGAGCAACTGGTAAAAACGTGTTTGCAGGGGGACAGCCAGGCTTTTGAAGAACTGGCTGTTAAATATCAAAATAAAATTTATGCTCTAGCTTATCGCTATATGGGAAATGAGGAAGATGCCTACGATATGGCGCAGGAGGCATTTATAAAGGCATACCGGTCACTACGTTCCTTCAAGGGTGATTCCAGTTTTGGTACCTGGATGTACCGGATAGCAACCAATGTTTGCCTGGATGAACTGCGTAAACGCAAACGAAGGGTCCTTACTCTGTCTTTGGACGAACCTCTGGCTACCCGTGACGGGGATGAGGTGGAAAAAGAAATAGCGGATACAGCCCCCACCGCCGACATAATTTACGAACAGAAGGAATTATCCCAATACATACAGCAAGTTCTTGGTGAGATGAAGCCGGATCATAAAGTAACCATCGTACTAAGAGACATAATGGATCTGACCTATGAAGAAATTGCACAGGTCCTGGATTGCAGTATTGGCACAGTCAAGTCCCGCCTGAGTCGTGCCCGGGATTCACTTCGAAAAAAATTGAGTGAACGGGAACTTTTACCTTAGGCACCTCGTCTAATTAAGCGAGGAGGAGCATAAATATGAGATGCGAGAAAGTTGGAGAACTACTCTCTCCATACCTGGATCAGATGACAAATGAAAAAGAATCAAGGTGTGTGGAAACGCATATTGCGTCGTGCTCCAAATGTCGGTCTACCCTGGAACAATTAAGAAAAATGTGTAATGCGGTACATGATTTGGAAACTCCGGAGGTACCGGAGACATTTATTAAAGATTTAAATAAACGACTGGCCAATGAAAACCTGAAATACTTTGGTCATAAACATATAAAAACACCTAAAAAACATGGCTGGATTGCAGCAGGCGTAGCGAGTGTAGCTTTAGCTGTTGGTATTTATGCCAGCAGTATTCTTCCTTTTGGCAGCATGGTTGCCAACCTGCAGGAAAGGATGGACAAGAACAAACAACCTTCGTCAGCGTCTGTTGATAACATATTGGACAACATCAGGGGCTATCTGGCAGACAAAAATGATCCTGCCACACCGGAAGTCAATACTAAACCGGAAACGGTGGATAGTGGTGATAAAACCGGCAAGGACAGCAAAGCTACCAAACCGGGTGTTACTCCGTCTGGCCCGGGTAAGTATGTTGCGTCGTCCCAGCCTGCTATAAGCGATGTTGTTAGTACCAGTATTAAGGTTGCTGACATCGGCAGCTCAGTTCAAAAGGTGATGGCTATTGCCGGTGAAAACGGAGGACAGTATACATCATTGCCTGCGCCCAGCGGGATTCAGGCTCTTTCCGGCAACAGGACCAAAGCAGTATCCATAAAGGTAGATCCTGAAAATGCCGATAAAGTGATGAATCAATTAACCGATTTGGGGGCAGCCGCTACACCGGAATACAATAAAAATGATGTTACCAGTCAGGTTAACGAGGTCCAGAATAATATCAACAATATTCAGGAACAGATATCCAAATTAGAGGCCAACCCTAACAAAAGCGAAACTGATAAAGCTAAACTAAATGAACTGAACAGTCAGCTGTTCCAATATAATCAAAAAGTAACCTTGCTGAAGCGTACGATTATAAATATATATCTGGAAGAAGAAGGTAACCAGTAAGTTTATTTATATAACTGAAGATAATATTTTTGGAGGGAAACATATGTTTCCCTCTTTGTTATGCTAAAATATGATGATAAAGAGTTGGAATATGTTAAAAACTATATTGAATTAAAGGCAGGTGTTTTTATGGCGGGTCAAAAGCTGGTGTTGGTTGATGGCAACAGCCTTCTGTACCGGGCTTTCTATGCTTTGCCCCTGCTCCATACCAGTGATGGTATTTATACCAATGGGGTATATGGTTTCTTGACCATGTTCAACCGGGTCATGCAGCAGGAAGAACCCAGTCATGTGGCGGTGGCTTTTGATAAAGATAAACATACTTTTCGAACCGACATGTATACCGACTATAAAGCTAACCGGTCAGCGGCACCGGATGAACTGGGCGGGCAATTTGCCTTAATCCGGGAGGTGCTCACCGCTCTTAATGTGACCTATCTGGAAATGCCGGGTTATGAAGGTGACGATATTATCGGAGCATTAAGCCGCCTGGCGGAAGAAGCCGAAATGGACACGCTCATCGTTACCGGTGATAATGATGCATTGCAACTGGTATCTGAACGGGTCAAGGTACTGCTGAATAAAAAAGGTATAACCGAGACAGAGCTCTACGATGAAGCCCGGGTGCTGGGAAAATGGGAAGTAATGCCTGCCCGGATGATAGAAATAAAAGCATTAATGGGGGACTCTTCCGACAATATCCCAGGCGTACCGGGCATAGGGGCCAAGACCGCGGTTAAACTGATCAAGGAATACGGGACTCTGGAAAACCTTTATGAACACCTGGATGAAATAAGCGGTAAAATGCACGAAAAGCTGGCACTGAACCGCGACCAGGCTTTTATGAGCCGCAAGCTTGCAACTATTGCACGTAATATCAATGCCGGGCTGGAACTCAACGAACTGGAAGTGAAAGAGCCGCACCGGAATGAACTCATAGATTTGTACCGCCGGCTTGAATTCAATAACCTGTTAAACGCTATTCAGGCTGCACCTGCCGCACCGCAGGCGGAAGAAACTGAAGTGGACTTAATATATATCGATTCCCGGGAAGAAATGCAGGAACTCCATAAACTGGCAGCATCGGCCGAATCGATCAGCCTTTTTATTAAGACTGATTACCATCATCCCATGTGGGCCAACATAGAAGAATTCTATTTGGAAGTCGATGCCAAAATATACTGCCTTAAACTAAACGGTGGCTTGGAAAGACTGGAATGGGTACGACCCTTGCTGGAAGATGGCGGCGTTCAAAAAATTGTCCATAATTATAACTTTGCCCTGGTACTCTTGGCCCGCCAGGAAATCAAGCTTAATGGAGTCATGGGTGATACCATGCTATTAGGCTATGTGAACGATCCGTCGGTACAGGCAGATGACCTGAAGTCTGCTCTTTTCAATTTCTTGAATCGTAATATACCTAAGGAAAACACCTCATTGCAGGTGGCCGGCTTGAAAGAACTATACTTCGGACTTAAAGAAACCACGGATGAGGACCTGTTCAATCTTTATAAAGACGTGGAACTGCCGCTGGCTGAGATACTGGCCGGTATGGAATATATCGGGATAAAGGTTGATCTTTCCACCTTAAAGGTATTATCGCTGGATTTGGGTGAAAGAATAATAGCTATAGAAGAAAACATCTACCGGCAGGCGGGAACAACATTTAACATTAATTCCCCCAAACAACTGGGCCAGGTGCTTTTTGAAGATTTAGGCCTGACCCCGGTTAAAAAAACCAAGACCGGCTATGCCACCGGAGTGGAAGTGCTGGAGAAACTATATGATGACCACGAAATAATACCGGCTATCCTTGATTACCGGCAATTAACTAAATTAAAATCCACCTATGTCGATGCCCTGCAGAGCTTGATCCATCCCGAAACGGGACGGGTCCATACTATTTTTAAACAGGCGACTACGGCTACCGGCCGTTTGTCCAGCGTAGAGCCCAACCTGCAGAATATACCGATCAAAATGGAGGAAGGACGCCGGATCAGAAAGGCTTTCATTGCCGGCGATGACGGCTGGACCTTGTTGTCAGCCGACTATTCACAGATTGACCTGCGGGCGCTGGCCCATATCAGCGGTGATAAGGAACTAATAGAGACTTTCCGCCAGGAAATCGACATCCATACGCGGACTGCGGCGCAGATATTTAAAGTCCCTCTGGAAGAGGTGACCAGTGATTTAAGACGCCGTGCCAAAGCAGTAAATTTCGGTATAGTATATGGGATCAGTGATTTCGGTCTGGCCCGGGATACCGGGGTAAGCCGCAAGGAAGCCGCTCAGTACATCGAACGCTATTTGGACCACTTTCCCGGAGTAAGACAATACATGCAGGATATCGTGGAATTCGGCAAGAAATACGGTTATGTCGAAACTCTGTTAAAAAGGCGGAGATATCTGCCTGATCTTAATGCCCGCAATAAGAACGTCCAGGCCTTTGCTAAGCGAATGGCCCTGAATACTCCTATACAAGGTACTTCGGCTGACATTATAAAACTGGCCATGCTGCAAGTCCATGAAGCTCTGCAGACCAAAAAACTAAAAGCCAGAATGCTTTTGCAGGTTCACGACGAGCTGGTTCTGGAGGTACCCAAGAGCGAACTTCCGGAGGCCGCGGCCCTGGTGCGCGAATGCATGGAAAATGCCTGTGAACTTAAAGTCCCCCTGAAAGTAAGCCTGGAGGCGGGGGATAACTGGTACGATATGCAAGAGCTGGAGATATAAAATTAAACGCTGAAGGACACTGATTTAATATGATTCACACTGATTTTTTTTAATCTTTTCTTACTTAGTTTCCGTAGCGGAGCATTACGGTTGCGTAGGAGGCCCTACAGCCCCGACGTCAGGAGTGGGCTTCAGGGCCGGGTGTTACCGGAGATATAAAATTTAACGCTTTTTTAAATTAATTTGGCGCTGAGTACGTTGATTGGTATGAATGACGCTAAGTGAGAAATGTCCCATGGTTAGTTAAATAAATAAAATCAGTGTTGAATTCTTGTACTAATTAATCCCAGGGAGGTAGTAATATGCCGGAGTTGCCGGAAGTGGAAACTATCAGACGGTCGCTTGAGGATGTACAGGGGGCCGGTATAACCGATTTGCAGATAAATCGAGCCGAGGTTATTCGCAGGCAGGAATATGAACCCGAGTCGGTCGTTGGGCAGATTATCCGGGAAGTTCGGCGGCGCGGCAAGTTTCTGGTGCTGAAATTAAAGACGGAGAAATATCTGATTCTGCATATGGGCATGAGCGGACGTTTCTACCTGACCGGGGAAGATGAAGAATTAACCGAACCCCATATCCACGTCATAATCCACCTTGATAACGGGCGCAAAATCGTATATCAAGATGCCAGACGTTTTGGCGGGGTCTGGTTCATCAGGGACTGCCAAAAGTTTTTCGAGAAAATGGGTCCGGAACCCCTTACTCGTGAATTTAATCCGGATTATATGGAAAAGGCTTTTAAAGGGCGTAAAGCCCCGGTTAAAAACCTTATACTGGATCAGCATCTGGTAGCGGGAATCGGAAACATTTATGCCGATGAATCGCTTTTTGCCGCCGGTATAAGGCCCGACCGCATGGCAGGAACACTCACAGCTGATGAAATAAAAAAGCTCTGCCAGGCCATCAAGAAAGTTCTCCGAACCAGTATCGAACAACGAGGCACTACCTTTAGAGACTACCGTGACGGCTACAATCGAAAAGGCGGTTTCCAGGATTATCTTAAGGTCTATGGTAAAAAGAACAGCCCTTGCCCGTTATGCGGCAATCCACTCATAGTAACCCGTATTGGCGGGAGAAGTTCGCATTTTTGCGAGACCTGCCAGAAATAAGAACACTTTGTTACCCCTATCCATATAGTAATATATACAAACCGGATAGGAGTGGCTACAGTGGAATACATGCTGATACTAATGTTTGCTCTGGCCGTAAGTGCCGACGGATTTATGGTAGGTATTGCTTATGGCATCAAAAAAATCAAGATACCATTTTTATCTCTTATCCTGATTTCCTGTGCTTCATCTCTGGCCGTAACGGTCTCCATGATATGCGGCAAAGGACTGGCTACTTTTCTAAAGCCATCCTGGGCCTCCGGTCTGGGCGCGGTTATGCTTATAATAATAGGTTTTTACTTTTTGCTGCAGGCCTTAAAAGAAAAGATCACCCAACTGGAAGCATCGGATAGTGCCATATTAACGATTAATCTGGAGTTCCTGGGAATTATCGTGCAAATACTAAAAAAGCCTTCCAGTGCCGATATGGATTGCTCCGGTGAAATCAATCTGCGGGAAGCTTTCTTTCTGGGTCTGGCTCTGGCTGTAGATGCTCTGGGCGCCGGAATCGGTGCGGCCATGACCGGCCTCAATATTTTATTTACCGCTCTAAGCGTTGGTATGCTAAAATTTATCTTAGTAAATAGTGGTATTCACTTGGGAGCAGTGATAAAAAGCAAGTACATAGAAGGCATTTCATCCTTGCTACCGGGAATAATACTTATTACTATAGGTATTATTGAAATCCTCTGAAGTCGGTGAAAAGATGAAAATTATCGGATTGACCGGTGGCATCGCCAGCGGCAAAAGTACGGTTTCCCGGGTCCTCAAAGACCTGGGAGCTATTATTATTGATTCTGATGTTGTGGCTCATGAAATTATTACCCCTCGCAGACCCGCCTGGAATGACATAGTTAAGCAATTTGGCCCGGAAATTCTCAACTCTGATATGACCATAAACCGCGGTATATTAGGAAATATCGTATTTAATGATCCGGCCCAACTGAAAATCCTAAATCAAATAGTGCATCCCCGGGTGGCAGAGCGTTTTATAGATGATTTGCAGGAAATACGCAGCATGCAGCCCGATGCGGTGGTAGTACTGGACGTACCGTTGCTATATGAAGCCCATTTTGATCATATGTGTGATGTGGTGTGGGTAGTATGGGTCGACCGGGAAACTCAAAAACAGCGTCTGATGAAGCGCAACAACTTTAACGAAAAAGAAGCTACGGTTAGAATCGATGCTCAGATGTCCCTGGACAAAAAGGCCGGCCTGGCGGATGTGGTTATCGACAACAGCCAGGGCATGGAGGAAACTATAGCAACAGCTACCAGAAATTTCAAGGATATTATCAAAGTTTCGTAAATATTATTAATAAACAACCTTTTTTTGTGGGGGTTTTCATTATGGCGCGGAAACATAAGCGGCGTATTTCTGCCTTCTTATGGATCTTCATTCTACTATTCCTGGCAACAGTCATCACTTTCCCCAAATGGATAACACTGTTTTATCCCCAGCCTCATCGGGAGCTGGTCTATGCTACGGCTTCTGAATATAATATCGACCCTAACCTGGTATTTGCCATTATAAGAGCGGAAAGCAAATACCAGACCGGAGCCAAGTCATCTGTGGGCGCACGCGGGCTGATGCAGATAATGCCGGAAACAGCCAGCTGGGTTGCTGATCAGATGGATATGGAGGATTTCACCACCGAGGATTTACATGACCCGGAGGTTAATATACGCATAGGTTGCTGGTATATAAACAATTTAAACCGTGAGTTCGAAGGACGTCTGCCCATAATCGCGGCTGCCTACAATGCCGGCCGGGGTAAGGCCAAGGAATGGGTAGTCAGCGGCCAGTGGGACGGCTCCGAAAAGACTATTAACAATATCCCGTTTGCTGAAACCCGGAAGTATGTACACAACGTACTCAAAAATTATCAGGCCTATCAGGCTATTTATGAGAAATAGGCCGATTGCTCCTGTGTCATCCTGATGCGAGTGTCATCCTGAGCGAAACGAAGGATCTTCCCGACTCGGAAGTGGAAAGATCCTTCACTACGTTCAGGATGACAAAAAAACGTTATTCATAGCAATGGCTAAAAGGAAAATAAAGGAATAATGCACCTCCCCGACTAATATAATGTCTTTGAGACATGCTTAGGGGAGGTGTTTTTATATGTATGTAAGGTCTAAAAGGATCGCACTGGTTGGAACTCTGATCGCCTTACTGGTATTGGCCGGAGTCATAGTAAATAAGCACAATCTTGCTATTTATACCGCCAGTCTGGATACCAGAGCGTTTAATATCGGAGTGTTGGGGACGGTCAAGGATATAGAGCCGGCACGGGCTCTAAGCGATGCCGAAAAATTGATATCTTCTGCTATTTACGAGTCTCTGGTTTATTATGATGAGAAATCGGGTGATATAAAACCATTGCTGGCCAGCAATTGGACCTATTCCAAAGACGGCAAATGTCTAATCATAAAACTTAAGAAAAATGTTAAATTCAGCAATGGAAAGACAGTTACCGCACAGTATGTCAAGGCAGCCTGGGAGAACAATTTCTCCAACGCGGCCGATTGGTATAGCGTAAGCCTATTTTTACCCATTACGGGCGCCAAAGAGCGGGTTGACGGAAAGAAACAGGAGATATCGGGGATTCAGGTAGTTGACGATAAAACCCTCAAGCTATATTTCGTTAAGCCCAATGCAGTATTTGTCAGCATGTTAACCAATCCTATATTTAATGTGGTCAATATTGAAGAAAAAGAAGTTTTTGGTACCGGGCCATTCGTTTTGAAAGATAAAAAAGAAAACGGCCTGGTATTGTTAAAAAACGAGCACTATCACCGTGGAATGCCGCGCCTTTCCGCCCTTAATATTACCGTTTATTCCGATGCCGAATCGGCTTACAAAGATTATCAGGCGGGCAAGCTGGACTATCTGGATATGGTGCCGTTAAGTGAAATAAAAAATATCAAGAAGAACTTGGCTTATAAGGGTTTATTTATCAACCAGCCGCTTCTGGAGACCTATTCGCTGGGATTTAACAATAGCCGCGAGCCTTATGCTCAAGATTATCAATTGCGACGTGCCTTGAATTATGCCATTGACCGCAAAGCTATAAATGACAGTGTATTCGGGGGAGCTTATCTTACTTTAAAAGGAGTCGTCCCCTCCGGTGCTCCCGGTTATAGTTCCCATATGAGAGGCTATAGTTACAATCCCGAAAAAGCCCGTCAACTGCTGGAAAAGGCCGGTTATCCGGAGGGTCAGGGCCTGCCCTTGCTGACCTTAAGTTATAACGGTGACCCCGGGCATCGGGAAGTGGCAGAGGCGGTAGCGCTTCAACTAGGCAAATTAGGCATCCAGGTGCAGACCTTGTCCATGGAGTGGGATTATTATCAAAAACAAGTTGCTGACGGGAGCATGAGTTTTTTTCGGATCGGATGGCAGGCAGATTACCTTGATGCCGATAGCTTCCTTTACAGCCTGCACCACAGTAAACAGATGGGAATAAGTAACTATGTGGGCTATCAAAATCCCCGGGTGGATAAATTGCTGGATCAATCCCGCAGTCAAATGAACAATAAAGAGGAACGCTTCAAACTTTTGAACCGGGCCGAGCAAATAATAATTGATGACGCTCCCTGTCTCTGGCTTTTCCAAAAACAAACCACCAAGCTTATAAGCAAACAGGTCAATGCCTTGCAGGTAAATCCTCTTAATCAAATCGACTGGTATAAAGTCGAACTTAAAAAACTTACTACGGAAGAACCGAAAAGCCAGTCAGGCAGCAAAAAAATATAAAATGGCTCTAATTAGCCATGATCAATTGAAGAATCCGAGGTGTTAACGCCGTGAATCTTCGTTCACGGCGTTAATTTTAAAACAATCTACACCGCAGTCACAACGCGACCGCACTTATTGACATACGGTTTAAAACTAGGTATAATACCCATTGTCAGTAAAAATCTAAAAAAGAAATTAAATATGCGGCGGTGGTGGAACAGGCAGACACGTACGTTTGAGGGGCGTATGCTTAACGGCATGCGGGTTCAAGTCCCGCCCGCCGCACCATATTAGCTAAATATCGGGCTTTGTGAATTTTGTTAAATGCAAAATACGCAGGGCTTTTTTTATTGGGACGTACGCATTTGACGTATGCGGAAAAATCGTACGCAATGCTTTTGCTTGGTAAAATGGAGGGAATAATATGGCAAAGAGAAAATAGACAACAATTTACTAAACCAAGCAATTATAGGAGGAAATAAAGAGGATTTATCTTTTGGCGGAAATGAACCCCAATGACGATAACCTCCTTATCGATGCAGTTGACCTGCATACCCAAATGTAGGCTATGTACCGGTGAATGTAGCTACTGACCGTGGATTTGCTACCAAAAAGACGACTGCCTGTTATTTATAAAACAAGATATGCAGATGAGAGGGAAATAATGTTATGAGGAGACTCAAGTGGTACCATACGTTTTTGATTCTTGTTCTCCTACTTTCTATACCATTTTATATATGGGGTGCTCTTTCCCCTGTAAGCTGGTTGCCCTTTGGACTTCCCATTAGCTTTCTGATGGTCTTTGTTCCGTGTGGCCTTTCTCTCTATGAGGCGTGGAAGCGGGAAAAAGCGGATGGCATCAAACGTCTTTTTCGCAGTATCCTTGATGTTAAAAACGCCCATGGCTGGGCCTTGGCGGCAAGTCTGCTTGTCATGCCGTGTATATCTCTCCTGGCTTTTATGGCCCAGACCCATATGTCATCGGGCTTGCCGGAACCTATCACTGTTTCCTACGGCAATCTTCCACTGATGCTGCTGTTATATTTCCTTGGCGCAATCCCTGAGGAATTCGCGTGGACTTCAACGCTTACGTCTCCTATGACGAAAAAGTACGGGCCTGTCATGGCAGGTATATGGATCGGTCTGGTTTGGGGTATATGGCATATTATACCGTGGAGTTGGGCGCATCCTGCATGGTGGATAGGAGGAATGCTGCTGCTAAACCTTCTTTTCCGTGTTTTTATGGTCTTTTTATATGAGTTTGGAGGGAGGAGTTTATTTCCATCCCTGTTGTTTCATATGATGATTAACGTCTGCACCGGCTTGTTTCCGAATAACGGCTCACATTTCAATCCGTGGATTTTTTGCGTTGGATTCATAGCCGTAGTGGGGACACAAATAGGATACTTTGGGCAAGCGCACAATAAAAAAACAGGCAACTGATTATAAGCATAATTGGCAGTTTAACAATCAATTTAACTAGGTTTATGATAGGTTTTATAATTGCTTGAACGATGTGTTTCAAACGCGTGTCACGAAGGGGTACACCACCTTGGGTGTAAATCTTCGATCTACTCAATGCCTACTAACTCTTTTTCAGAGTACACTATGAATTTTTTTGCCGCCGGGGAGAGCTTGTCTGTATTAGGTACGGCGATACCGAGAGAAATATGCTTTGGGGGTTGCAGCGGGAGTTTTACAACATTACAGATGCGTCCTTTAGTGATCAGCTCATTCATCACACTCATACCAAGGCCACATTCAATCATTGAGAGGGCAGCATAATTCTCAAAAGTTTCATAACGAATTTTAGGGGATATTTTCGTATTACGGAATAATTCGATTCCGCCCTGTCTCCTTGCTTGTTTTGGACCTGGGCAATTGATTTATTAATATTCCGGCTATTTGCCTTTAACTATTGACATATGCCGAAACAGTGCCTAACATAAAATATAGAGTGTGAAAGGTCACACGAAGGGGTACACCACCTTGGGTGTAAATCTTCGTGTGGCCTTTTTATTTTTCAGGAAAGAGGGATTTGCCTATGGTTAAGGTAAACGGACAGGTAATTGAGGATGCGGATGGTATGGTACTCATTGATCTTTTAAAGTGCAAAGGCTACGACCTAACCCGTATTGCTGTCGAATGCAACGGCAACATTATTCCCAAAGCCCAATATTCCCATAAAATCCTTGAAAACGGCGATTCTTTCGAAATCGTCGGTTTTGTCGGCGGAGGCTGATATGAAGATAAAAATAAACGGTAAAGAAACGGAAACAGATGGTGCAAGTCTTTATCGGATAAAAAGTGCATTCTGCCCGACAGTTCAGAATCCGGTGGTTATCCTTAACGGGTTTCAGACGGCCGAGGATTTACCGGTTCAGGAGGGCGATGAGGTTGTCCTGATTGAAAAGGGTAAAATGCCCGGCAAAGATGTGCTGGAAGCGATGATAAGTGCGCGGCACACGCCGCATGTCTATGAAAAGGTCAAGCAGGCGCATGTCGCCGTGGCCGGCCTGGGCGGGCTCGGTTCCAACATAGCCGTTGCCCTGGCCAGAACAGGTGTGGGCCATTTGCATCTGGTGGATTTTGACGTGGTTGAACCAAGCAATTTGAACCGGCAGCAATACGGTATCCGCCATCTTGGCATGTTAAAAACCGAGGCGCTGCGGTCGGAGCTGGCAGAAATAAACCCTTACATCAATATAACCGTTGACACGGTTTTGATAACAGCCGACAATGCCGCGGAACTATTTGCAGGCGACGAGATTGTCTGCGAGGCGTTTGACAAGCCGGAAGCAAAGGCGATGCTGGTTAATACTCTTTTGGAAAAATGTCCCCGGAAAAAGATCGTTTCCGGTTCCGGCATGGCCGGGTACGAAAGCAGCAACTCCATCGTGACCAAAAGGCACATGAAAAACCTCTATATGTGCGGAGACGGTGAAACAAAAGCCATGGTGGGCAGGGGACTTATGGCACCGCGCGTTCTCACCTGCGCGGGACATCAGGCCAATATGATTTTAAGGCTCATTTTGGGAATTGAAGAAGTATAACTTAAGGGGAGAGAAGGATGATTTTATGAAAGAAGATAAACTTGTAATCGGCGGACACGAATTTAGCTCCCGTTTTATTCTCGGCTCCGGAAAGTTCGATCTCGAATTGATCCATGCGGCGGTGGATTGTGCCGGTGCCCAGATTATTACGCTGGCCGTAAGACGCGCCAACAGCGGAAAAATGGCTAATATTCTCGATTATATTCCTAAGGGCGTAACTCTGCTGCCCAATACCTCCGGCGCGAGGAATGCCGAGGAAGCGGTGCGGATTGCCCGTCTGGCCAGAGAAGTGGGTTGCGGCGACTTTATTAAAATTGAAGTGATTCATGAATCAAAATATCTTTTACCGGATAACTATGAGACCGTCAAGGCTACGGAGATCCTGGCTAAGGAGGGCTTTGTCGTTATGCCTTATATGTATCCCGACCTTAATGTCGCGCGTGATCTGGCCAATGCCGGTGCCGCGGCTGTCATGCCGCTGGGCTCGCCCATCGGTTCCAACAAGGGGCTTTGCACCAGGGAATTCATAAGGATTCTGATTGACGAAATTGACCTGCCGATTATCGTTGACGCGGGTATCGGCTGCCCCTCTCAGGCGTGTGAAGCCATGGAAATGGGAGCGGCTGCCATTATGGCCAATACCGCTATCGCAACTGCGGGCGATATTCCGGCCATGGCAGAAGCATTTAAGTTCGCCATAGAGGCGGGCCGCGCCGCATATCTGGCCGGCATTGGCCGGGTTATTGAAAAAGGTGCCGCAGCCTCCTCGCCGCTTACCGGTTTTTTAAATGAATAGGGGTGGTAATAATGGATGAATTGTTAAATAAAAAATCGCGTACCAATCACATGGAATACCAGCCCGGCATGGAGGTATTGCAGGAATCTACGGTCATGGATGAAGTGGTTGCCCATATGAATGGGTATGATTACGATATTTATACGGCGGTGGATGTCCGCCGTGCCTTGAATCACGTTGACCGCACGCCGGAGGATTTTGCGGCGCTGCTTTCTCCCGCTGCCGAGCCGTTTCTGGAAGAGATGGCGCAGAGTGCGCAGTTGGAACGATTCAGGCATTTCGGCAACTCCGTCTATATGTTCACCCCCATTTACATCGCCAATTATTGCGAGAACTATTGCATTTACTGTGGTTTTAACTGCCACAACAAAATCAAACGCGCCAGGCTCAATGCCGCTGAAATTGAAAAGGAAATGCAGGCCATAGCCCGGTCAGGCCTGGAGGAGATCTTGATTTTGACCGGTGAAAGCAGAAAAATGTCCTCGGTTGAATATATCGGGGAGGCCTGTAAAATAGCCCGCAAGTATTTTAAAAATATCGGGCTGGAGGTTTATCCCATGAATACCGACGAATACGCTTATGTTCATGAATGCGGCGCGGATTTTGTCACGGTATTTCAGGAAACCTATAACTCGGATAAGTATGAAACTTTGCATCTGGCCGGTCACAAACGGGTTTTTCCCTATCGCCTGAACGCGCAGGAAAGGGCTCTGCGGGGAGGAATGCGCGGTGTTGGTTTTGCCGCACTTTTAGGGCTGGATGATTTCCGAAAAGATGCTTTTGCCACCGGCATGCATGCCTATCTGCTGCAGCGAAAATACCCCCACGCTGAAATCTCTTTTTCCTGTCCCCGCCTGCGCCCGATTATCAACAACGATAAAATCAATCCCAAGGATGTGCACGAAAGACAGCTTTTGCAGATTATCTCCGCCTACCGCCTGTTTATGCCATTTGCCAACATTACCATATCAACCCGGGAATGCGAGCGGTTCCGCAACAACATCATCGGTATTGCGGCGACCAAGATTTCCGCCGGCGTCAGTACCGGAATCGGTGAACACGTGGATGAGATTGACGACAAAGGGGACGCGCAGTTTGAAATCGCCGATAACCGATCGGTCGATGAAGTATATAGAGCAATCCAGGAACGTGGCCTGCAACCGGTCATGAATGACTATGTCTACATTTGATATTCTGGCAATTTCATCCCGCCGGCTTTGCCCGGGTAAATTTCTCAGGCAGATCGAAAAGATCGCCCAGGCGCAGCCGGCAGGAATCATCTTGCGGGAAAAAGAGCTTTCCGAAGAAGAATATACGGCGCTCGCCCGGGCGGTCCTTAAAATCTGTGAAGGCTACCGGGTCAAATGCATTTTGCACACCTTTGTCAATGTGGCCATAAGACTTAATTGTAAAGCCATCCACCTGCCCCTTGTAGTTTTGCGGCAAGAAGCAGGGCAACTCGGTTTTTTCAAAACGGTGGGCGTTTCCATACATTCGCCGGAAGAAGCGGCGGAAGCGGAAAAATTAGGCGCTTCCTACCTTACCGCCGGCCATATCTTTGCCACGGACTGTAAAAGAGGAGTTACGCCGAGAGGGCTGCCCTTTTTGCAAAGCGTGACCGAAGCAGTTCACATTCCCGTATATGCCATTGGCGGCATAACGCCGCAGAATGCAAAAATGGCACTGGCAAGCGGTGCCGGGGGCGTTTGCGTCATGTCCGGCTTTATGAGCTGTGCCGATCCCAAACAATATTTATCGGAATTTGAAAAGGCTTTACGTAAACCTTTTTCTGCAGGAATCTAAATAGAAAATTAGACGCTGAATTAATACCCCAACCCGGCATAATCTATCTCATAAAAAACCGGCCCTGAAGCCCGCTCCTAACGTCGGGGCTGTAGGGCCTGCTACGGATATGAGATATACTCATTTTCATAAGTGGTTGTGGCATGCCGCCAGGGATGGTTAATTGGAAAATATAAAACCGTAGGCCGGTCTACAGGGCGATAATAGCCCTTCAGGCCAGCCTACGGTTTTATTTTCTGATTAATTACCATAAAATACATGTCATATAATTTTTGTCCGTAAGCAGGCGATTTGGTATAGAGGTACGCATTGTTACTAAGGTGGAGGCTGGATAATACAGGGAACGGAATGGTCCCTATTCGATTCTATCAACATATATTGAACCAGGGAGGTGAATTGATGAGCTCTTATGAAGTGTCACCGCAACTTATCTCCAAAATCGAGCGGATTATTGATCACGATTTTGAAGCAATGAGTCTGCTGGCAGAGGTATCCGAAGACATACGTGATCCGACCGTTCGTGCCCTTATTACCGATATTATTGGAGATGAGTACGGCCATGTACGGTTCTTTACGTTGTTGCTGGCATCGGTGACAACAATTCCGGTAAAGACCAAAATGAATGAGGAGTATTCAGTTAACCTTGAGGAAGACAATATATAAGAAAGGGTGTTTTGATGGATCAATACAAAGTGGATAATCAATACAAACCTGACCAATACAAACCGGACCCAGGCAAGCCTGACCAATGTAAACCGGACTTCAAGCCGGACTTCAAACCAGACCCCAAATGTCCATGTCACCAGTGTGATAAATACCGTGAAAGGTTGGAAGAATCAATCCAGGACGAGATCTGCGATGCCGGTTTTTATGCTCAGATAGCTAACGAGGCTCCGACAGACATTCTACGCGAACTCACCACCAGTATTGTAGGTGACGAATATGGGCATGCACGGCTGCAGGCCGCCCTCTTAGGTATATGTCCGCCTCCGGAATCATGTCCTCCACATTGCCCGCCGGCGACGGGCCATTTTGAGGTAGATGTAAAAGCAGCTATCAGTGGTGAATTAGGGGCAATTAGGCGCTATGCGGAGCTGGCAGGATGTGCTCCAACCCTCGAAATCCGTTATTTGTTGACCTCAATTCTGGGAGACGAATACGCCCACGCCAGGATTTGGAATGCAATGCTCCTTGCTCATTCGATATGCGCAAGCCCCTGCAAGTAGAAAAACGCGGAGATATAGTTTGTTCATTTAATATATTAAATATTAAAGCTTTAATTTAACGATAGATGTTTTAGATCACCTCCTTTTCACCAGTGTAAACCCTGCTGCCGCTTTCCCCCTGTATATTTCTGATAGGCAGGAGATTCATCACGAAAGAATACCGGTAGAGCTATAACCCTACCGGTATTTTGGTATGTGCGCCCGGCTCATGATCTTTTTATTTATAGTGTTATAATGTTAGTCATATAATCTGTTTTAATAAAATGGAGAATGATGCATAATGATTAGAAAAATTAAAAAAGAAGATAAAACTGCTTATCTGGATATGGCTAAGGATTTTTATTCCTCGGAGGCTGTACATCAAAATGTTGCCGGGCAGCACTTTAGCGATACATTTAATGAATTAATGCGATCCGATGATTATGCCGCCGGATATATCATCGAATACCAAAACCATATAGCGGGTTACGCACTGCTGGCGAAAACCTATTCCCAGGAAGCCGGCGGTATGGTTATATGGATTGAAGAACTTTATATAATGCCCTCATATCGGGGCCTTGGTTTAGGGCATGAATTTTTCGCATACCTGAAAAGCAATCTTCCCAATAATATAAAACGCCTGCGTCTGGAAGTTGAAGACAGCAATAAAAAGGCAGTGTCTCTTTACCGGCGGTTAGGGTTCGAGAATTTACCCTATTCGCAGATGGTAAAGTGATCTCAGCCAATTAGCTCGCTTGGGTCAGGTAACGCATATGATACACAATGGAACAGTGTTTGTATAAATGTGTCGCTTGCGCTCAAAGGCACAAGCAGCAAGGGCTAGAAGCAAAATATTGTTTGGCCTGGCAATCACCCTGTTTACCTGCTGTTATGGGAATCCAGCCTAATTTTCCTTTTACAATGGCATATATATTGCAATTGCTATGTATATAACCTGCAATGCACGGGAAAACCAAGTAAATAAGTGATGAAAGGGGTTTTAGCAATGACATTATTAAAAGGAAAAGTAGCGTTGGTTACAGGCGGTGGAACAGGTATCGGTAAAGGTGTAGTTGATGCCCTGGTAGAAAGAGGCATAGACAAGATCGCCATTGCTGCGGCTGACTTCGTAGATCTGGCCGCCAACCAGTATAAGACCAAGAATATCGGCGGTTACACTGCAGCCAAAAACGTCTGCGCAGATTTGAAGAAAAAAGGTATAGATGCTATAGCGATTGAAACTGATGTAACTAAACCGGCCAGTGTTAAAAATATGGTTAAAGAGACGGTGGATCACTTTGGCCAAATTGATTACCTGGTTCATGTAGCCGGACTTATTACCTGTAAACCGGTAGTAGACCTGACCGAAGAAGATTGGGACTCGGTTGTAAATACCAATGCCAAGGGTACTTTCCTGGTTGACCAATCAGTTATTGCCCAAATGAAAAAGCAGGGCGACGGCAGAATCATAAATTTCTCTTCCATCGCCGGAAAATCCGGTTATGCCAACCTGGCCCACTATTGTGCCTCCAAGTTTGCCGTAATCGGTTTTACCATCTCCCTGGCCAAAGAGCTACTGCACGATGGTATAACCGTAAATTCTGTAGCACCCGGTATTGTTCCAACGCAAATGTGGATAGATCTGGCCGAATCCCTCAGGTTGCCTGGTGAGACCAGGGAAGAAAGCTACAAGCGTAATGTAGAAGCCATGATTCCTCAAGGAATAGATCAGACTGCGGAAGATATGGCGGCAGCAGTACTATTCTTTATTGATAACCCACATGTTACCGGTCAGACTCTTAATGTAGACGGCGGCTGCTGTTGTTAAGCTGCGATTTGGGCGGTTCCCGGCTTATCCCGGGAACCCCTTTTCATAGTATCAACCGTCCACTCCAATTATAATTTCACCGATTACCAATCAACTCGGATAATGGCAGCAATATCTCAATTATTTATGTTATATTGCTGCATTCTTCTATATAGAGTGCTGCGGGACATACTCATCTCCCGGGCCACTTTGCTGATATTACCTCCGAAATGATCCAGAAGGTCGATGATCCTTTTGCGTTCTTTTATATCGTTCAGTTTTTTTATATTTTCTCGTTGGTTAAGATCTTCGGTATTTGCTGATGATGGGCGTTGCATAAGCCCGGCTGCTTCCCTATTAAACAGGGTGATTGATTCCGGTAAATGTTCCAGTGTAACTACCTCGCCATCAATAATATTAATGAGCCTTTCCACTACATTCTGCAGCTCTCTGACATTTCCCGGCCAGTTGTAATCCTTTAGTAAGGCCATTACCTCGGGGTTTATGTACTTGATTTTACTATTAACTTCCTTGCCTATAGTATTTAACATATAATCAAAAAGTACTGGAATATCCTCCCTGCGTTCCCGCAAAGGGGGTATCCTGATGGATATCACATTCAAGCGGTAATACAAATCCTGACGGAAGTTACCGTTTATTACTTCTTGAGCTAAATCCTTGTTGGTAGCACAAATTATTCGGACATCAACCGGAATGAACTTATCATCACCTATTCGTACAAGGTTACGATCCTGCAAAACTCTAAGCAAAGCTACCTGTTGATCGAGCGGCATATCTCCTATTTCATCCAGAAAAAGCGTCCCCCCGGCAGCAAGCTCGAATTTTCCCGGCCGGCCGCCCCTTTTAGCTCCGGTAAAAGCTCCGTCGGCATATCCGAATAATTCACTGCCTATTAGCTCCCGGGGAATAGCACCACAATTAACCGCCACAAAAGGACCCTTGCGCCGTGAGCTCTGATTATGGATAGCCTGAGCGAACACTTCTTTTCCGGTACCGCTCTCACCCTCCAGCAGAACATTGGATTTACTTAAGGCGGCCTTTTTAGCCATATGTATGGTCTTCAACAAAACAGGGCTCTGTCCGATAATATCATCGAATTTATAAGTTGCTTGAGCTCCGCTGAAACGGTTTATTAACTTTTGAACGTTTTCCATGGGGCGAAGGATAATAACCCACCCGGAAGCCGTTAGCTGGTCATCCATGATCGGAGTACCGGAGGATAGACAATGAATACGTCCTACACTGCCGTCAACTAAGACTTCAACATCATGATAAGAATCATGCCTGGCAAGCAAACTGGTACTGGGAGCCTTGTCTCCCACCAGTTTTCTTATAGGTTGGTTAAGCAATTCGTAATCTGGTTTACCGAAAATTTGCTCGGTAATTTTATTAACCTGGGTGACGGTTCCTTCTCTATCAATGATTAATACACCGTCAGACATGGTCTTAAATATATTATTGAGCCGATTATTGGCCAGCACCAGTTCCCGGTTCCGTTCTTGCAGTTTTAACTTTTGATAGGCCATTTTGGAAAAAGTATTAGCTACTGATAACAGGACCCTGGCGGCAACCTGAACTTTTTTCTCGGGAATAATCGGTATTTTTCTAATTGCTGCCATATATTTATCCGGATCGATGCCCATTTCAACCGCAATTTTGCGTAATTTTTTTTCATCCGGCGGCCCGTTAAGAATCTGGCCACCAAAAATAGCTCCTATTTGTTTACCTTCCAGCATTATAGGAGCAGCAAAATCAACTAAGCCGGCATGGCAATGATAAACAGCCGGTTTCCCGGTCCGGGCCGCCTCTTCTCCACCCCGTATCTCACATTCCCGACATCGTTGCAATCCCTTGTCTGTTTTACGAACAACATCCATGCAAAGTTCAGTAAAACAGCTGGGCCGGGTCAAGTTGTTACCCCCTGCATCTTCGGTTAAACTGGCGACACCTACACATGAAGCAAAATTGTCCTGAAACTCCTGTAAAAAGCTAAGGTCAATAAGGTCTCTAAGATCCACGACTTTCACCTTCCTTGTTGAGCATCCGTTAACAACAATTTACTGCAGTTGCTGGGTGGCGGCTGTACACCGGAATGCGATCTGGTGATTCAGAGAGGAGATTAGTTGCTGATATTATATTTTTGCATTTTTTTGTACAGAGTGGTGCGGGATATATTCATCTCCCGGGCCACCCGGCTTATATTGCCTCCATACTGGTCGAGAAGGGCTGTAATTTGCTCGCTTTCCTGCTCCTTTAGAAGCTGTTTGATTTTTTTTCTTTCATTATTTGTTGAGGGCGGAGGAGAAAATTCAGCCTTTTTGTCGTGGTGAAAACCTTTTAATGACGGTAGATGCTCCGCTTTAACTACATCGTCATTATTAATATTAAGTATTCTTTCCACGACATTTTGCAATTCTCTAACATTTCCAGGCCAATCGTATTCTTTTAGCAGCCGTATTACCTCAGGATCAACATATTTAATTTTGCTGTTTACCTCCTGGTTTAGGGTTTTGAGCATATAATCAAAAAGCAGGGGAACATCTTCCCTGCGTTCCCGCAAGGGCGGTATTTTAATAGGTACAACATTCAGACGGTAATATAGGTCCTCACGAAAACGGCCTTTTTCCACTTCCTCATCCAGGCTTTTATTAGTGGCGCAGATTATCCTGACATCAACTTCAATAACCTTGTCATCACCAATCCGCGTGAGGCTGCGATCCTGTATAACTCTTAGCAAAGCTACCTGTTGCTCCAAGGGCATATCGCCTATTTCATCCAAAAAAAGAGTTCCTCCGGAAGCCATTTCAAACTTGCCTGGCCTGCCGCCCCGTTTAGCCCCGGTAAAAGCTCCCTCGGCATATCCGAATAATTCACTGCCGATTAATTCCCGGGGAATGGCACCACAATTTACCGCTATAAAAGGGCCGTTGCGGCGCGGGCTTTCGTTATGAATAGCTTGAGCGAAGACTTCTTTTCCGGTGCCACTTTCACCTTCCAGTAAAATATTGGCTTTGCCGCGTGCCGCCAGAGAAGCTAAATGTATAGTTTTTAATAAAGCCGGACTCTGGCCGATAATATTATCGAACTTAAAAGTGGCTTGAGCCCCGCTAAAACGGTTTATCAATTTTTGTATCTTTTCCATGGGCCGGAGGATAATAACACCGCCGGCAGCTGCTCCTTGATCATCTAGTATGGGGGTGCCTGAGGATAGGCAGTGAATACGTCCAATACTGCCGTCAACCAGGACCTCAATATCATTATAGGATTTCTGCTGTCCCAATAATTTTTCAACACAGGGCGCTTTATCGCCGACGAGGTTCTTTATCGATTGATTAATCAATTCGGAACTTGATTTACCAAAAATATGTTCGGAAATCTTATTGGTATTGGTTACGGTTCCTTCATTATCAATAATCAAAACACCATCTGACATGGTCTTAAAAATATTGTTTAGACGGTTGTTAGCCAGCACCAGTTCCCGGTTCCGTTCTTGTAATTTCAATTGTTGGTAAGCCATTTTAGAAAAGGTATCCGCTACGGAGGAGAGAACATTAGCGGCAGCTTGAACATTTTCGATAGGCATAATGGGTATTTTTTGGATCTCTTTTACAAATTCATCAGGGTCGATGCCAATTTCTGCAGCAATTTGGCGAGACTGCTGCTCATCAGGTGGTTCAGTCAGAATCTGCCCTCCAAATATTGCCCCTATTTGCCGGCCTTCCAGCATGATAGGAGCAACGAAATCGACTAACCCGGCATGGCATTGGTATACTACCGGTTTTCCGGTTCGGGCGGCTTCTTCGCCGCCAATCAAATCACATTTTTCACAGCGCCGTTCTCCCTTATCCATGCCTCGTATCATATTGCTGCAAAAATTTGAAAAAGAACTGGGTTTCGTCAGCGCATTACCCCTGCTGTCCTCGGCTAATGCGCCCACACCTACACATAAAGCAAAATTGTCCTGAAAAGTCTGTAAAAAATCGAGGTCGATAAGATCTCGTAGATCCACCAATTTCACCTTCCTTTTGCAATGACCATTAACCAGCATTGTTATAAGGTGCTTATATGAAAGGATTGTAATTTTAGTTTAACAAACTGAGTTTTAATATCAATCCTTTGTGATGATTTAGCAACTAGCCAACAGAGGGACGTTCTTTTTGTTGGCTTTTTCACAGATAACTTTTACTAGCCAACAAAAAGAACGTCCCTCTGTTGGCTAATGTAAACTAATTGTAAAGGGGTGTAAACTACATATTTGTGACAGAAGTGTACAATGTCAACAATAATATTTTATCTAGTTAATAGACCGGATTTATTACATGATATTTTATATGCTTGAGCAAATCCTCGAATTTAGCAGAAATACGTAGATATTATAAGTATTTAAACCAAAATGCTATTGTTTTCACAAAGTATGGCATGATGTTTGCTTTGTTATAAGTTAATGTGCCAAAAAGAATTTGGATAAACCGTTATTAGAAAGGAGTTGTCCTACATTATGAAAGCAGCAGTATGGTACGCCCAAAAAGACGTAAGAGTAGTTGAGGTTCCAGAACCCCCCAAACCACCAAAAGACTGGGTGAAAATCAAGGTTGAATGGTGCGGAATCTGTGGATCAGACCTGCATGAATATATTGCGGGTCCAATCTTTATTCCGGTAGGCACCCCGCATCCCTTAACTGGTGGAACAGCACCTATAACACTTGGCCATGAGTTTTCCGGAACTATTGTCGAAGTAGGTGAAGGGGTTACCAACTGGAAACCCGGGGACAAAGTGGCTCCCGATGCCTGCCAGGTTTGCTGGGAATGTTACTCATGTAAAAGAATGAACTATCCCTGCTGCGAGAAACTGGCTTTCACCGGATTACACACCGATGGAGCATTTGCACCTTATGTGAATGTTCCAGCCTATACGCTATATAAAATACCTGACGATATGCCCTTCGAAATAGCTGCGGTGGTAGAGCCTCTTGCGGTTGGAATGCATGCGGTTCGGCGGGCTCCGGTTATTGCCGGCGATAATGTGGTTGTGTTCGGCGGTGGCACTATCGGATTGTCGGCTCTGCAATGTGCCAAAGCTGCCGGGGCTGCTAAGGTTATTGTGGTTGAAATGGCCCAAGCCCGTAAAGAATTTGCCAAGAAACTGGGGGCCTATGCCGTGCTGGATCCAACCCAGTGTGATGTAGCTGCTGAAGTTCATAAACTGACTGATGGTTTAGGTGCTGATGTGGCTATTGAGTGTGTAGGCAGTGACAAAACGGTTCCGGTTGCACTGCAAAGTATTCGCCCGCGTGGTATTGTTGTAACTGCCGGTGTATTTGAGAAGGATACTCCAATACAGTTTAACAATGTCACTTTCCCGGAAAAGGAAATCAAAGGTTCTCTGGGATACAATGGAGAATTTGCCACCGTCATATCAATGTTGAGTGACGGCAGACTTGATGCCAATACGATGATTACAGGAAAAATCAAGCTTGATGATATACTCGAAAAAGGCTTTATGGAACTGATCAACAATAAAGATAAAAACATCAAGATTATAGTATCTCCCAAATAAAAACGCATTTCCAGGGGCTGCTGCTGTCGGCCCCTGGAAACAAGGGTTCATCTCTGCTTTTTAATTATGAAGAGGTGCGCAGGGCGGTATTTGCTCTCCGCATAGAGGGGATGCCAATCAGTCCATATATTTTTCATAAGCCAGATGGATTGATTCAACTTGATCCCCGGCTTCGATCGGTTGGTTAACCATGGTATTGTCGTCCTTAAAGTTAAAAATTAACCAGACCACTTCTTGCCCTTCAAACCATCCCGGAATCTCTTTACCTTCAAAGTAATCTTTGGCCAGTGGGTATTTCTGATAAAGGGGCAGCACTTTTTCGGCTTTATACCCCACCTTGTCTCCCTGTGTGGTTGTTTATAACATTTATACTATATAAAATATAGGTAGGAATATTGCGGTGGAGGATAATGCGTTTCTCGGTTGAATTTACGGCTTATTTGGCATATAATTTGCTTAAGCAAAAGGGAGTAACTTGTTAAATAGAGTCAACATCCTGGCTGAAAGGCCTGGCTCTATTGGTCAAAACCTTGATTTAGTGAGACTTTTGCCTCTATAAGGGGGTAAAGGCCTTTTTTATTGGTTTGATTGGGAGAAGCCATAACGGAATATAAGGATTGTACCCGGGATGCCTCGAACCATTTCGATTGGAAAGGAATTTTGGAATTGTGGAATTATTATTGAACGGTGTCGATTTTATCATCCATCTTGACCAGCATCTGCTTGAAATTATAAGCAAGTACGGCGTTTGGGCCATCTTAATCCTCTTTACTATCATTTTTTGCGAGACAGGACTGGTTGTGACCCCATTTTTACCTGGCGATTCCCTGTTATTCATTCTGGGAGCGCTGGGTGCCAGCGGTAATATCAATATTGCCCTGGTTATTGTTGTTCTTGCTACTGCCGCTGTTACCGGCAATATGGTTAATTATCAGATCGGAAGGTTTATTGGACCTAGGATTTTTGACCGGGAAAAGGGCTGTTTGTTTAAAAAGGAACATTTGCTGCGAACCCAGGAATTTTATGGGCGACATGGCGGCAAGACCATCATAATAAGCAGATTTATCCCCATTATTCGTACTTTTGCACCTTTTGTAGCCGGAATTGGCAAGATGAGATATGCGCGATTTTTTATTTATAATCTGGTGGGAGGAATCCTATGGGTAAACCTTTTTGTTCTTGCAGGTTATTATTTCGGTAATATCAGTATGGTAAAAGAAAACTTCAGCCTGATTATAGTGGGAATAGTTGTGATTAGTCTAATGCCGGCATTTATCAGCTTTATTTATAACAATCGAACTGCCGGGAAAAATGCATAATGAGAACAATAGATGAAATGAGCCGGTGTGAAATAAATGTACCTGGCAGTAGTATAAATCAGATTATTAATATCTTCTTTAAGCCGGTATTAATAATCTGATAACAATTACAAATTAAGAGTAATTTTGCACTTGCAATTACTGCCATCAAGAAACAACCTCTAAACTTCGATATCACATAACTGTTGCAAAAAATTCCGAAACTCCAGCCACTTCTCATTATCTACATCTTTAAGAAATTTATTATTGGCTTCCACAATAGCGTTAATTAATGGTTCCTCCAACTCACGTCCCTTATCGGTAAGCGACACCTGGAGTGCTCTGCGGTCACAAGGAGCAGCATTTCTGGTTATCAACCCTTTATGCTCCAACCTATCCAAATGAGTTGTCATAGTTGAATAATCCAGCGACAAGCGATCAGCCAGATTTTTAGATGTTTGGCCGTCATTATCCCACAGACATCTAAGCAAAGCGTATTGCGATGGTGTTACATCATATTTGGCCAAGTCAGACTTAAAGACCTGATAAACACTATGATGAGCTTTGGTAAGCATAAAATTTAAACATTCCTCAAGCTGCAAATTATGTCGATACCTCTTTCCTTCATTAGTTTATACCCAAAATTTATTTTATCAATATAAATGAGACAAAACAATAATATCTCAATACAGAAAAATCCAATATGGTCATGAAATATGACATAGAATGTTTAATTTAGCGTTTTTTTGCTGCCACAACGGTTTATTTTGTAATCAAATAATTTGTTTACAAGTATTACAAATGCATTTAAAATAAAAATGAATAAATATAAGTTTTGTCGATCTATCAGATGTAAAATGTGTATACAAATAATTGGTTGACAAACTATATGTTATCAATATAAAATATCGGTAGAAAGCAAGAAAAAGAGAGAATTTTGTAGGATATATTCAGAGACAGCGATTAAACGAAGGAATAGGGGGAGAAGCAAATGGCTGGTATTTGGATATTTGGGGAAGATTACCAACAATCTCTGGAACTATTAAATATTGGAAGAAGTCTGGCCCAGGAATTGGATACTCATGTGGTTTCTTTTGCTCTTAACCGTATAATGGCTCAGGATTATCTGGATCATGGTTCGGATGAGGTTATGCTGCTCCCGGCTTTGCCTAAAAATCAACCATTTGAAGCTTATGTCTCTGTTTTGGCGGAGCAGGCCCGGCAGGATGACCCGGATTTGATCCTTATTACAGGGACAAAACGGGGAAATGAGATCGGGGCCCGGGTTGCGGCTCGCCTAAATACCGGTTTGTGTACCGGGTGTATTGGTTTGCAGGTGAATGACAACAGAGAAATTTTAATGAAGAAAATGGTATACGGGGGCTTAGGGGTACAAACAGTGGTATGCTCGAGCCGCCCGGCGATGGCTGCAGTGGTTGCGGGGATATTTGAACCGGCGGAACTGGCAGCTGACAAAGGCAAACAGATAATCAGAAAAGTGAATAATATACCATATTCACAGGTGCGGGTTGTAAAGAGGGTTATTGAGGAATCCGATGAAGTGGCTATCCGGGATGCCAAAGTTGTGGTGTGTGTGGGACGCGGGTTGGAAAAACAAAAGGATATTGAATTGGCTCAAGAATTGGCTCGGATCCTGGGGGGTACCGTAGCTTGCAGCAGACCGGTGGCCATAGATTTAAAATGGATGCCGGAGAATCAATTTGTGGGTATATCAGGAATTCAGATAAAACCTGATTTATACATTGGCCTGGGAGTTTCCGGTCAGCCGCAGCACTTGTGCGGCATCTGTGACAGCAAAGTAATTGTAGCTATTAACCGCGCTGCTGATGCACCATTTTTCGAAGCTGCTGATTATGGAATAGTCGGGGATCTTTATGACGTAGTACCCGCTCTGATAAATGAGATAAAGGCTCGAAGCAGTCTGTCCGAGGTCTCAGCAACGGGAAATAATTAAAGAATAATAGCAATTAAGTTATATGTTGTAATCAAATTTTAAAAAGTGAGGATTTTTTGCACGGATGATGCTTGAATGCACGTCTGTGCTTTTTTTCGAGCAAAATCAACCATTAATAAGCACTCAATTTTATAATTTGCTGCAATTTTGCATTGATTTTAAATTATGATGCGAGAATGTATATTGAGCAAAAAAGCAGCGAATACTTGATATATAGGCTTTGGCAAGCACTTGCCAAAGCCTATAATTTTTTGGCATGAAATATGCTTAAAGAAATAGGTGAAAATAAAACAACAATATGATGCATCACATGGTTGGAAGGAAAGGGAGTGTATATAAGCTTAATTGACCAGTTGGTATATACATTATTGATGATGAAAGGGGATACAAAATGCAAAGTAGATTATTGTCACTAATTATAGGACTTGTTATCCCGATTTGTGCTGTTGTTGTAGCATTTCCTTTCTATAATCGGATTACACCGTTTGTTTTCGGATTTTCCTTTAACTATTTCTGGATTTTTGCCTGGCTATTTCTAACTTCCCTATGTCTATACATTGCTTATAAGATCGATCCTTACAATCAGTAGAAAGGAAGTGTTTTCATAAATGGCAATTGTTGTTTTTATAGGAATCCTTGTTTTATCTCTCGTTATTGCCTTGTTCGCCCGTAAAGGTGCTATTGGATCCAGCATGGATGACGTTATGGTAGCAAGCGGTTCTTTCGGGGCATTCCTTATGTTCTTCGTGGCTGTTGGCGAGATATACAGCATTGGAACAATGATCGGAGTACCGGGTGCGGTTTATTCAAAAGGTACCAATTATGCCCTGTGGTTTATTGCATATATACTTTTAGCTTATTGTGTTGGTTATTTTCTCAATCCAGCCATTTGGAGAATGGGCCAGATCTGTAAAGCGGTCTCGATCGGTGACGTAATCGGCTGGCGTTTTAACAGCAAGTGGTTGCAGGTAATCGTTGCCTTAGTAGCAATCTTCTTTTTGGCTCCCTGGACACAGAACCAGTTTGCCGGAATGGCTATCCTGTTCAACTATCTTGATATAGGGGTAGGCTATACGACCTGCATCATTATTTCAGCTGCTTTAGCTTTTATTTATATAGCAGTCGCCGGCATCAGGGCTCCGGCCTGGGTAAGTGTTTTAAAAGATATTTTACTGCTGGCGGGTATAATCGTTGCGGGTATTGTTGCAGCAACAAAATTTCCCGGCGGCGTGCATGGAATATTTAGCACGGTAGCTGCGAAAGCCCCCGAAATGTTAGTGGTAAAAGCTCATCCGGTTACCGAAAATGTAACCTTCTTGCTTTCCACTATCTTATTCCAGATGCTTGGTTTCTACATGCTGCCCATGTCCTTCCAGGCTATTTTAACCGGTAAGTCGGAAAAAATTATTCGCCGTAACCAAATTATTATGCCTTTATATATGATCATGTTTCCTTTTTTGATCATAACTGCTTATTTTGCACTGATTACGATTCCTGGTTTAGCTAAACCGGACGAAGCTTTGCTGGCAGTAGTTACCCAGAATCTGCCGGGCTGGGTTGTCGGCATGATTGCCGGCGGCGGTGCCTTGACCGCTATCCTGGTTATGGCCATGACTGCCTTAACTGTCGGTGGTATGTTCTCCAAGAATATTCTTGGTGTGATGAAACCGGATATGCAGGAAAGTCAAATGGTCTGGTGGACCCGTGCCGCAACAGGTATTTTCCTGTTCTTCAGTGTAATGCTAACCCTTTACTTCCCGCAACTTATGGCTGGTGTTATCACCCTTGCCTATTCAGGACTTACCCAAACTTTCGGTGCCGTCTTCTTCGGATTCTTCTGGAAAAAGGCAACCAAGATGGGCATTGGTGCCGGTATTATAGCCGGTGTAGCATCAATCTTCCTGATAACTACCGCACCATGGGGACTCAATAAGGGATTTGTAGCACTGTTTATCAATATAGTTGTAACAGTTGTTGTAAGCCTGATGACTAAAGCGGACGATGAGACCGTAAGACGGTTCGAACTGTTCAAGACTGTTACCAGGAAGACCAACGGCCGCCTGGTTGCCGGTGAAATTAATAGCGTTCTTAAGGAACAGAATGCAGCCGGAGAACAACCTGCCTAAGGTTATTCCCAACGTATGGAAAAGACTTGTTCCCGGTAAAACAGTCAATCCTGCGTAGATGAAATCCAAAGAAATATAAGAACTTTTACCATGTCTCCTTTCGATCCGAAAGGAGACATGGAGTTTTTATATGCAAAAGCCAACTAAATTTTCTTTTAGTTGGCTTTTAAAAGTTATTCCGTTTGTAAAATATATTGAAACGGTTTACCATAAAGCGTTTAGTTTTGATTTAAGTTATTCAATTATGAGATAATCTTAATATAAACCAATATTGAATCTATCAATTATTATGAAATAATGATCACAGAAATAAGGAAAACTATTTGGCATCAGGATTATCCATTAAATGAACTACTCTAATAGATGCACTCAGTAAAACAAAGGAGGTGTAGTGAAAATGGTATGGACCAATGAAACTACGGGACTGAATGAACACTATATTCAACAAGATGCATCAATCAAAATTGCGGGAAGACTCTTTGACCAGGCTAAAATAGAGGAAATTGCAATTGTTGATAATAAGATGCAGCCTTTAGCCTTGATCACCAAACAGGATTACATTCACTACAGTCTCCTGGAAAATGTGGATATGCCGGTACTGGACTGTTCTTTGGAAAATTCCTGGGTGTGTATAAATAAGAAGCAAACATTGCCCCAATTATTATTTATCAAGGCTGATTATCTGGTAAGGGTAGATGGCAAGGGGCGCTTTCAGGCTGTTATTCCAAAAGAACAGCTGGTAAGGCAATATATAAAAGAACTTAAAAACCCCTTACTTTTTACAGGCCAGGGCAGTTTAATAGTAGTTGTTGATAGCAATGGTGAGAAAGTATATCTGGATTTATATCAAGCCTCCAATTTAAATGATCGATTCATGGATTCTTTTAACCAATCCTCCTTATGGATAAGTCTTTTAAACGCTGCGACCAGAGGGATAAGCAGACAAGGAGAGGAACTTTCCTGGGGGGATATCGACTGGACGGTTTTTACCTTACCTGTATACGAAAAAGAAAAACTGTTGGGAGCGGTCGGCCTTTTTTACTATTCGCCGGAGATTCATGCGGTTATCAAGCAGATACGTCACCTGGAAGAAATGTATAAAGAGGTCAATACGATAATCGAAACATCTTACGACGGCTTTAATGTTACAGATGGACAGGGGGTGGTGCTGCGAGTTAACCGGTCACATCAGCGCATTACGGGTTCGCGGCCTGAGAACATGGTGGGGAAACATATTCTGGACTGTGTTAAGGAAGGGGAATTATCAGACTCTGTTACCATGGAGGTACTGAAGCACAAGCGAACCGTTACTGCCCAACAGCAGGTGAGAAACGGCAAACATATAATTGTTACCGGTACCCCGGTATTTGATGAAGCCGGGGAGATCATCCGGGTGGTCTGTAATTTGCGGGATATCACCGAGTTGAAGACATTGGAGGGTAAACTGGCCGAAACGGAAAAATCCAGCAAGCAGTATCGTAACGAATTGGAGCATTTGCGCAAACAGCACTTGTATCATGAGCAGATTATTACTGCGAGCGAGGCCATGAACAAGATACTGGATGAAGTACAACAGGTAGCGGATAAAGATGTAACCGTAATAGTCCTGGGTGAAACCGGGGTAGGTAAAGGGGTAATTGCCAAAGAAATTCACCAGTCCAGCATACGGCGGGACGGACCTTTTATTGATATCAACTGTGGTGCAATTCCGCCGGCTTTATTAGAATCGGAACTGTTCGGTTATGAACATGGTGCTTTTACCGGGGCTAAGAAGGGTGGCAAGCCCGGTATTTTTGAGCTGGCCCAGCATGGTACCCTTTTTCTGGATGAAATCGGAGAACTGCCTATGGATCTTCAGGTCAAGCTGCTGAAGGTCTTACAGGAAAAACAGATCCTGCGGGTTGGGGGAACGGCACCTATACCGGTGGACGTACGTATTATCTGTGCAACTAATCGAAATTTGAGGGAAATGATGGCCAACGGTGATTTCCGGTCCGACCTTTATTATCGCCTTTTTGTGGTGCCTATTTATATCCCGGCTTTGCGTTATCGCAAGGATGATATTATTCCCCTTATGAACTATTATCTGGACAAATTTAATCAGAAATACGGCTGCGCCAAAGAAATGGCCCCGGAAGTGCAGAAAAAGATGCTTCATTATTCCTGGCCCGGGAATGTGCGGGAATTGGAAAATCTGGTTGAACGTTTGGTGGTATCGGTTCCTGTAACGACAATAGATGCCGGACATATTCCGGAGTTGTATATGGGGGAGAAATCTTATTGGAAAGATGAGCGCGGTTGGGGACCGGGAATTGTTCCCTTGCGTCAAGCGGTGGAAGAAACCGAAAAGTATCTGATTGTGCAGGCTCTAAAGGAGTGCGGCAGTATGACTAAAGCGGCTAAGCGTCTGGGGCTGGATCGGACAACTGTTTTGCGCAAAGTTAGTAAATATAGCATTCCTTATCAAAAGATTAAAAAACAGCATAGTGGCACGTAAATTGCATTTATAAATGACAGTTGACTTATTTGGATTATTCGGATATACCGGGTTGGAAAAGTAAGCAAAAAAGAGAGAAATCTCAGGAGAAGTACCAAGTCTTTAACTCGATAGGAAGAGTATGGGAGCGCCTTGGTGCAGGCATTATAAAAGGTTTAAAAATAAAAATAATATGCTGCAGAAAGCAGTGAGAAAATTTGCACACGTGTGTGTTGGTGCACATGTGTAATATCGTTGTTGCGATGGCATTAGCGGCAAAAAGCATGTGTGAATGTGCACTCATGATGCAAGTTGCAACAAAAGTGAAAAATGAAAAAAAATATAGCGCTAATTGTGAAAAAAAGGGCTTTTGTGAGTTAAAAACAAAAGCCTTTTTTTATGCTGGCATAAAATTTGCTCATTATATAAAAAGAAATACCAAAGGGCATATTTTGCCATTTAATGGCAAGAGGGTATGGGCGGGGGAAGCAGCCTTGCCGATACTTCATCAAAATTTGCTGAGGTTCATGATAGTTTTGATGAAAGGAGGGGAAAACAAGCCGTTTGGTACATTAGATTAAGGATGTACCCTGCAGGCAAAAAGCGGTAGGGATAGGGTGCAAGGGACATCGATCTATGAACTCTATATTTTTCTAAGGAGGAACAGCTTGTGAGTGAAGTTCAACAAAGTGGAGAAGGTTTGCAAAAAACCTTAAAACAACGTCACATTAATATGATCGCAATAGGCGGAGTTATTGGTGCAGGGTTGTTTGTCGGTAGTGGCGCTGTTATTAATGCTGCCGGACCCGGAGCGATTTTCTGCTATGCCTTAACCGGAATATTAGTTGTTTTCGTTATGAGAATGTTGGGAGAAATGTCGGTTGCCAGTCCGAGCACCGGTTCATTTGCAGTATATGCCGGTGAGGCGCTTGGCCATTGGGCTGGGTATACTATCGGATGGTTATACTGGTTTGCCTGGGTAATGTTGGTTGCTTTTGAAGCAACAGCCGGCGCCGGAATTATTCATGGCATATGGCCGGTTATACCAAACTGGGTTACTTGTATAGTATTAACCACTTTATTAGCATTTGTTAATAGTATATCTGTAAAAAGCTACGGAGAATTTGAATACTGGTTTGCTATGATCAAGGTAGCGGCCATTGTTCTTTTCCTGATAATAGGTTTTGCTGTAATCTTCAATCTATATCCTGCAATGAAATCACCTGGTTTCTCCAATTTCCTGGATAGGGGAGGATTATTCCCGAACGGATTAGGCGCCATCGGGACAGGGTGCCTAATGGTTATATTCTCCTATTTCGGTGTAGAAATAGCGGCTATTGCATCGAATGAAACACCTGATCCTGCCAAAAATGTTAAAATGGCAATCAATACCGTTATTTGGAGAATTTTAATATTCTATATCGGTTCGTTAACAGTTATTACTTTCCTGGTACCTTGGAATTCAACCGCAGTAATGCAAAGTCCGTTTGTAACCACCATGCAGGAAATTGGTATTCCCGGAGCAGCTGCCATCATGACCTTTGTTGTTATAACCGCAGTATTTTCATGCTTGAATTCTGGATTATATACTTCTTCACGTATGCTTTACGGTATTGCCGAAAAGGGCGAAGCACCCAAAATGTTCCTCAAGCTGAATAAACATGGCGTACCCATAACCGCGCTCATTTTTAGTACGGTAGTTTCCTACATTGCAGCGGCATTTAACTATATTTCACCTGAAAAAGTTTTTGTGTTCCTGATAAATGCTTCCGGCGCGGTTGCACTGTTAGTCTTTTTGATTATAGCTGTTTCCGAAATAATCTTAAGAAAGAGAGCGGAACGTAACGGCGAAGAGCTTGAGTTTAAGATGTGGGGTTTCCCGTACCTCACCTATATAACTATAGCTTGCTTGGGTGCAGTAGTTGTCGGAATGTTCACAGTTCCCGACTTGCGTTCTCAGGTCTTAACTACCTTAGGATTTGGCGTGGCGGTCGTTGCTTCCTACTTCTTGTTCTTTAAAAAATCCCAAGATAAAAATAAGAACGCGGAAGAGTATCAAAAGGTTTCCGGAAACTAGGAATTGTGAATTCAAAGATAGATAGAAATAAAATACAATTGGTAAAGGTAGCGGATTAGAGATCAGACTACAAAATTACCGCACCAAAAGAGATTGAGATATTGGATTAGCAAACGGAAAGCAAGGGCTTTTGCATAAATGTGAAAGCCCTTGTTTTTTGCTGAGAAATTAATGAATGGCTGTGGACAGTTGAAAGAGCCGGGTTCTATTAAAGGTATGCACAATATTTATATTACAAAATATTAGTTGACAAATAATATGATAAGTCATAATATGTGTTTGTAGCTTAAGAAAAATAGAATAGCCTGTAGATTATTTGTTGCTTTTTGCAGCTAGACTGTGAAAGATTGCACATCTGTGCAAAAATGCACAGGCATACATTTGCGTTGGAACGGAAAATAGGGTATGCCATCTGTGCAAGTATGCACAGTACAGCTGGATAAATAGTTTCTTATACCAACTCTTAAAAACAATACGGATAGCGGTAATTAGGGCTTTTGCTGATAACAGCAAAAGCTCTTAATTTTTTGGTACAGATATTGCAATTTGATATAAGCAAAACCGCAATTAATTGATGGCGTCAATATAGAAAGGAGCCGTGCAATTGCAGATTCACGACCCAGCCCAGGAAACAAACTAAGGAGGTAGACAGGATGAAAGATGCATTCAAAAAATTGAATGAGATGGCCGCAGAATTGAAACCGGACGCTATAGATTTTGCTCAAAGGCTGATCCGTATACCTTCCCTCCCTGGAGAAGAAAAAACTGTGTCTGAATTGTATGTAGCAGAGATGAAGAAAATCGGTTACGATGAGGTCCATCGTGATGAATGGGGCAATATCATCGGAATAATTAAAGGGGACGAACCGGGTCCGACGATTATGTACAACGGCCATCTGGACCATGTCCCTGAGGGAGATCGCTCCTTATGGCAAGGTTATAACCCTTACGGCGGAACGATCGATGTAGTAGAAGTTGATAATCAGGATATGAATGGAACTGAACTGGCCGAAGTAATCCATGGACGCGGAGCCGGTGATACCAAGGGTGGAGATGCCTGCATAGTTTATACCGGCAAAGCTCTGCTTAAATTACGTGCAATGGGTTACAAACTTAAAGGCAACTATATGGTCACCATAGTTTCAATGGAAGAGGCGGGTGATCAGGTCGGCATGGTTCAGCTTACTGATATTACCCTTCCTAAAATGGGATGGGATTATGACGGCTTGATTTCGGTAGAGCCGACCCATTTAACGATTGCTCTGGGACATCGTGGCAGAGTTGAATTGGTAGTTAGTGTTTACGGCAAGGTCAGCCACGGCAGCGCACCCTGGCTGGGCATTAATGCGGTAGATAAATCTACCAGGCTGATTGATAAAGTAGCTAACGAATTACCCCGAAATTTTCCTGCTGATCCCGATTTAGGCAAATCAAGCATCGCCTTGACGGTTATAAATTGCAGCCCCGGAGCACTTTGCATAGTTCCTGAACAGTGCGATATTACCTTTGACCGCCGGTTTGTGCCGGGAGAAACTCCGGAAAGCTGTCTGCAGGAGATACAGGATATTATTGATGAGATAGCCCGGGAGGATCCTGAATTTAAAGCCGAGGTGAGAATTGCTGAAAGTGAAAGAACCTTCTATACCGGAAATTCCACCGTTATTGCCAACAAGAAAAATGCCTGGAAGATGCCGGCGGAACATCCTTTTGTTCAAGCCATGGCTCAGGCGCTGGAGGAAGTGGGACAACCGGTTAAATATGAATACTGGTACTTTGGAACCGACCTTTCCAAGAGCTGTGCCACTGATCGCAAACCTTCTCTTGGATATTCACCCATGCAAGAACAGTATATACATACTCCTTTTGATAAAGTACGTACCGACTATATGGAGAAAAGCATCGCAGGATATGCAGCAAGCTTCTTAAAACTTATGGAGTTGCCTAAAGAAGCGTTTAAATTGGAATAATATTTGAATATTTACCGGGTAGTATAAGGAGGTATAGTATATGAAAAAGAACCGAATATTTTCCATCTATTTATTGCTATTTATTCCTTTTGTTTTATTGATTTTCGCTATTCCCTTTGCCATAATTTATGGGATGACCTTTTTGCTCTTCTGGCCCATCATGAGTCTTTTTCTTTTTTCAGCCTGTTTGCTGTATGCTTATTATATTGAATATGACAATATCAAACGAGCGAAGCTGTAGTGGCATTGCAAGATGTGGTAACCATAATATCTAAAAGCCTGGCTTTATTGCCCTGGTAGTTAATACTGCAATAAACTGGTTAGTCAGATCTTTACCCAGCCTCTGCAAAAAGAAGTTATGGCTGAATTCTATGAAGCTGCTGGTCTGTAACAATAATTTTTTTCTTGCCTTAAATTACCATCCTTTCGTTTATCTATATTAAAAAATCGAAGCAGAGTTCATTCTGCTTCGATTTATTTTAATATCCTTTATTACGATATAATAATATAAGGATACCCAGTTTGCAAAAAATGAATGATCCTGTCATAATATATAAGTAAAAGAGCCTATATCTCCTAAAAATTAGGAAATAATAGATGCAAAATTTTAACAAATTGAGGGAGGCGGTATAAATTAAATAAGACCAAGCTTATTATCGGCACTGCTACGGGATCATATTCTGATCATAAAATGTTTTAGAACTACCATGAAAAATATTTTATAAATGTTCAAGAAACGAGTCTGCTTTTTCCCCAACAACAATTGAAAATTAGATAAAGAGATGGAGAGTATTACTTATCCTTCTTTCTGCTAAGGAATAAGTCGATAAGAAGCAAAGGAAGTGAAGGGGAATGGAATGGATCCAGAACATTAGAGGATGGAATGAACACTGTATTCCACAAGATGCAACAATTAATGTGGCAGGCAGCTTTTTTTGTACTTCCGGGATAGAGGAAATTACGATAGTAGATGCAGATAGACGGCCCTTGGGTTTGATGACAAAACAGGATTACATTTGCAATACCCTGCAAGAAAATACGCATTTATCTGTAATAGATTGTAATTTAAACAAATCATGGAAGCTCATAAGTGAGCGGCAAATTTTGCCGCAGTTGTTGCTTACCAAAGCTGATTACTTCCTGCGAGTGGATGACGGGGGTTGTTTTATAGCTTCGATTCCGAAATGGAAGTTAGTGAATGAATATATAAACGGAAATGAAACCCCGAGTTTTTTAATAGGACATGGTTTGGTAGGAATTGTCGATTCAGCAGGAGATAAGGTATATCTGAAAAGTGACCAGGTTGAAGATTCCTTTATGGATGAAAGTTTTTTGGATGCTTTTTGTCGGTCACCGCTTTGGGCAGGCCTGATAAAAAATACTCAAGAAAGTACCAGTATGATGGGGGACGAATTCCTTTGGGCCAATAATAATTGGACCGTTTTCACTTTACCCATATATGAAGATGATAACTTGCTTGGTGTAATCGGAATCTTTTATCGTTCTCCCGGAATGCGGGCTATTAAACGGAAAATGAAACAATTGGATGAGATAAATAAGGAATTCTCTATCATATTCGAAACGTCTTTTGATGGATTTACCATCACTGACGGACAGGGACGTGTGCTGCGCGTTAACCGGTCCCATGGGCGGTTGACAGGTATTAATCCTCAAGACATGGTCGGGAATCTTATTTCTGACTGTGTAAAGGACGGGCTTTTTTCCAATCCTGTTACCATGCGGGTATTGCAGGAAAAACGCTCGATTACAGTTCAACAGCGGATGCAGAATGGCAAGCATCTCCTTGTTACAGGTACTCCGGCATTTGATGCCAATGGCAATATAATTCGGGTTGTTTCCAATGTGCGGGACATCACTGAGTTGAAAACGTTGCAGGATAAATTGGCAGAGAAGGAACAATCCTCCGAAAGATGCCTTATGGAATTGAAGCATTTGCGTAAACAGCGTTTATACCATGATAAAATTATTGCTGTGAGCGAGCCTATGAGAAACATCTTAGCAGAAGTTAAGCAGGTGGAAGATAAAGATGTAACCGTAATACTTCTGGGTGAGACCGGTGTAGGTAAGGGAATAATAGCCCAGGCTATTCATCAATCCAGTAAAAGAAAAAATGAGCCCTTTATTGATATTAACTGTGGAGCAATTCCCGAAAATTTGCTGGAGTCAGAACTATTCGGTTATGTGAATGGTGCTTTTACCGGAGCCAGGAAGGGCGGCAAACCCGGTATTTTTGAGATGGCGCAGCATGGAACTCTGTTTTTGGATGAGATAGGAGAACTTCCGCTGGGTCTTCAAGTTAAGTTGCTGAAAGCGTTACAGGAAAAGCAAATAAGGCGGATTGGAGGAACCGAGCCTATTCCGGTGGATGTTCGTATTATGTGTGCAACCAACCGGGATTTAAAGCAGATGGTAGCAGATGGCGATTTTAGGGCGGACCTTTATTACCGGCTTTTTGTAGTACCTATTTATATACCGGCCTTGCGCAATCGCAGGGAAGACATTGTACCTCTTTTAGAATATTATCTGGACAAATTTAATCAGAAATATAACTGTTCCAAAAAGATAACTCCAGAATTGCTGAAAAATTTGTTGCAGTACTCCTGGCCCGGCAATGTACGGGAATTGGAAAATCTGATTGAACGTTTGGTGGTGTCTGAGCCCTCAACTTTAATAAGTGGTGAACATGTTCCGGAACTTCGTAACCTTAAAAAAACCTATTATGATAATAATGCGAATGAAGGGACGGAAATGGAAATCATTCCCTTGCGCCAGGCGGTGGAGGAAACGGAGAAACATTTGATTAGAGAGGCTCTTAAAAGATACGGCAGTATGGGCAAAGCCGCCAAGTCGCTGGGACTTGATCGTACCACGGTTTTGCGCAAAATAAGTAAGTACCAGATTCCTTATGCCTATACCAAAAATTAGGACTTGAGATTCTTTGCACAGGTGTGTTTAAACGCACACCTGTGTTTTTTTAATAATACCGGCATTCCGTCCGCCGTTCGGTGCGGAGGTGCACAGTTGAAGATTATTTCCGCCTATTTGATATGAGTTTTAAAGAATTTAGAATTTGCGGAATGTCGATTTTATGGCTTTTGTAAGGAATTACAGAAGCATTTTCCTTTTTGGCATGAATATTGCTTATAAAAAAGGCATACCGTAACATTACAATCTAAACTCTTAAAAGAAAGAAAGGAGGCGAAATCATGAAGGCACTTGAAGGAGTAAGAGTTATTGACCTTACGCAAGCTTACAGTGGCCCTTTTTGTACCATGCACCTGGCAGATCATGGCGCAGAGGTAATTAAAATCGAAAGACCTGGTATGGGGGATCAGACCAGAGACTGGGGCCCTACTAAAAATGATTGCAGTGCTTATTATGCATTTTTAAACAGGAATAAAAAAAGCTTGGAATTAGATTTAGGTTCACAGGAAGGTAAAGACATATTATTCAAGCTGGTTAAAGATGCTGACGTGGTTTGCGAGAATTTTAAGGTTGGGACTATGGACAAGCTGGGTGTAGGTTATGAGGAATTGAAGAAAGTAAATCCTAAAATAATCTACGCATCAATTTCGGGATTTGGTTTAACAGGTCCATTGTCCAAGTTGCCTGCTTATGATATCGTTGCTCAGGCTATGAGCGGTTTAATGAGTATAACTGGTTTTGAAGAGAGCGGACCTACCAAAGTTGGACCTTCCATTGGTGATAATTATTCTGGTGCCTATCTGACCATTGGTATTTTAATGGCGCTATATCACCGGGAAAAGACTGGTGAGGGACAACGCTTGGATGTGGCAATGATGGATACACTGTATTCCGTTCTGGAGAATGCAATTGTCAAATATACAGTGGGTGGATTTGTTCCAGGGCAGGAAGGAAATGCTGATCCATCCATCACTCCTTTCGACTCGTTCCAGGCTAAAGACGGCCTCATTGTCTTAGGTGTTGGAACTAATGGCCTGTGGGCAAAACTATGTAAGGCAATGGGCAGAGAAGACTTAATAAATAATCCCCTCTATGAGAATAATATTAAGCGTGGCGATAACTACCTGCCTGGCTTAAAAAATGAAATTGAAGCTTTCACCAAAACCAAGACCAAAGCAGAATTGGAAGAACTTATGGTAGGATCCGGTATTCCGTTTGGACAAATTCTTAATGTCGGAGAGGTATCGGAACATCCGCAAACCAAGGCTAGAGAAATGCTGGTAGAAGTGGACCATCCGGTAATTGGAAAAATGAGAATACAGGGTGTTCCTATTAAATTGCATAATACACCGGGAAGTGTTGATATGCCGGCCCCATTACTGGGACAGCATAATGAAGAAATTCTTGCGAAGCTGGGTTATTCCAAGGAATCCATTAGTGAATTAAAGGATAAGGGAGTAATCTAGGCTCTGTGAATTATAGGTAGAGTTTATCCATTGTGTTGTATTAGCAATTTTATGCTAAAAAAATACAGTGAATGCTATATAAAATAAATTGGGAGGTAGATTAAATGTACAAAGCAGTTCAAAGAGTAAGAATGTCAGCCAAAGACGCACATTACGGCGGTGGCCTGGTAGACGGCGCACACATGATCCATCTGTTCGGAGATGTTGCCACTGAATTAATGGTTGCCAGCGATGGTGACGAGGGCCTCTTCCGCACCTATGAGCATGTTGACTTTTTGGCACCTGTATTTTCAGGCGACTGGATTGAAGCAGTTGGCTGGTACACCAAGATGGGTAACACCTCCAGACTGTGCGAATTCGAAGGCTACAAATATGCCGAAGCAGTTCCCGGTTCCGATTCAGCAGTAAATTGGTGCGATCCCCCCAAACTGGTTGCCAAAGCAAGCGGTTGGGTTGTAGTTCCCAAAAAGAACTCCAGAGGCAAACAGATTAAAGAAGATTTACTGTAAGTCGAACCTTTTGACTAATAGTTAAATCTCCGTTATACATTAACCTGTGATTGCAAATAATACTGAAAAAATTAATGGGAGGTAAGTTGAATGTATAAAGCAGTTCAAAGAGTAAGAATGTCAGCTAAAGACGCACATTACGGCGGTGGCCTGGTAGACGGCGCCCACATGATCCATCTGTTCGGAGATGTTGCCACTGAATTAATGGTTGCCAGCGATGGTGACGAGGGCCTCTTCCGCACCTATGAGCATGTTGACTTTTTGGCACCTGTATTTTCAGGCGACTGGATTGAAGCAGTTGGCTGGTACACCAAGATGGGTAACACCTCCAGACTGTGCGAATTCGAAGGCTACAAATATGCCGAAGCAGTTCCCGGTTCCGCATCAGCAGTAAATTGGTGCGATCCCCCCAAACTGGTTGCCAAAGCAAGTGGTTGGGTTGTAGTTCCTAAAAAGAATTCCAGAGGCAAACAGATTAAAGAAGATTTAATGTAAGCCAAGTTTTTAACATAACTAGATAGCACATTAATTAGCTTGTGATTGCTAATAATAATACTGAAAAAATTAATGGGAGGTAAGTTGAATGTATAAAGCAGTTCAAAGAGTAAGAATGTCAGCTAAAGACGCACATTACGGCGGTGGCCTGGTAGACGGCGCCCACATGATCCATCTGTTCGGAGATGTTGCCACTGAATTAATGGTTGCCAGCGATGGTGACGAGGGCCTCTTCCGCACCTATGAGCATGTTGACTTTTTGGCACCTGTATTTTCAGGCGACTGGATTGAAGCAGTTGGCTGGTACACCAAGATGGGTAACACCTCCAGACTGTGCGAATTCGAAGGCTACAAATATGCCGAAGCAGTTCCCGGTTCCGATTCAGCAGTAAATTGGTGCGATCCCCCCAAACTGGTTGCCAAAGCAAGCGGTTGGGTTGTAGTTCCCAAAAAGAACTCCAGAGGCAAACAAATTAAGGGCGATTTAATGTAAGCCTTAAGTGCTCAAGTAGCATTAATTTGCGGGTCGAAGGCATTGCTTCGACCCGCATAATTAGTATAAGCATTTTTAATTGAGAAAAAATGGATTGTCAAATGGATCTTTATGCTTTAGTTTTATTTAATTCTTAACATTTCCTAAATATAGATAGAATTTTTAGTGCATTCTTAAAAATTTATTAGAGGCTTTACTAATAGATTTAACTAATTTACGACAGACATCTTTCATTATTCCGAAAAGCATCGATAGAAGCAAATAATAAAGGAGGAAGATATCGAAATGGATTTCAAATTAACCGAAGAACAACTGATGATTCGCTCCAGCATTCGTGAATTCTGCGAAAAGTACATTGAACCGATAGCAGAAGAAATCGACAGAGAAGGACGTTATCCGCTGGATAACATGAAGAAATTAGGCGAAAAAGGTTTCCTGGGTGTTCCTTATGGCAAGGAATACGGCGGAGCAGGTGCAGATTTATTATCTTATATGATAGTTATCGAAGAAGTATCCCGTGCCTGCGCTTCAACCGGTATCTCAATTGAGTGCCATACTTCACTGGCAAGTTTCCCGATCTTTGCCTATGGAACTGAAGAACAAAAACAAAAATTCCTCAGACCGCTTTGCACCGGCGAAAAACTGGCCGGGTTTGCTCTGACTGAGCCGACCGCCGGGACTGATGTAGGTGGAGCCCTGACAACTGCCGTTTTAGACGGTGATGATTATGTAATCAATGGTTCCAAAATATTCATATCCAATGCTTACTATTCCGGAATCTTAACTGTGTTTGCCCTGACCGATCCCTCCAAAGGCAACAAGGGCATCAGCGCATTTGCAGTACCGTCCGATACTCCGGGCATAACTATCAGCGAGCCTATGGACAAACTGGGAATCCGTGCTTCTGCACAATCCGAAATCTTCTTTAAAGATGTTCGTGTTCCCAAAGCCAACCTGTTAGGCAAGGAAGGCGAAGGCTTTAAGATTGCCATGCATACTCTGGATGGCGGAAGAATCGGTATTGCCGCACAGGCACTGGGAATTGCCCAGGCTGCTCTGGATGAATCAATCAGATATGCCAAAGAAAGAAAACAATTCGGAAAACCCATCGCTTCATTCCAGGCCATTCAATGGATGATCGCTGAAATGGCTAAAGACGTCGCCGCCGCACGGCTCCTGACCTACCATGCGGCATGGTGTTATGACCAGGGTCTGCCTTACAGCGAAGAAGCCGCCATTGCAAAACTGTTTGCTTCAGAAGCTGCAGCACGCCACACCAACAAAGCTATCCAGGTATTTGGTGGTATCGGATTTATCAAAGGCAGCAAGGTAGAACGTTTATATCGTGATGCCAAGATTACCGAGATCTATGAAGGTACCTCAGAAGTTATGAAGATGGTTATCTCTGGTAAAGAACTGCACTAATAGGCTTGTATAGATTGGTTAGCCGGCTCGGGTTTTATCCCGAGCCGGCTAATTTTCATTAACTCGAATAATGGAGTTGAGCAAGATGATCAAAAGTATTGTTTGTTTTAAATGGGTAGCAGACGAGGAAGAAATCAGGTCCAATTTTAACCCCCAATCATTGCAAAATGCGAAGTATAAGATAAGTGATAATGATAGAAACGCCATAGAAGAGGCTATGAGCATCAAGGAACAGCTGGATGGGAGTGTAATGGCTATAACAGTGGCATCTGACCGCAGATGTATAAAAGATGCCTTGTCCCGTGGACCGGAAGGTATATATTATATTAATGCGCCCGAAGCTATTGAGCTGGAACCCTCAGTGACCAGTTCGATTCTTGCTTCGGCCTTAAAGGATATACCTTATGATTTAATATTCTGTGGAGTGGGTTCGAACGATTTTTACGCTCAGCAGGTGGGACCGGAACTGGCCGAAAAGCTGGGTATCCCTTGCCTGACATATGTTTCGGAATTGCAGGTAAATGAAGAAAAAGGTGAGGTTATTGCCAAGCGCAGGCTCAACAATGAGGTTGAAATAGTGACGGCTCAACTTCCGCTATTGATAACGGTTTTACCCGATATAAACGAGGCGCGCATACCGGGTCTAAGCGATATCCTTGGAGCCGGTCAAAAGACGGTTATTGATATTGACTGCCGGGACTTGCAGGGAGATTTCCAGCCGGCCTTACACACAACCAGTATAGCTGCTTCCAATATGGAGCGTAAATGCCTGAAACTCAGCTCTGATCAACAGGATTTACGCAAGGTTGTAAATGAGCTTCTAAGAATCGTCAATCATTAAAGATGTCATAAAGCGGTAGCCGGAATCACCGCTTGGCGTAAAATAACTATATGAGAGTTTTGCATAATTCCAAAAACCTTATTTGTCATTGCTATGAATAACGTTTTTTGTCATCCTGAATGTAGTGAAGGATCTTTCCATCTCGGAGACTGCAAGATCCTTCACTACGTTCAGGATGACATGCGCAAAGTTACTGCTTAATCATAGGAAAAAGTTAATGAGATAGCCGCCCAATGCGATATGTTTACAAAACCAAGGATAAATAATATAATTAATGCGACAACTAAATAAAGTATCAGCTTGGGGTGCCGAAAGGCTGAGATAGGGTAGAGCCCTTGTCCCATTGAACCTGATGCGGGTAATGCCGCCGTAGGAAAGCTTTTTTAATAAGATTTTTTGAGAGCCTGCTCCGTACCGGAGCAGGCTCTTTTAAATTTAAGCGGATAAAGCAATGGTCATAGATAAATTTGAAATGGAGGTTGTAAAATGACGCAGATGGATTACGCCCGCAAAGGGCAACCGACTCCCCAGATGGAAACTGTGGCGCGCAAGGAAGGTATTCCACTGGAAGATTTGATGAAAAAGGTGGCGCAGGGGGTGGTGGCTATTCCTGCCAATATAAACCACCAATCGCTTAACCCCGAGGGAGTAGGCGAGGGACTGCGGACCAAAATAAATGTAAATCTGGGTATCTCGCGTGATTGCCTGAACTACGAAATTGAACTGGAAAAGGCCAGTCTGGCGGTTAAACTGGGGGCTGAAGCTATTATGGATCTGAGCAGTTTTGGCAGTACCCGCGAGTTTCGCCGCAAGCTGGTAAAAATGTCACCGGCTATGCTGGGAACTGTTCCTATGTATGATGCCATAGGTTTTTTGCAAAAGGATCTGGGCGATATAACCGTTGATGAATTTTTTAAAGTAGTTGAGGCACATGCCGAAGACGGGATCGATTTTATGACCATCCATGCCGGTATGAATCGTAAGACGGCGGAACGTTTTAAGAAAAACTCCCGGCTGATGAATATTGTTTCCCGGGGTGGTTCATTATTATTTGCCTGGATGGAACTGACCGGGCAGGAGAATCCCTTTTATGAGCATTATGACCGGTTGCTGGATTTACTGCACAAATATGATGTAACCATCAGCCTGGGTGATGCCTGCCGCCCCGGGTGCATAGCGGATGCTACCGATGCGGTACAAATTGAGGAACTGGTAACTCTGGGGGAATTGACCCGGGCGGCCTGGGAGAAAAATGTACAGGTAATAGTGGAAGGCCCGGGCCATATGGCACTGAATGAGATTGCTGCCAATATAAAACTGCAAAAGAAGCTGTGTCATGGTGCCCCCTTCTATGTGTTGGGGCCTCTGGTGACAGATATAGCGCCAGGTTATGACCATATCACCAGTGCTATCGGGGGAGCTATCGCAGCGTCCGCCGGAGCGGATTTTCTATGTTATGTTACACCGGCCGAGCACTTGAGGTTACCCACTCTGGAAGATGTTCAGGAAGGTATAATGGCTTCCCGTATTGCGGCCCATGCGGCGGATATTGCCAAAGGCGTTCCCGGTGCCGGCGAACGGGATAAGCGCATGGCTAAGGCCAGACAAAAACTGGATTGGGAAGCACAGTTCAAGGAAGCCATCGACCCGGAAAAGGCTCGTGCCTATCGGGCTTCATCTGCTCATGACGGCCATACCTGTACCATGTGCGGCAAAATCTGCGCCGTGCAAACCATCAATAAGGCCTTGGCCGGAGAAAAAGTAACGCTAGAATAGTAAAAATACCAGGCCTGACCTCCGCAAGTCGCGCCCTGGCTATACCCACCGCCTGTGAATACGAAAAAGCCGTCAATTCAAAATGAATGGCGGCTTTCTGTTTATTTTAATATTAAATATCCAGGTCGGTGGGCCTATTTTTGAGGACCATGAGAGAGGCCATAAGTAATTTCATATAAGGAATAATTCAGGCCGATAAAAAAGTGGATATTGAGGTAAAAGAGCCTTTCGCAAATACCGTACTCATGCCCCATTGCCGGATCCTACCTAATCTTACCTTTGACGATATTTAATTGCTAAAGGTAGAATTGTATGTATATTTAGAGATTAAACTGAAAGGGATGGGGTTAAAAACTAAAGGAGGAAAAAATGAACAGAAGATTTTATGTAATTTTAACAGTTGTAGTAGCTTTCTTATCCGTTCTTATTTATAACTCAGCGTACAGTGCAACAGAACCAGGAGTAAATACAAGTGAATCTACCATAACCGCAAGCAGTGCCACTCTAAAAGGTGTGATAAAGGACACGGGCAAGGAGAAAATCACCGCCTATGGTTTTAAATGGGGCACCAGCAAGGAGCTGGATCAGGATAAAAAACTGGGAACCAGTCTTGAAGCCGACCAAGCCTTTGCCACTACCATCAGCGGATTAAAACCAGGGACTACATATTATTATCAGGCTTATGCCATAAATGCTAAAGGCAAGTCTTATGGCCAGATCAAAACTTTTACGGTGCCTGCCAAACATAAGGATATAGCGGCAGTTACCGCTACCAAACCCTCCGATGCCCAAAATGCTGACGGAGAAAAAACAGTCGCATTAGCCCAAAATGAGGCGCAAAATGTGGTCCAATATAGTACTCCATCACGTTCCGGCAATACTGCCAACAGGTACAAGTATCCCAGGTTAAGTAAAGTAAATGGTTCATTTGGACAATTTGCCTACCGGGATTTGTCGGGTGGCAGAATTGAAGTAGACCCTGACTGGATTGCCAATAATATTGCCACCATTACATTACCGGGCTTGAATCAGCGGGTTCAGGTAAATAAGGCGGCGGCACCTAATTTTATTCATGCGTTTAACCTTATTAAAAATGGAACTGCCACTATTAACGGCAGGCAGGTTCCTCTTTTAAGTCTTATCAAGACTATGGATGGAACCTTTGTAACCCGGCATGTCAACTGGAACCCGTCCCGGGGTTTGAGCAATCATTCATGGGGAACTGCGATAGATATAAATGCCAATGGGCATTTTGGTTATGTGGACCCTTCAAATGTGAATGACCCCAATCTGATTTTGTGGGAAAAGGCTTTTAAACCGGCAGGATTCAGCTGGGGTAACCGGTACAGCGATTCCATGCATTATGAATTGATAAGGTAAATCCAATCCAATTTAGCCGTGGGAATCTCCCACGGCTTTATTTTATGCTCCCCCTGAGCTCTTGTAGAGCTCTTTTTGCATTTTTTGCAGGTTACTCATTACGATTTCGGCTTTGATCATGAGCAGATCCGGCTCCTCGCTTTTTAAAGCCTGCTCCAGATCATGTATGGAGAATTCAGTACGATCTATTGATTTTCCGTCTTTACTCTCGGCCTTAACTTTTAGATTAGTCCAGGATTCCTGGATTTTGGGTATATGTTCCTGGGCAGTCATCCATTCCTTTTTCATAGCCTGGTCTACCGCTGCCATTACTTCGTACTTTAACTGGTAAAACTCGGCGGGCACGGTTGTAGTGAATGTTTTGACCAGATTGGCATACTGTCCGTAAACCTCAATGGCTGCGCTAAGACTATCTTCTTTCTTTTGCTTGCCTATAGCCAGAGTAAGTTTTTCCAGGGCCTGTTCAAAGCTATCCCGGTCCGTTGTACTGAGACCTGACTTGATTGCTTCCGGTTCAAGGGCATTCCAATTGCGATGGATATTCTTGATACTGGTATCTTCTTTTTGCCAGGCGGACATTTGGTTTTGCTGGCCGGCTTGTGATTGATCCCCTGAGCTTGATTGCTGAGATTGTCCTGATTGTCCCTGCTGACCCTGTTGGCCTTGCTGAGACTGTCCTTGCCCCTGCTGGTTCTGTTGCTCTTGCTGGGTTTGGGTGATTAGTTTTGTATTCTGCTGTAAGGCTGAGGCTTTTTCTGCTTCTATTTTTTTTTCGAGTTCCGAGATTATCATTTCCAGGTCGGAAACTATACTTTTCATTTCTTCAGGTGCCTTGGCCTTTTGTTGTGAAGACGTCTGTGGCTTTTTGGCTTCTTTATCTTTGCTGGAACAAGCCGGGAGCATCATTAGTAATCCTGCCAGGACAGCAATAGTGATTATCCTGAATTCTAATCTGGCCATTTTATCACCCCGATTATTAAACTTAAAGCCTAAACATATACATTTATTTTCACCATAATACCGGATAATTATTAATCATTGGCGGTGGGTGTTAAATGCAATTAAAGCCGCAATCGATGCCCGGGGTTATTGCCACAGTTGAAAACATATTAAATAAATAAGCAGAAAAATGCGAATGTCATCCTGAACGTAGTGAAGGATCTTGCAGTTTCCTAGATGGAAAGATCCTTCACTACGTTCAGGATGACAAAAAACGTTATTCATAGCAATGACAAAGGCGTAATTTTAACGGGCCATAAGCACAGTACCTAAGAAAGCCTTGGTCCGATCCTGCTGCGGATTCAGCAGTACTTCCGAGGCGGTGCCCTGTTCGACTATGAGACCGTCATCCATAAATATTACCCGATGGGCCACTTCGCGGGCAAAACCGATTTCATGGGTTACGACGATCATAGTCATCCGTTCCTGGGCCAGGTCTTTCATGACTTTTAATACCTCGCCGGTCAGTTCCGGATCGAGAGCCGAGGTAGGCTCGTCAAAACACATAATGGCGGGATTCATAGCCAGGGCCCGGGCGATAGCGACGCGTTGCTGCATTCCTCCGGACAATTCAAAAGGATAACTATCGGCATTATTAGCCAGACCTACCTTTTTCAGCAATGCCAGGGCAGTGTCTCTGGCCTCATTAACATCGGATTTATTAACCAGCAAAGGTGCCATCATCAGGTTTTCCAGGACTGATTTATGCGGAAAGAGATTAAAATTCTGAAAAACCATCCCCATTTTTCGGCGGATGCGGGCAATATCTTTCTCGCCGCGGTAAACGGCTTTTCCGTCTGCATTGTTGCTAACCATTATTTCCCCGCCGATTTCTATCTGGCCGCGGTCAATAGTTTCCAGACGATTAAGGCACCGCAGGAATGTACTTTTACCCGACCCGGAAGGGCCTATGATGGCAACTACCTCTCCTTTTTCCACATTGAGGGAGATATCCTTTAGTACATCGGTATGTTGAAATCGTTTATAAATATTTGTAGCTTGAAGGATATACATGCTTTCTCTCCTAACGGTAATAATCATACCTGGATTCCAGCCATTTGAAGAACTGCTGGATGAATGCAGTCATGATAAGATAAAATACAGCGGCTACGATAAAGGGAACAAAAAGATAATCTCTTAAAGCTGCAATTTTGGCTGCCCGCAGCAGTTCGCTGATGCCGATGGCATAAACCAGGGCGGTGTCTTTGATCAGATTAATGACTTCATTACTAATAGGGGGCAATACCCTTTTAAACATCTGGGGCAAGATAATATGCCGCAGAGTTTGCCAGCGGCTGAGTCCCAGAACATCAGAGGCTTCAAACTGGCCCCGGTCAATTGATTGCATACCGGAACGATAAATTTCGGCCAGATAGGCGGAGTAGTTCAGTACAAAAGCAACTACTGCGGCCAAAAAACGGTCCAGTGATATGCCTATAATGCCCAGCCCAAAATAAATGAAGAACAGTTGTAAGAGCAGGGGGGTACCTCGAAATACCCAGATATAGAACTGCATAAATACGTTCAGGGGTTTAAATTTCGATAATCGGGCTACAGCGAAGACAACCCCCAGCGGGAGTGCCATCACCAGAGTAAGAAAAAATAATTGCAGAGTTACGGCCGTGCCTTCCAGCATAAATGGAAGTAAAGATGCTATATATTCCATAATATTAACCTCTTGATGTATAAATTAAGAAGTACAGGCCAACAGCAATGCTATCAGCCTGTACTAAATAATATAGCAATTTCGAAGATTTATCCAGTGAAGTTTATTTCATAATATCCTCACCGAACCATTTTTCAGAAATCTTGGCTGAAGTCCCGTCAGCTTTCATAGCATCCAGGGCTTTTTGCAGTTCGGCTAAGAAAGCCTTGTCATTTTTTCTAAGGCCGACGCCATAGTCTTCGGATCCAAAGTTATCTTCCAGAATTTTATATTGATTTGCTTTTTTGGCTATATAGTAACGGCCTACGACTTCATCTACCACTACCGCATCGATTCTGCCGGATGCAAGGTCGGTCAGTGCGTCAACATTGTTATCGAACTGTACCAGTTCGCCGAAGGACTTGTAAGTAGCCTGATCCTTTTCTACGGCTTCGATGGCGCTGCTGCCTGCCTGAACGCCTACTTTCTTACCGGCCAGAGCCTTCTTGTCGGCCAGAGTGGAGTTCATGTTGACCACTATTATCTGGTGGCTGGCGATATAGGGTTTGGTAAATGCTATTTGCTTTTGCCGGTCCGGGGTAATGGTTAAACCGTTCCAGATCATATCAATGTTGCCGCCGTTTAATTCCTCTACAATCGTATCCCAGACCACCGGCTGGAACTTAACCTCTACGCCCATTCTTTTCGCTGCTTCTTTGGCCAGATCAATATCAAAACCTACGATATCATTGCTGCCTTTTTCTCTGAATCCCATGGGCGGAAAAGCATCGTCGAGGCCTATGGTGAAGTAGCCCTGGTCTTTGATATTCTGCCAGGACTCATCCGTCGCTTGATTATTGTTGGTTGCTGCATCTTTGGAACCGCATCCGGTGATTACCAACGACAGAGATAGACATAATAGAAGTACGATAGCCAATTTCCTTTTCAATATGATTGCCTCCTTACCAATTATATAAAAGAAATATCTATACTGTAGTTTAACATATTAAAGCGGTAATGAAGTAAATTAATTTACTAATTCTATATATAAATGCAGATTGGAAGGGAAAAATGTTCAGGGCATTTAGTTTGCAAATGGTCAATTTGGCGGTAAAATAACGAAGTAGCGGGGTGATTCTAATTAATAAAAGGCAGGAGAGATAAATAAATGGCGACAAAATTAGTCTATTCCGACAGTTATGACCCCTGGTATAATCTGGCTCTGGAAGAATACCTTCTGAATCATGTGCAAACCGGGGAGATAATTCTTTACCTGTGGCAGAATGATCATACGGTGGTTATAGGTAAATACCAGAATGCCTGGAAAGAATGCCGCTGTGAGATGCTGGAACAGGAGGGCGGCAAACTGGCCCGGCGCCTGTCGGGCGGAGGAGCGGTTTATCATGACCTGGGCAATCTCAACTTTACCTTTATTATGGACAAGGACTTATATGACCTCGAAAAACAACTGCAGGTGATTCTTGATGCGGTTAATAACTTAGGCCTTCGGGCCGAGTTTACCGGCCGCAATGATATAACGGTGGAAGGCCGGAAATTCTCCGGCAATGCCTTTTGCTTCCTGGCCAATGCGGTCTATCATCATGGTACTTTGCTGGTGGATACTGACTTTTCCAGACTGTCCAGGTATCTGCAGGTGTCGAAGGAGAAGATGAAGGCTAAATCAATTGAATGTGATTCGGTACAGTCCCGGGTAGTAAATCTGGCCGCTCTGCAGCCGGATATTACCATCGAAGCCATGCAGGAAAAGCTTAAGGCGAGTTTTGAAAGACTTTACGGAGGCGAACTGACTCCAATTAAAGTGGATTATAATGAAGAACTGGATAAGTTATATAAACAGTATTCTTCCTGGGAATGGCGTTATGGTGAAACACCCGAATTCGATTTATCGCTCCAAAAAAGGTTTGTATGGGGTGAAATTGATATGGGGCTCAGTGTGGAGGAAGGCAGAATTACGGATGCAGTAATATATTCGGATGCTATGGATACTTCTCTCATTGAATCTTTAAAGGAATTGCTGCCCGGGCTTCCCTTCAAATTCGAAGCTGTAAAAGAACAGATCGCGCATACAATTGCCCCCAAATCGGCCGAGATAGCCGATGACCTTATCGACTGGCTGGAATCAGCTATGAAATAACCCAGACAGAGGGGGAAGGTTCTATTGGGTCAGGAAACCTGACCCAATAGAACCTTCCCCCTCTGTCCTTGACCTTAAGCCAGACGTTTCCTGGCCTTTAAAAGTGCTATATTAATGGTGAAGTAACTTATATCTTCCGGTAAGGCGGCTTTGATGGGACTGATTTTTTCTATCCCCAGCAGACGCGCCTGTTCCAGTATTTGCTCCTCTTTTTCCGGGGTAATAAATGCAGACCAGTCTATATACAACCCTTCCTCGGCCGCACGCAGCATATGACCTTCAATAGTACGCAGAGTAAGTTTGCGTTCCAGCGCAATCTGTTCCAGAGTTTTTCCTTCCTGGTAGGCCTGATATGTAAGCAGATGAGTCGGCGTTTTCTTTTCTTTCGGTTCCTGGGACGGAGCTGCTTTTCTTTTTTTGGCCCCAGGGTCCTTAAGGCTAGCCTCGGTTTCCGTATCTATTACAGGCTCCTTAACAGGTTCAGGATTATTGTTGTACTGGCAAATCAGGTCCAGGAATTGCCGGCCGTATTTTTCAAACTTTATATTGCCTACTCCATTTATACCAAGCATATCGGCCTGGTTGCAGGGTAAATAAGTACACATATCACGCAGGGTCTTGTCCGCAAAAATAACATAAGGCGGGACCTTTTGCTGCTGAGCCAGACGTGAACGCAGCTCGCGCAAAGCCTGGAACAATTCGCTTTCAACCTGGACCGTGGTGGGTGCCGGGGGAAGCCGCAGTATTATTTTCTGCTCTCCGCGCAAAACCGGTCTGGCCTTGGAGGTAAGATATACCACCGGGTATTGGCCGACATCGATCGTCAGGTAATCTTCAGATGCCAACAGGTTGATTAATTCCACTATTTCCGGAATACTGTATTCTGGCATAATGCCATAGGTGGAAAGCCGGTCGAATCCTAATTGTAATATGCGTTTCTGTTTGGAGCCTTTGAGAACTGATGCTATCAGGGCGCTGCCATATGCTTGTTTCATACGGATGATGCAGGAAAATATCTTCTGGGCATCAATAGTAACATCTCTGGTTTCCATTTCTCCGCAATTCATGCAGTTGCCGCACTGATCAGAGGCATTTTCCCCAAAATAAGCCAGCATATATTGACGCAGGCAATGGGTGGTGTGGCAATAATCAATCATGCTCTGCAGTTTGCTATACTCTACCTGCTTTAACTCCGGAGCCATTTCACTATGTTCAATAAGATACTTCTGCACTTGAATATCCCCCGCGTGAAAGAGCAGGACCACCTCGGAGTCCTGACCATCACGTCCGGCTCTTCCGGCTTCCTGATAATAGGCTTCCAGATGGCGGGGCATATTGTGATGAATAACAAAACGTACATTGGACTTATCTATCCCCAGACCAAAGGCATTGGTAGCCACCATAATCTGGACCCGGTCATAAATAAAGGCCTCCTGAGTAGTATTGCGTTCTTCGGTGCTTAACCCGGCATGGTATTTCCCGACCTTATAGCCCCGTGCCGTAAGTTCTTCAAACAGGCGGTCCACCTCTTTGCGGGTGGCGGCATATATAATACCGGGCTGGTCGGGATGGGTGTCTAAAAATTTTCGGATAAAACGGGTACGGTCCACTCCTTTTACAATTGAAAAGTGCAGGTTGGCCCGGTCAAAGCTGTTAACCACAACATGGGGTTGCCGAAGCCCCAGCAGATTAATGATATCTTCACGCACCCGGGCAGTGGCTGTTGCGGTAAAAGCAGCCCGCAGCGGGGATTGAGGAATGGAATCTATCCAGCGGCCAATATTCAGATAACTGGGGCGAAAATCATGGCCCCATTGGGAGACACAATGAGCCTCATCGATGGCTACCAGGGACAGGGGGAGGCTGGCCAAAAGGCGGCTGAACTGCTCCGAATCCAGACGTTCCGGTGCTGCATAAAGCAGTTTATAATAACCCTCTTGAGCTCTTCTTAAGCGATTATTTATTTCCCCCACCGAAAGGGAACTATTAATATAGGAAGCATTTATACCCTGATCATTCAGGGCATCGACCTGGTCTTTCATCAAAGCGATAAGAGGAGATATTACCAGGGTAAGACCGGGCAGGATTAAAGCCGGAAGCTGGTAGCATAAAGATTTCCCGCCTCCGGTAGGCATAACCCCCAAAATATCACGGGAATGCAGTAGGTGGTTTATTATCTGTTCCTGGCCCGGTTTGAATTCGCTATAACCAAAATAGTGGGCCATTACCTCTTTAACGGTTAATCCCATAAAACTCAGCTCCAAAATTTCAATTATAACTATCATACTATGAAAACAGTCGCCCTGTCATGAATGAGATAAACAAGGAACTATTAACATTGCAAAAGAATTAAGGTAAAATATTACTAACATTACAGCAATTGTAGATAAAGATAATAATTAGGGAGGATGCGTTTTGGCTCATTTTATAACGGAGGAATGCTACGGATGTTTGTTGTGTACCCAAATGTGTCCGGTTTGGGCTATTTCAGGCCGGCCTTTCGGTGAACATATCGTAAAAACCGAACGCTGTGTGGATTGCGGAGTTTGTGGCAGAATTTGTACCCGGGAAGCTGTTTTGGACGGCAATGGCCAGGTGGTACGATGGATGCCGCGCGCAAAGTGGCCTAAAGCTGTGATAAATCGGGAGGTTTGTTCGGGCTGTGGGCTATGCGTTGACATCTGCCGGAAAAAGGCTTTAACCATGTCAGGGCCTGGATACAGTGAAGCCTTTCCCACTTTGAAGCCGGAAGCTTGCCTGGGCTGCGGAATTTGTGCCGCCGAGTGCCCTTCAGAGGCAATAATAATGGAGGCGGCAAGTATTTAAACCCAAACAGTTTAACTAGAAAATACTGTTCTTGTCATTCTGAACGCAGTGAAGAATCTTGCCAATATTGACGGTTAAAAGGGGAAGGATCCTTCGTTAACACATTTTCATAGGTGGTTGTGACATGCAGCCATGGACGGTTAAGCCAAAAAGCAGGGGGCATGCTGTCACATGCCCCCTGCCGTGTTCTTAATTGGTAAACCACTGGGTTACATATAAGTATGAACCTTGTTTTACAAATCCAAAACCAACCTTGTGGTATTGGGATCCCATTATGTTGGCACGGTGTCCGGATGAATTCATAAAGGCATCGTGGGCGCCTTTAACACTGAAATTTTTAGCGATGTTTTCACCGGCCGCGTTATAACTTATCCCCAGACTATTCATCATATTAAAAGGACTGCCATATGTAGGTGATGTGTGGGAAAAGTAATTGTTGGTCGCCATATCTTTGGATTTCAGATAAGCCCCGTTGGATAAACGGGTATCCAAAGTCAACGGAGAAAGCCCCTCACTGGCACGGGCGTTATTCACATATTGCAGCATTTCTTTCTGCATAGCTGCTGAATTACCCGAGGTAGTGTTGCTGTCATTGCTTGTCTGTGGGGGAGTTGATGATGAGGCGGATTTGTAGGGCTTTACATATGTACCACTCACGCAGCCGACTGAATCAGTAGAGGTTTTGACCACGTACCAACTGCCGATTTTCCCGACTACATCGAGCACTGCACCTTTACTAAGATATCTTATGATACTATGACTGGTTCCAGCCCCTGTCCTCAATCTCAGAGTGTTGGCTGTTACCTGAACTTGCTTGGTAGATACCTGGGTAAAGGTTCCTTCTACTCTGGTGTCCATTTTCTCCAGGGGTAGTAACAGAACCAGAGCAACGAGTATTAGAATTCCTGCTAAAGCTTTTTTCACATTTAGCACCTCCTTGTCCAATACCTTAACTTAAAAACTTGGTGGATAACTAGCTGAAAATGTTACCAGTAACTTAGAAAAATGGAAAGAAATACGACTATAACCGGTTTAAAGGAATATAATAAAAATGCGTAAATTAAAAAATACGGACGAATTCAAGAATTTGGCAGCAAGCAACGGAGGTTACTATGAATAAACGTAATTATCAAGAACGGCCCATGAAACATAAACAGCCAACACAATTACCGGTAATTGAAGCCGGGGAATTAATGAAATTCCTCCTGGAAAAACTTCCAGCCCTGACCCGCAACAATATCAAATCATTGTTGGCTCACCGCCAGGTTATGGTGGATGAACAGGTGGTCACCCGGTACAATCATCCGCTGCAAAAGGGGCAGGAGGTGGTCGTCAACTGGTCGCTGGTAAGGGACGAGGGACATCGCCAGGGTCTGAAGATTTTATATGAAGACGTTGATTTAATCGTCATCGATAAACCGGCGGGCTTATTATCAATGGCTTCGGATAAAGAAAAGCTATACACGGCTTATCATCAATTAACCGATTATGTGCGTCAAACCAATCCGGATAACCATCTATTCATTGTGCACCGTCTGGATAGAGATACTTCCGGAGTAATGCTCTTTGCTAAAAATGAAGAGGCCAAACATAAACTGCAGGATGCCTGGAAACAGATGGTGGTTGATCGCGCTTATGTCGCGGTAGTGGAGGGAAAGGTAGAAAAAAAGGAAGGCAGCATAAAATCCTGGCTGAAAGAAACTAAAACCCGCCTGATGTATTCCAGTTCCAAATCTGGCGATGGTTTGGAAGCTATTACTCACTACAAAGTTCTGAAGGCTTCACCCCAATACTCTTTGCTGGAGATCAGACTGGAAACGGGGAGAAAGAATCAGATACGGGTTCATATGAAAGACATCGGACATAGTATAGCAGGTGATAAAAAGTACGGTGCTGCCACCAACCCCATAGGAAGATTAGGGCTGCATGCTCATATTCTCGCCTTAAATCATCCCACCTCCGGTGAGTTGATGCGCTTCGAAACCGAAATCCCCCGCAAATTCTCCCGCTTATTAAATTAACCACCAACCAGCCAACTCTAATAGCTCACCAAGCAAAAGCAGAGGTCAGATCGAGGCTGTCCCCAAAGGATGGCCTCTTTTCTTGCCCTGCCTCTCGGTGTTCTTTCGATTTCCTTACATATAAACACTCTGTTACCATCATTTACTAAAATGCCTTCATTCACCCTTGCAAATACCGGATACTTCTGCCATAAAGCCCTTTTAAAACCTGAACCTGATACCAATACCCATATTTACCAAAAGGTCCGGGACGGGATGAATAGAATTTTGATATTAAAGGAGGCGCAAAAATATAAAATTCGGAGGTACATATGAAGAACAAGACCAAGTTAAACAATAGAATAATAGCATTCCTCCTGGCCTTAACTATGGTACTGGGTATAGGAATGTTCTTTGCACCTGCAGCACAAGCTGCCAGTTCCAGCGTTATCAGCAGTTACAACCAAGACGAAAAACCCAAAGTAGATGCTTATAGGGCCAGCTTTAATGGCAGCCTGGCGCAGACTATGGTGGGACGTGCCATATGGTATATGGAATACGGTTTTATGGTTTATGGACATTCCAAGTATGCTACCACGGGATATATTGACTGTTCCAATTTTGTTTCCCTGGTTTACAAGGATTTTGGTTATAACATAACCTCTGCCTCTCGAAAATATGACCAGGTCGGAACCCGGGTCAGCGGTGTTTATGCCAAGAAGATATCCGGCTCTTCCAGGTACACTCTGGTTGGTGTTAATAAATTAAAACCTGGTGATATCTTTACCTTCTGGGCCAAGGATTCCAACGGGAAGAAATATATCAGCCACGTTGCTCTCTATATGGGTGTGATTAATGGCAAACCGTGTATTATTAATACCTGTAAAGGGAACCCGACCGCTATCGGTATTGTCAGCAGCTTTTCCTACTGGTATGGATCAAACCTTTACCAGGTGAGAAGAGTTTTGCCGTCGAGCGCATATGCGGCGGGCGGAAAAATAAAGGACAAGGGACCGGTTATACCGGCCAAATATCAGATGAAACCTACCAAGCGTATTATACTGCCTAAAAATCTTCGGGTTGGTTTCTAACCTGGCACTCTATACATACTAATCTTTGTGTCTCTTTGTTATCAGAAACCCTTCCCTCGGAGGAAGGGTTTCCCACTTTTGTTTGTTTAAAGTAGATTGACGGAAAAACCCGGGGCCGTATACAATTTATAGGTGCCCAAATTTGACAAGAGGCGGAATATTAATTATAATAAAATTGCCTTGTGATAAGAAGGATCTCCTTTTTGGAGGATTCGGTCCAAGAGTAAATCCAGGAGGGAGATGAAAAAATGTTTGAAGATAAGTATCTAGTGTGCAAGGATTGCGGTAACGAATTTTTGTTCTCAGCTTCAGAACAAGAATTCTATGCTGAAAAAGGTTTTGAAAACGAACCAGGCCGTTGCCCGGCGTGCAGAAAAGCCCATAAACAACAGCGTAACGGCAATTCCAGACCCAGAGAAGATCGGCCCATGTTTAAGACGGTTTGTGCTGCTTGTGGTCAAGAGACAACCGTACCGTTCGAGCCATCCGGCGATAGACCAGTCTATTGCAGGGATTGCTTCCAGGCTAGAAGGAACCGCAATTACAGATAGAGCACACGTTATAGGAATATAACAATTTGAACTCAGAGGCTGTTGCACGAGCAACAGCCTTTTTGTATGTAAAAGTAAATCAGGAGGTAGGGACCGCCACCCTGTGCCAACGAAGCAGCCGAGCCATAAAAAAGTTTTTTAAAAATTTAAAATGAAGTGGCTCATATAATAATGAAGGCTTTTGTTATAATGGGTAATATAGTAAGGATAATAGTTTTCTGCAATAATTTACAGGAGGGAAGTATGTGAAGGACAAAGTGGCCTTATTTTATAATCCGGTAGCGGGGATGGGAAAATTCAAATACAGACTGGATGATGTTATAAAATATCTCCAAACAGCAGGCCTTCAGGTTGTACCCAGGCGGATTGAGAACAATAATAAAATCATAGAATTAACCGACCGGATGAACCCGGAAGAATATCATACCGTGGTGGCTGCCGGGGGAGATGGTACTATTCATGGTGTGGTAAATGCCATGATGCATTCGAAACTTGACCTACCCCTGGCTATTTTTCCTGAAGGAACCAGTAACGATGTAGCTCGGTATATGAATATTCCTTGCCAGGTGAAAGAATATTGCAGGATTATTACCGATGGCCAACTTACCGGCATAGATTTGGGCCAGGTTAATGAAAAATACATCATTAATGTGGCATCAGCCGGATTTCTCACCGATACGGCCCACGAAGTAACCCATCATCTGAAAAATGCTCTGGGAAAAGTAGCCTATTACCTTAAAGTGGTGGAAAAACTGCCCCAGATGCGTCCTTTACACCTGTGGCTGACGGTAGACGACCAGAAATTTGAGATGGATATACTGCTGTTTCTGGTTTTAAACGGGGGCAGTGCCGCGGGACTTAAGGAAATGCTGCCCTCGGGAACCATAAGTGATGGAATGCTTGATTTCCTGGCCTTTAAGCCCGCTCCGCCAATTGGGGGGCTTGACCGGCTTTTGGTCAATTATACCCGGGGACAGCTTTTAAAGGATGAAAATGTATTCTATTGCCAGGGCCGGGAATTCAAATTGGAACTTAATCCTGCCGCCGCAACAGATCTGGACGGAGAACGTGGTCCGGCTCTGCCCTGGACCATAAAAGTGGTTCCCAATGCCATTCAACTGCGTACACCCGCATCGCCCCGACGTTAGGACCGGTGAGGCTTTCCCCATGTTATGCCGTGTGCACCGGCCTAAAGGCCGGCCTAAAATTCACGCCTTACCCCCGTAGCAGGCCCTACGGCCCCGACGTCAGGAGCAGGCCTCAGGGCCGGCGGGATTTTTCCCATATTATGCAGTAGACCGGCCTGCGGTTTTATTTTCAAATTCATCATGGATAAGCCGCTGTTTTTTCTTTACAAATAATATCATAATCCCTATAATGATACTAAGGATTGAACATAGAGGCGGTCTGATGGGTGATAAAGGAAGTGTATTGTTGCCCGGATGGACAAGGAATGCCATAAACAAGGCCGTGTCATAAAAAGACGGTGAAAGAAATTTTCGGACGCGTTCTTACCGCGGGATAGGTTAGGACGGATGACGTTGTTGAGATAATTGATGATCAAATATAGTTAATGATAAGGTGGTATGCAAAGTGCGAGCAAAAGACACCGAATTAATGGAAGATATAAGACACCTTAAGCAAGAAAAAAACGTATATATTATTGCTCATTATTACCAGCGCGGTGAAGTACAGGAGATAGCAGACTTTGTGGGCGATTCGTATGCCATGGCAATAGCGGCCAGGGATTCTGAATGTAAGACGATACTGGTGGCGGGGGTGGATTTTATGGCCCAATCTGCCGCCATATTATGCCCGGACAAGACTATACTATCACCTGAAACCCGGGCTACCTGTCCTATGGCCAACAGTATCAAGGTTGAGGATGTGGTGAATTATAAGCAAGAGCATCCCGAGGCTTGTGTGGTGAGCTATGTTAACACTCCGGCCGAGATTAAAGCGGTAAGTGATATTTGTTGTACTTCTTCCAACGCCGAAAAAATTATTCGGCAAATACCCGAAGAGCGTAAGATATTCTTTATCCCGGATCAGAATCTGGCGCAAAATGTGTCCCATAAACTCGGCCGGGCTTTGGATTATTTTGACTCCTGCTGCCCTACCCACGCCCGGGTGACTAAACCGGAAATTTTGGAACTGAAGCAGAAATATCCGCAGGCCCCGGTGCTGGTTCACCCCGAGTGCAGCCCGGAAGTGGTAGCGATAGCTGATTATATTGGGAGTACGGCTGGTATTCTGCAATATACCACCAATTCAGATGCCCGGAGTTTTATTATTGGGACCGAGTGTGGAATTATGCATTCGATCCGAAAGGCTGCTCCTGATAAAGAGTTGTTCCTGGCCTCGGAAGAATTAATCTGTCCGAATATGAAAAGCATTACACTGGGGAAAATCTTGTATTCGCTGGAACAGGGCGAGACGGTTATAACCGTGGAAGAATCCATACGTAAACGAGCGGTTCTGGCCCTGGAAAAAATGATCGATTATGCGACAAGATAATTAGCTCCAAATTTACTGGTTGGGCGGGTGAAAGCCCCAGAAGAAAGGCAGTGTGAATATGAAACTATCTACCAAGGGAAGATATGGCTTGAGGGCTATGCTGGAGATGGCCCTTAATGCAGATAACGGACCTATTACGACACGTACCATAGCTGAACGTCAGGAAATATCGGAGCGTTATCTGGAACAGTTGTTAATTCCGCTTAAACAGGCGGGTTTGGTAAAGAGCATCAGGGGTTCACAGGGTGGATATATTCTGAGCCGCTCCCCTGAGAAAATAACGGTTTGTGATATTATCCGGGTCCTGGAAGGACCTATTGCTCCGGTTGATTGCGTAAATGAGCTTAATCCCGAAGAGTGTGACCGCTCCGGTTTCTGCGTCACCCGCGGCATTTGGACCAGGGTAAGGGATGCTATCATAGAGGTGCTGGATTCATATTCGCTGCAGGATCTGGTGGATGAATCCCGGACCCATGGACAGAATAAGGCTGAGATAATTTATGATATATAAGAATTTTGGAGATTTATTTGAATTAAAGGTAAAAGTAAAAAATAAATTAATGGAGGTGTTCGAATGCGAAGCATTTATATGGATCACAGTGCCACCACTCCGGTTGATGCCGAGGTATTTAATACCATGATACCCTACTTTAACGATAGTTATGGTAATGCATCCAGCGTATATTCCCTGGCTCAAACTTCCCGCCGGGCGGTGGAGGAGGCCAGAGATTCAGTTGCTGCATTATTTAATGCCAATCCGGCGGAAATTATTTTTACCGCCGGCGGGACTGAAGCAGATAATCAAGCTTTGATTGGATACATGACTGCCAATGCCAAACGGGGTAATCATATTATTACCTCTGCGATAGAACATCATGCAGTGTTGGAAACCTGCAGCTATCTTGAAAAAATGGGTTTTGAAGTCACCCTTTTGCCGGTGGACCAGTATGGTATGGTGCAGCCTGCCAGTTTGAAGAAAGCATTACAGCCCAACACGATTATGGTATCGGTTATGCATGCCAATAACGAGGTGGGCACCATCCAACCTATTAAAGAATTGGCGGCTATAGCCCATGAAGCGGGAGCAGTATTTCATACGGATGCGGTTCAGACCGCCGGCAAGATACCCATAGATGTGAAAGATATGGGGATTGATATGCTTTCAGCCTCGTCCCATAAACTATATGGACCGAAAGGGGCAGGCTGCCTGTATGTGAGAAAGGGCATTAAAGTGGCGAGCTTCATACATGGCGGCGGCCAGGAGCGCAAACTGCGGGCGGGAACCGAAAATGTTCCGGGCATTGTGGGATTTGGTAAAGCCACCGAGTTGGCCCGCCTGAATATGGAGGAGCGCGCAGAAAAACTGACAAAACTGGCCGATACTTTAAGGGCCGGAATTTTAAATAACATACCCGATACCCTGCCGACCGGCCATCCCGACGAACGGGTCCCCGGCAGTGTAAGTGTTTGTTTCCGGTATGTTGAAGGCGAGTCCATTTTATTGATGCTGGATAGTATGGGAATAATGGCGTCCAGCGGCTCAGCCTGCACTTCCGGCTCTCTAGATCCTTCTCACGTCTTATTGGCCATGGGTTTGCCGCATGAAATTGCGCACGGGTCGCTGCGACTTACTCTGGGTAAAGATAATACCGAGGATGATGTTAATTATGTCATAGAAGTTCTGCCCAAGATCATCAATAATTTAAGAATGATGTCACCACTGGGCAATTCATAAAAAGGAGGTTTTAGTATATGTATAGTGCAAAAGTAATGGATCATTTTATGAACCCGCGCAATGTCGGTAATTTGGATACGGCCAACGGGGTTGGTGAAGTAGGCAACCCGGTATGCGGGGATATTATGCATATCGAGATAGAAGTCACAGACAATGTGATTCAGGATGTAAAATTCAAGACTTTTGGCTGTGCGGCCGCCATTGCTACCAGCAGTATGGTGACTGAGATGGTGAAGGGTAAAACTTTAGAGGAAGCCGAGAGAATTACCAATCAAGCGGTAGCCGAGGCTCTGGACGGTCTGCCCCCCATCAAAATGCACTGTTCCAATCTGGCTGCAGATGCCCTGCACCAGGCTATTTTGAATTATTTAGAGAAAGAGAAGCAAAACTAAAGCCAGGACAATAATGGCATAGGCTAATTATAACAACCAATTGGAAAGGATGATACTAAAAGTGCCTCCAAAAGTAGTTGTGGCTATGAGTGGGGGAGTGGATAGTTCTGTAGCTGCTTATCTATTAAAAAAACAGGGTTACGAGGTAATTGGTGTAACCATGCAGGTTTGGCCCCAGCCCGAAGACAGAGCCGGGGCCTGCTGCAGTTTGGATGCGGTTAATGATGCCCGCCGGGTGGCATGGAAGCTCGAGATACCACATTATGTTATGAATTTCCGGGATGAATTTGAGCAGAAGGTTATTCAGTATTTTTGCCGGGAATACCTCATAGGACGTACGCCCAACCCATGTATCGCCTGCAACCGTTATATTAAATTTGAATCTTTGCTGCACAAATCGCTGGCCATGGGGGCGGAGTATATTGCCACCGGTCATTATGCCCGTATAGTTAAAAATGATGCTGCCAACCAATGGATGCTGCTAACCGGGGCTGATGACAGAAAGGATCAGAGCTATGCCCTTTATCAGATGGATGAGTTCCAGCTGGGTCATACTCTTTTCCCCCTCGGAGAATACACCAAGCCAGAAACCAGAAAGCTGGCCCGGCAGGCGGAACTGCCGGTGGCAGAGAAGGCGGAAAGCCAGGAAATTTGTTTCATTGACACCAGTTATGCTGATTTTATCCATAAACATTTGGGGGTTACCCCCCAAACCGGGATGTTCCGCTGGTCCAACGGCCAAAATTTAGGGGCGCACCGTGGAATTCACAACTATACGGTGGGGCAGCGCAAAGGCCTGGGTCTAAATCTGGGTCATCCAGTTTATGTGACCGGGATTGATGCTGACACCCAAACGGTATGGATAGGGGAAAACAGCGAACTTTTTAAGTCTACCCTATGGGCCGGGGAGGTGCACTACATCGGAGAACCCTTTTCTACTCCACAAACAGTAACGGCGAAGATACGCTATCAAGCTCACCGAGTACCGGCTACGGCTACCCCGCAGCCCAATAACCGCATAAAAATTGACTTTGATACTCCGCAGCGGGCCATCACTCCGGGACAGGCCGTAGTATTTTATTCAGGTGACCAGGTATTGGGGGGAGGAATTATTGATAATGAGTAGTACTAAGAAGATGCATATGTACATATCTTTCTATATACTACTAAAACTATAGACATTATAGTAAATAAGGGAGTGCTTAAGATATTACTGAAAAGCGAAAGAGGGAGGATAAGTTATGCCCATTAAAATTCCCAATCATCTTCCGGCAGCGGAGGTATTAAAGAACGAAAATATATTTGTTATGGATGAGGAGCGAGCCTATCATCAAGATATCCGCCCTCTTAAAATTGTAATTCTAAATCTTATGCCCCAGAAAATTATTACTGAGACGCAACTGCTCAGGCTGCTGGCTAATTCGCCTTTGCAGGTCGATATCGTGCTTATTTCTCCGGAAACGTACCAATCCATGCATACACCGGCAGAACATCTGGATCAGTTTTATACTACTTTTACAGAAATCAAACACCAGCGCTTTGATGGTATGATAATTACCGGAGCCCCCACTGAACAGCTGGATTTTGAAGATTTGAATTACTGGGAAGAGTTTACCTGCATTATGGATTGGACGGTTCGTAATGTTTATTCTACTTTATATATTTGTGCCGGTGCTCTGGCGGGGCTCTATTATCACTACAATATTCCCAAATATTCGCTGCCGCAAAAACTTTCCGGAGTATTCCGGCACACTGTTTGCAAACAGAATACAACTCTTTTAAGGGGTTTTGATGATGAATTCTTTGCCCCTCATTCACGTTTTGCGGAGGTCAGGCGGGAGGATATTGCCCGGGTTAAAGAGTTGGAAATTCTGGCCGAGTCCAGCGAGGCAGGGGTTTATATTGTTTCCAGCCGGGATGGGCGCAGGGTATTTGTAACCGGTCATTCCGAATATGACCCTCTTACCCTTAAAACCGAATACGAGCGTGATATCAATAAGGGTATTCAGATAGAGCCGCCCGTAAACTACTTTCCGGCCAATGACACCACTCGTTTGCCTTTGGTAAACTGGAGAGCCCATGCCAATCTGTTGTTCTCCAACTGGTTAAACTATCACGTATATCAGGAAACTCCATATAATCTTGAAATTTTATAATTCAGTACCGGCGATTAACCCCAATCCGGTTTTGAAGCTTGCCCCCAGCAGGGGGCTCAGAGCGTCAAAAAAGCCCAATAGCTGCGTTATTTAAGGGAAGACCATTCAATCAACGTACTCATGTACGTCTCAATCACGCGGTCTTCCCTTAATGCTTTGCTCTTGGGCCTTTTGCTCGCTCTTGGGGTATGGGCACTTTTTTGACAGCCTATTTTTATTGTAATTTGAATATACATTGATAGATAAATCTCAGGGGGAAAAGGGTTTGCTGATTAATCTAAAATGGTGGCGATGGGTTCTGCTCATTATTGCAGGCGAAATATTGATAATAATAGGGCGCGGATTGATGCCGGAGCAGGAGAAAATCAATAAGCCCGTACCATCCCGGACAGAGGAGGTTTATGGGGAGTTTGTGACTTGGAAGGAAGTAAACCGCCTGTTTCCCCAATATGCCAATGCGGTCATCACCGATTGTGATACTAAAATGAAATTTAAAGTGCAACGCAGAGCCGGAAGTCTGCATGCTGACGTACAACCGCTGACAGCCGCCGATACGGCCATTATGAAAAAGATCTATCAGGGGGGGTGGAGCTGGAAGCGCCGGGCGGTAATAGTAGAAGTCAAAGACGGGCGCAAGCTGGCGGGTTCCATGCATGGCATGCCCCATGGCCAGGGGGCTATACAGGGAAATAACTTTAATGGGCATTTTTGCATCCATTTCCGTGACAGTAAGGTTCACGCCAGCCGCAGGGTGGACCCGGCCCACCAGATGATGGTATGGAAAGCGGCAGGAGTATTCGGCGAACAGGTCGGCAGGATGAACCAGGAAGATGTAATAAGGGTATTCTTTACCGCTATTGAACAGGATGATTTTGGACTGGCCGCCCGGATGATTATACCTACCGGGAGTGCCGCCCGGGCATTGGAATCTTTCAAAAACCTGGAATCGGTAAGAGTTGAGAGCATTGCATTAGTCGCTAAAAATACCGATAATACCTACCGGGTAAAATTGTTAACCGTCACCAAAGGGTCGAAACGATCAGCACGTCAACAGTTCTTAATAAATGTCCACGGAGCCGGTGAAGGCAGCCTGTATAATTTTCGGCCTGTACAATCCCCGAACTAATCGATCTCATTCCAGATTTGATCCAGCCGGGGGCGGTTTTGGATTAACAGTAACGTCAGATCCGGGTCAATGGTACCGGACATTGCCTGGCGGCGGATAATGGTCTCTATCTCAGGCCAGGCCAGGCCGGAGCGATAAGGTCGATCTTCCCGCAGAGCCGTAAATAAGTCCGCTATGGCAATTATTCTTGATTCGCAATCCAGCTGTTCCTTGCCTAAGCCGAATGGATAACCGGTACCGTCCAGTTTTTCATGATGGCAGGCAGCCCATTTGGCAATGGGCAGGCCGGGTACGGCCTGTTTTAACAACCAGTAGGTATAATAAGCATGCTGTCTCACCTGTATAAACTCAGTTTCATTTAATTTACCCGGCTTTTCGATTATTTCTTCCGAAACTGCGAGTTTGCCTATATCGTGCAAGAGGGCGGCAGACTCGATCAAAAAGCAATTTTCCGCCGTCAGATGCGCTGCTTCAGCCAGCACCCGGGCTACACTTCCGACATAAATGGAATGACGGTAGGTGAATGGACTCTTGGAGTCAACTACGCGTCCAAACAGACGAGCCAAAATTAAAAAGTTGCGTGAACTATAATTTCCGGCATGGGGAAGAAGGTCGAGCAAGCGCTGTTCGATCCAAGGGGAGGTCAGGTCCAGCCAGAAACTATCCCTGGAAGCCCGGCGTCTAAGCATATTGACCAGCTCAGGGTCAAAGATTGTACCCGCCATGGCCCTGATTTTTTTTAAGATATCATCCCGTTGTTCCAGTATGAAACGGTCAGGTTTTATCAGTACATCGACCCGGTCAGCCAGATGAATGATACGGCTGGCAAGGGGGATATCCGACTTGGACAAACCGGACGGGTTATCTCCATACCAGTGGTCATGATGATATTTTATAATGGCGGAAGTGGTTTTAAAATCGGGGATTCCAGCTAACAATTCCGCCCCTTTCTGGCAGTGATCCCAGGGCGATTCTACGTCAAACTGGAAAAGTCTTAGCTTCTCCTTCCAGGTAACCGCTCCAATGTCATGGATAATGGCAGCCTTGAATAATTCCACTAATTCTGCGGTGGGCATATGAGCCTGTCGTCCTATTTCAAGCGAGATCAAAGCCACTCGATGGTGATGACGCAGAATACCGTGGTTGGAAAAATCAAGGCTGGTTGACAGGGTGGATAAAAGTCTTACCAGATTTATTTCAACCGGTGATGTAAACGTATTATCTTGCATGGATTTTTAACTCCTGAATTTATTTTGGAGAATTATCCTTTTTTCTATAGTTCTCCATTATGTAATGAGCTACTTCGGTATCTTTGTCTCTAACCAGATCGAGATATTCAAATATATTTCCGGGGTAGGGAATACTCTCTCCCCAAAAAGCATATTCCATGCTGTTGCGTACCAGTGAAATCACACAATTGTCAGCGTGATTGTCCCGGCATTGCCGGCATAACTTACAGGTGTCAGCGATGGCCGTGGTAAGCAGGTCCTTGTCATAAGTTTTATAATCCCTGCTCGGAATAAGTGTTTCTGCTCCGGATATATTTAGAATGCCTTTGGCTTTATAAAAATCTACAACAATGCGCGAAAAACCATTCAGACATTTACTTTTCACACAATCTGCGGTTCCTTCCAGATCGCAGATGGAACAGATTTCATTTAAAGATTGGCTTAAGTGGGTGAAATCCAGTATAGTATCAGAACTGGTCAAACTCATGTCATATACCTCCTTTTAAGAATTCAGCATGTCCAGAAAAGCAGTATCCACCGCAGCGGCTGCTTCATTGGGCTTGATGGCTGAAGGTAAAAAAGGTTCTAACCCGGTCCGGGCAATAGTTTTATGCAGACGTTCTTTCCCCTGAGCCAGTGTACGATAGTTTTCCAGTACAAAGTCAAGGGTAGTAAAAACATCATCATGGCTGGCCCGGCTTATTAATAGTCGCCCATGAACCGGCTTCTTACCGGCGCCTTTGCCTCCTATGTAGATATCGAAAGTGGAGTTGTCATGGCAAATGACTCCAAAATCCGCACACAGGGGATCAGTGCATCCCCGGGTACAACCGGCAGTGGCAATCTTAAAATCATGGGGTACTTCTTTTCCCATATATTTATTTTGTATTTCGATGCCTAATCCCAGCGCGTTACCCAGTGCGCGGGGACAGAAATCCGTACTGCCGCAGCAGGCTTTAACGTTTCGGACGGTATTATTGAAAGGTGCAATATGGAAATCGTAATTCTCCAGTTCTTTGACTATGTCTGCAGTAGAGGCTTCAGAGACTAATAATACCATGGTTTGCCGGGTGGACATCTTTAATGCCTGGACATCATATTTTTGGACCAGATGACTAAGCCCTTGCATTTGCTCAGGGGTTAAGATGCCGCATTCCGATGCTGCGACTATGGCATTAAGTCCGTTTATTTGTTTGAAAATTGCTGTTCCCATATATTTCCCTCCTATATTAATGTTCAAAATCAGTATAACATATTGCCTGTCATATGGTTATAAAACCCAATAGATTAAAACTATAGATCATTATCGAACTTAAGACTGTAATCCAGGGATTGGGCCAGCATTTCTTCGATATGCTGGTGGTTGATTTCCTTTTCCTTATACATCAGATTATCAGCCAGACGAAAGGCTTCATCCATATTCATTTCCGACCGGGATTTCAGGGCATGTCCAATTGACATGCTGAGGGGGAGAGGGGGACGTTTATGGTTATAATTACGGATGGCAATTCTTATGTTCTCAGCGGAATTGGCCAGCTCTGCTTCCGTACAGCTTTCCAGCAGGATGGTGAATTCATCACCGCCGATACGTGAAATATTGGCTTTCTCACCCAAACAGCCGTAAAGTAATCCGGCACATTCGGTTAACAGGTGATCCCCCATGGTATGTCCTAATTTATCGTTAACGGTTTTAAGACCGTCTATATCGCAAATAATAAGGCCCACCCCCACCGAATTGCGCTTGTTTATTTGTTGCAGTTCTTCCTCAAAGGAACGACGGTTTCCCAATCCGGTAAGGGCGTCGTGGGAGCTTAAATATTTAAGGGTGTCTTCCGCTTTTTTGCGGCTGGTGATATCGGTATCTATACCGTCTATGCGGGCTACTATTCCGTGGGTATCCCGGGCAAAATGGGCTCTGCGATGGAGCCAGCGTTTTTTTCCCTCCGGCAGATTAAGGCAGAATTCGGTTTCGAACCACCCGCGTTGCAAAAGGGCCGAGAAGTTTTCCAGCAGTAACTCAAGATGCAGGGGATTGGTTGCGCTTTCATCATCCGGTTTCCGGTAAAAGTCACTTAACCGGCAGTCATAGACTGTTTCGGCCGCCGGGTTAATATATAATAACTCGAAAGTATCCGGGGTAACTGACCAGATCACATCCTGTACCGAGTTGAGAATACTGTTCAAATGCGCTTCTCTTTCCAGCGATTGTTCTTCTGCCAGTTTGCGGCGCGTAACATCCATTAAAAAACCTTGGATCGTTTTAATGTGGTTATCTGTACCTTTAGCTACAATGCACATATCGTTAATCCAATTAACCTTACCGTTGCCGGAAATTATACGATATTCCATGCGATAGGATTCGATCTTGCCTTTTAACAAATCTTGCCGCACATTTTGAAAATGGACCAGATCCTCCGGGTGGATCAATTGTTCCCAACCAATCAGGCCATTTAAAAAATCCTGTTCATCATACCCGGTAATCTCTTTAAACGCCCCTTGACAATACAAAAGCTCGAAATTTGGATCACAGGCATAGGATACCAACTTAAAGGCGGTTAAAAAGTATAAGGAAGTAATATCCTGGAAATGATTGGGCAGATTCATATTATTAAAAATATTTTCATTATCAGATTTTTTCCCCATATCTCATTATTCCTATTCCACCATTTTCAGAGGCAATAGTTTATTTAGATCACGTTCACTCATTATTTGAGACGGTATTACGGTCGTCATTTTGGAGAGGTCTATCTCGTGAGGGTGTTGGAGTCTTCGCTGGTCGGCATCAAATACGATTCGTATTATCGGTCGATGCGGAGCATCATTGTTAAGATGGGTCACGATACCTATATCGCCTGTATTTAGCTGTACAATACTGCCCACCGGGTAGGTGGCGATATTGGAAATCATGGCTTTAACGATGCGGGGTTCAAAATATATATCGGACATGCGTTTTATCAAATTTATGGCTTGATTAACTTCAAAAGGAGGGCGATTGGGCCGCTCCGCCATAAGCTCATCATATATATTGGCTACCGCGACAATACGGGCATATTCATGTATATTATTTCCGCTCAGTCCACGGGGATAGCCCCGTCCATCCCAACGTTCGTGATGCTGGTAAGCTATATGGGCCGAGAGCAGGGACAGGTCAATGCTGTTGCGCATTATATCGAAACCAAGTTGTGGATGTTTGGAAAGAAGGGCAAATTCTTCTTCATTCAAGTTACCTTCCCGTTTAATTATCTCCGGGTCGATCTTGGATTTGCCGATATCATGTAATAATGCACCTATGCCCAGTTCAAGCAGGTGGGTATCATCATAGCCCAAAGTTATGCCGGTCATTATGGACAGGGTACAAACACTCACCGAATGATGGAAAATGTAATCATTAAGAGAAGATATATCGGTAATGCCTAACAGCACATTACTGTTATCAAGGATTTCATCCAGCATATTGTTAACTATCTTGCGCAGGGCGGCAGTATTGATTTTGCGGTCCTGCTGCAGATGGTTGAAAGTTTTTTTGACCATCTTAACCGTAGTGATGCGTGTTTCTTCCGAAATAATATCCTCTATTTCATCTGTTTCGCCAAAAATTTCGTCCTGAATATAGATGTAATGAATACCCAGATCCAGCAGGCGGTCGATGTAGTATTCATCCAGTTCCACCCCCGCCCTTAGCAGGATATGACCTTCGCTGTCAATAATGCTTCTGCCCAGAAATAAACCTTCGTGGGCATAGTCCAGTGATATTTTGCGCATTAAAATCCACCTTTGAGAGTATAGTTCTTTTTATTTATCGGCATAAATAGTGAAAAACATTAAAAATAACCGGCAGGTGTTCCGAGGCTATTGTACTACTTTAAGGCGGCAGTGAGTAAACGACTTAACTGCCGGGCTGTAGATTCGAAAGTAAGTCCGTTATTAATAATAAAGGCAGGGTTAAGGATAGCCTGAATGCAGGCTATCGTTGCAGCCGTTACTATGCGGGGGTCTATGCCGGTATGCTTATCCGATTGGGTCAACCAGTGTTGTACAATAAGCTGTATCCTTTCCATCCTGAAGGAATCAATTTTATTCCATAAATGAGGATAGTGGACTCTCAAGTCATCCAGGGTGAATGGATTTATAATAAATTGGCCGGCCTTAAAAAGTTGGTCGAAAACGGTTTGCAGAAAAATTTCTGAATCATGCTCTGCCTCAGCCAGATGATTGACCGTCACGGCCATTTCAGCCAGGAATCTATCTATAGTGGCTTCGATAATTTCTTCCTTGCTGCGGAAATACCGATACAATGTTCTTTTACTCACTCCGGCCCGGGCAGCCAGCTCATCCATATTCATGCGGTAAAAACCTTTTTCCCGGGCCAATTCACGGCATGCATTAAGAATGCGTTCTTCTACATTCATAACTTCCTCCATACTATGCGATTTTCTTTTTGAATTTCAGGGTACTGACCGTAAGCATTAGCAAAGAAAATATAAAAAGGGCGCTGACCTGTCCGATCAGGTATTGAAATCCTATACCTTTTAAGATAATGCCGCGGATTATATCCAGATAATAGGTCAGAGGGATGATATAGCTTAAATAGTAAATGAAATCAGGCATGGCCAGGCGGGGAAACATGAAGCCGGACAGGAGAATGCTCGGCAGCATGACGAAAAATGACATCTGGATGGCCTGCATCTGATTACGCGCAATATTGGAAATCATAAGTCCAAGACCAAGTGAGGCGGTTATAAAGAAAAGAGTTAACAGGTAAAGCTGCAGCAAACTGCCTCGTATGGGAACATGAAAAACAAATACCCCTACCAGAAGGGCGACGGTTATTTGTATATAGCCCAGAACTATATAAGGGATAATCTTTCCCAGCATAAGTTCGTACGATTTAATGGGGGTCACCATCAATTGTTCCAGAGTACCCAGTTCTCTTTCCCGGACAATGGCCATGGAGGTGATAATTACCATAGTCATAGTAACGATAATGCCCAGAATGGCAGGGACCATATAATAGGCCGTAATACCGTCAGGGTTATACCAGGGGCGCACTCTTATATCATAGGGCGCTGCCGTCAGGTTAACTTGGCGAGCCAGTATTTCCTGCGATTTTATCAGTCCTATGGAATTGGCGATGGCAATGGCCTGATTGGAGACCATACTATCGCTGGCATCGACTATGACCTGGACCGGGGCGGATTGCCCCCGTTTTAACTCCCGGTCAAAGTCCGGCGGAATGATAATACCGGCCCGGGCCGTACCGCTGTCAATGCTTTGGTTTATCCCGTCATAACTATTCTCGACCTTGGTAATGTCGAAGTAGCCTGAGGCCGAAAAGGTTTGCAGCAAATCTCTGCTTTCCGGGGACAGGGACTGGTCAAAAACGACCGTCGGTATATGTTTTACTTCGGTCTGAATGGCATAGCCAAACAGGAGCAGCTGTACCAGCGGCATTACAAATACCAGAGCCAGGGTCATACGGTCCCGGCGCATCTGGATGAACTCTTTTTTTAAAATAGCGCGGATTCTTATCATAGCTAATCTGTCACCAGCTTTCCATGTTTTTGGCCAGAGCCAGGAATACGTCTTCCAGGGTGGGAGTGATAACCTGGGCTTTTCCACCGGCAGCGGCTTCGAGGGCAGGAATTGCTTTAACATCCTGCAACAGGACATGCAGCATTGAACCATGAATACTGCATTCCATAACTCCGGCCAGCTTCGTCAATTGGTCTATTTGTTCCATCGGGTTGGGAACTTCTAATTCCAACAGACATCCTTTTATCACACCGGTTTTTAAATGGTCCGGGGTATCCATGGCCAGGAGCCTGCCCCGGGACATAAAAGCTATACGGTCACAGCGTTCGGCTTCATCCATAAAGTGGGTGCTGACGATTACCGTCGTACCTCTGGCGGCCAGACTGTGAATAATATTGAAAAACTCTCTGCGGGCCGTCGGACTTACCCCACTGGTCGGTTCATCCAAAAACACCAGCGAGGGCGATGAAAGCAGGGAACAGCCCAGCGCCAGACGCTGTTTAAAACCAACGCTCAACTCTGATATCATACGGAACTGCTGGCCGGCCAGATCAGCCAGGGCCAGCATTTCTTCTATCCGTTGTTTGCGTATATGGGAGGCAAGGCCATAGGCTCCGGCAAAAAAATCCAGGTTTTCCGCCACGGTAAGATCATGGTAGAGGCTGAATTTCTGGGACATATAACCGATATTTTGTTTAATCTTTTCCGGGTCACGTTTGAGATCATACCCCAGTACTTGACCACTGCCGGAGGTGGGTTCCAAAATAGCGCAGAGCATTCTGATAACGGTTGATTTGCCGGCTCCGTTGGGACCCAGGAAACCACATATTTCACCCGCCTTTACATTAAGGTTTAAATTGTCTACGGCGGTAAAGTCCCCGAATTTTCTGGTTAATCTTTCGGCTGTAACGGCATCTTCCATGCGGTTTCCTCCTTCTCGGCCAGCAAAACAAAGACATCCTCCATCGTGGGGGGGACCGGTTTAATAGTCAGGTTATTTATCCCCCGGGCCCGGCAATGTTCTTTTACGGCCCGACTTGCTTTCTCTGCAGCATCCGTTACCAATCGATAGTAGGAGCCATAGAAGGATATATCCAGTATGCCCTCGATTCCGCTTAGCAGATAGGGGTCATGGGAATCAGCCTCGACTTTCAGTACCTGATGGGGAAACTGCTGCCTCAGTTGCAAAGGAGTTCCGGTTACGGTGATCCTGCCCTGATTTATAAAATTGACCAGGTGGCACAGTTCCGCTTCATCCATGTAAGGCGTGGATATCAGGATGGTCATGCCTTGCTTGTTCAATTGGTAAAGGATCTTCCAGAATTCCTGGCGTGATTCCGGGTCAACTCCGTAGGTGGGTTCATCCAGTATCAGCAGTTCGGGCCGGGTGATGAGGGCACAGGTTAAGGCCAGCTTTTGCTTCATGCCCCCGGACAGATTGGCGGCCAGACGGCTTTTAAAATCATTAAGCCCGGTCAAGCTGAGAATTTCATCAGCCCGTGCGGTTATAGTTTTTTTATCCAGGTTATACAGTGCTCCTATAAAATTAATGTTTTCCATTATGGTGAGGTCGCCGTAGAGACTGAAACGCTGGGGCATGTACCCCAAAATAACTGATGAAATCTCAATTTTACCCCTGTCCGGTTCGAGCAGATTACACAGCATGCGCATAAGAGTAGTTTTGCCGGCTCCGTCCGGACCCACCAGACCGCAGATAATACCGGGCGGAACGTGCAGGGTTATGCTATCGACCGCGGTAATGCGGCCATAGGTTTTACATAAGCCCGAGGTTCTAATCATTTTTCTTGCTCCGGTCAAAAACTACATCCGCCGGCATGCCCGGTTTTAATTTGCCATTACCATTGGCGATGGCGATTTTAACTGCAAACACTACATTAGTACGCTCTTTTTGAGTTTGAATAGTTTTAGGAGTGAATTCACCCTTGGAAGCAATGTTCTTAATCACGCCGGTGTATTTGGTTTTATCGCCGCTTACGGTGAAATGCACCTGGTCACCCAATTTAATGGCGGGGAGGTCATCGGTCGGTATATAGACTTTTATCCACAAACGGTCGAGGTCGGCCACCGTAGCCAGCAAAGCCCCCATGGTTACATATTCCCCTTCTTCATAATTGCGGCTTAAGACGGTGCCGGACAAGGGAGAGTATATTTTTAAATCATCCAGCATGGCCTCCGTAGATTTTAGGACTGCCTGGCTTTTTTCTACTTCCGTGGCCGCATTGGCCACCTGAGCGGGGCGATTGCCGGCTTTTAAAAGGTTCAGCCGGGCCACGGCGGCATTATATTGATTCTTTTTCAATTCTTGATTGACGGAGGCCTGGTCCAGTTCTTCCTTAGAAATTGCTCCTTCTTTAAACAATTTCTGGCTGCGGGAATAATCCTGGCCGGCTTTGTCATAAGTTACCCGGGCAATGTTAACATTGGCCTCGGCTTCTTCGATTTCCTGTTCCCGTGCTCCGGACTGGAGGTCTGACAATTTGTCCCGGGCCGATACTACATCCATGGCATCCCGTTCCCGTTGAGCCGCGAGATCACTACGCGAAAGTTCTGCCACCAGCTGGTCTTTTACCACCGTGCCGCCTTCTTCCAGGGCTAAGTTCTTAATAATGCCTTGCGTACGGGCATTAATATCAACGGTGGTAGCTTCGATGGTACCGGATGCTCTTATAAAGGGATCAGTTTTGTTGGTATTGCTGTAAATCCAGTAACCGGCGATACTTAATGCCAGCACCAGTAATACAGCGGGAACAGCTTTTTGTTTATTCATGGCCATACCTCCGTATAATAAAAATGTGGTACTTATATGCAAGCACGGGATTTTGCCCTTGAAGTCAGGTAAACTATTTATACCGTATTAGTTTACCCGGTTTCATAATAGCACTTTTTAAAATGTTAGCCTACGTGGTTTTTGACAATATCACATAATTTGTTTTGAAATTATCACATAATTATGGTTTATATTAATTTATATAGAAAAACAGCAAATGAAAATTAAAGGTGCGGCAGCCTTGCCCATTTTATGCAACTAGTTGAAGGGAGTTGGTTAAATTATGAAAAAGTGGTGGGCATCCTTCTCCATCGTACTTATTTTAGGATTTTTACTGGGTGGAGCAGTAGTAGCTAAAAATTCTGATGTACCGTTTTTGAAAGCACTGACGGGAGACAGCAAGATTGAGAGCGTACAGGCATCACAGTCCAAAGATACCTCGGTCACTACTGCCGGCTATCAGCCCATGAATGTGGCTGATATGGTAGAAAAGGCCGGCCCGGCCGTGGTTAACGTCGAGTCACGAATTAAGGTGAGTTCCGGGGTCGACCCTTATATGAATGATCCGTTTTTCCGGGATTTTTTCGGTAATAATTTCTCGCAGCCGCAATCCCGGTATGAGACCGGAATAGGAACCGGTTTTCTGATTTCTTCGGATGGGTATATTATTACTAATCAGCATGTTATTGACGGGGCTGATAAAATAACGGTGCAGGTTCCCAATAAAAAAAGTAAACTAACGGCCAAAGTCATAGGGCAGGATTCTGAACTGGATCTGGCCGTACTGAAAATCGATGGCTCGGGATATCCTACTCTGTCATTGGGCAATAGTGATAAAATGCGGGTAGGTGATGGGGTGGTAGCCATTGGTGAGCCGTACGGTCTGGACCATACGGTAACAACCGGCGTAGTTTCCGCCAAAGGACGGCCGGTAACCATTGAAAATCGCAATTACAAAAATCTGATCCAGACTGATGCCGCCATCAACCCCGGTAACAGCGGCGGTCCGCTTTTGAATATGTCGGGCCAGGTTATTGGGATAAATACTGCTGTTAATGCCCAGGCGCAGGGCATAGGTTTTGCTATTCCCATCAATACGGTCAATGATGTTTTAAGCCAGCTTATGAGCGGCAGCAAAATTGTAAGGCCCTATATGGGTGTACAGATGACTGATATTAATCAGGATGTTATCAGCCAGTTAAATTTAGCGGCTGACACTACCGGAGTACTGGTGGTAAAAGTTTTGCCCGGCACTCCCGCCGCCAAGGCCGGCTTGACCGAAGGGGATATTATCAAGAAAATAGATGACAAGACGATGACTGAATCTACGGAGGTTCAAAATTACATTGAAAGCAAGAAGGTGGGCCAGCGCATCTCGCTGCAAGTCCAGCGTAACGGCAACCAGGCCGGCTTGCTGCTGACCCTGGCCGAAAAACCATAATTTAAGATACATTCCGGTTATGGGGACGGTTCTTTGATCTGGTTTTAAAACCAGATCAAAGAACCGTCCCCATAACCACACCCATGCCTAAAGAGGAGGGTTTGTTATGCCGTTCCGGGTTTATCTGGTTGAAGATGAAGAGAATTTAAACCAGTTGTTAACTTCTTATCTGCAAAAAGAAGGCTGGGAAGTTTGCTCGTTTTTAAATGGAAAGGATGCTCTGGCTGCCATTCCTGAGCAGCCCCATCTGTGGATTCTGGATATTATGCTGCCGGATATCGATGGTTATCAGTTGCTGCGGGAGATAAAGGCTGATTCTCCGGGCCGTCCGGTGATTTATATATCGGCCCGCGATGCCGACCTTGACCGGGTAATAGGGTTGGAGATGGGGAGCGACGATTATCTGCCCAAACCTTTTCTTCCCCGGGAGCTGGTGATCAGGACCCGCAAGCTGCTGGAGCGGGTATACGCACCGGAGCAGGATATGCCTAATATAACCATTCCGCCTTATGTTATTGACCAGCGCCGCCGGGTGGTCACCCTGAATGATGAAGAACTGGATCTCACCTCTAAAGAATTTGATATTTTGCTGCTTTTCAGCCTGCATTCCGGCCAGGCTTTTTCCCGCGCACAGATTATTGCCCGGGTATGGGGAAATGATTATATCGGGTCTGACCGGGTAGTAGACGACTTGATCCGGCGCTTGCGCAAAAAAATGACCGGCCTTAAACTGGAAACGATATATGGGTATGGTTACAGGATGATCAAAACATGAAGAACAAACCGCTTTCTGTACAAATATGGATGGTAATAGCCGGTATTACCCTCAGCATTTCTTTACTTTTTTTAGCCATAGTACCCTGGACTTTACGCGGCTTTTTTACCCGGCAAATGTACGATACGATTAGGGAATCCCAGGATATGTTCCTGTCCGGCGGCAGACTCATTAAGATTGATGATCTGGTCAAGTGGGATCAGTTAAACCAGCAGTACCGCAGTGTCAAACATCTGGTGGTGCTGGATAACGGGCAGGTTTTATGGGGCTTGCCTTCGGTACCGGTACAGCAGAACCTGAATGGAATACTTTCCCAGGCCAGGAGTCAGACGGGCATCCAGGCACAATACTGGCGCCAGATTGAGAATGAGCGGATGTATTATGTCATTCGCAAGGGAGACCTGGCCGGACAACCGGCCTATTTGCTTTCCTACATGTGGGAATCCTATCAAAATGATCTGGTCAACACTTTGTTTAGACGGCTTTTGTGGGTTATATCGGCCCTGCTGCTGTTAAGCTGGATACCTTCTTTCTGGTTGGCCCGTCATCTTACCCGGCCTCTTATTTCCATGGAACAGCAGGTCCGCCGTATTGCCGCCCGCGATTGGGATGAACCTCTGATTACCAATCGCCATGATGAGATCGGGCAGCTGGGGCAATCAATTGAACGCATGCGGGAGCAACTGATTAAACAGGATAAGGCCCAACATACATTTTTACAGCATATCTCGCATGAGTTAAAGACTCCGATAATGGTAATCCGCAGCTATGCCCAGGCTATAGCTGACGGCATCTTTCCTCGGGGCGGGCTGGAAGGGTCGGTTGCAGTTATTGATGAGGAGGCCGAGCGCCTGCAAAGAAGGGTAAAAGATTTGCTCTATCTGACCAAATTGGACCAACTCTCGGTTGGCAAAGCTTCGGCCGCTGATATAAATATTGAAGAACTGGTCAAACATGTAGTGGAACTGATGCGCTGGCAGAGAACCGATTTGGAATGGAAGGTACAGGTTGAACCAATAATGTTCAAAGGTGATGCCGACCAATGGAAAATTGCGCTGGAAAATCTGTTGGATAATCAGATCAGGTATGCGGCCGGCCGTATATGCATTTCCAGTTCCCGGCAGATCAAGAATGGTAAGTCTGGGCTGACTCTTCGTATAGCTAATGACGGGCCTCCCATTGAAGAGAAATTACTGAACAGCCTTTTTATGGAATATGAAAAAGGTTTCAAAGGACAATTTGGTCTGGGTCTGGCCATAGTGCAGCAAATAGCAGTATCCCACGGTGCCCGGGTTTGGGCTGCCAATGAGGATGAAAGTCCGGCTTTTTATATTGAGCTGGAGATTTAAAGAAGCATACCGCTGGAAACATTTCGGCCCGGTTTGGAAGTATAGGTATGAAAGCATATGACTGTGGTTAATACTTAAAGCATATTCGATTTTCGCTGTTTGCTGGCGGGCACGGGTTGTGTGCGGATTGAAAAAGATATACAATTATGTTACAAAATAGAAGGCGGCTGTCTTCCGGGTAATTTAAAGCCGTTGCCGGTAAACCCGGTCCTGAAGCCCGTAAGTGAAACCCGGCTTATTTCCATGAATAGGTGGATGCCCTTCGGAGGAGAGGGGTTAAAAAGGAGTTTTAAAAAAAATGGAACTGGAACAATGTTTAAATTTTGCCCTTACCAAGGCCCAGCAATCGGTGCACCAATTATTTAAGGCTGAACTGGCGCCTTATGGGGTAACACCCGGACAATATGCATTTTTAAAATGCCTGTGGGATGAAAATGGTCAGACCGCGAAACAGCTGGCTGAACGTCTATTCCTGGATGGTTCAACGGTTACCGGAGTGCTGGACCGCCTGGACCAGAAAGGCTTGATTACTAAACAGGCCGATCCCAAAGATCGCCGTGCATTGCAGATTAATTTGACCGAAAAGGGCCGGGAGCTCAAAGAACCTTTGACTAAAGTAATTGAAGAAACTAACCGGAAAGTACTCCGTAACCTCGACGAAGCCAGTATTCAGGAGCTGAGGCATATACTGCATACTATCGCTCCTTCCTGTACTGATTAACTTTAACCTCTCTCCCCGGGAGGGCGCAGCATAATCCCATCCGGGCAAGCTTTCCTGACAATATTCATTTCCATAATATCTCTTTAATATTCCCCTTATAACATATTTGTCGATAATTGCTTGGCATGCAAATAAATGGTTGACAAAGTATGCCGATTGCATGTAGAATTCAAGCAATAGTACCTGTAAATAAGCGGTAAAAATACTTTATAAAGGGAGAGGAGAGGTCTGGATGGATTTTCTATTGTCGGAGGAGCAACAATTGATCAGAGAGAATATTCGCGACTTTACCCGCCAATATCTTGACCCGGTAGCAGCTGAAATCGATGAGAACAGTCGTTATCCGGAGGAAGTTATAGCCAAACTGGCCGAGATGGATTGGATGGGTATGCCCTATCCCCAGGAATACGGTGGGGCCGGACTTGATTATCTAACCTATGTAATGGTTATTGAGGAAATCTCGCGTTCCTGCGCTGCCACCGGTTTTACGGTTTCCTGTCATACTTCGCTGGCCTCCGGTCCTATTTATTATTACGGTACCGAAGAACAGAAGCAGAAATATCTGGTGCCACTCTGCAAAGGGCAGCATATAGGTGCTTTTGCCGTAACCGAACCGGGTGCCGGAACCGATGTGGGGGCGGCTAGCTCTACCGCTGTACTGGATGGGGATGGATATGTTCTGAATGGCACCAAAACTTTTACCTCCAATGGACCTGTGGCCGATACTTTTGTAGCGCTTGCCTACACGGATAAAGCAAAGGGGCCCAAAGGCATGAGCTTATTCATAATTCCCAAAGGCACACCAGGGTTAAGGGTAGGGGAACATTTTATGAAAATGGGTATTCGGGCTTCGCAAACTTCCGAAATAATACTTAAAGACTGCCGTATTCCCCGGGAGAATTTGCTGGGGTCAGAAGGACAGGGCTTAAAAATAGCTATGGCAAGCTTTGATAATGGCCGCATGGGTATAGCTGCTCAGGCGGTAGGAATTGCTCAGGCCGCTCTGGATGAATCGCTCAGTTATTCCAAACAGCGCATCCAGTTTGGCAAACCTATATCCAAGAATCAGGCAATTCAGTGGATGCTGGCAGATATGGCGACTGATATTGATGCGGCCAGGTTTTTAACTTACCGGGCGGCATTCATGAAAGACCATGGTTTTCCCTATGGTAAAGAAGCTGCCATGGCTAAAGTCTTTGCAGCGGAAATGGCTAACCGCCATACTTCCAAGGCGGTCCAGATTCATGGCGGCTATGGTTATATCAAAGGACAAAAAGTTGAACGCTTAATGCGCGATGCCAAGATAACGGAAATTTACGAAGGAACCTCGGAAGCCCAGCGCATGGTGATTGCCGGTAATTTACTGCGGTAGCCCTGCATCAGGTAGACCGCAGGCGGGAAATGTTTAGCTGTTTTTCATAGGGCGGGCCTCGGCACGGGAAATGTCCCCGTGCTGGTGCGGGCCTGGGAGTTATGGGATAAAGAGGTGTATTTATGGCGGATATAATTGCATGTTTCAAATGGGTTATTGATGAGGCTTATCTTAAGTCAGACTCTTCCGGTAAGCTTGATTTTAACTGGGTCGACTATAAGCTGAGTGATTACGATAAAAATGCTATTGAAGAAGCGGTGCGCCTGGCCGAACAAAAGGGAGGAAAAGTAACGGCTGTAACGGTGGGTACTCCTGAGGATACTAAAGGTGTAAAAGATGCTCTGGCCCGCGGCGCGAGTGAGGCGGTTTTTATAAATGACAGCAGCTTTGTTAACCTGGAGCCTTCTCAGACGGCAGCATTACTGGCTGATGTGATAGGCAGGCTAAAATTCGACCTTATCATCTGCGGGGAAGGTTCCAGTGATCTTTATGCCCAGCAGGTAGGACCGCGCCTGGCAGAACGCCTGGAGATTCCCTGCATAAGTTATGTAACCAGAATAAGCCTCGAAGATGATTTTATTAAAGCCGAACGTAAAATGGAAAATGGCATCGAAGTGGTGATTGCTCCATTACCGGCATTGATTACAGTCTCTCCCCAGATTAACACCCCTCGTATTCCGGGTCTGAAGGATACCCTGGCGGCATCAAAAAAGCCGGTTACTGAAGTAACTGCAGATGAATTGACCGTTAGTAATGAGCCGCTATTAAAAACGGTAAGTATTAATAAGGCGGCTATGCAGCGTAATTGCAGTTATTTTAACAATGATGAGGATGGTATAGTCCAACTGGTAAATGCCCTGCAAAAACAGGGGGCAATTACTTGAGAAGGGAGGAGAGGCTATGGGAGGTATTTGGGTATTTGCAGAAAACCAGGAAAATACCCTGGAACTGCTGAATAAAGGGCAAGAAATAGCCCGGGATTTGCATGAAAAGTTGGTTGCTTTTGCTACCAGCAGGACAATGGCAGAAAATTATATTGCTTATGGTGCGGACCAGATTTATCTGCTGCCACCCCTGACCGAAAAGGAAGCTTGGGGAGACTATCTGTATGCTATAGCAGATGAGGCGGTAAAGCTTCTCCCGGCGGTTATTCTGATCGCCGGCACCATGCGAGGCCGGGAAATGGCCGCCCGGTTGGCTCAGAAGCTGAATACCGGTTTGTGCAGTGGCTGTATCAACCTAAGTGTAAATCAGAGCGGACAACTGGAAATGCAGCGCCTGATTTACGGAGGTGCGGCGGTTCAAACTGTGGTATGCACCGGTACTCCGCAGATGGCCGCCATTCCTCCTCGAACTTTCGAACCGGCACCTTACCAGGAAGGGCATCCGGGTCAGATCGGCGAGCTATTTCTTACTCCGCAATCATCTGTAAAAATACAGGAGCTAAAACCGGTTGTCTCTGCAGAAGGAAATCTGGCTGAGGCCAGGGTAGTGATATGCGCCGGGCGGGGTATTGAAAAGGAAGAAGATATGGAAATGATACGCCGACTGGCTCAGGCCACAGACGGCCAGATCGGCTGCACCCGACCCATTTCCGAAGAATTACACTGGTTGCCGGAAGACTTATGTATCGGTCTTTCGGGTCAGCAGGTTAAACCGGATCTGTATGTTGGAGTAGGGGTATCAGGACAGATTCAACATACGACCGGCATACGTGAAAGCAAAGTGGTTCTGGCCATCAACCGGGATGAGAATGCGCCGGTTTTTGAGGTAGCGGATTTTGGAGTAATCGGAGATTTATATGAAGTCATACCTAAATTGACAGATGAATTGGAAAAGAGAAAATGAAGAAAACAATCGCAGGCCGGTCGTCAGGGCGATAGCTCTTGAGGCCGGCCTTTAAGCTGGTCAGTTACGAAGTGGTTAGAATTTGTTTCATCGCACCTATAACGTGTTGGATTTTATCAGGAGTAATCCAGTAATGGGTAACAAAGCGGTAGACGCCATTTTCAGGGCGATTTATAAGTATGTTCTGCCGGCCTAGCTCTGAGATTAGATAATCCTCATCAAAAGGGAAAGACAGTTTAAAATATACCATATTAATATGAATGTCCTCGATATCAACCACCAGGCCGGGAATGCGGGAAAGTTCATGTGCTAATAAAAGTGCATGTTCATGATCCTCGCCCACCCTGAGCCGCATTTTTCTTAAAGCTACCAGTCCGGCCGCGGCCAGAAATCCTGCCTGCCTTAAACCGCCACCCATAAGCTTCCTCTTTTTGCGGGCCTTTTCGATAAATTCCTGATTCCCTGCCAGCAGTGAACCTACCGGGGCACATAATCCTTTGGAAATACAGAACATGACCGAATCACATTGGCGGGTTATATCCCGGGCATCGGTCTTCAGATAGCCGGCCGCATTAAAAAGCCGGGCACCATCCAAATGGACCGGTATTTTATGGCTGTAAGCAATATCATATATCGCCGCCATATTTTCAAGTGGTATTACTCTGCCATTGGAATGTGCATTTTCCAGGCAAACCAGTCCGGTAGCTGGAAAATGCAAGTCTTCACCCCGGATAGTTGCTTCAACCTGCGCCGGGTCGAGCATTCCTTTGTCAGTGCCAAGTGTTCTCAGCTGTACCCCGGCAATCACCGAAGCAGCGCCTACTTCATGCTGCACAATATGACAATCGTCACCGAGAATTACTTCATTACCTCGCTGGCAGTGGGTGAACAAAGCCAGTTGGTTGCCGAAAGTTCCACTTGGTACAAATAGAGCGGCTTCCTTGCCGGTTATATCCGCAGCATATTTTTCCAATTCATTTACGGTCGGGTCATCTCCATACACATCATCCCCCACTGCGGCCCGGAACATGGCTTCCCGCATTTCATCCGTGGGCTGGGTTACGGTATCACTGCGCAAATCGATATGTTGCATGTTACGATCTCCTTTTTTACGATTAGTAAGATAATAACTGGAAGAACCTATCAAAATAATACGACATACTTCATCTTATTGCTATTAAACCCGCCAAAAAAAAAACAGCCGGGGGATATTTATCCCCGGCTGCCGTTGTTCCCCCTGCCCATGCTTAGGATGTGGCCAGATGATAATAGGTCTGGGGACCAACAATTCCGTTCACTGAGATTCCTACCGCTTTTTGCAGCGCCTTTACGGCGGTCTGGGTAGCCAAACCGAATTTACCATCCAGTTGTCCGTTATAATATCCCATCTTTTTAAGATGTGCTTGCAGGAAATATACATCATATCCCTGGTTGCGGTCGAACTTGCTTCTCTGCAAAAGCCTGCCGCCCATCTGAGTTTGCATATACAGGGCCGTAAAAGTATTGGAACCGACTATTCCGTCTTGAGACAGACCAAAGTCTTTTTGGAAAAGCTTAACTGCGGCCTGCGTTTTGGAACCGAATTTGCCGTCAGCCGGCCCTCCCAGTGCCAGGGCATACTTCTTGGCAGTACTGGCCAGCCGGTTTTGGAGAATCTTTACGTCATTTCCCGTGGAACCTTTGCTTAAATTGCGGGAACCAAATACAGCTGCGCCTGAGGGTAGGTATGGTCCGGTTGGCTGCCCGAGGAACAAGAAGGTATTGTTACCCACAATGCCGTCAGCAGCCAGGCTGAAATATGTCTGAAATCTCTTAACCGCTGCCTGAGTTTGAGGACCAAACGAGGATTCACCGCTTATATGTGAGGTTATGGATTTAGGCAGGTTATTTAACAAAGATTGCAGGATAGTGACATCGGTGCCGGTGCTGCCAAGCTTCAGTATGCGGCTGCCAAAGTTTATATAGGCCAAATTATATCCCCCCTTTATATGAGCTACTGTATGATATGGATTTTGTATCAAAATCGTTACCATAAATTAGAAGTATTAACAAAAGTATTAATTAGACGCTTAACATTAGGGTTTTAATTTAGACGGGATATCACCGGAGTGAATCTTACTGTCATTAAAAAAGCTGCCCGTTCTGAATCGGACAGCTTTTAGAGGCTTCAGTGTAAAAGTTATTGGCTGGGCCATTTGCCCCCGATGTGGCCGGCCTTGCTTAGAGGTTGGCCGAACTTAAGTACACTTTGGAGGCATTTTCCGCCATCTCTTTAAAAAGGGGACGCAGTTCAACGATTGGATACAGATGGGATAATTGACGAAACACGCTGTACAAATTATCAATTAGTTCTAGACCAAGCATTAAAACTTCATTTTGATTATTGATATCCATCAGATTGAGTATTTCTTCAAGTTGATAAAGTTTACAGGCATAGGAGTCAAGAATGGGATAAATTATTTCTTCCAGTTCATACTCATGTATTTGCCCCACCTCATTTAAATATAAGCCTTTGCTCTGGTAAAAAAGTGCAATTTCATTATTCAGGGTCAAATTGTATTTGTTAACCAATTCTTGCCTTACTGCGCTTAATCTCTTAATGTAAGCTTTTAACATTTTAATATTAGTATTGTGCATACATTTCTGCTCAATCGTATTAAGACTCTGTAAGGTAAGTTCATAAATTATCAGCCCTAAACCGTATACCTGGCTCGCGCTTTCTGCCTTTCCTTTTTTCATCAAATTGGCAGGATGGGAAGGCTTTTCAATGGTTGCATTGACCACGATTAAAATCACCTCCTTTAATAATTAGGTTGTGCTGCTGAGATTGATTTATGCCAGTCTTATATTGTACAAACGGTCTTTCAACGGCATAAATGCCATAATATGGTTAACAAAAATCCTATCCAAAATTTTATAAAAAGCTCGTGATTTGTCATCAAAACCATTTGTGAATATGAGTATAGCGGTAGATTATACCGGGTTGGGGTATTAAGAATGCTTGCACCCCGGTTGAATAATGCTATAATCGAATCTATGCATTTACAAAAAACCTTTACCGGTAGGAAAAGTATTTACTTGACCCCGAATTTTGAGGAGGTAATAAATATGGCCAGAGTAATTAAGGCGTCGCAATTGAGCAGAAGTGGTGAGGTTGTATTGTGGGAGAATGAGATCAATGGAATCAAAGAATACGAACTGATTATAAACGGCGTATTTATTATGGCGTCCTATAATCATCTTTCTTCCGAATTGCTGGTCCGAAATGCCATCAGGCCTGGTCAAAATACCGAAATTCTGGTTGGAGGACTGGGCATGGGCTATACGGTCAAGGAAGCCTGCGCTCATACCGAAGTTGTCGGAGTCGATGTGATAGAAATTGAGTCTGTAATTATCGAATGGAACCGCACTTGGTTTAAGAAAGGTAATAATGCTTGCCTGGATGACCAGCGGGTCAAGGTAATGGAAGATGATTTCTTTAGCTATGTCCAAAATTGTGAGAAAACTTATGATCTGATCGGCATGGATATCGACAACGGCCCTATGATGCTGGTTAATGACACTAATGCCAGAGTATACCGGGCCGGCTTTTTCAGACAAATATTAAGCCTGCTTAACCATGAAGGGGTATTTGCCATTTGGTCCTGCAATCATGATGAGAATTTGTTGCAGGAAGCCAGACTGGTTTTTCCGGACTGTCAGGCCGAAGAAGTAATAGAAGAACATGATGGGCGTAAAGTGCCTTACTATATTTATTTTTGCCGGAAGAAATAATCGGGATCAACTCTTTTGGGCGGCAATAAATTTTCCCACCCTTCCCCCAATAAATTTGATGAAAACTACCGAACTGGCTAACCAGGCTATCGTCCCAATCAGGAGTGATAATCCCCAGTTTTGCAGATAGGACAGGGATAAGGAAGTAGCGATGACACATACCGTACAGCCCAGCATACCGGCTATGGCCCCCAGGGCCACTTCCGATGCCCGTTCGGAACCTTCGAAAACACCGGCCATTATAATAGCAGCTACCATGACGGCAGGAAAAGCGGCAAAAATCCCGGCAAATGATTTCCAGGGTATGAGTTGCAAAAAAACGAAACATAGGGCTACTGCGCCTCCACCCAGTACAAAACGCAAGGATAAATCTTTCATCTGATTTTTCATAACTAAATACCTCCTGTGAGCATTTTCCAGGACAAGTACAAGGCCGGGGCTATGATACACCATAGGATCAGGGATTGAATGAGACCCTTTTTCCAGCCATTGCGGGCAATATAATAGCTGGCGGCGATGGCGCAAAAAATGTCGGCCGTCATTCCCACCAGAGCCCCGTGCGATATATTCTGGGAGACGTTTATAAGAGCGCTCCCGCGGTATTCGATTCCCAGACTCAGCACAGCGGCCAGGTAGACGGCGGGAAACGCCGCAAAGATACCGCCTACTTTACCCCCAAACCAACGCGCTACTATGGTAGCGGCTACTACCGCTGCTCCGCCCAGTACAAATCTGATGATTATTGGCAATATATTTTCGATTAACATAAAATTTTCCTTTCATAATCATAGGTTTAACGGGAATTCCAGGCTCAATTATATACCCATCCTTATATCATTGAAAGGTGTGATTGTGCTTTATTAGTATTGGCATGATTTAGTAAAATTAAATTAGTGTTGCGGGAAACGAGGTGCTGTGAATGATTCGCTTACGGGGACATCACCTGGTATGTTTGCACTATTATCACGGTGATGGTCTTAATGATGCTTATGCCGTCAATCTTAAACAAAAAGTAGAACTGGCCCAACGCGGTGAAACTATAACCATTGCCGGCGGAGCCGATGACATATGTGCGGCTTGTCCTAATCTGCGGGAAAGTATATGCCAGGGTATACCGGCAGAGGAAGGAGAAATACTAAAGCTTGACCGGCAGGCCCTGGCCTTGCTTAATTGTAAGGTTGGGGATCAGGTCCGCTGGGACCATGTACTTCAACAGGTGCAATCAGCTCCACCTTCCTGGTTTGAAACTTTTTGTCATGGTTGTACCTGGTCACCATACTGCGACCGGGGTGCAAGCGTTCTTAATACCCCAACCCGGGGCATAATCTATTATTCAAGGAGGAAGCAAAATGAAACGGATAAAACAGGTGTGTTCCAGGGTATATCAGGTAGGGGGCAACGGGCTTTCCAATCCCGAAGACTGCTGTGTTTATATGGTGGACGGAGGCAGTGCATCAGCTGTAATAGACGCAGGGGCCGGTGCCAGTGCCGGCCGGATACTGGATAATATAGCCAACGCAGGATTCGAGCTTGATGCAATTAAATACATAATAGTCACCCATGGCCATATTGATCATATTGGCGGGCTGCCGGTCTGGGCCCGCCAACTGAAGGGGCAAATTGTTGCTCATGAACTGGATCTGCCGGCAGTTGCACAGGGAATTCCGCGTCTCACGGCCGCAGGCTGGTATGGGGTTGATTACAAAGGGGTAAATGTGGATATCGTTTTGCGGGAGCCAATGCAGCCGCTTCAGGTGGGGGATTTGTCTTTAAACTTCGTGCATACCCCGGGACATACACCCGGAAGTATTGCGGTTTACCTTGATGTGGAAGGACAGAGGGTTCTCTTTGGTCAGGACATTCATGGACCTTTTAATCCGGAGTGGGGTTCCGACCTTAAGCAATGGAGAGGCTCCATGCAAAAACTTTTAGAATTAAAAGCAGACATCCTGTGTGAAGGACATTTTGGCATATACACCCCGGCTGCCCGGGTAGAAAGCTATATTAAGAGCTACCTGGAAAGAATGGGCTGATCGCAGCTCCCCGATGGCCGGCGTTGGAAGCGGGCTTCAGATCATTGCGCTTCGGGCCGGCCTACGGTTTTTTCAACCGTTTCATACTTGATAAGCCTGGTCGCAAATAGATTTAGTAGTGCTATCACCGCTGCGGCCAGGAAAACCCATTGAAATCCAAAACGAGCCCACAGCAATCCGCCCCAGAATGGTACCACCATGGAAACCGCGTGATCCAGGGTAAGTCCCATGGAAATGGTGGGAGCAATGTCTTCCTTCGCTATGGCAATCTTATTCAGATAAGTACTGCGTGCGATTCGGACCGAGAAGAGCAATTGGTCGGCCACGTAACATATCATTACAACTATTAGAGCGGTTGAGGCTGAAAACCATTGCGGGGCAAAGCCATACGCCACACAGATAAAAATAAGCAAAAATGATTCAACCGCAATAATAATCCGTTCTCCCCAGGTATCAATAGCTCGTCCCAGCCAGGGACGAAAGACCAGGCTTAATACGGTGCCGCAAAACCCCAGCAGTGCAAATGTCTCTACTTTGCACTGAAACATGGTTATAAGTACCCAGGGAGCAAAGGTAAGGAATATTTGTTTGCGTGCTCCAAAAAGGATATTAAGCAGATAATAAACTTTATATTGTTTTTTATAAACCAGTTTCCGGCGGGTATGTTTCAAAGGCTGTGGCTTAATAAGAAAAAGGCAGATGCAGGCCAGCAAGGCACAGGTCCCGGATAGAGCAAAAATATGGCCGAAAGAAAAGTGTAAACGGGAAGCTCCCCAGTAGACCACCACCATTCCCAGCAATGACCCCAGCGATTCAAGCGAGCCCAGCTGGCCCAGACGGCGTCCTTCATGGCCTTCTTCGGCCAGACGCAGACCTATGGAGGGGGAAAGTGCCATAAAAAGATGGGTACCGGTGCTCCAAACCAGCATCCATATGACTACCCGGGTCATGTCAGGAGCCAAGTATCCCTGCCCCCATAAGGAAACACCCACCAGCAGAGCCGATACCATGGCTATCCGGGTATCAGGCAGAAAGGCGAGAGCGGTAAATACGAAAACCACCAGAAAACCAGGTAATTCCCGGGGAAATTCCAATCCGCCGCGAGCTACTTCACTTACATGATGCACCTGTGCCAGGTAATTATTAAAAGAGGGATCGTAAAGTCCGGAATAAGCCCCCATCATCAAGCTGGCCAGGGCAAAGAGTCCCAGCGGAGTAGAAAGTTTTTGCATGGTTAATTTCATTTAATTCGACCTTCCTAGCAGAGTATCATAAAGTCCTTCTCTCTGCCTGTGCGATAAATTTTACTATAGCATTATAGCGTTTATTATACCTTAAATGTTTGAAAATGCGCCGGCGCTATAATCGCATTACTCGTCAATTCCCAATGTTATATAGCAGCCGGTGAATATATTTATACCACAAAGGAAAAATTATTTTAAAGGTCAACCGCAATTAGGGGTAAAATCTTTACTCGATACGCCGGGTTGATTTTATGGGTAATCATGAGCGGATATGCTATGAACAGCCTGCATGCTTCTTCAGGCGTGGCCGGTATTTTGTCCGACAACCGGAAAAGGCACAGCATTTTTCACTGCATCGGTACTTTGAAAAGAAGGTTGTTCCTATTTGTCTCGTGATTTTTTTATTTTGGCAGAAAGAGAGGACAACAATGGGCAATGTAAAACAATTGATCGACAATGCTGTAATGAAAGAAGCGTTCCGGTATTTACAGAAAGATCCGATGAAAAACCTGCCGAAGCTGCTCAATTGGGCAGATAAAGTCATGGTAAATGATGTTTATCGGCCTGCTCTCCAGACCTTCAGAGAGATATCAGAAGATCCGGCCAATAATTGGAATATACTTATTAATCGTTTTTTCAACGAATTAAATCCCGGCATACAGAAAAAATTTCTGATTAATTTTATGGTAAATGCAGGAATGGCCGGCAATGGAATCATTCAAAAAAGTAAAGAAAAATATGATTGTAATGTACCGTGGGCCATCCTGTTCGACCCAACTGCGGCCTGCAATCTGAACTGTACCGGTTGTTGGTCCGCAGAGTACGGCAAAGATATTTCACTGCCCTTTCCGATAATGCAAAAAATAATTAAGCAGGGTAAAGAGCTGGGAATCTATATGTACATACTTTCAGGCGGCGAACCAACTGTGCGCAAAGACGATATTATACGACTTGCGGAAGAAAATAACGATTGTATGTTTTTATCCTTCACCAATGCGGTACTGATCGACGAGGAGTTTGCCTCCGAGGTTGAGCGGGTCGGCAATCTAATGTTCGCTGTCAGTGTGGAGGGTTATGAGGATGAAACCGATATGCGGCGCGGTAAAGGAACTTATCAAAAGGTAATGGATGCGATGGATATTCTGCAGAAGCATGGTATCATTTTCGGCTTTTCCACCTGTTATCACAGCAAGAACACCGAGGTGGTCGGATCGGAAGACTGGGTCGATGCCATGATTGCAAAAGGCTGTAAATTCGGTTGGTATTTTACTTATATTCCCATTGGCAAGAGTGCGGTTTCCGAACTGCTGGCAAGACCCGAGCAACGCGAATTTATGTATCATCAAATGAGAAAATTCCGCACCACCAAGCCTTGCTTTATTCTCGATTTCTGGAACGACGGCGAATATGTAAATGGATGTATTGCGGGAGGCCGCAGCTACTTGCATATTAATTCCAACGGAGATGTGGAACCCTGTGCTTTTATCCATTACTCTAATGTCAACATTAAGGATGTCAATCTGGTTGACGCTCTGCGTTCCCCGCTTTTCCAGGAATACCGAAAAAACCAACCGTTCAACCATAATCATCTGCGTCCCTGTCCCATGTTGGATAACCCTGAAAAAATTCAAGAAATGGTAAGCAAATCAAACGCCCGCTCCACCCAACTGGAAGACAATGAATCGGTAGAAGAACTGACTGCTAAAACAGTTCTGGCTTCGAAAAATTGGAAAGTGGTAGCAGACAGATTGTGGGCAAATCCGCATTAATAATTTAAAACAAGGGTGGTCTATACTACTTTTCTCTTTCTGTGCAGACCAGTCGCAGTAAGGCTATTTTTTTTGCCTGCAGCTGCCCATTTCTTCTCAGGCGCCTGGACAATTGCAGAACAGGTGTATCCGTCGACTTATTGCCATTTTCTGAAGAAAGCATAGGCTTTGGCCTGTTGATGCCGGTAATGTATGGCTATTGGAGCCCTGGCCGGTATAGGCCTGTTTTTTTCTACGGGGAACTCACAAAATTGAGGAGGATTTGTTCCTTTTCCATTACAATGGACTCTATACTATAATACTGATAAGAGTTTATACAAAACATGCCGATTAATTATTCTATACTTTGGTTAGATGTAATAGAATCTAACAGGTTAAATGAACCAATATGAGGGGAGGTAAAGAAGTTGGGTATCATACGTATATATGCGGATAATGCCTGCGATTTGGACCAGCCGGTCCTGGATGAACTGGGAGTAAAACTTTTTTATATGCCGGTCACGATCAAAGATAAGACTTATCAGGATCGCTTGACTATAGAGCCGCCTGAATTCTATCGGCTTATTGAGGAGCCCGGAGTAATTCCGACCACAGCTCAGATTACTCCAGTTAATTTTCAGGCCGAGTTTCAAAAAGTAATAAATGAAACGGATGATGAAATAATCTATATAGCTTTTTCCTCCGGTTTAAGCGGTACATACCAATCGGCTTGTGTCGCCCGGGACATGGTTTATCCCGCGCGCATAACCGTCATAGATTCCAAGAGTGCTTCAGTGGGCTACGGACTTACGGTAATAAGAGCAGCCCGGGCAGTTGCTCAGGGGTTAAGCAAGCCGGAAGTAATCATGGAAATAGAAGATAACATAAAGCGCATTCAACACCTGTTTATCGTAGGTAATTTTGATATGCTCAAGCGGGGCGGCCGGGTAAGTGCTACATCGGCTGCAGTTGGAAATCTGCTTAATATTAAACTGATACTGCATTTTGTTGATGGCTGTATTGTTCCGCTGGAAAAAGTGCATGGTTTGAAAAAAGTCCGCAAGAGGATGCTGGAGATTATGGAAGAACGGGGCTCTAATTTGCCGGACCAGCTTATAGGCATCAACCATTCGGCTGATTACGAAGGTGCGCTGGAAATGAAAAAACTAATAGAAGATAAATTCGGCTGCCATGATTTTGTCATATCTGAAATCGGCGCCGCCATCGGCTCCCATGTAGGGGCCGGAACCTATTCGGTCTTCTTCCTGACCAAATAAAAGAAACGATTACTATTTTCGTATTAATCGTCCATGGCCGCATGCCACAACCACTTGAGAATTTTGCATAATTCCCAAAACCCGATTTGTCATTGCTATGAATAAGTGCTGGTTTGTCACCCGGCATATTATTTATATGTCATCCTGAGTGCAACGAAGGATCTTTCCCGCTCAAAGACGTAAAGATTCTTCACTAACGTTCAGAATGACATACTATTCGTTTATCGTGGTGCGGACATCGCGTGATAATTCTGAGCCAAAGTGAAGAATCTTAAGATCCTTCGGCTTTGCCTCAGGATGACATTCGCAAAATTACTGCTTAATCATAGGAAAAAGTTAATTGTGCAAAACTCTCACTCATGAAAATGAGTATAAGAGATAGGTTATGCCGGGTTGGGGTATTAAGCACGCTTGCACCCCGGACTTGCATTAGTATAGAGCGAATATTGTAGTTGCATTTGTTCCCCTCTTATGCTCTGCGTGGTTGTCATTATTAGGATCTGTGTTAATCATAATTAATCAGTGTCCTTCTGTGTTGAATTTTTGTATTAATAGCCCAGTATTTGCTGGTATACCTTTATGTAATCCTGGACCATGCGGTTTTGACTGAATTTTTCTTCTACCCATTCCCGGCAGTGGCGGCGGTCGATGGTTTCGATACGCTGCACGCAGCTTACAGCTTCTGCTTTATCCTGAACCAGGTAGCCGGTTTCACCGTCTTTAATAACTTCCTTCATGGAGCCTCTATCATATGCTAGCACCGGGGTCCCACAGGCCATGGATTCGATAACACTCAACCCGAAGGGCTCTTCAAAATTGATAGGATGCAACAAGGCATAAGCATTGGCGAGCAGAACATTTCGTGCTTCCGGTCCTACCGAACCAACGTAAACCACACTGCCGTTATCGATATACGGTGCGATTTCGGTTTGAAAGTAGGACTCATCCTGGATTATTCCTGCCACCATAAGTTTCCTGCCTGATTCACGGGCAATTTGGATAGCTTCGTGGGTTCCCTTATCCGGATGGATTCTTCCGAAAAAAAGCAGATAGCTGCCGGGTTCGGACTTGAAGGTAAAAAGACCGGTATCAATACCGTGGTAAACCGTAGCGATATAATCCAGCAGCGGACTACGGTCGGCATTACTGATGGATACAAAATGGGTGTTGCCATTATAGGTGCTATAGACCGGGAGAATCTTGGGACTGGAAAAACCGTGAATAGTGGTAACCACCGGAGTTTTTACCAGCTGGCTGTACGTTAAAGGCAGGAAATCAAAATGGTTGTGGATTAAATCAAATTTATGGGCCTGCTCAAACAAATGAGCGATGTGCAGGCATTCCCATACTTTAGGATCCAGATCTTTATTTTCTTCATAAGGCTGCGGGCAGACATAATCCAGTTGCCCCTGGGTAAGAGAATCGCCCGTAGCAAAAAGAGTCACCTCAATGCCATTAGCCACCAGACCTTCTGCCAGCAGAGATACGATATTTTCCCACGGACCATAATGCCGGGGAGGTGTACGCCAGGCTATGGGAGAAAGTAAAGCAATTTTCATAACGAGCTCCTGTTCCATGATTGGTATGAAAATACCGTTTTTGTCATTGCTATGAATAATGTTTTTTTGTCATCACTGAACGCAGTGAAGAATCTTGCCGGTATTGAGGATTAACAAGGGAAGGATCCTTCGTTAACACTCAGGATGACACATTTTCGTTGGTGGTTGTGTCCTTTTGTGTTGAATTATTCCGGGTGCTCCGCGTTGACTATGTTCTTTTTATATTGTTGGTAAAGCCGGCGCAGGTTATACGTGGGATTGATATAGAATTCATTTTGATCCATACCGTGAAAAATATGGGAATATTGATGAGAAATCGGTTTGAACGGCAGGGGGCAGAACGAGTCATATTCCATGAAGGTATTTACCGCCGGTTTGGGAGAACCGTCATGGCGGAATAGTCCAAAGTGGCGTTCATGAGGATTAAGATCCAGGGGAGGCTTGGTCCATAAAGCCGGAGAGTAATCGGCATAACACCAGCCCAGTGCACCGGTTGCCACCTGTTGCAGTAATTTCATAGCTTTATTATAATAGGCCAGACCTTCCGTTTCCGTCCACAGCGGACATGTGCCATATGACTCTGATGCCGGCAAGGGTGAAGCGATGACCGGTTGAGTGGGCAGACCAAATTCCTGAAAAAGAACAGGTTTGCCGCTCAGCCAGTTGGTGACCAGGGCTAGAAAAGGCAGGACATATACATCCTGAGGGGAAACCCAGTTCAGATAAAAAGGGTATCCATGCATACAGAGAAAATCACAGGAGAGAGCGGCATCCTGAGGCCACAGGTGCCGGTCCTCTTCCAGGTCTTCGGCATGCATTCCGAGGGTAACCGTTTTATTGCCCCCATATTTTTTTAACTGAACCGTCATAACCTTAAGCCAGTAATGAGCTGCGCGTCGGTCAGGCGGAATTACACAGTTGGATGATTCATTGCCCAAATCATAAGACCATACGGCAGGATGGTTCTTCAGGGCCAAACCTACTTTTTCCAGCTGCCATTTTTGAGCCTCTATAATATCGCTATCAATATAGAAATTGCGAATATTATTGCCGACCAGCGAGCCATTGCTAAATACGGGAAATCGATTTTTGCCAACCGACTTTTCCAGCATCCAGGCGGGCACCCAATTGACTCCGCTCATATGGCCGCAAAAAAAGGTGGGCATCAGCAAAAGCCGGTTCGAGTATGCAATATCTGCCACGGTTTTAAGGTTATCCAGGGCAGAGGCCGGAATATGTTCCGGGGTGGGCTGAAAATCTTCCCAGGTCAGGAATATGCGCACCAGTTTAAAGTTAAACTTAGCCAGCCGGTAAAAATCCTGCCGTACTTCGGCGGCATCGAAATGCTTCCACCAATACATGGCACTGCGGGCGGGCCAGTAATTTATTCCTATAATAAATTCATTTGCCTCAGTCATATCTAACCCCCTTTAGCAATAAAACCTTGTTTATATTATGCGAATTAAAGCGCACCAAAATTCAAAGCTAAAGCTTGATTCCAGCCGGGGGAATCTTTTCCTTGCAGTTCGCTGTACCCACTGAAAGGAAAGTTCTTGTGGGGGGGGGAGATCTTAATTTTGACTGGCCGGGTCCTGACGTACCAGAGCAGTCAGCACCAGATCACCTTCTACTTTGCACAATATTTTGACGGGGGAATCCCAGCTATTGGCAAAGCGTAAGTCGGCTGTGCCCCATGAGACCGTAGCATCCCGCTCGGGGGCGGCATACAAGACCTTTAAGGAATGAGGATGTCTTTCGATAATCTGCAGCCTGGCTTCCAGGGCCAGGTTGTAAAGGGTACTGGCGGTCTGGCAGATACCACCGCCAACCCCTTCTACTACTTTCTTGCCGGAAAAAATAGCGGCTGTCTGGTAGCCTGTATCTGCGGTCCGGGGTCCGACCGTCTGATTGAAAGAAAAAACTTCTCCGGGTTGCAGTACCTTGCCGTTTATGCGGGCGCAGGACAGCACTATATTGGTCGTGCGTCCTGGAGGACTGTTTAGCAGACGGGTAAAATAACCGGCCATAACCTCTTCAGAATCAGAAAACACGGGGATAACTCCGCTTATGGCACCCCAGTTGCCGGCCGGTTTAAATTCCACCGGAGGCGGCGGGGGTGGAGGAGGAGTAACCGATGGCAGAGGATGAGTTTGGGAATAGGCAGGACTTTGCAGAATGAGTTTAGCGGCATAAGGATCGTAGCAAAGTTCATAATTGATTTCTTCCGCAACCAGGCGCAAAGGTACATATATCTCACCGTTTTCACTTACCAGCGGTGCGGTATCAGACTGCCGGATTTCGGAATTAACCAGATAATCGGTACGGTCCGGAAACATAGTTATGAAGGTGTCACGGTTAATTATCCTGATTTCACCTGGTTGGGCAAAAGCGTCACACTCAAAGATTGCGCGTAGTGACGTAAGTGAAATCATGGTTCGGCCATTGCAAATAAAAACAGGGCTGTTCAGTTCAGGCACATTGCCGTCCACCACTAACTGTAGCTGGTTTTCTGAGCCTGCTGCCGGTGCTGCTGCCAGACCCGTCCCATTTCCCAATATAAACAGGCATAACATTATTAAACTGGCAAAACATTTCTTCAATTTTTATTAATACCTCCATCCAACCTTTTTTTAAAAATCAACGGGAATGGCATAATAACTATTAATGCCTTAACCCATAAATATAGAAAGGCATGCTGAAATATTCATTAAAATTTATTAAAAATGATAAAATTGGAGGAAAGCGACAGAAGCCGGAGGCATGACAGGAGAGGAGAAAGATGACTGAGTTTTTCACTTTTACTAATATAGGCCGGCATTTCGATAACGGAGAGTTTATACAGGTATCGGGACGGGTGGAGCCAGGACAATTGTTAATGGTGCGGGGCCCATCCGGTTCAGGTAAATCGACCCTTTTAAAAATACTGGCAAGATTAATACGGCCCGAAGCAGGAAAAGTTTATTTTCAGGATCGGGACTGGAGGTCCGTTGCTCCTTTGGAATGGCGGCAGAGAGTGCAGTATGTATCACAGCAGCCGGTTATGTTTGAAGGTAAAGTTATAGATAATATGCTTCTCCCTTATAAACTTAATCAAAATAAACGGTTTGCCGGTTACAATCTGGATAAAATTAAAGAATTCTTTAATCAGCTTGATTTATCGGCCAATCTTCTCCAACAGGATGCCCAAACCTTGTCAGGCGGGCAAGCCGCCCGGGTTGCAATTATCCGGGCCTTAATGGTTAAGCCGGACCTGCTGTTACTGGATGAACCCACCGCCTATCTGGACGGTGACAGCAGTCAAAAGGTTAACCGGCTTATGCAGGAATGGGTGGGTCAGGGTGAACATGCTATAATCGAAGTTTCTCATCATGACCAAAACGTGGATGAATTACCCGGAAGCAAGATCTTAACCATAAATCCCGGCAAAGGAGAATCCCGGCATGAATTATAGCTATATTCCCATTTCCAATACGCAGCTGGCCATGAGTCTGGCACTGGTTTTAATAACCGGCCTGATCAGCACTCTGATGCAGCTGGGATTATTGAAGTCACTGTTATGGGGCACCTTCCGCGCTTTCATACAACTGACTTTAATAGGTTATGTACTGACCTATATCTTTGAAACCAACCGTTTGTATGTAATAGTGCCGATTATAATCCTGATGACTTTTGTAGCCAGCCGGGAAGCTACCCGCAGGATTAAAAAATCGCCGCATAATACTATGCTGCTTTCCTTTTTGTCCTTAACCGCAAGTACCTTTATAGTCGGGTTAATTGTGGTAAGGCTGATTATCTCCCCCCAGCCCTGGTACTCGGCCCGGGTTATGATTCCTATCTTTGGCATGATTCTGGGCAACTCTATGAATGCCATAGCCTTATCACTTGATCGTCTGTATGCGGAAATACATGCCCATGTCAATGAAGTAGAGCAGCTCCTGTGCCTGGGAGCTTCGCCCTGGGAGGCATCCCGGGAATATGTGAGCCGGGCCCTGCAGGCCGGTATGATGCCTACCATTAACTCTTTGATGATTGTGGGACTGGTAAGTCTGCCCGGGATGATGACCGGCCAGATATTAGCGGGGATGAATCCCCAGGATGCGGTACGCTATCAGTTTGTGGTGCTGATAATGGTTGCCGCAGCGGTAGCAATTGGTTGTTTGTGTATGCTGGGGCTGTCTTTTCGCAAAATGTTTACTGAAGATATGGCTCTGGTGGAACCGTTGCGGCATAACTGAATGAATTGCCGGGGGAAAGAGGTTATTTATTGCGAAAGCCCGCTGAAGCGGGCTTTGCTATGATCTTAAGCTGTTCTTTAACGTAGGCTGCCGGCTACAACTTAAACCCCCAGCTGTGATCTAACCGTGTTAATGTCCTGAGTGTCAGCCGGAGCAGCAGGTTTATACCAACCCTTCTGGGTGGCCAGTTGAGCTAATTGAAATTGAAATTGCTCATCGGAGTTTCTTATTTGCTGTAGGGTCTGCCGCAGTTGCTGGTTGGAGGTTTCGCTAATGGCATTGGCGTAACCGGTAAGACTTCCTTTCATCATGGAAAGGATATCATTAACCATTTCCTTATCCTGAATCTTGTTTGGCATTATATCATCTCCTTCTTAACCTAAAAATGTCAATAACTTTTGTCTGGTCTGAGAGGCAGATTGGGCAGATTGTTTAAACATCTGCTGAGCTTGCTGGTCACTGCACTGTTCGGAATAGAAGTTAAGCTTCTTTTCCGCATTTTCATGTGCTCCGATCAGGTGGCGTAAAGTTTGAAGTTCGAGTTGGGTTAAATTCATGGTAACACTCCTTTCAAAATTACTTCCTTTATATGATTTGAAAAAGCCCGGTGCAGTATACAGTAATTTATTTTTAAAATGGCGAAAAAATAAACCTGACCAATTAACCCGGGCTAATATTAAAATCAGCCTCGGTCAGTTTGACCAGGTTCTTAATCTGTAAAAAATTTTTATTTATCAGCCGATCATTACTTTTCCGTCCGGGTAACTGATACCGGCCTGTTTTTCCCGATGGGCCAGGGCATAACCGATCGTCAAAGGTCCCAGCCGGCCTACAAACATGGTGATAATAATAAGGATACGGCCCCAGGTATCCAACTGGGGAGTCAAGCCCAGCGTAAGGCCAACCGTACCCAAAGCCGAGGTCGCCTCAAACAGCAATCGTATAAAATCAAAATGATTGCTAAATGAAAGCAGCCAGGCGATTAATATGATAAAGGTCAGGGCCATTATAATAATACTCAGGGCGGTCAGAACATCATTATAGGTTAAAAGCCGACACGGCATGGAAAAGACCAAACCACAGAGCTTTAGCCCATCCCATGGAAGGTACCCAGTTCAGGGCAAGTATTAGAGCAGCTAGCAGCTCTATCGAAAATGAAAAAATTATCAGATAACGGAATATATCCACAATGCCTTCTACCGAGGTTTTGTTTAAAGCCGTCTGCATCAAGAGACGCTGGCGCAGTTGTATTTTTTTACCCAGCAATAAGGCAAAGAAAGTGGCAAAAGACATTATGCCCAGTCCACCGATTTGGATGAGCAGCAGAATTACTATCTTGCCGAATAAGGTCCAGTGGGTTCCGGTATCAACCACCACCAGCCCGGTAACACATACGGCCGAAGTGGACGTAAAAAGCGAGGTGAGAAATTGTCCGTTGCCATTCTGCACCGCCCAGGGGGTAGTTAAAAGTATGGCCCCCAGCAGAATAACTGCCGCAAATCCCAGCACCAGCAGTTGCGGGGGAGTAAAATGTTTGCTTAAAATTTATTATGCCACCTTATCACTTCGTTTTAAGATTCCAAATGATTGATTTTTTCCAGATTATAGTCTTTGCCCAGAGCTACCAGAATGTCACCGGCCGATATTATTTGGTCAGGTCCGGGGGAGACGACAATATTGTTTCCCCGTTTGATCGCCAGTATGGTTATTCCCTGTTTTTCACGCAGTTTCAAAGCCCGCAGCGATTTGCCTGCATAGATTTTGGGCGAAACCAGTTCAATAATACTGTAATCGGAAGATAGTTTGATCTGTTCGATTATATTTTGTGATATAAGGGTCCGGGCCAGTTTGAAGCCATATCTCTTTCCGGATAAATTACCAGATCGGCTCCGATTTTTTCAAGAACTTTGCCGTGCAGCTTATTCTGGGCTTTGGCCACCACCTGCTTAACCCCTATTTCTTTCAAGGTTATAGTAGTCAGTATATTAGCCTGGATATTATGTCCGATGGCGACAATTACCACATCATAGTTCCTGATGCCCAGTTGTCTCAAAGCCTGTTCATCCATAGCGTCTGCCTGTACCGCGTGAGTAGCGGCCTCGGCTGATTCGTTGACTCTTTCATTGTCTACATCGATAGCCAGAACCTCATAGCCATTGGAAGTCAGCTCTCTTATCAGGCTTTCTCCAAAACGTCCCAGACCTATGACTGCAAATTGTTTATTTTGCATAATTATAACCATTCCTTTCGCTACGCTCAGGCACAAAACAATATGAAAATACCTGTCTGAGCGTTATGCTTAATGTGGTCGTGCAGGTAAACTACAGAGCACGTGGAGAGAAGTGCGTCCCCCCTTTCGAGAGACCGCATAATTATATGTGCCGCTCTGCCTGTTCAAGCACAAATAAGTGTGGCATCGACCACGCAGATTTATATTTGTATAAACAACTCCCTTGTTTTGCTTAGGCGAGCAGTCAAGGCCTGCACGGCCACCATACTGTTTGAGAGAGGGAGTGTCTATGCTAAAAATTGTTTACCCCATTTGTTGTGGGATCGATGTTCACAAAACCTTCGTAATAGCTACCATTGCCACCACTGACCATGAAAACATTACCACCTATCAAACCAAACGCTTTTCCACCTTTACCCGGGATTTGAAAGCTTTAGCGGCATGGCTTTCAGTGCGCCATAGCCCGTATGATTTTGACAGCGATCTATTACATGCTTTCATCCGGTGAATTCTTCAACCCTGGACTGTATGAGAAAGCTCAATGCAAACCGGGATTCGTAGCTTCTTCAGAAGCGCATGCCGTAAAACTATTGCAGCGTTTGGGATATGTGGTTGTAAAAGAACCGGAATCTGCTTAGATTCTATTGATTTTTATCTTCTTGCTTAGGTCTGAACTCAGGCCTGCTTCCGTGTACCCTAATTCAGGCGTTTTCTCCGTCTTCAGCCTGCTACACTATTTTCAGATTTACTCTAATATTACCTCCTTGCTCATTAAGCATTGGAATATATTAGTATCATTTTTTTTGCTGTCAAACAGAAAATATTGCCTTCTTTAAGTAGTTTATATAGGTTAAGTACTAATATGCATTATTAGCGATTGCCCGACCCGGGACCATAAAATTTTGCTTAAATTTACAGCAAAATCATGAGTATAAGATATGAAGAACTTATCCATATTAAACGAAAAAGGGAGTGAAGTTGATGACAGTATTAGGGGATCCTTTTGTAGCCTGTGTACCGCGGCAAATGTCGCCGGAAGAAACGGTACAGGCATTAAGAGTGGATATTGCCGGTGAACTGGAGGCGATTATCGGATATGAAGCTCATGCCATGGCAACTGCCGACGCAAGAGTCAAAAAAGTGCTGTATCACATCGCCAATGAGGAAAAGCAGCACGTAGGAGAGCTGCAGCAGCTTCTCTATATCCTGAATCCCAATGAACAGAAATATATAACTCAGGGTATAGATGAAGTACAACAACAGCAAAACCAGAACTTCCAAACACCTATGCAGTAATAAAGTAACCAACGGTGAGGGTAAGATTATACATTAATACAGGAGGATATTTTAATGGATTTCGATAACTATGAAGATGAATTTGAGAGCTATAGTGCGTTTCTGGAACGAATGGGGCTGGAGGATACGGAAGAGAGTTTCGAAATGTTTGTAGACAGCCATATAACCAACCTCTAATATAACACCGGCAAAAGGTGCAATACTGTTGTACACCGCCCTGCGGCCTAGATATTGGAAAAGGCCGCAGGGCGGTTGTGTTCTCATATCTTTGACATCCTCGCTCATTACTTATAAAATATAATTATAATTTATAAGTAATGAGAGGCTGCAGTTGGAGAAAAAAGACATAAAACGGGTAACCAATATCCTGGAGACGCTTCAATATGCCAAAGCGGCACTGGCATTATTGCCACAGCTGCCACCGAATATGAAACCGGTCTATTTTCGTATTCTGAATGCCATTTATAAAATCGGTGATGATACCGGCAGTTCACGTGTTTCCGATATCAGCAAGGTATCTGGATTATTACTTCCCAATACGACAAAGGTTATTAACGAAATGGTTGAATTGAATATCGTTGAAAAATTCACCTCCGCTTCTGATAAACGTGTTGTATTGGTGCGGGCAACCGAGCTGGGAAATCAGTATATTCAGAAGTATGTTCTGTGTTTTATAGAAGATTTGGGGGGGGAATTTTCAAAAATTAACGAAGCCAACTGCTTGATAATGATCGAAACTATGCATGAAGTTTATCAAGCAATGAAAACAGTTTATAAAGAAAAAGAAGCTGAGTATACTGTTTTAGCTAAGCCCAAAAGGCCAAAAGCTGATGGGATTGCCTGTCCAAGAA